>Ga0157371_10001929_pt1 | contig 20701 bp, 14 predicted proteins | sample C45metaG_FD_113462 | JGI IMG/M metagenome (GOLD analysis project Ga0157371, IMG submission 113462) | Corn rhizosphere microbial communities from Kellogg Biological Station, Michigan, USA - C4-5 metaG | ecosystem: Host-associated > Plants > Roots > Rhizosphere > Soil | place: USA: Michigan...
CAGCTGAACGCATTCGCCGGCGAAGTGACTCGCGTGGCGCGCGAGGTCGGCACGGAAGGGAAGCTGGGCGGCCAGGCTCGGGTGGAAGGTGTGGCGGGAACCTGGAAGGATCTCACCGACAACGTGAACCTGATGGCCGACAATCTGACCGGACAGGTGCGAAACATCGCCGAAGTGACGACGGCGGTTGCCCGCGGCGACTTGTCGAAGAAGATCACGGTGGACGTGAAAGGCGAGATTCTCGAGCTCAAGAACACCATCAACGTGATGGTGGATCAGCTCAACGGCTTTGCGAGCGAGGTCACGCGCGTTGCGCGCGAAGTCGGCACGGAAGGGAAGCTCGGAGGACAGGCGCAGGTGCCTGGAGTTGCCGGGACCTGGGCGGACCTCACCAACAACGTGAATTTGATGGCCGCCAACCTGACCGGCCAGGTGCGCAACATCGCAGAAGTGACCACCGCCGTTGCCCGCGGCGATCTTTCCAAGAAGATCACCGTCGACGTGCGTGGAGAAATCCTCGAGCTGAAGAACACGATCAACACGATGGTCGACCAGCTGAACTCCTTTGCTTCCGAAGTGACCCGCGTCGCTCGCGAAGTCGGTTCTGAAGGAAAGCTGGGCGGTCAGGCGCAGGTGGAAGGTGTCGCCGGCACCTGGGCCGACCTCACCGACAACGTGAACCTGATGGCAGACAATCTGACCGGTCAGGTCCGCAACATCGCCGAGGTGACCACGGCGGTGGCGAAGGGAGACCTTTCCAAGAAGATCACCGTGGACGTGAAGGGCGAAATCCTCGAACTCAAGAACACCATCAACACGATGGTGGACCAGCTCAACGCCTTCGCTTCCGAAGTGACCCGCGTGGCGCGCGAAGTCGGCACCGAAGGGAAGCTGGGAGGCCAGGCGCAGGTGGAAGGCGTCGCCGGCACTTGGGCCGACTTGACCGACAGCGTGAACCTGATGGCCGGCAACCTGACCGGCCAGGTGCGCAACATCGCCGAGGTGACGACGGCGGTTGCCCGCGGCGACCTTTCCAAGAAGATCACCGTCGACGTGAAGGGCGAAATCCTAGAACTCAAGAACACCATCAACACAATGGTGGACCAGTTGAACGCGTTCGCATCGGAGGTAACGCGTGTGGCTCGCGAAGTTGGCACCGAAGGAAAGCTGGGCGGCCAGGCACAGGTGCCCGGTGTCGGTGGAACTTGGAAGGATTTGACTGACAACGTGAACGCCATGGCCGCCAACCTGACCGGCCAGGTGCGCAACATCGCCGAAGTTACGACCGCGGTGGCGCTGGGCGACCTTTCAAAGAAAATTACGGTGGACGTGAAGGGTGAGATCCTCGAGCTGAAAAACACCATCAACGTTATGGTGGATCAGCTAAACGGCTTCGCGTCCGAAGTGACGCGCGTGGCCCGCGAGGTCGGTACCGAAGGCAAGCTGGGAGGGCAGGCACAGGTGCCGGGTGTCGCAGGTACCTGGAAGGACTTGACCGACAACGTGAACCTGATGGCCGAGAATTTGACTGGCCAGGTCCGCAACATCGCGGACGTGACGACCGCGGTGGCGAAAGGCGACTTGTCGAAGAAGATCACCGTCGACGTGAAAGGCGAGATCCTTGCCCTCAAGAACACGATCAACACCATGGTGGATCAGCTGAACGCGTTCGCCTCCGAAGTGACCCGCGTGGCCCGCGAGGTCGGTACCGAAGGCAAGCTCGGCGGACAGGCGCAGGTGCCGGGCGTCGGCGGCACATGGAAGGATCTCACCGACAACGTGAACCTGATGGCAACGAACCTCACCAACCAGGTTCGTGGAATTGCCGAAGTGGTGACCGCCGTTGCGCAGGGTAACCTGAAGCGGAAGCTGACTCTGGACGCGAAGGGCGAGATCGCCGCCCTGGCCGATACGATCAACTTCATGATCGATACCCTGTCGACCTTCGGCGACCAGGTGACCAACATGGCGCGCGAGGTCGGCATCGAAGGCAAGCTGGGCGGCCAGGCGAGGGTGCCTGGAGCCGCTGGCCTGTGGCGCGACCTTACCGACAACGTCAATCAACTCGCGGCCAACCTGACTAATCAGGTGCGGTCGATCGCCGAAGTGGCGACGGCCGTCACCAAGGGCGATCTCACCCGGTCGATCGCGGTCGAAGCGTCGGGCGAAATGGCGGCGCTCAAGGACACGATCAACGAGATGATCTCGAACCTGAAGGAACAGACACTGAAGAATGCGGAGCAGGATTGGCTCAAGACCAACCTCGCCCGCTTCAGTCGTATGCTTCAGGGCGAACGCGATCTCGCAACCGTGTCGAATCTCATCATGTCAGAGCTCGCGCCGCTGGTGAACGCTCAGTACGGCGTCTTCTATGTTACCCGTCGCGACGAGGACGAGACGAAGCTGGAGCTGGTCGCGAGCTATGGTGCTGAACATCCCGACGAGCTGAAGCAGGAATTCCGCCTGCGCGAAGGCCTGATCGGGCAAGCGGCCGCCGATCGCCGGCCGATCCTGCTCAAGGACGCGCCGCCCGATTTCATCCGGATCGGATCCGGACTCGGCCACGCCAGGCCGGCCAACGTCAACATCCTGCCGGCGCTCTTCGAGGACGAAGTCAAGGCGGTTATCGAGCTCGCCTCGTTCAGTGAGTTCAACGAAACTCACCAGAGCTTCCTCGACCAGCTGATGGAGTCGGTCGGGATCGTTCTGAACACGATTGCGGCGACGATGCGCACCGAGGGCCTGCTCAAGCAATCGCAGTTGCTGACTACCGAGCTGCAGGCGCGGCAGACCGAGCTGACCCGCAAGCAGCAGGAGCTTCACGCCACCAACGAGGAGCTTCAGGAAAAGGCGCAACTGCTCGAGAACGAGAAGAAGCAGGTCGAGGCCAAGAACCTGGAAATCGAAATGGCGCGGCGCGCTCTCGAGGAAAAAGCCGAGCAGCTCGCCCTCACCTCCAAGTACAAGTCCGAATTCCTTGCCAACATGAGCCACGAGCTTCGAACGCCGCTGAATTCGCTACTCATCCTGTCTAAGCTTCTGGCAGACAACCAGCATGGCAATTTGAATGGCAAGCAGGTCGAGTTTGCAAGAACGATCAACTCGGCCGGTTCGGACCTTCTCAATCTCATCAACGACATTCTCGATCTATCGAAGATCGAGTCGGGAACGGTGACGATCGAGGTCGGCGACATGCCGGTCCAGGCGCTGAAGCAGCATATGGAACGGACCTTCCGTCAGCTCGCTGCCGACAAGGGTCTCGAGTTCAACGTGAAGTTCGATCCCAAGCTTCCGGCGGCGATCCGGACCGACGAGAAGAGGCTGCAACAGATCGTCCTCAACCTGTTGTCGAATGCGTTCAAGTTCACCTCGAAGGGCGGGGTCACACTTGGATTGCGCTGCGCGGACAGCGGCTGGAGTTCGACTCACCCGGTTCTTCGCAACGTCGATCGGGCGATCGAGATTGCGGTGACGGACACCGGCATCGGCATCCCGGAGGACAAGCAGAAGCTTATCTTCGAAGCCTTCCAGCAGGCCGACGGAACCACAAGCCGCAAATATGGCGGCACCGGACTAGGATTGTCGATCAGCCGTGAAATCGCGCGGCTCCTCGGTGGCGAGCTTCAGGTTCGATCGAAGCCGGGCGAGGGCTCGACCTTCACCCTCTATATTCCGCTGCAGGCTGAGGTCGCGGTGAGTGCCTCCGGCACGCCGGGGACCCCCGCCCGTTACGACAACAGCGGTGCGATGGTCCCCACTGCCTTGCCGACCAGTTTCGAGGTCAACGACGACCGCGACGAACTGGGGAAGGATGCGTTCGTTCTCATCGTCGAGGACGATCCGACCTTCGCCTCCATTCTGCTCGACGCGGCTCACGAAGCCGGGCTGAAGGGGGTCGTATCGACCGCTGGCGCCGGAACTCTGGCGATGGCCCGCAAGCTCCAGCCGAACGCGATCACGCTCGATCTTGGGCTCGCTGATATCGACGGTTTCGTCTTGCTCGATCTCCTGAAGCATGATCCGGAGACCAGTCATATTCCGATCCACGTGATCTCCGGCGCCGACCGGAGCGCCTCGGTAATGGCTATGGGAGCGTTCGGAATCACTGAAAAGCCGGCCGAACGTTCAGACCTGGTGGAGATCTTCGCATCGCTGCGTGGAGAAGCCGAGAAGCAGAAGCCGCGCCGCCGCAAGCGCTCCGATAGCTCTGCAACCCGCGCGGTTCCGGAACTCGCCGGAGCAAAGGTTCTGATCGTCGACGACGACATCCGCAACATCTTCTCGCTTACGAGCGTTCTGGAGAGCCACGACGTAGAAGTTGTTCACGCCGAGCGGGGGAAGGACGGCATATTGATTCTCGAGCAAACGCCGGACGTGGATGTCGCCCTCATCGACATTATGATGCCGGAGATGGATGGGTACGAGACGATGAAGCAGATCCGGCAGCGGCCGGAGCTGGGCGACATCCCGCTGATCGCCGTCACGGCAAAAGCGATGAAGGGTGACCGCCAGAAATGCCTCGACGCCGGAGCCTCGGACTATATCGCCAAGCCGGTGGACATCGAACTTCTGCTGGCGCTCCTGCGGGTGTGGGTGTCACGAGCGCGAGAAGCCACTGTCGCGGCGGCGACATCCGTATCTCTGGAGGCGGCCGAATAAATATGAACGGACCGGTCGGAGACATTCCGGTCGTGTTGTTGCCGGGGGAGGAGTCAGCGCTCGCTCCCCCGGAAACGGAGCACGCTCGCGTGCTTCTGGTGGACGACGACGAGCGCAACTTGCTCGCTCTTGCAACGGTGCTGGAGGACCTCGGCGAGGTGGTTCTCGCCCGCTCCGGCGAGCAGGCGCTGCGGCATCTGCTCAAAGGCGAATTCGCGGTCATATTGCTCGATGTCTACATGCCAGGAATGGACGGCTACGAAACCGCCCAGATCATCCGCAGCCGCGATCAGACCAAGGGCATTCCAATCGTCTTCCTGTCGGCGGTGAACAAGGAAGCCGAGCATCTGATGCGCGGTTATTCGATGGGCGCGGTCGACTACGTCTTCAAGCCGGTGGACCCCGTCATCCTGCGGTCCAAGGTAGCGGTCTTCGTCGATCTTTTCGAAAAATCGAAAGAGGTCGAACGAAAAGCACGCCACGAGCAGGCGTTGCTGGACGCCACCTTGCGCGCCAACGCGGAACGTCTTCGGGCAGAGCAGGAACTGCGACGAGCGGAGCAGCGTCAGGCTGCGATTATCCAATCCTTGCCGATGGTGCTCTACCTCGAGCCATATGACTCAACCCCGCGCCGTCCCAACTACATCAGCGGCGACTTCGAAGCGGTCACCGGCTTCTCCCTCGACGAGATTGCCCACCAGCCAAACATATGGGCTGAACGGCTCCACCCCGACGATCGGGATCGAGTAATCGCGGCCATTGAGGCGCGACGGAGGAGCGGTCGTTCGTCGATAGAATATCGATGGCAGTGCGCCGACGGCACATACAAACACTTTCTGGATCAGGCCGTCCTGCTTCGGGATCCGGACGGGAAGCCGATAGAATTCGCTGGCACTTTGACCGATATTTCGGAGCAAAGATCGCTCGAGAGCCAGCTGGTACAAGCACAGAAAATGGATGCCATCGGCAAGCTGACCGGCGGCATCGCTCATGATTTCAACAATCTTCTTGCCGCAGTAATCGGCGGCCTGGGCCTTCTCGAGAAACGGGCCCAGCTGGAAGAAGAGCAGCGCCGCGTTCTGGGTATGACCAAGCGCGCGGCTGAACAGGGCAGCGAACTTGTGCGGCGGCTTCTGGCCTTTGCGCGGCGGCAAAAGCTCGAACCGCAAACCATAGAAATCGCTGGCTTGCGAGATGCGGTGTCTGACTTGCTGACGCACACGCTTGGGGGGCTTGTCAGCATCGACTGGGAAATAGCGGACGATCCCTGGAATGCCTTCGCCGACCAGGCGCAACTGGAGTTGGCGTTGGTCAATCTCATCATCAACGCGCGCGACGCAATGCCCAATGGCGGCGCAGTTACGATCTCAGCGTCCAACCGGCAGGTCGCTTCCGATGAACTCGATGGGCTTCCCGCCGGAGACTATGTTCGAATCGCCGTTGCTGACACCGGCACGGGGATTTCTCGTGAGGATTTAGGGAAAGTCATGGAGCCGTTCTTCACGACCAAGGAGGTCGGGAAGGGCAGCGGGCTTGGCCTCAGCATGGTCTACGGATTTGCAAGGCAATCGAACGGTGCCTTCGCAATCGAAAGCGAGATCGGGAAAGGAACGACGGCGGAGCTTTGGCTTCCCCGCGGCTCATCCGTCGAGCCTCAGGAACCCTCCCTGGTTGCTGAGCGGAACAGTTCAGGCACTGCTTCGAAACTTAGGCTCCTTCTCGTGGACGATCATCCGGAGGTGCGGAACACGACGGCCGCGCTTCTCGAAGACCTGGGACACGAGGTGGTCGAGGCGACGAACGGCGCCGAGGCTATGAAAGTCATGCAGAACGGCGACTGCGAGTTCGACCTCTTGATCACCGACTATGCGATGCCGCATCAGTCCGGGACCGAATTCCTTCGCGAGGCACGCAAGCTTTGCCCGAACGTTCCGGCGCTAATCGTAACCGGATATGCAGAGACGGAGGCGATTGGCGACCGGCCTGAAGACGTGGAAGTCCTGCTGAAGCCTTATACGCCGACGGCGCTGGAAGCGATGATTGAGCGGATCTGTTCAAAAGCGGCGGCAGCCTAGCCACTGCCGACTGGTTTATCCGCGCTGCATTTGGAGGTTCGTGAGTTCCGGCCCGGGCGTCATCGTGGACAGATGGGCCATGATCCAGATGGTCCCGATCATTACCAGAAACACGATCATAATGCCGAAAGCCAGCGCCAGCACATTGTTGGTGTTGTCCGGGCCGCTGGTGATGTGCAGGAAAAAGACGAGGTGAACGCCCATCTGCGCAATGGCGAGCACCACCAGGCCGACTGCGACGCCCGGTCCCCACAAGTGTGAAGTAGAGGCAACCCAAAAGGACACGCCGGTCAGCACCAGCGCCAGCGCAAGCCCAATGACGTAGCTCAGTGTCTCGGTCAGAAGGCTGTCGTGCGGTTCGCCCGGTGCGACATTGAGTGCTTCGGGATCGTGTTCGGTCATGGCAGTGTCCCGATGAGATAGACGATAGTGAAGATCGCCACCCAGATGATGTCCAGTGCATGCCAGAAAACGCTAAGGCAAAGCAGACGGCGTCCAACGTGCGGTTGGAATCCCTTAGCCCAGATTTGAGCGATCATGGTGCCTATCCACAGGAGGCCGGCGGTGACGTGGGCTCCGTGACAGCCAACGAGGGTGAAGAAGGCGGACAGGAATGCGCTGCGCTGCGGCCCGGCGCCGATTGCGATCATGCCTGCAAACTCGCGAAGCTCGATGATCAGGAAGACGACGCCCAGCAATCCGGTGACCACGAGCCATGCTTCCGTCCAGAACAGGTTTTTCCGCTTCGCTGCTATGATCGCGAGGCCGCACACAAAGCTTGAGAGCAATAGGCTTGCGGTCTCGATCGCGACATTGGTGCGATCGAACAGCTGGCTGGTGACCGGCCCTCCATCCGTCGCGTGGACAAGCGTGGCGTAGCTCGCGAACAGCGCGGAGAAGAGCACCATGTCGGAAAGGACGAAGAGCCAGAAGCCGTACGGAACGACGATGCTCTTGGACTGCGGCCCACGGTTGCCGAGGCCGGTGTCTTCTGATCGGCCGTGGGTGAGCCCGACTGCGACTGCTTCAGATGATGTCATACGGATTGGCTCAGATTCTGGAGGTGTTCCTGACGAATTCGGCGGCGCTCACGAGCGTTTTTCCGAACCTCTTCGACAGGGATGATATGCTCGTGTTCATCGCGCCACGCGTACCAGACGAAGACGGCGAAGGCGCCGATCAGGCCGAGGATCGCGAGCCACCAGATGTACCAGATTACCGCGAACCCGCAGAGCGACGCGAAGAAGGCACAGATCACACCCACCGGCGTGTTGAGCGGCATTTCGATCGGCTGGTAGTTTGGCTCGTCGATCAGGCGGTCGAGCTTGATCGCAGTCTGCTTGCGGGTCCAGTAGGCTTCTTCGCCGTGCACGTCAGGAAGCACCGCGAAGTTGTAGTGGGGGGGTGGCGAGAGCGTCAGCCATTCCAGCGTGCGGCCATCCCAAGGATCGCCGGTGATATCGCGGCGCTGCTCACGAGTTTTGATCGAATAGAGCAGCTGGACCACTGTTAGCGCGATGCCGGCGAGGATGACGAGCGCTCCGACCATCGCCACGTCTAGATAGGGCTGCCAGCTTGGGTCGGAAATGTGTTGGAGCCGGCGGGTCGCTCCCATGAAGCCGAGCGCATATTCCGGGAACCAAGCCAGATAGAAGCCGATAAACCAACACCAAAAGATGAGCTTACCCAGGCGGTCGTCGAGCGTGAAGCCGAAGGCTTTCGGGAACCAGTAGGTGTATCCGGCCATCACCGCGAACACCACCGAGCCGATGATCACGTTGTGGAAATGGGCGACGAGAAACAGGCTGTTGTGGACGATGAAATCGACCGGCGGAATTGCCAGCAGCACTCCGGTCAGGCCGCCGATCACGAAGGTAAGCATGAACCCGACCAGATAATACATGGGCGTCGTGAAGCGGACGCGGCCCCCGTACATCGTGAACAGCCAGTTGAAAATCTTCACACCCGTTGGGACAGCGATGATCATGCTCGCGATTCCGAACACCGCATTGACGTCCGCGCCGGCGCCCATCGTGAAGAAATGGTGCAGCCAGACCATGAACGAGATGATGCAAATCGCCATCGTCGCGAAGACCATCGAGCGATAGCCGAACAGCGGCTTGCCCGAGAATGTCGCGGCAACTTCGGAAAAGATGCCGAATGACGGAAGGGCAAGGATGTACACCTCCGGATGCCCCCAGACCCAGATCAGGTTCATGTAGAGCATCGAGTTGCCGCCGCCGTCGTTCGTAAAGAAGTGGAAGCCGAGGTAACGGTCCAGCATCAGCATCGCGTAGGTCGCGGTCAGGACCGGGAACGCCGCAATGATGAGCAGATTGGCGGCGAGGGCTGTCCAGGTGAAGATCGGCATCCGCATGTAGCTCATGCCCGGAGCGCGGATCTTGAGGATCGTGGTTACGAAATTGACGCCGCTCAGAACCGTGCCGACGCCCGCGATTTGCAGGGCAACAAGATAATAGTCGACACCAACCCCGGGCGAGAACGCCTTCTCGCTGAGCGGCGGAAAAGCAAGCCAGCCAGTGCGGGCAAATTCGCCAATGAAAAGGCTCACGTTGACCAGCAGGGCGCCCGATGCTGTCAGCCAGAAACTGACGTTGTTCATCGTAGGAAAGGCGACGTCGCGAACGCCGAGCTGAAGCGGGACCACGAAATTGATCAGGCCGATGATGAAGGGCATGGCCATGAAGAAGATCATGATCGTGCCGTGGGCGGAGAATATCTGGTCGTAATGCTCGGGCGGCAAATACCCTTGGGAGGCGCCGACAGCGACCGTCTGCTGAGCCCGCATCATGAGCGCATCTGCAAAGCCCCGCACCAGCATGACCAGCGCGAGCACAATGTACATAATGCCGATGCGCTTGTGATCGGTGGAGGTGATCCATTCGTTCCAAAGATACGGCCACCAGCGGTTCCAGCTGATCCACGCTACGACAGCCCCGATCGCGCACAGCACCACGATCGAAGTGATCAGCGGGATCGGCTGGTTAAAGGGAATTGCGTCCCAGGTAAGTCTACCGAACATTCTTTGGTCCTAATGGAGACTTGGGTGAAACGTGCATCGCAGGCGGCGTAGTGGCCGGCGCGATCGGAGGCGGCGCCTTGTTCATCAGGATGGCATCGAACAGACCGGGCGAGACGCTCCCATAGGTCATCGGCTTCACGTAGCTGCTCGGCTTTTCGAGCTCGGCGTATGCAGCGGGGTCCAAGGCCGGAGCGTTATGTGCGGAAGCTGCCCACGCGGCGAACTGTTGAGGAGGTACGGAATGCACCTGAAACTGCATTCCGGGGAACCCGTCGCCACTGAATTGGGCCGATTCCCCTTGAAGAACGCCGGGCCGGTCCGCCTGTAGGTTCAGGTGGGTCGCCATCCGCGGCATCGTATAGATCAGGCTTCCCATCTGCGGCACGAAGAACGCGTTCCAGACCGTTGCCGATGTGAGGGTGAAATTCACAGGAGTGCCCGCCGGGACGACCAGCTGATTGACCGTGGCGACGCCTTGGTCCGGGTAGATGAACAGCCATTTCCAGTCCAGGGAGACGACCTGGACATTCACCGGCTTGTTCGGCGAGTTGAGCGGCTTGGCGGGGTCCAGATCGTGGCTTCCGATCCATGCGATACCGCCGAGAAGGATGATGGTGAGCGCCGGGATGGACCAGATCACCAGCTCGATCGCGCCGGAATATTCCCAGTCGGGACGGTAGGTCGCCTTCTTGTTTCCTGCCCTGAACCACCAGGCGACGGCGATCGTCGCGATCATCGTTGGAATGATGATCGCCAGCATGATTGCTGTCGAATTGATGAGGATCATTTTCTCGGCGCCGCCGACAGGCCCGACCGGGTTCAGCACGCCGCGATCGCAACCGGAGGTGAGAAGCACAAACGCGGCGAGTGCGAGCCTTTCCGCAAAGCGGAAACGGCCTTTGCGACCCCAATCGAATATTTCCACGAGCAATCTCGAACCAGTTTCGGTGGTCAAAACAGACGCTTGCACTAGGCTGCGCGACTGAAATTGCGCCGTCCAAGGACCAGGACGGCTATGGCCGAGCAGCCGGGGCGCTCATAGCAGACGAGCGTGTTTCCGAAAGGGGTCGCCCCTAGGTAATTCTACGTAGCGCGCGTGCGACTAGGAAACGGACAGGATCTGCCCGGGGTGAGTGACCTCGACTTCGGTCGCCGTTGCGGTCCTGGATTTGCCGATGGAGATTCGACGTACCTGGCCGATTACCTTGATAGTTTTTCCGACCAGTGCCGATTTGAGATCGCCCCCATATTTCTTAGTCAGCCCCGGCATTGCGGAAGATCGGATTACGATGCCAAGGTTCGACGGCGAACGGAAATTGCTCTCGCTATCAAGATAGTAGCCGCCGCGAGACTTGGCGGCATTCGCCACCTTCAGCTGGAACACCGCACGAACCGGCTTCGGTGAGGCGGCAGCCGCCCTGCTGATCGCTTGCGCGGGCGTCAGGGTATCCAGCTTCTGGCGCTGGGCGGTGGCCGGGGCGGCGAGAGAAAGAAGGACGAGAAAAACAGCTACGCGCATCGGGCAAACTCCAACTCATCGTTTCCCGAGCGAGTTGGAGCATGCCCTGAGCCGCCACCGCAGGCAAGTGGTGGGCTCGCCGCTTCTTACTGCACCTGCACAACTACCACGGACCTCGGTGGAAGCTCGAGCGTCACCCTCCCGCCCGACACGCGCCCACGATACGGGACCGGTGCAACCGCAGCCGGATGCGCGACGCTATTGTATGAATCGACGGCCGGCGCAGTCAGCACCTGGCCGACGGCAGAGCGAGCCGAGGGAATGACAGCGCTAACCGTGGTTGGCCTGTCCGGATCGACATTCGTCGCTTCGATCCACAGATGTCCGGCGGTGTCTCGGGCCGCCACCGCATCCACCCGCGGGACGGTCACTCCGCCATTGCTGTAGGTGCCGCCGTCGAAGCTCACCGGAACGAAAATCGCGTCATGGAACGGCACGTACATGCGATAGACGTGATAGGTCGGGGTCAGGACCATTTTCGGCCCATCGGTCAGGATCATCGCCTGAAGTACGTTGATCATCTGCGCGATGTTCGATCCGCGCACCCGGTCCGCGTGACGCATGAAGATGTTGAGGTTGATCGAGGCCACGATCGCATCCAGCATCGTATTCTGCTGCTGAAGGAATCCAGGGTTCGTCCCCGGCGTGGGGGCCCACCAGTCGCCCCACTCATCGACGAATAGTGCGACCTTCTTGTCCGGATCGTACTTGTCCATGATCGCGGACTGCTTGGTGATCCAGTCGTTCATCTTGAGCGTCGCCTGAACCGTCTGCGCATATTGCGCGTCACCAAAGCCGGTGCTCTGCAGGTGTGGGGGCCAGCCGCCGGTCACGGTGTAGCCGTGCAGCGAAAGGCCTTCGAGGTCCCAACTCCAGACCTTGTTCTTCCAGGCGTTCATCACGGCGTCGGTGTAGTCGCTGTTGCCGCTGTCCCACCCGACGGCGATCCGCTTCATCGCCGTGTCCGGCTTCTGCTGATCCGGATTATAGTTGCGCGTGTAATGCGCGTATTGCTTCATTTCTTCGACGTAATGCTCGGCAGTCATCGCCCCGCCGCAACCCCAGCTTTCGTTCCCGAGCCCGAGATATTTCACCTTGTACGGCGCCGGATGGCCGTTCGCTGCGCGCTGCTGGGCGAGCGTCGTCGGCTGGGCCGAGGTCATATATTCGAACCAGTCGGCCGCCTCGCTGACCGTTCCTGATCCGATATTCTCGGAAATGAACGCGTCGGCGCCGATCTGGTTGAGGAAGTCGAAATATTCGTCGGTACCGAAGCTGTTCGGCTCGATCACTCCGCCCCAATCAGGATTGAGGGTTGCAGGCCGCTGCGCCTGTGGACCGACGCCGTTGCGCCAGTGGTAATTGTCACCAAAGCAGCCGCCCGGCCAGCGCACGTTCGGAACCTGGATCGCGCGAAGCGCGGCAACCACGTCGCTCCGGATTCCACGCACGTTCGGAATGGATGAGTTCGGGCCGACCCAGATGCCGCCGTAGATTCCGTGGCCGAGATGCTCCGCGAATTGCCCGAACAGGTCGCGGCTGATCTTCGGACCGGGGTGAGCGGTGTCGACAGCGATTGCGACTGGAGCAGCCGGGGCTTGCCCCTGCGCAGGTTGGACAAGCAGGCCAATGGCAGCAGCGCCGGCCAGCATTCCACGAAGTCGATTCAGCATTCACCCCTCCAAGCTTGACGCGTCCAACCGTGATTGGATTACTCAGACATTATCGGCGCTCGCCGGAGTCGGCAACGGTGAGCTCGCAGACCCTGCGAAAGTTCACAAGGTTCGTGCCCGATCGGCCGAATCGGCGGCGGATTCCCTGTGGCAAGCAAGCCGAACTTGTGACTTTCGCGATCCTCGCGCCGAGGCGGCTCGGAAAATTAGCGATGGATGTGTCATTCCGTGCCTCTGCGACAAAAGAAGGCCAGGCAGGTATCGCAAACGGCCGACTGTAGGACAGGATTTTTCGAACCGCATGGCGAACAAGGTCCAAGCTGCTATTGTCGAGTGGCCGGATCGCTCGATGGGGGGAGCATGCCGAAGAACATCGTCATCTGCTGCGACGGCACCGGCAACCAGATCGAATCGAGGCTGTCCAACGTCCTGAAGCTCTTTCGAGTGCTTCAGAAGAACGAGCAGCAGATGGTCTATTACAGCCCCGGGGTCGGAACGGTCGGGGATTATGACACATGGCAGCTGATCAAGCTTCGTGTTCGCGAATTCCTGGGTCTCGCCACCGGCTACGGGCTCGATGAGAATGTCCTCGACGCCTACCGCTTCCTGTGCACGCATTATGAAGAGGGGGATGCGATCTGGCTCTTCGGCTTCAGCCGCGGCGCCTACACGGTGCGCGTGCTGGCCGCCTTCGTTTACGTGATCGGTCTTCTCAAACCCAACCAGCTCAACCTCGCCGATTATGCGTTCACCGCCTACAAGAAGGCGAGCCACGACAGCCACAAGGGCAAGCGGATAGCCGACGAAGATGCGCTCAAGACGGCGGCCAGCGAGACGGAGATTTCCACTGGTCTTCCCGCTGCCTGGCAATTCAGGACGATTGCCGGCGGACGGCCGGTGACGATCAAGTTCATCGGCGTTTGGGACACAGTCGCGTCGGTGATCGTCCCGCGGCCGGACCGTTTCCTGCTTGATTTTCAGTCGTTGCGGTTCACGAAAACGAACCCCTGCGTAGAGATTTTCTGCCAGGCGATCGCGATCGACGAGCGGCGGCGCATGTTCCGCCTGAACAAGTGGACCGATCCACAGACGTTCAAGAGCAATCCGTTCAACGACAAAAACTGGAAGGCTCAGGATATTCGGCAAGTCTGGTTCGCCGGAGTACACTCCGATATCGGCGGCGGCTATCCGGAAACCGAAGGCGGCCTCTCCAAATTGCCGCTGCTGTGGATGATCAACCAGGCCAAGGCCGCGGGCCTTAAGACCAGCACTGCGATGTTCAATCACCTCGTCCTTGGCAAGGCGCGCAAGAACAGCATCCGAACCTATGTGTCGCCCGATCCCGCCGGGCCGCTGCATCGGTCCCTCAAAGGCTTCTGGTGGATTCTCGAACTACTCCCAAAGCGGACGAAGCGGCGTGAATGGCCGCCGCGGCGGTCCTTGCTCGGTTTCTATTTGCCATTCGGCGAGCCGCGGCTCGTCCCCGAGGGGGCGCGGATTCATCGTTCGGTCTTCGAGCGGATGGCTAAGGTGCCCGGCTACCGGCCAGTCAATCTGCCGAACACATGGGTGCGGGTGGGCTGAACCCCGTCTGGATTTCGCGCCGGGTTGAAAATTATCGCTTAACCCTCAGCCGTTACAGTCACGGCCAGTGCGGCTGTAGTGGGGAGGGTTCGCATGAGCACTAATCCGGCGATGGATGCGTCCCATCCACATTTCGTCTTCATACCCGATTCAACGACAGAGGGTGTCCGCTCGTACCGAGAACCCGCCGAGCCGAACCCGCTCCAGATTACCTTCCTCGAACCAGAAGGTGAACGCGCGTGGATCGAGGAGATGCGCGCTCTGCTTTCAGAAGGACGAACTGCCGAAGCAGATGCCAGGCTGGCCTCGGATCTTGCCGGATTCGACGGCAAGCTGGCGCGGCTCTGCAAGGCGAGCTCCGCCGCCGACGTAACACTTGAAGGGTGGGACGATCTGCTTCCCATCCTCGCGGAATGGGAGGGGCCGGCGATTACCGCTATCACCCTTGGCCTGACCAATCCGCCGGACCTGGTGTTTGAAGCGGGACAGACCCACGACCCCGACTTGCTGCTTGGCCTCTACTCAGACGAGGCGTTTCCTTTCAGCAACACCAGCAACGTGAGCCTGCTTGCCGAATGCGCCAGGGAGCTCCCTGCCTGGGTTGGAGCGGAAGAGGATGTCGAATTCTATTGCGCCCTTTCAGGCGTCGCGGAGCTCAACACGACACTGATCAACTGGAAGCACCGCAGGTTTCTCCGCGACGGACGGGACGGAGTGGAGGGCAGGGCGCCGGGCGGCTACGTCGAGTTCGTGCTTGCGAGTTGGTTCCTGGCGACTCGATTCTTACAAGCCGTCGAACGGGCGATCTCAACCCACGGACTTCCCGAAGGCTCTAGGCTGATCGCCGGGACAGTCGAGGTGAATGCGGATTTCGTGGCCATTCTCGGAGCCGAGTGTCCCTCGATGGCGAGAAAAGAATCAGCAGCGGCGGAGCACACTTTCGCGACTTTGACGGTCAAGCCGTGGGTGCCGCGCGAGGATCCGACCGTCGACGCTCTCGTTGCCGGTCCGACGCTTAGGCAGCGGATTCAGCCGATCGAACCGGCCGTGGCGCAAGAACCGCGGCCGAGCTTCCTTGGGCGGCTTTTGAGTCGCTTTCGCCGCGCAGATTGACAATCGGGGGTGCGCCGGCTCCGTTTCCGTTGGGAAGGGGACTTGATGGCGAGCAACACGATAGCAGGTCGAGGTTTTGCGCCTCATCACCGGCACGACCGAAGGATGGTCGCGCTGATCGTGCTTGCGATTTGGCTCGCGATCGCCCTCGGCTTCGGGATCGACATGATGAAGCGCGCCCAGAGCGGCGCTTTGGATTTCGCACCGATCGTTCACCTTCATGTGCTCGCGTACACCGGCTGGTTGGTCCTTCTCGCGGCACAGGTCTGGCTGGTGCGAACACGGCGGCTGGCCATTCACAAACGGCTGGGCTGGGCGGCGGCCGTGCTGATTCCGGCGATGCTGGTAACCGGGCCATTCACCGCCTATGCCGGTGTGGCGGGCAATCCTTACATGCCCGACAAATGGATTTCGTGGCTTAGCGTAAACTATACGAACGCGATCGGGTCGATCGTGCTGCTCACGGCCGGATTCCTGATGCGGCGCAATGCGGCCGCTCATAAACGGCTGATGGTGATGGGCACGATTGCGGTGACGGAGCCGGGGTTCAGCCGAATCTGGATGGAGTTCCTCGAGGCGCGTGTGGGCGACGGCTACGTCGGGTTTTACATATCCACCTATATCGGCACCCTGTTGCTGGTGATCGCGGTCGGAGCTTACGATGTCGCAACACGCCGCCGCCTGCATCCCGCCTACATTGCGGCAGCCCTTTGGATTCTCGCGAACCAAGCCTTGGCCGACTGGCTGTTTCATCAGCCATTCTGGCTCGCCGCAATGAAGCAGATGACGGGCCACTCGGCCTAGCGCAGGCTGGGCAATTCCCGACAGTGTGGGTGGAGGCCCGAGCCGGAATCGAACCGGCGTGCAAGGATTTGCAATCCTCTGCGTAACCACTCCGCCATCGGGCCGTGAAGTGCGTCCGTGCATTTCGGGGGCTTTACCGTCTCGGTCAAGCGGGAATCCAATCCGCGTTCGCAACGGTCTGACTTGCAAATGAGAATAAGTCGCATTAGCGGAGGAACCGGAAAAACAGAACGGGGATCAAGATGAAAATATATTTGCTGTTGGCGGCCGGTGCAGCCCTCTCACTTGCTGCGTCTGCCCGCGCTGAGGAAAATCCGTTCGTATACAATTACACGGCGGACGTCGAAGAGGCGGGAGAGACAGAGGCGGCGTTCTGGGCGACCGATCGGCGCGGCAAGGCCGAAGGTCATTATGACGCGCAGGATTATCGGCTCGAGCTGGAACACGGCTTCACGGAGCGGTTCAGTGCCTCCGGCTACGTCAATTTCTCGAGCCATCACATCCGCGGTCTCGAACCTGATTTGGCCCCAGTGCACCGCGATCTCGCGTTCCAGGGCTTGAGTGCCGAATTCAGATACAAGCTGCTCGATGACGAGAAGGACGGCATCGGGTTCGCTGTTTACGCCGAGCCGGGCTGGTCGAGGATCCACGATGTGGAGGGCCAAAAGGGTGCCGAATATGAGCTGGAGCTAAAGGCCATCTTCAGCAAGGGGTTCGACAAGGACAAGGTTGTCTGGGCGGGCAATCTCACCTTCGAACCCGAATGGGAGCGTGAGCGGAGCAATCCTGATGCGCCTGCCGGGCGGTGGGAAAAGGAGCTCAAGCTCCAGGCGAGCACCGGCGTTGCTTTTCGAATTGTTCCAAACCTCTATCTCGGCGCTGAAGCGCGTTACGCCGGTGTCTATCCCGATTGGACCAGCGGATTGCACAGCGAAGCATCCGCGTTCTTTGCAGGGCCCACTGTCAGTTTCTCGGCGGACGAATGGTCGGCGACGCTGAGCTTCATGCCGCAGCTCGGCGGCTCACCCAGCCCAATCGGCGGTCGCAATCTCGACGAATTCGAAAAGCGCGAGATACGGCTCCGGATTGCCCACGAATTTTGACCGTTCAGCCACGGTCAGCGCACCAAATTCGACAAACGGCGGTTCCAGTGCTTGGCGATTGTTTCGGCTGCCGATAAAGCGCCCGATGCTCGGGGTTGCATCTTCACTGTATTATTGCCATAGGACACCAATGACGGTTCACGCACCAATTCCGGATTACGCGGCTGCGCGCGAATCGATGGTCGATACGCAGCTTCGCCCCGAGGGGGTGAATTACCCGCCCGTCGTCGAAGCCATGGCGGCCGTCCCACGGGAAGACTTCGTTGCTCCGGAAGCCAAGCCGCTCGCCTACATCGACCGGACGGTGCCGATCGGCGACGGCCGCCTGATGAACGGTCCGGTAGTCCTTGGAAAACTGCTGACCGAAATGACTCCGCTCGCTGGCGAGCGCGCGCTCGTGGTGGGCTGCGGGACAGGCTATTCGGCTGCGGTGCTGCGGGTGATGGGCCTCAAGGTGATCGGGCTGGAATCGTCGTCAACTCTGGCGGCGCTGGCCCGCGGGGCCGGCATCCATGTGGCCGAAGGGCCGCTGGAGGAAGGATGGCCAAAAGGTGCGCCTTATGACCTCATCCTGATCGACGGCGCGGTGGAGCATATCCCGGAAGCGATCGTCGCGCAGCTGACCGACCACGGCCGCCTCGGGACGGCGCTGATCGACAAGGGCATCACTCGACTTGTGGTCGGCCGCCGAGCAGGCGGTGGGTTCGGGCTCCATTCGATGGCCGATTCCGGTGCGGCTGCACTTCCCGGCTTTTCCAAACCCCGGATTTTCACTTTCTAAGCTGGAGCTGACGTGCCACTGACTCGCCCGCTGATTTATTCGAGCCTGATCGCGCTGTTCGCGACAGGTGCAGCGTCGGCCGACACGCTCCGTGAAGCGTTGGTCTCCGCCTACGAGACGAACCCGACACTGACCGCGCAGCGGCAAGCGCTGAAGGGTACCGACGCCGCTGTTGCAGCGGCGAAGGCACAGGGACGGCCATCGGTCAGCGCGACCGCCGGGCTGAACCAGAATCTCGCGAGTAGCGGTGTTCTGATTGCAACGGGCTCTGGCCCGACGGTTTCAGCGGGTGTCGATCTCAGCGTGCCGCTGTTTACAGGCGGGGCAGTCCGCAACGGAGTTCAGGCCGCAAAGACCCGGGTCCTGGCCGGCCGTGAAACCTTGCGCGGGGTGGAGGGAACCGTCTTTACGGATGCGGTCACCGCCTACATGGACGTGATCCGCGACCGCGCGATCGTCGAGCTGAACCAGAACAACGTGAAGGTTCTCGAGACCAACCTGCAGGCGACTCAGGACCGATTTCAGATTGGCGATGTCACCCGCACGGACGTTGCCCAATCCCAGGCGCGGCTTGAGCTCGGGCGCTCCGAGCTTGCCACCGCCCAAGGGAGGTTGATCGGAAGCGAGGAAAATTACCGGCGGGTGATCGGGCATGAGCCCGGGGACCTTCAGCCGCCGCCGCCGCTCCCGCCTCTGCCCGCTACCGCCGATGAGTCGGTACAGATCGCGCTTGCTGCCAATCCCGATCTCCACGCGATCCGCTATCAGGCCGCCGCGTCCGCCTATGATGTCCGCGTTGCGGAAGCGTCGCGCCTCCCTACGCTTTCCGGGACCGCGAGCGAGAATTACGTCAAGAGCTTGGGCGGAAGCACCGGCGGTTTCCCAACCGCCGGAAATCAAATCACCGCCGGCCTCAGCGCGCGGATGCCGTTGTACCAGGGCGGCCTTCCCGCCGCTCGCATTCGCGAAGCGCAGTCGCAGCAGGGGCAGCTTTTGGAGCAAAGCGTCGGCACAGAACGGTCCGTGATCGATCAGGCTCGTTCGGCATTCGCAAGCTACAGGGCCGCGACTGACTCGATCGCGTCTGAACAAGTTGCGGTCCAGGCCGACCAGCTCGCACTCGAGGGCGCGCGCGCTGAGCAGACGGTTGGTACGCGCACCGTTCTCGATGTTTTGAACGCCGAGCAGGAGCTCCTCAACTCGCAGGTGTCGCTGGTCACAGCGCGCCACGATGCCTATGTCGCCGGCTTCCAACTGCTTCAGGCGATGGGCCAGGCCGATGCCGCGGATCTCGGGCTTTCCGGCGGACCTCTCTACGATCCGCTTGGAAATTACCGCCGAGTCGCCAACGATTGGAACGACTGGTCGACCGATCCCACTCCAGCGCCAATCGCAACCCGGACCGTCACTCCGCAGGAGCTTCCGCAAGGGGTGACTTCGCCCAAGCAATAAGCGATAGGTCGGCGCTATGCCCGCACCTGGCCGCGAACCTTCGATGGAAGACATACTGGCGTCGATCAAGAAGGTGATCGCAGAGGAGAAGGAACTGCGCTCCGCCGCCGGGGCTGCGCAGGCAGACGAGAGAGAGCCCGAAGAGACCGTAGGCTCCCAGACCGACGAAGACGTGCTCGAACTCGATGAGCCGCTTCCGGTGGCCGATCTCGGACCGCCGTTGCTCGACGAAGAGACGGCCGAAGAAACCCGCCATTCGCTGCAGGAGCTGTCCAGCCTCGCCGCAAATGCGCCGTCGCAACCGCAGATCAATCCACTGGAGGAAATGGTGCGCGAAATGCTTCGCCCGATCCTGAAGCAGTGGCTGGACGAGAACCTGCCGGAGATCGTCAACGAACATGTCCGGCGGGAGATCACGAGGATCACCGGCCGTCCGAGCTGAATCAACCGAATGTTGATGCGTCACGTGCCGGTCGCTAACCGCCGTCGGCGATGAGCGAACTGCCCAAGACCTTCGATCCAGCTGAAATCGAAAAGCGCTGGTATGCCTATTGGGAGGAGAGCGGGCTGTTCCGGCCCGACCGCCCGGATGCGCCGCCGTTCACAATCGTGATGCCGCCGCCCAATGTGACCGGCTCGCCCACCTCGGCCACGCGCTCGACAACACGCTTCAGGACGTTCTCGTCCGCCGCGAGCGGATGCGCGGCAAGGACGCGCTGTGGGTTGTCGGCACCGATCATGCGGGCATTGCCACGCAAATGGTGGTCGAGCGCAACCTTGAACTTCACCAGCAGAAGCGAACCGATTTCACGCGCGAGGAATTTGTCGGGAAGGTCTGGGAGTGGAAGGAAGAGAGCGGGGGGGCGATTACTCGCCAGCTCCGCCGCCTCGGCGC
>Ga0157371_10001930_pt1 | contig 20700 bp, 14 predicted proteins | sample C45metaG_FD_113462 | JGI IMG/M metagenome (GOLD analysis project Ga0157371, IMG submission 113462) | Corn rhizosphere microbial communities from Kellogg Biological Station, Michigan, USA - C4-5 metaG | ecosystem: Host-associated > Plants > Roots > Rhizosphere > Soil | place: USA: Michigan...
CCGGATCGGCAGTGATTGGCGCTCGATGACGCTGTTCAGCAGGTAGACCTCGATCAGCCGCTCGTAGCCTTTGCGCAAGTCGAGCAACCAGAGCTGCGCCCGCCGCTCGTAGCGGGAGTCGCGGCCCTTGTAGAGCCCGCGCAGCTCCGCCTTGAGCTCGTGCCGCAGCGCTTTCAGGCGCTGCCTCGGCGACCGCGCCTCCCACGGCAGGCTGTCGCTGACCACACCGACCTCGCCGGCGGCGCGGATCAGCGTCTGCGCGTGCAGCTCCACCCCCAGCTCCTCCGCCGCTTCCAGCAGGTAGTAGACGAAGACGATGTCGTGGGTGAGGACGACGACCTGCCGCCGGCCCGCTTCTTCGACCAGCCGCGTGGCGACGTGCTCGCGGCGCTGGTGGTCGAGCGAGGAGACCGGGTCGTCGAGGACGATCGCGCTGCGCTCGTTGCTGACCCGCAACTCGGCGAGGAAGAAGGCGGTCGCGAGCGCCGTCTGCTCGCCCGTGCTCAGGACCTTGCCGACCTTCTCGCGGCCCTCGCTGCGGAGCTTGAACTGGACCGCCGGCTTGCCTTTGCTCGCCGAGGCCTTCAGCTCGACCCGGTTGGCGATCGGGTCGAGCTCGCCGATCTCCTGCTCGAGCGCCTCCTTCAGCCGGTCGGTGATCGCCAGCCGGCTCAGCTCGCGGATCCGGTGGGAGATCGACTGGGTCGAGAGGGCGCGGCGCGCTTCTTCGCGGGCGGCGATCGCCTCCAGGCTCTCGAGGTGGGCGTGGACGTCCTCGTGCGCCTCACCGATCGCCCGCCGGGCCCGCAGCTCGCGCAGCCGCGCTTCCACCCGGCTGCGTTCCTGCTCGTTGCGCAGCACCGCGAAGCCTTCCGCTTCGGCGACCTGAACGGCGACGTAGTCGCGCAGCGGCTTCAGGTCGAGACCACCATCAAGGGACGGCTCGCTGCGGCCGGTGACGATCGCCAGGCGATCGGCCAGCGCCTGCAGCGCCGCGTCCGCCGGCGCCTGCAGATGCTCGCCGGCGGCGGCCACGGCGACCTCCGCGGTGTGGGCGACCTCGCCGAGGTCGGGCAGCGCTTCCAGGTGCTCGGTCAGCGCTAGATCGACCAGCCGCACCTGCTCGCGCAGGTTGCCGGAGATGAACGCCTCGAAGCGCCGCATCCGCTCGCGCGCGCCGGCTTCCAGGTCCTGCTGGCAGAGCGGGCAGGTCGCGTCGTCGCCGTTGTCGGGGAAGTCGCCCTCGCCGGCTTCGACGAAGCGCCGCGCCGCCTCCCACATCTCGCGCCAGACCTCGCCGCCGGTGCCCGGCTGCGGCTGGTCGGCGAAGGCTTCGGCAGCGACCTGGTCGACCGCGGCGCAGGCGCGGGCCAGCCGCTTGCGCAGCTCGGCGATCTCCTCCAGCGCCGCGTCGTCGAGCCGTCCCCAGGCGTCCTCGAGCTGGGCGGCAAGCCGCTCGACCGCCGCCGCGCGCTTGCGCGCCGCGGTCTCCAGCTCACGGCTTTGGTCGGAAGCGATCGTCGCCTCCGCCCTCTCCAGCTCCCGCAGCTCCGCGAGCTCCTCCTCGCTCAGGCACGCGAAGGCCTCGACCTCCTCGCGCCCGGCCTCGCCCGCCTCGACCCGGGCCAGCAGCGCCGCCGCCTCCGGGTCGTCCAGCTGCGGCAGCTCGGGAAGCGCGTCGCGCAGCGCGTCGACCTGCTCGGCCAGTTCCTCGGCCAGCTCGCCCTGCGCCTCGACCAGTTCTTTCAGCAAGCGCAGCGGCCGCGGCGTGTGTTCGATCGTGTTCGAGCGCGTGACGCAGAACTCGGCGCAGCTGGCGTCGAAGGCGGTGACGGCGGAGAGGATGCGCGGCGGCTCCGCCGAGAGGTCGACCTGGATCGTCTGCCCCTCGCCGTCGACCGCGATCACGAACTCAGCCGTCTGCGCCGCTTCGGCCTTGCCGGGATCGAAGACGTCGTGGAGCACCTCGCCCGGTTCGGCGGCCCGGCAGACCCGGCGCGCCAACCGCCCGTAGCCGCTCTTCCCCGCCCCGTTCTCGCCAAAGACGATGTTTAGCCCCGGGCCGAACTCGAGCGCCTGGTCGCCGGCGAGGCTGTTGATGTTCTGCAGGTTGCGGATCTCGCGCAGCTCGACCGTCCCGTAAGCGCCCTCGTCGGCCGGTAAGTCCGCCAGCTCCAGCGGCGGCAGCTCGGCGGCACCGGCCTCGCCCAGCAGCACCGCCAGCACCCGCGCCCGCCCCTCCTCGTCGAGCGGCCCATCGCAGAGCAGGCGCATCAGCCCGCGCTGCCAGCCGGGCAGCTTCTCGGACCAGTTGAAGATGCGCTTCTGGAGGAAGACGTCCCGCTCGGGCATCGGGGAAGTTTCTCAGAACGGTCCAGCCGGGCCAGGGGAAATTCGCTTCATCCAGCAGCCGTGCACGGCAGCACGCGACGAGCAGGGCCTGGCGCGCAGGCGCGCTCCGAGCAGGGAGCACCTCCTCGAATGACCGCGCAGAACTGGTGCCACTAGTGAGCAAGTTCGGGTCATTCCAGCAGTTTTCGGTCGCTGCTTCCGTTGAACGATTAGAGATGCGCGCGAGGGCACTGCTTCTGTCCGTCTTCCTGCTCCTACTGGCCCTAGCGCCGGCGACCGCCCGTGCCTATCCCGGCCTCGAACCCGCCTATCTAGGCTCGGTCGGGTCGGCCGGAGCCGGCGCCGGGCAGTTTGAACATCCGGTGGCGGCGGGCGTCGCTCCGAACGGGCACCTGTGGGCCGTCGACGAGAAGAACAACCGCGTCGAGGAGTTCAGCGCGAGCGGCGAATACCTCGGCCAGATCGGCTCGAAAGGGAAGTGGGCGGGGATGTTCAATCGTCCCACGGCGCTGGCCTTCGGACCGGGAGGCCGTTTCTGGGTCGTCGACGCGAACAACTTGCGGCTACAGCAGTTCGACGAAGAAGGGAACTTCATCCGCGCGGTCCACCCCGCCGGCGAACACGCCCTGGCGGACCCGCGGGGCATCGCCGTCGACCCGGCCGGGCACGTCTGGGTTGCCGACACCGGTCATGAACGCCTTGAGGAGTTCAACGAAGAAGGGGAATTTCTGCGGGTCCTCGGCTCGCAGTGCGGTTGTGCCGAAGACAAGCTCTATACGCCGACCGGCCTGGCGATCGACCCGCACGGCAGGATCTGGGTGGCCGACCCGGCTTACGAACGCGTACGAGTCTTCGACGCAACCGGCAAACACGTCCGCGATGTCGGCAACTTCCATCCCGAATCGTCAATCCACGAACGGTTGATGCACCCGGACGCGATCGCGATCACCCCCGCCGGGACGGTCCTGATCGCCGATCGCAATCACGAGCACGTCGCGGAGTTCAACCTCGACGGCGAATACGTGACCGAGTTCGGCTGGTTCAAGCCGGGCCTGTTCGAATTCGGCACGCCCGGAGGAATCGCCGTGGGGACTGAAGGCGACGCCTGGATCGTTGACGGTGGTCGCGACCGGGTTCAGCACTGGCGGGTTCCGGACGTCAACTACCTGGCGAGCTATGCGGGCTCTTTCCACGGGGGGACCGGGGAAGGTGAACTCGGCCGGCCGGCGGGCCTGGCGATCGGGCTCGACGGGAAAATCTGGGTCACCGACCGCGAAAAGGACCGGGTGGAGATCTTCAGCGCCGGGGGCAAATACCTGCGGCAGTTCGGCTCTGAAGGTTCGGGCCCGGGGCAGTTCGACGCTCCGGCCGGGATCAGGATCGACTCCACCGGCAACGTTTACGTCGCCGACGCCGGCAACCGGCGGATCGAGAAGTTCAACTGGAAAGGCGAATTCAAAGGCGAATTCGGGGAGGGGCAGCCGGAATGGCGGGAAAACCTCAGCCTTCAGGCGAGCGCCCTCGCGATCGATTCCGCGGGGGCCGTCTACGTGCTGAACGGCGAACGGATCAACAAGTTCAGCGGCACCGGCCGGTTCGTCGGCTGGCTCGCGAAGTACAGGGTCAACTACGCCAGCAACCTCGACTTCGATCCCGAAGGGCACCTCTGGGTGATCGACGGCTCCGCCCCGCACTTCCGCGAGTTCGACGCCGGCGGCAATCTGCTGCATGAGTTCGGGTTTCCCGGGGTTCCCGGCCGCGGAGTGGGCGAATTCGAACGCGCGACGGGACTCGACGTCGACCCCAACGGCTACGTGTATGTCTCCGACTACTGGAACGGCCACACCCAGGTGTTCAACCCGCAGGGCGAATTCGTCACCTGGTTCGGCAGGGCGGGTAGCGGGCCAGGCGAATTCACCCGCGGCTACGGGACGGCTGTCGCCGCCGACGGCGAAGGGAACGTCTGGGTTGCCGACCCCGGTGCGCGCCGGATCGAGCGCTGGACGCTTCCGAGCGGCATCTGAGCGACCGCCCTTGTCAGCCGTGGAGAGAGCGGGTTAGGGTCGGCTCACCTTCAATCCGGACGGCTCCGACGCCTACGTCACCGACGAGACGGGCCTGGGGCGGATCTACCACTTCACCCGCAACGCGCTTACCGGCGCCCTGACCAGGCAGGACTGCCTCGCCGAGGACCTCGGCGGTCCCGGCCGCGACAGCGTCAAGCGGTAGGCGAGCCCGAGCGCTCGGCCCGGCGCAGCATCCGCACCATCGCCACCGCGGCGTCGACCGTGGCGGCAAGCAGCGCCGTGTCCCGGATCAGGGTCAGCTCCGGGGATTTGAAGGTCGCGGTCGAGAGCGCGGTGGCGCCGGCGACGATCCAGGCCGGGCGGGCGAGCCGGCCGGTGCCGGCGCTGAGGACGACCGCCGCCAGGCCGAGCAGCCAGACCATGTACTGGGTGCTGAGCACGCGGCTGGTGACGAGGACGAGAAGGACGATCGTGAAGACGAAGTCGCGGCTGACCGCGGCGTCGGCGAGCCAGTCCCAGTCTTCGCGGATCCGCTGTCGCCAGCGCCACCACCAGGCGGCCGCGGCGGCGAGGGCGGCGAGGGTCAGCCACCCGAGCACGGTGGCGACGGTGTCGGCGGTGGGGGAGGCGACCTCCCAGGCGCCGAAGCGGATCTCGCGCGGGTAGGGGTCGCCGCTGACGATCTGTTCGAGCTGCCAGGGGATGGTGGCGACGGCTTCCTCCTGCAAGCCGCGGGCGCCACCGTGGGAGACGAACCCAGCCGGGTCGCCGAAGGCGATCGCCGAGGCGGCGAAGACGACCGCGACCACGGCAACCGCCGCGGCGATGCTGCGCAGCAACCGTTCCCGATCCCACTCGCCGAACAGCACCAGCACCGGCCAGAGCTTGACCGAGGCACCGAGCCCGGCAAGCGCGCCGAACCACTGAGGGCGGCGGTGGACGACGACGAGCGCCGCGATCGCGATCACGGTCGGGACGAGGTCGAAGCGCAGGACCGCGAAGGTCCCGAGTAGCGGCATCGCCAGCAGCCAGACCCAGACGCCGGTGTCGTTGCCGGCGCGGCGGCCGAGTCGTGCCAGCAGCAGCAGGCCGACGAGGTCGGCGACCAGCATCAGGCCGACGAAGGCCTCGCCGTAGGTCCCGGGGAGGATCCGCGGGATCAGCATCAGCAGGCCGGCGGCGGGCGGGTACTGCCAGGCGTCGCCTCCCGGGAAGGCGCCTTCGCCGGTCAGCACGTGCGACCAGGTGTCGTAGTTGTTGACGTCCTCGAGCCGGGGATGGCCGGTCGCCCAGAAGCCGACCTCGGCGACGATGAAGGCGCGCGTCGCGATCCAGGCGGCGAGCCAGAGCCAGTGCTTGCGGTCGCCGAGCAGGGAGCGCACGGCGTCATTCCATCATCTGCGGGCTAGGATGCCCGCCCGATGGACCTGCTCAGGGACAGCTTCTTCGGCGGCGGCCGCGAAGAGCGGCTGTTCCCCCCGGAGACCGGGGCCCTGCTCGAGACCTTCGGAAGGGCCGAGGGGCCGATGCCGGGGGGGACAGGCAGGCCGGGGTCGAGCTGCTCCAGACCGCGATCGCGCCCCTGGCCGATGGCGAGCGGCGCCTGCTCCAGGTCGTCGATCGGCCCGGCGGCAACCAGAACAGGATCTACCTCATCCGCCGGCCCGAGCGTCCAGTGGTTCGCCGATCGCGTCGGCTGACTTCTTCTCCGGCCAGGCCTCTTCGCTAGAAAGTGGGGGTGCGCCTGCGCCTCGCCACCTTGCTCACCCTTACGGCCGCTGTGCTCTTCAGCGCCTGTGGCTCGGGATCGGCCGACACCGGTTCGACCTTCGTGGCGAGCGGCTCGGCCGCCGCGGCGCCGACCCAGGGCTCGGCCCTGACCGACTGGCCCGAGTTCGGGCTCAACCCGCAGCGCCTGAACGCGACCAACCGGCCGACCGGGATCACCGCCGCCAACGTCGGCAACCTGCGCTCGCGGCGGGTCTCGCTTCCCGGCACCGTCGATTCCTCGCCGATCTACCTGCACCGGGCGCGGGTGCGCGGCGGCACTCATGACGTCTTCGTCGTCACCACCACCTACGGGCGGACGATCGCGATCGACGCCGGCAGCGGCTCGCTGCTCTGGACCTTCACCCCGAAGAGTTACGGCGGCCTCGTCGGCAGCGACCAGGTGACGACGGCCAGCCCGGTCGCCGATCCCGGCGGCGCCTTCGTCTACGCGGCCTCGCCCGACGGGCTCGTCCACAAGCTGGCGCTGGCGAGCGGCCACGAGGTGCGGCGCGGCAGCTGGCCGGTGCGGATCACGAAGGACCCGACCCGGGAGAAAATCGCCGCCGCCCTTAACGTCGACGGCCCCGACGTCCTCGCCACGACCGGCGGCTACATCGGTGACGCCCCGACCTACCAGGGTCACGTCGTCGCGATCGCCCGCTCCTCTGGCCACGTCGATGCGGTCTTCAACACGCTCTGCGCGCGGCGCCGCACGATCATCGTCCCCAGCAGCTGCCCGGAGAGTGACTCGGCGATCCTCTCCCGTGGCGGCGCCGTGGTCGAGCCGGGCGGCCGCCGGGTCCTCGTCTCGACCGGCAACGGGACCTGGGACGGCCGCCGCTACTTCGGCGACAGCGTCCTCGAGCTGCACTTCCCGAGCCTGCGCCGGCGCCAGTCGTTCACCCCGCGCAACCAGGCCCAGCTCAACGCCAACGACACTGACCTCGGCTCCAGCGCCCCGGCCCTGCTCGGCCACGGCCGGGTGATGATCGCCGGCAAGGACGGCATCATCCGCGTCCTCAGCCTCGCCCGCTTGAACGGTCACCGCCCCGCCACGGTCCGCCTCGGCGGCGAAGTCCAGACCCTGCCGACGCCGGGCGGCGACCTGCTCTTCACCCAGCCCGCGGTCTGGCACCACGGCAAGGAGACGAGGGTTTTCATCGCCGACTTCTCCGCCACCGCTTCCTATGCCCTCCGCAACGGCCGCCTCCACAAGCTGTGGGAAAACGACAGTGCCGGCACCAGCCCGGTCTTCGCAGGCGGCCTGCTCTACGTCTACGAACCGAACGGCGGCGGCATCGAGGTCTACTCGCCCGGCTCGCCGCAGCCGACCGCCCACCTCCCTGGCGCCCCCGGCCACTGGAACAGCCCGATCGTCGTCGACGGTCACATCGCCGAGCCCGAGGGCGACGTCAACGCCCACAGCGGCAGCGGCACGATGGACCTGTTCTCGGTCCGCTGAGCTCGCCCCGTCCCGGGTAGCGTGGTGCGGGTGCGGGTCGCCACCTGGAACGTCAACTCGGTCAAGCAGCGCCTGCCGCGGCTGCTGCCGTGGCTCGACGAACGGCAACCCGACGTCGTCTGCCTGCAGGAGACGAAGCTCGCCGACGAGGCGTTCGCCGAGCTGCTCGGGGAGGAGATGAGCGGCCGTGGCTACGAGGTCGCGACGCACGGCGAGGCGAGCTGGAACGGCGTCGCAATCCTCTCCCGCGTTGGCCTCGAGGACGTCGCGCCGGGCCTGGCGAAGGCGCCAGGGTTCCCGCACCCCGAGGCGCGCGCGATCGTCGCCACCTGCAGCGGAGTCAGGGTCTTCTCGGTCTACGTCCCGAACGGCCGCGAACCGGGCTCCGACCACTACGAGTACAAGCTGAAGTGGCTGGCGGCCCTGCGCGACGTGGTCGCCGCGGGGCCGGAGGCGACGGTCGTCTGCGGCGACATGAACATCGCGCCGGCCGATGCGGACGTGTTCGATCCCGAGGCCTACGCCGGCCACACCCACGTCACGGAGCCCGAGCGCAAAACCCTGGCGGACCTCCAGTCCCTAGGCCTCCACGACGTAGTCCGCGACCGCTGGCCAAACGAGCGCATCTTCTCCTACTGGGATTACCGAGCCGGCATGTTCCACAGAGATCTAGGAATGCGAATAGACCTGATCCTCGCCACCGAGCCAGTAGCCGACCGAGTCCGCGCCGCCTGGATCGACCGCAAAGCGCGCAAAGGCAAAGCCCCAAGCGACCACGCCCCAGTCCTGGTCGACCTAGACGAGGCCCCCGACGGCGACATCGGCCCGGTGGTGCCACCGCCCTCGCGCCCGGTCACCAAGCAGGGCGCCGCGAAGCTGCCGCAGTCCCGCTAGGAGCCTTGGTCGAAGACGTAAACGAAACGGTCCCGGAAGCGAGTTTGGCAGTGAGCCGTCTCGTGGCCACACGCCCCTGCCGGACGTGTACTCGACCGTGGCAGTGGAAGCGCCCGACGACAAAGCTGAGCGTGGTGGTCCCGTTCTCCCCTTCGGTGAACCGGTGGGCACATCCCCGCCAGCGGTGGGGTATCGGACCGATGGTGAAGAGCCTCCCTTTGGGCGCCCACCGATGCCGATGGCGGACCATCAGCGCTGATCCCTTGAAGATGCCTCGGTGACTGACCACCCGAAACTCACACATGTGGCCTTCTCCGCCATTTTCGAGCGGCAGCGTGTTATTTCCAGGGCAGTTCGCGAACCGAGCCCTGGCCCTCGGATACCTGTGCTTGAGCGCCGAGAGCAGGGGTCTTACGGCAGGGCCATAGCCAAGGGGTCCCGGCGCCTGCAAAGTCCGGCGTTCCCAACGCGGCGATCACAACCAAGAGAACAACCCACTCCGCAATCCTGCCGCTGGCCTCAACACGCGCCGGAGGCTACCCTCCATTGCTCAGCAAGATCGGCCTGGGTGCTACCTGCCAGCTATCCCCGCGGAGGGAGAGCGCCGATTTGAACCGCCGACCTCCTGAGTGCGATTTAGGTTCCTGGTTACTCGCCATCCGCCCGAATCCGGCATGGCAAGCGGCTTTGCGGCGCTCGCGCTTCGCTGCCCGACCGAGCCCGATATGCACGGATATGCGGCGATTGTCGGGGTGTTCTGGTAGAAACGCCGATTTCTGCCAGATCAGGCACCGGTGGGTTTAAACCACTCTCAAGTCAAAATCTCGGCCCGCGAATAACCCGAAGATCGCAGGTTCGTATCCCGGGATAGGCTGCGAGTGAATGCGCTCGGAGACGCTCAGCTCGATCCGCCGCCTCACCCTGCGAATCGCCGTCCCGGCGATCACCCTTATGGCGCTTGGAGTTTCAACGAGCACCGCAGCCGCCGCAGCAACCTGCCATTCCGTGAGGGTCGAAGGCACGAAGATCCGCGTCGCCGCAGTTCGCACCTCGTGCAAGGCAGGCCGGGAAGTTGCCAACGAATATTTCGAGCGAACCCTCAACGGCGATCACTTCGACGGCAAGACCGGAGACGGCTCGATCTACTACGACATCGACGGCTTTCGCTGCCTGACGGGGCTAGGCGGAAGCCAGATGTACTGCCACCACGGCAACCGCTGGGTCTACGGGTCGAGCCGGCCCGAAGACCACCCCTCGACTTGGGGCCGCCGGGCCAGCTCCAGCTCCGCCGCGGCAAGTTCGCGCCGGGTCTACTTCGTGATCGGCTGTTCGGGCTCGGTCTACCAACCGAAGGAAATCGCCCTGACCTGCGCCGACGGCAAGGTCCGCTTCCTCGCCGACAGGGGCTGGGAGGAATGGGGCTCCGACCGCGCCTCGACGCACGGCACCCTTCGCTTCCCCGCCTGCTCGCCGGATGTGCCGCTGGTTGCCTGCCGGGACTACGCCGAAGACGAAGCAACCGTTCATCTCTGGCGTCCGGTCTACTGCTCGACGGTCGGTCACTGGCAGTTCTCGCGCTTTGGCGTCGAAGACCTGGCGGGTCCGGGCCCCGAAGGCTTCGATGGGCCGGTTCCCTACCCCTGCGAGCGCTTCAAGCCTGAGCCGGTACATCGGCTCGGCAGCTCCGCTGCCCGGGCATACATGCGCTCGGTCCTCGCCCGCTTCAGCTATGAATCGCGTGCGGGGGGCTCGATCAAGTGCAATCGCCACCTCTCAGCGACCCGGGTCGGCTGCAAGATGGGCTGGGTGATCGGCGACACCGGCTACGTCGGCCGGGGGCAGATCTGGCTGACCTTCCCCCATCACGAAAAGCAGGCCCATTTCTCGTACCGGCTGACCCGCGTCGACGAATACTGCGTCTTCGTCACCCACGAAGGCCACTGCACCAAGAAGCTGCGCGACAGCGGCGCGGTCTCGGGCTAGCCGGCGCTTGGCGGGTGGCAGTCTCCCGGGTTGACCTAAGGTGGCGTTATCGGGCGTTGCTCAGCTCGGCGCAAGATCCGGCTGGGGAGGGAGCTCGGTCCAGTCACGCCGCGGGGGAAGCTCCGAAATCCGCTCTGTCACAAGCAGGCGAAGGGTCCCGCACTCGGCGCCCTTCGCGAAGGATTCGATGATCGGAACCATCGAGTAAACAATCGGCTCGACCGCCCACGTCTTCATATCCACGTCAGACGTTCGGTCGGTCGTTAGGTGAGCGATGTGCTTGTCGGCCATCCACCGGGCTTCGCGCAAGTAGACATCCAGCTCGGGCGCTTTCCAGTCCTTGTAGAAGTGACGAGCACACGCATCGGTCTTGCGCGGATTACGGGGGGCGAAGAAGTCGAGCAGGTTTCGCAGATGGAGGGCGAAGACCTCGATTGCGAAGTTCATGGGAAACAGGCCCGCGCGCGCCGCTTCTATGGCCTGCGCTGCGCGGACGAAGTGCGTGATCTCGTAGAGGACATGCTCCTGTGCGTACTCGCGAAGTTCCTCTTCGGAGAACTCCTCAATCGATCGGCCGAACTCCATGTCCCAATTATGGAGTCTCTCGCCGGCGAATCGTTTCACCGAAACTGCTCATCCCAGCCTCCCTGGTCGAACTCGGATTCGAGCATCAGTCCCCGTAGTTTCGTGGCTGCAAGATGGACCGCTGCGAAGGGCGCCTCGATTGCCTCGCGCACATGAAGGGGAGCGAGCTCAGAGCCCGCAATTGACCGTCGCCCGCGCAGCGGCTGCTCGCGCTCCGGGGGATAGCCGAGGGAGACCAAGACCGCATCGCCGGAGTGGACGCTGATGTTGCGAAGGTCCCACGCGCGCTCACTCAGCGCTCCGATGCTCTGCTCATCAAATCCGCGATCGCTGAGCTCGGTTGTCAGGGATAGGTTCGCGCTCAGCGCCTCCCAACGTTTCGGCCAGGAGTCGGCGCAGTCGGGCTGCTCGCAGATCTGGTTGCGGGCCCGCTGCACGAACATCAGTCGGTCGATCCACTGCAGCTCGGTCTGGGGGCGGGCTGCTAGGTACAGACTCCAGGCCGCGCTCAGCAATCGCACGGCGGCCGGGTGGGTCGCTGCTCGCTCAAGTGCAGCGATCGGCGCCAGGCGCAGCTCGCCCTCTGGCGGGTGGTAGAGGGCGAGCTCGTCGTCGTCATAAACCACAGTGGAGTTGCGTTCGCGACCGTCCTCTTGAAGACTGATAGAACGCTGCATGATGTGAAAGTGTGGCTGGGGCAGCCACTCGCTCGCCACCGGCCAGAGCGGCATGTGGACCTCGTTGTGGGGCGGCTTCAGCAGCGTCCACGTTGCCAAAATCAGCTGTGCGCGAACCATGGCTCGCTCCTTGCCCGCCTCAAGGCTGCCGCGCTCCTCGGAGACGAGCCAAGCCCCGCGGCGGGTGTCGACGGGCTGGTGGTCGATGTCGTAGTCGAGGCGGCCGTCGAGTTGATGAAATTGCGAACCGAAGTGCCTATTCACTTCCTTGCGGATCTGAAACCAATCGCCGTGCTGGGGGCTGGCCGGCACCAGAGCGAGACCCGCGCTGAGAGATTCCAACTTGGCTGGCGGCATCAGATTGGCGAGTGGCGAAGCGATCACCCAGATCTCCTCGGCTACGGCCTCGAGGGCTGCAAACAACTCAGCTGCCGAGCTCACCGATGGCTGCTCGTGGTCGAACAGGTCGATGATCGCCACTTGCAGCTCATCCAGGGATCCGTAGCGCCCGAAGAGCTCAGGGCGCTCGCGTTCGATCCTCTTGACGAGCGCTAACACCGCCCAGCCGGTGGTCTCGGAGACCGCTGGCCAGAGCTTTTCGTGGCCCGGCAAACGAAGCTGGACTCGCTCTTGAGCTAGCAACGTTCTTAGCCTGGCGACTTCCTCCTCGACTGACATCCTTCACCTTCAGTTGACAGTGGCTTCGCTTGGGTTCGTCCTCGCGAGTATCGGACGAGAAGCGGCGCAAAGGGCGACAAGGTGACGGTACCGTCAGGTGGTGCCCGAACTCGTGGAGAGACTCGAAGAGCGGATCCGCCGGCACATCGCCGAATCGATGCCGGCAACGCAGGGCTACTTCGAAGAGGAAACCCTCGTCAACTTGATGATCGACTACCGAGTCTGGCGAAGCCGCTTCGTACAGCCGCTCCCGCGACGGGTTCACCTGTCCCGGGAGCTGAGGAGGAGCTCGCAGCGCCAAATGCACGCGGTGGCGCTAGCGATGATCGAGGCGAAGATCGCGAAAGGGGAAGACCTCAACGCTCATCTCAGCACCCGTGTCTCGTGTCCCGTTGGCGGCGACCCGACCAAACCACTGGCCCAGCGGGCCGATCGAGACCTCCTGCTCGCAGAGTGGGGGGTCCATCACCTCCACCTTTCGACCGAGATGGGCAAGGCCGGATTTACGAAACGCACCGCAGACGTGCTCTTCATTGCCGTTCGTGGGTCCAACGCCTACCTGCTCGGCATCTTCAGCCACCCGCAGCACGACAACTGGGCTGCCGAGGAGATCTTCGCCGTGGTGGCGAGGAACTGGCCCGATGCTGGCCTCGTCCACGAAGCCAACTACGCGGTCGGACTTTCACAGAAATACTCAGATGAGGATCGCCTTGAACTCCGAAAGGCCGGCACTAACTCGGCCCTCCAGATTGATGGCAAGGTCTTCTCCCCAGGAGGTATCGGGATGACGCTCGACGGTACGCCGTTGCTGGCGGTGCAGGCCTCCCAGCAGGTCATGTGGGAGCTGAGTCAATGGAAACAAGACGCTGCAAAGCGCTTGGACGAAGTCAAAGGCAGTCCTCAACCCACCTATTGGTTGCCGGCTGTCCGGGTTTCGGTGCCGGGCTTCGAGGAGTACGCCGGCTTTGCCAGCGGCCCAATCTTCGTGCCGGTGGGATGGCTCTGTTGACGTCGGCCATTCCGCTGCCTGGATGCGGCTCGGCCGCGTGCTCAGGGGCGGATCGTATCTCGGCTCCCAGGATGAAGACCTCTGCCAGCAGGCTCGACTCCTGCTGGCTCGCATGAAGCCGACGACACGCCGGTCGAGATGGCGATCTACCACCTCGATGAGCCGGCCGAATGAGGGGATGCTGGGCCAGTATTCGACGCGGTAGCCACTCGCATAAGGAGCTGTAAGGCGAGCTCCGCGACGTCCGGTCGAAAACCCCGCTCAACCGCCAGGTCGGCGTGCAGAGCAAGGCCCGCGCCCGGTTCACGGCCGAGTCCGAGGGGAGCTTTGAGTTCCTCTGCGAGGAGGCCGACATCGACTACTGGATGCGCTCCGACGTCCCGGTGATCCTGGTCTGCTCGCACCCACAGGAGCGACAGGCATGGTTCTGCTGCGTCACTGACTGGTTCGCCGACAAGCAACGGCGAGCCGGTCGGCGGGTCGCCTTCGACAAGCGGCGCGACCGCTTCGACTCCTCGCGGGCGATGGACATGTTTCGGCTCGCCGGGCGGCGGGAGCCGGTCCTTCATCGCCTCGAGCCGCCGCCATCGGAGGCTCTCCTGACGAACCTCCTGCCGATCCTCCAGCACGGAGGCGAGGTGTGGGAGGCGAAAGCCCATTGCTCGAGCGTGGGGGAGGCCAACGAAATCTACGAGGAGGCGGGGGGGCGCCGCGCCAGTGACTACCTCCTGCGCTCAGGACGGCTATACAGCCTGCGCGATCCCCGCTTGTGTTCGTTGCGCTCGCTGATTGACACCGACGATGTCGAGGCGATCCCCGTGACGGAGTGGTCGGACTCCGACGATCCGGTGACCCGGAGATATTGGGTCGAGCTCCTGCGCCGGACGTTGCTCCAGCAACTGAAGCCGCAGCTGCACTGGCACCCCGACCGCCGCTTCTTCTACTTCCCGTCTCCCGAGCCGCCTACCGAGGTGTCGATCAAGGGTCCGCGCGGTCGACGCGACGTCGTCAAGGTCGAACGTTTCTACAGCAAGGAGCTGAAGGAAGAGCGGCTTTCCTATATCCGCCACCACGCGTTCAGACCCGGATTCCGGCGGATTGACGGTCGGTGGTATCTGGAGATCGAGCCCGACTATCTCTTCACCAGGGACGGTCGGCAGGAAAGCCGGCGCGCCGCCCAATACCTGTCGGGGATCAAGAGTCTCGACCGCAACTTGGCGGTGATCGGGCACCTCAAGATGTGGGCGCACCTGCTGACGCGTCCTCCATCCCTGCTCGCTTCCGAGTCGCCGCTGCTCACCTTCGGGGAGTTGGTGACGGTCGAGGTCTCGCCGGGAATCGACGATGAGCTCTGGCTGGGCAAGCGCACCGAGGACGACGGCCGGATTCCCGGACAGGAGGAGCTGGCCGCATGAGGGCGGAGGTGATTGAGGAGCCCTCGCTCGAATTCGCCGGTGGCGCACGGCACCTCGACTGCCGCTTCGGGATCGCCGAGTACGGGCCCGCGGACCTGGGCAGTGATGGTGCACCGCCGACCATCCGGGTCGGCCTACTCGGTGATCGCAGGAGCCTCGACGGGCTCAGCCGTTGGCTTGAGTCCTGTCGGGGAGCAATCGACGCCAAGCAGGACGAGCGACCCGGTCTCTGGCCGCAGTTCCCTGGATTCTCCTCGGAGGTCGGCTACCACACCGAGCTTGTCCTCGACCCCCGTCTCCAGCGCGAGATCCGGGCTGCCGAGACGACGAGGCTGACGGCCCTCGCGCCTCAACGCCGCATCCAAGAGGCGTTGCCGGTCTACCTGGAGGAGCTTGAGGCGCTCGTCCAGCAGGGTCGGCCCGACGTCGTGATCTGCGAGATCCCGGATTTCCTTCAGGATCTCGGCGCAGAGGAGGCTAGAGGCGATTCAGAAGAGCCCGAGACGAGCGGCTCGGTGTTGGGCAGTCCGGGTCCCGCCTTCCACGATCTGTTGAAGGCGGGGGCGATGCGGCTCCGGGTTCCGTTGCAGTTGGTGAGGGCGAGCACCTACGACCGTTCGCGGGTCGGACGACAGCGACGGCGCTCGTGGAAGCCCCGCGGCCGTGAGGACGAGGCGACCATCGCCTGGAACTTTTTCACCGCGCTTTACTACAAGGCTGGCGGTACGCCGTGGCGGATGGTCAGGAGGAGCACTGAACTCGATGTCTGCTTCGTCGGCGTCGCCTTCTACCAAGAGGTCGACCGTCGCTCGACCGCCACCAGTGTCGCCCAGGTCTACAACGAGCGCGGCGACGGCGTCGTCGTCCGCGGCGGTCCGGCGAAACGCTCTAACCGCGACCGCCAGCTCCACCTAGCGAAGGACGACGCGGCGGCAGTCCTGACCGGCGCCTTGACCGCCTACCGGGACGAGCACCGCCACGTCCCGGCCCGAATCGTCGTCCACAAGACCTCAGCGTTCGATGATGCCGAGAAGGACGGGATGCTCGAGGCGGCCGGCCAATTGGGGATCGACGGCTGCGAGCTGATCTGGGTCACTACGCCGACCACGCGGCTCTACCGTGAGGGGTACCATCCGCCGCGCCGTGGTACCTATATGGCGCTCGGTGAGGAGGAGTGTCTGCTTTACACCCGTGGCAGCGTCGAATGGTACGAAACGTACCCCGGTATGTATGTGCCGAGTCCGATCGCGTTGCGTGGGGCAGTTCTCGAACGGGGGATGCTCGACGTGGCCGAGGAGGTCATGTCGTTGACCAAGATGAACTGGAACTCGACCCGCTTCGACGGTCGCCTTCCTGTCAGCATTCGCACGGCGAGGCAGGTCGCTGACATCATCAAGCATCTTGGTCCCGCCTCCTACGTCGAGCCGACCTACGCCTACTATATGTAAGACCTGTTCGGCAGGCTCGCTTGGTGGGACGACTTCCCCGGCCCTACCATCCCGGTCCCAGGCGCCGGTAGTCGAACTCCCGGTCGGTTGTCGCGACTCATGACCCAAAAACCGAGCCCGACCAAGATCTACCACATCACCCACCTCGAGAACCTCGCCTCGATCGTGGCGGACGGCGGCCTCTTCTCCGACTCCAAGATGATCGAGCGAGGGGGTCCTAACGTGGCGGTCGGGATGGGGGAGATCAAACAGCGTCGCCTCGAACTTCCCGTCAAGTGTCACGTCGGAGACAAGGTGGGGGAATACGTCCCGTTCTTCTTCTGCCCCCGCTCCATCATGCTCTACATCTTCCACATGGATAACAGGGAAGGACTTAGCTACCACGAAGGTCAACGTCCGATCGTCCACCTGGAGCTCGACGTCGACTGGGTGATCCAATCGGCTGGGGAGGCAGATATACGCTGGGCGTTCACCAACGCCAATGCGGCCACGGCCTACGCCACATTCGGCTCGGCTATCGATGAGTTCGACATGATCGACTGGGAGGCGGTCTTCGACAACGACTTCCGCTCGAATCGGGTGAAGGAAGCGAAGCAATCCGAGTTCCTGGTCAAGGACTTCGTTCCGTGGGAGTTCGTCGAGCGGGTCGGCGTCTACTCGGATCAATACAGAGAGCAGGCCGCGGAGGCGCTCGCGGCGGCCGCCCACCGCCCACCGGTCGTCGTCCAGAGGGGTTGGTATTTTTGAGAATGGCCGTGATCCGCTACACGAAGGGCGACATCCTCGACGCTGACGTCGAGGCCCTCGTCAACACCGTCAACACCGTCGGCGTGATGGGCCGGGGTATCGCGCTCCATTTCAAGCAGGCCTTCCCGGAGAACTTCAAGGCCTACGCTGCGGCCTGCGAGCGTGGTGAGGTCGAACCTGGCCGCATGTTCGTCTTCGAGACCGATCAGCTGAGACCCAGGTGGATCATCAACTTCCCGACCAAGAAACACTGGCGCGGCAAGAGCCGAATGGAGTACATCGAGACCGGCATAGAGGCCCTCATCAAGGAGATCCACGAGCGGGGGATCAGCTCGATCGCGATCCCGCCGCTGGGGAGCGGACTGGGCGGCCTCGAGTGGAGGCAGGTGCGTCCCGTGATCGAGCGGGGGCTCGCGGAGGTTCCCAATCTTCAGGCGACGATCTTCGAGCCGGGTGGTAAGGCCCAGGAGATGAAGGCGCCGAAGGCGCCGAAGATGACTCCCGGGCGGGCCGCCCTCGTCGGACTGATGCGGCGGTATCTGACGGCGATGATGGACACGTCGATAACCCTTCTCGAGATACACAAGCTGATGTACTTCCTCGAAGCCGCCGGTCAGCCCCTGAGGTTGAGGTATGGCAAGGGCCACTACGGCCCCTATGCGGAGAACCTGCGGCATGTTCTCCAGGAGATCAACGGGTACCTGGTCGAGGGTTATTCAGCAGGAGGTGACGCTCCCGATGAGGAGCTGAAGTTGATCCCGGGGGCATTCGAACAGGCAGAGGCCTTCCTCGCCGATGATCCGGGCACCCGCGAGCGCTTCGACGAGGTCACCCGTCTCGTCGAAGGCTACGAGACGCCCTTCGGGCTCGAGCTGTTGGCGACTGCGCATTGGGCGATGTCTGTGGAAGGCGCGCGGACGGATGACGAGGTGGTCGAGGCCTTCTTCGGCTGGGAGCCGCCCAAGAGCCAGTTCAGCTCCGAACAGATCGTGGCCGCCGCCGATCGATTGAGGGGCGGACACTGGCTCGAAGCCGCAGATCGCGGGTCCTGATCGTCGTGGCGGAGGAGGCCGAGCCGAGCATCGCGAGGTTGAGGACCCGCCTCCAGGAGGCGGCGCGGTAGCGTTGTGCCGTGGCTGCATTCGGCGACACGGCTGTTGGGCGAGCCGGGCGAGGATCTCAGCCACGAGAGTGAGCCCCCGTGGTGGGCGCGCCGGCAGTTCCTCACGGCGGAAAGGGCTGAGTTCGTCGCACCCACCGAGGTCCGAGCAGACGCCTCACGGTTTCCGTAATGCCAGTTATCGGGCGTGGGGGGACACGGGCTGCTCCGATGAAGTACGTAGGTAAGGCCTCGCCTCGCGAAGCTGGTTGCCATGTCTTAGCTCTGGCCGCCCGGCCAAAGCGAGCGGAATCGCGGCAATCGTCGCGTAAATGGCGCCATCTGGCAGTTGCTGCCAGATGAGGAGCGGAATTTGGGTCTCGGTTCAAACGACTGCCGAAACCCGATCTTGCGACGTGCAGGGGTTCTGCTTAGTGGAGCTAGGCGGATTCGAACCGCCGACCTCCTGGGTGCGATCCAGGCGCTCTGCCAGCTGAGCTATAGCCCCGGGCTTTCGCGGGATGGGAAGTTGCTCCCATTGCCTCGCAAGCGACAGGATAACCCCATAGTCTTTGAGAGCCTCCTGCGGGAGTAGCTGGCATGAGCATCCTCGACGACGCAATTCGGGAGCACCTGGAACTGAAGCGCGCCCATGGCGCGGATGAGGCTGAGCTGAAAAAGCTCGAGGACGAGGCCTTCGGTCCCCCCGGGCGGCCGGAGGAGCCCGACGCCTTCGCCGAGGCGCCGACCGAGTTCATGGCGACGCCGGAGACCGCCGCGCCGGCGGAGGAGAGCGGCGGCCGCCGGATCAACATCGCCGACCTGCAGGAGCCGCCCCCGCCGGAGCGCACCGAGGAGCGCGAGGAGCCGCAGGTGGAGGCGACGGAGGCGACTGCGCCGGAGGCCGACGCCCCGCTGGCGCCGGCCGAGGACGTGGCCCAGGCCGCCCCGCCGGCCGAGGAGGAGCTGCCAGTCATCGACGAGCCGTCGGCGACCGAGCACGAGATCGTCGTCGAGCCGGCCGAGGACGCTGCGCCCGCCGAGGCCGGCCCGGAGACGGGGCAGCGCCGGGCGATCGCCGAACAGCCGACCGAACTCTTCGACATCGAGGCCGAGATGGGGACTGAGGACGCCCCCGCCGCCGAGCCCGCGGCAGAGATCCAGGCCTCCCGCGCCGACGCTCCCGCCGCGCCGCTCGCCGACGAGGAGGACGAAGAGGACGAGGAGTTCTGGAGCGAGCAGCGCCTCTCCGACGAGCTCGACCAAGCGCTCGAGGCGCCGGTGGCCGACGAGCCCACCCTCTCCCCGCTCACCGACGAGCACGAGATCCCCGCCCCCGTAGCCGAGCCTTCCGCCCTCATCTACGAGGACGATCAGGACCAGGACGACGAGCAGGACGATGAGCCCGAGGACGACGAGGACGATCGCAGCCGCCCGGACTACGACCCGGACACCGGCCACGAGGACGTCCTCGAGGACACCCCGGACTTCCTCGAGGACGCCCCCGAGGACGACGAGCTCTGGTTCGAGCAGAAGCCCCCGAAGGACTTCGACCTCGACTAGCTGAGCGAGGCTTCTGCAATGGAGCCAGCCGGGATCGAACCGGCGACCTCCGCCTTGCAAAGGCGGCGCTCTGCCAGCTGAGCTATGGCCCCGCGCTGATGATTGTAGGCCGCTTCGCCTAAGCCAGCAGGCTCTCGGCCCGCTTGCCCTCGGGGAGGTTCTGGTCGGCGTGGTAGCTCGACCGCACCAGGGGGCCGGCGGCGACGGACTCGAAGCCGAGGTCGTAGGCGGCACGCTCGAGGGCCGCGAACTCGTCGGGGTGCCAGTAGCGGACGACCGGGAGGTGGTTCTCGGTCGGGCGCAGGTACTGGCCGACGGTGAGCACCTGGACGTGGTGCTCGCGCAGGAGGCCGAAGGTCTCGACCATCTCCTCGAAGCTCTCGCCGAGGCCGACCATCAGCCCGGACTTGGTGACGACCTCGTCGCCTCCCATCTCCTTCGCCATCTTGAGGACGCGTGCGGAGCGCAGGAACTGGGAGCCGCGGCGGGCGACGGGGTAGAGCCGCGGCACCGTCTCGACGTTGTGGTTGAAGACGTCGGGGCGCTCGTGGACGACCTTCGCCAGCGGCATCTCCTGCCCGCGGAAGTCGGGGGTGAGGATCTCGACCTTGCACTCGGGCGCCAGCATCCGGATCGAGCGGATCACGCCGACGAAGGCGCTCGCGCCGTAGTCGGGAAGGTCGTCGCGGTCGACCGAGGTGACGACGGCGTGGCGCAGCCCCATCGCCTTCACCTGGTTGGCGACGCGCAGCGGCTCCAGCGGGTCGTTCCAGCTCGGCTTGCCGGTCTGCACGTTGCAGAAGCCGCAGCGCCTGGTGCAGACGTCGCCGAGGATCATGACGGTCGCGGTGCCGCGCTCCCAGCACTCGCCGACGTTGGGGCAGTTGGCCTCCTCGCAGACGGTGTGCAGGTTGTCGGAGCCGATCGAGGGCTTCAGCCGCCGGTAGGTCGGCCCGCCCGGTGCCGGCACCTTCAGCCAGGGCGGGTTGCG
>Ga0157371_10001933_pt1 | contig 20670 bp, 17 predicted proteins | sample C45metaG_FD_113462 | JGI IMG/M metagenome (GOLD analysis project Ga0157371, IMG submission 113462) | Corn rhizosphere microbial communities from Kellogg Biological Station, Michigan, USA - C4-5 metaG | ecosystem: Host-associated > Plants > Roots > Rhizosphere > Soil | place: USA: Michigan...
ATAAAATATTTTAAATCGTACTTTTGTAGCGTTGAAAAACACATGGTGGTTTTAGCTCAGTTGGTTAGAGCATCGGTTTGTGGTACCGAGGGTCGTGGGTTCGAGCCCCATATTCCACCCCAAATTTTTAAAAGCAGTTCTGAAAAGAGCTGCTTTTTTTGTTTACATCCGTTTTTCTGCGTGATTCTTGAAAATTCTACCACGGAATAGTTTGGAAGCAAAAATTTAATGTGTCTGTCACTGCTGTAACTTTGGTAAAATATTTCCTTCTATTGTTTTAACAAATTGGTGCCTAACATTTGTTTTATGATGTAGCGTTGCTATTTTAATTGAATTTACATTTTTTACAATTCTTTTTACAATGTTATTGGTGCAGGAATGGGCTCGCTAAATTAGGTTTGGGCAAATAACAATGTTCATATGAAAACTAATTTATTATTTCAGATGTTGATGTGCTTTTCGCTGGTGGGTTTTGCCCAGCAAAAGGAAAGCTGGATAGACAAGCCGATTGCTGAGTGGCCAAAAATTGCGCTGATCAACGAGGTGCAATTCAAAAATGGTGACCGCTATGTTCATTCCTCTTTTAAATATGCAGGTACCGGTTTTTTAATTGACAATGGCAAGGACACCCTGGCGGCAACCGGCAAGCACATCCTCTGGATTGCGAAAAACAAACAAAGTAAGGCTACAGAAGTTAATAATGCACTTAAGGAATGGGTGATGCGGCCAAAAGGAAATGCCCAGGATTCGGCGGTTATTGGCGAATTACTGAATGAAGATCCAAACGAAGTGCTGGAGGGCAAAGGGTCAACCGTGCAGGACCGGGACTGGATTGTGTTTACGGTAAAAAAGAGTTCGCCAAATTTATACCCTCTGAAGCCCCGCTATACGCAGGTGAAGCCGGGAGAGATAGTGTATATACTGAGTTGCGCCTATGATGACAGCCTGTGTACGGTTCATAAAGGCAAGGTTTATCAAAAATATGGAATGGATATCCTGATCGAGCGGGACATGAAGACGCATAAGGGCGGCTGCAGCGGTTCGCCTGTGATTGATGGCAATGGTTACCTGATCGGAATCATTACGGGAAGCGCGGGCTCTAAGGTTGGGAATGTATCTGTAGCAATCTCCAATGAATACTTGAAGGATGTGCTGGATAAAAAAACAGGGCTAAATGAACCAAAAAAGGATTATGGGGAATTGGTTTACAATACGGTAGTTAAAGATGGTGTAAGGGCAGCGACTAAGCTGTACCAGAATCTGGTGAAAGATCCGCAGAACTATTATGTATACAACTTGCGCAGCCCCAACCGCAACGGTCTAAGAGAGACTGCTGAAAAGCTGCTGGATGAGGCTCGCAATGAAGATGCTGTGGCGATCATGAAGTTTAACATCAAAGTAAGCCCCAAATTTTATGAAAATTATAATTTGCTGGGCAAAGCTGAATTGGCGGCTGGAAATAAAGCTGGAGCAATTGCTGCCTACAAACAATCTGTAAAATCAAACGATAGTAAGGACAACGAGGCTTATGCCGTGCTGGAAAAATTAAATACCAAACCTTAAGACCCATGAAAAATAAATCATAAAGAAACATCTGGATCATATCTTAAGGATTTACCATATTCATTTTCTTTTGCTTCAAAAACTGAAAGATAGAACCTGCAATAAACAAAACCAATAAAAACAATAGTGTTTGAGCTATAATAGGGTCGCTTGAGCTTTTTGCTAAAGGTTCTGCAAGTGGCACACGGGTAAAGGTTTCATTAATAGTAGGCACCCACGACAGAAAAAAACTAAATGATAGCAGGAAGTTTTCTACATATCGGTTACGATTATTTCCCTTTTTCTTTGCGTAAAGTAAATAAGCAACAATTACCAAAATCAAAATAAATAACGAAAATACATGACCCGGGTTAAAGCCTCCATGCTTTGAAATACCCAATGCAGTTAACGAAGTAACGATTGTGCTATAAGCATACGTTTTGCCTGACAATTCAGCTAAATTGATCTTACCATATTTAATATACGATACTATAGCTGCAACAATGGCCGTGATACCAATTAAGGTATGAAAAATTCCTAGAGATGATAGTCCCATGTTTTCTATTTTTTAAATGCTATGTCATTATTGACAATGCAAATATTGGATAGAAAAAAGGAAAGCTTTTTGTGAATCAGTTCAATTATTTGGCAATTTGGTTCAACCTATAATTGCTTGGTGTAACTCCATATTTGCCATGAAAGCTTTTGGTAAAATTTGCCAGTTCATTAAAGCCACATTCAAAGGCAATATCCGTGATCCTCATATTAGAGACCATTAACAATTCTGTGGCCTTTTCCAGTCGTTTGGTTTTGAGATAATTGGCTGGCGTATCATTATAATGTTTTGCAAACTCTCTTTTAAATGATGACAAACTAAGATTACAATAATCTGCTAATTCATCAAGCGTGATAGTCGAAAAAAGATTGGCATCTATAATTTGTTTGAAAGAATAGACTGTAGTAGAAAACAATTGAGATAATATCATTTGGATGGCTTCGGCATTTTTAGTTTGCGAAAGCAAAATGATGATTTCCTTTAATTTCAAGATCAAAATATCTTCGTTCACCAAAGACGGATTTTCGAAATAGAACAAAAGTCCTTCTATGTATTTCTGAATTAAAAAGTCGTTGTTTATTCTTTCACTGGTTTTATTCGAAATTGCATTTTTTGGTTTTTGCAATAGCATTGGCATTTCCCTATCATAAATTTTCTTTAAAATATCTGGATGAAAATGCACAATAACAAGCTTGTTTTGATTTGTTGTATTAATACTGCTCATGTTATTGCCAACGGTTCTGCAATTGAGTAGTACTGATTCTTTAGCTCCAATATTCACTTGCTTCTCATCAATTTTGTATTGCATTTCATTTTCCAGCACATAATGAAAACAAGCATTTTCTACTGTAGGCATTTCAAAAGTAAAGGGTGGCTTTAACACTAAAACTTCTAATAGTGTCTTGCCAAATAAGTCATATCTTTCGTGGTTGCTTATCATTTATTTTTGAGATTGATCAAATATAATCATTCTCCACACCTATTCAAGACCGCTTTTAATAGCAAATTTAACCAACCCAACGGTACTTTTACATTTGGTTTTCTCCAGCAAGTGCTGACGATGATTGTCGACAGTTTTTTTACTAATGAACAATTTTTCGGCGATCTCCTCACTGGTGCATTCTTTAACGATCAAGCTAAGAACTTCTTTTTCGCGGACACTTAATTGGGCCAGTTGCTCATCCTGTATTTTCTGCTTGTGGTACTGATTGTAAATAATGGGTACAATATCCTGCGAGAAATATGTGCCGCCATTGCTAATTCGATGTAATGCCTGTAACAATTCGGTCTTTCCGGCATTTTTTAAGATATAGCCATCCGCCTCAGCCATTACCGCCTCCTTAACTGCCGGAACATTATTGTACATAGATAATATCAGCACCTGTATATGCGGGAACTGACCTTTAACCATTTTACACAGCTGCGTTCCACTCAATAAGGGCATGCTGATATCGGTAAGCAATAACTGATACTTATCAGGATCAGCGGCAAGCATTTCGTAAGCCACCTGTCCGTTGTTGGCTTCACCTATTATCTGATATTGCTCATGGCTGGCCAACATGCTTCGCAAACCATCAACTATCATCTGATGGTCGTCTGCTATCAGTATATTTATAATTTCTGTCATGCCTTCGGTATTATAATTTCTATTTGTGTACCTGTTAACAGTTCAGACCGAACCTCCATTTTTCCATCCAGCATGTTCACACGCGCAGCGATGTTTTTCCATCCCAATCCTTTAGATCTATTGATCTGATTGGTATCAAAACCTTTTCCGTTGTCTTTTATTGTTAAATTAAAACCATCGCCATTCCGGGCCGCCTCTACCTCAATGTGGCTGGCTCGAGCGTGTTTAACCATATTGCTCAGCACTTCCTGTACAATACGGTAAATAGATAGCTCGTTGGTTTTTTCGAACTGGTGCTCCCTTAATTCGTCTGGAACATTAATGGTTACCTGCGTAGTATTGCTGCTATTTATCTTATCGCACATATCCTCTAAAGCAGCAAATAAACCAAAGTTCAATTCTTCCGGTATCAGGTTATGCGAAATATTCCTCACCTCGGTTATGGTATTGTCTACCAGATTCAACGTAGCACCGGTACTTTCACTTTGTGGGGCATTGGATAAATTCATTTTAACAACAGAAAGCATTTGCCCAATGCTGTCATGCAAATCGCGTGCAATCCTGATGCGTTCTTTTTGCTCTCCTTCAAACAAGGATCGCGTTTCTATCTCCTGCTGTTTATGTATTGCCGCTTGTAACCTGGCTTCCTGTTTCACTTTGTATCTATTATAATAGGCATAGGCCAATACAGCGCCTGCTGCCAGTAAAACACAAAAGGCCGTTATAAGTATATTGCGTTGTTTGAGCTGCAAATCTCTATTTGAGAGTTCGAGTTCCCGAATCCGGCTTTGCTTTTGAAGGGTTTTAATACTTTGCGCTTTCTGGTCATTGGCCTGACGCTGGTTCTTAATTTCCAATTGATTAATCTGCAGGTATTGATCTTTTTGTGCCAGCTGTGATTGTTTTTGCTCTAAAGCCAGGTTTTGATTTTTTAATTGCAGCAGGTTGATGTGCTTTTCATTATTCAGCAAGGTAATCTGGTTATCTTTTTTTTCTGTTTCATAACGAGTTTGCAATTCGCTGATCTGCTTATTTATGTCGCTGCTGCTTAGACTGTCTTTTAAAGCCAAATAATTTTCAAGAGACCTCTCGGCACCAGCACGGTCATTCAAGGCTATAGCATAACTGTGTCTTAGTTTTAACAACTCTGCCAGGTCTTCTTTAAATGCATACTTTCTTGCCAGTGGCTCTGCTTCATTTAAGGTTAAACCAACCTTTGGCAGGTCGCCCAGGTCTAAAGCAGACTGAACGATGTTTACATCAGCTGAAACAATGCCCTGAGGATCATTAAGGTTCACAGACACCTGCTTAGACATTAAAAAGTATTTTACTGCATTGTTAAAGTCTTTCTTCTCTGAGTATAGCAGCCCAATATTATCATAACTATTACGGATACCGGCCATGTTTTTATATTTCTCAAATAAAGGCAGTGCTTTATTGATATAGACCAGGGCCTCATCGTACTTTTTTAACGCTCTGAATAGTGAGCCCTTAACCGCATAGGCGGAAGCCAGCATCCCCTCATTTTTAACTAAGGTTAGCTTTTCAATAGCCAACTGATTATACTTTATGGCCTCATCATAACGTTTTAAAAACTTGTAAGGAAGCGTAATATTAAAAGCTACCGAGCCTACCCCTTTATCATTATGTAAGCGCTCGCGTATGGCTAACGACTTTAACAAGTAATCGATGGCTTTGGTATAATCGCCCCTGCGACTGTAATTTGAACCCATATTAGCATAAACCATAGCAACATCGGCTTCCGAATTTTGCATCTGATATTCTTTCAAAGCTTTAAGCATAAACTCATCCGAAAGCTTGGTGTTATGAACCTGCCCATAGGCGTTGGAGATATTGTTGTAGATGTCACCAACCATTATCTTTTCGTTATTGCCAATGGCTAGTTCCAGCGCCTTATTAAAAAGAGGCATTGCCTTAGGAACATCATTAAATGACATATACATTAGCGCATGCTGGCGGTAAACTTCTGTCTTCGACTTCTTATCCTTCAGTTTATCGGCCAATTGATAGGCAGCTGCGACGTTCTTTTCTGTACCTGTTGAATCAAAATCACTAATGGCATCAAGAATATCAAGGTATAAACTCATTTTTTTTCGGGGGTCGAGTTCGGCAGACAGCCTGGCTTGCAGTTTTTTAGCCTCATCGGCATTCTGCGCCATAGTTACCAGGGGGCCAAACAATAAAACGAGCGCTATCAATATTCTAAGCGAACGATGACGTGAGAGGTGCGAGCGAATCAAAAGATTATAATTTTAATATTTGTTAATAATACAAAATATTTATCAAAGCAAACAGCCATTTACTTGTCAAAGCAAATGGCTGTTTACCGTAACTCTATTACTGTTTGATCTTGATAATATCCTTTTGGTTAGCCTTAAAATACAGGTTACCCGCAGCATCGGCAATAAATTCAACAGATGAATTGTAATCATTAAGATCTACAGCCGGGAATTTGATCAGGAAGGTTCCTAACAGCGTTGAGGAATTACTACCTGCGGCCACTTTGCGTACAATCCAGGTTTTGCTGGTTTGACCACTTTGGTAAGAGTGATCGGTAATTGCGTACATATTTTTACTGGCATCAAAAGCGTATTTGATGTACGATAACTTATCTGTACTGCTATAAAAGCCAGCATCATCGGCACTGAAGATATTAGTTGGTGTTAATCCGGCATCAGCTACCGCATTGGTTGATAGATTCCATTTTATAAATTTGATGGTTTTTACCTGTTCATTATTTGCGGTTGACTGTAGCAGGTAAGCATTTGCCCCATCAACAAAGGCTCCGCCGTCTTTTTGTTGCACGCCTGAAAGCACCGAGGTTTCGGTACTTACCAAAGCTCCTGAAGTATTGATCTTTAAACCTGGTCTGAAGCAAATCTCGCCGGCCGAATTGATAAAGAAAAAATACTTAGAAGAATACCTGGTATTCATGTCGAAGCTTTTCAGTACTTCTACTACCGTAGCGCCATTAGCAGAGATCTTATAAACAGAATAAATACTTGGTCCGGTACCCTCATATTTTAATGCATATACATTCCCGGCTGCATCGGTAGTTAACTTAACAATACCGGTTATTCTGGCATCAGTGGTTAAAACTGCTGGTGTTCCAGTCCCTGCGGGATTTAGCTTATATACGGTATTTTGTCCGTTAGCACTGTTCAGAATAGTATAATCTGAATAGTAGATCATGTTATTCGGTCTGTCAATTATCATCGCACCAATCTCCTTAGCAGCCGTGGCTATTTTACTAAAGCTTAAGTTCCCTGATAAGGCATTAATATAAGATACCGTATTACCGCCTGTACCGCTTGTGGTATTCACTGTAAACGTGGTATTAAAACCTTCGGCAACAACCGCATTGTTACCGCTTACTGTGATAGAAACGCCTCCGGTAACTGCGCTTGCTGGTACTTCAACCGTGAGTTGTGTAGTGGATGCAGATTTTACGGTAGCTAACACCACAGTACCGCCTGTAGTAGTGGCGAAAAAAACCTTATTCTCACTCATCTGAGGATTAAAGTTGGTGCCTGTAAGTGTGATCACATCGCCGACTTTACCATTAGCCGGTGACATTGCAGTGAAGGTTGGCGTGGCCGCTGTTTTTGGTTTTACAGTTATCGATGCTCCCAGTGGATCTTTAATTATCGCTGCAACGCCTTTTACTGTCACCGTTAGTGTACCAGAAACCAGAGTAGCAGGAACAGTGAATTTGATCTCTGTATTGGTAACTGATGTGATCGATAAGGCCGTATTACCAACACTTACTTTCAGATCTTTGACAATATTGCCGAAACCAGTACCCGTAATCGTAACCACATCATCGGGCTGTGGGTTTTTGGGTGAGATGCTGGTAATCTGCGGGGTCTCCGGTGTCGGTTGTTCTTCCGCAGTATTTTCTTTTTTACATGATACCATTATAACTGCCAGCATCAACAGGAATAAAAATGGTCTTACCATCTTGAGCGAATTTGATTTCATAATCTTTTTTTCTCAAAATTCCTACGAAATCCGCTGCTGTGCAATAAGGATGGTTGCTAATAAATATAGGTATTTATACCCATTTGATATAATTAAGCTAACCCCAGCTTAATAGCCCTACCAATAAGCATTGCCGTATTTTTCACCTCAAATTTTTCTAACAGGCTTTTGCGATGTGTATTTACTGTTGGAATACTGATGAAAAGTTTTTCTGATATCTCCGCATTGGTTAGTCCTTCAGCTATCAACAACAACACTTCCTTTTCCCTTCGGGTAATCAGGAGCTGATTGGGCTCGGGTTGCCTCAATGAGCTTAAAACTTCTAAACTATAATATGTTTTGCCCTTTAGCACACTACTTATCGCTTCCATCAGCTCCTCCTTTGTGGCATTTTTCAATACATATCCTAGTGCGCCGTTATCCATCATGTTTTTGATAATAGCCTGCTGGTTAAATGTACTCAACCCTAGCACGGCTACCGAAGGATACAATTGTTTAACTTCTTTACATAAATCTATTCCGCTTTTATCCGGAAGGTTTACATCCATTAATATCACATCAGGTTCGTGTAGCTTAAGAAAGCTTAAACAAGATTCTGCATTGGTGGCATGCCCCATCCAGTCAAGTGTCTTTTCGTTTTGAAGTAAAGAACGAATACCCTCTATCACCATATAGTGATCATCTACTACAAAAATACCTACTTTCATCGCTTTCCGTTAAATATTAATCTCTATCATAACTGAAGTGCCTTTGCCCGGGCCAGATTGCACGTCTATTCTTCCTTTTAAAAACTCAACCCTGTTTTGAATATTTAGCCACCCCATTCCATCAGATTCTTTTAAAAGACTGGCATCAAAACCATTTCCATCATCTTCTACTGTAACAGCCAGTAGTCTTTCCTGCTCAGATTGATGAACCTGTACAAGTACATTTTTAGCATTGGCATGTTTAATTGCATTATTCATCAACTCCTGTATGATGCGATAAATGGTAACTGATGTTGTTTGTGTTATATCTGCTTTATGCATCCCAACCGACTGATAGTTTACATGTAGCACACTACTACGGTCTATCTCAGCGCAAAATTCCTTCAGAGCAGTATCCAATCCGTATTTTACCAGTATTTCTGGCATCATATTATGGGCCACTCTACGCATTTCCTGAATGGAGCTGTCCAGCATATCAATGCTGCGTTCAAAAGCGTGGGCATTATCCGGAGTCATTACTAGATTTTCCTTCATTGTGCTTAATGAAAATTTAATGCCACTTAGCATCCCTCCCAGCCCGTCATGCAAATCTTTGGCAAGGCGGGTACGCTCCTGCTCTTCGCCCTTTAGCACAGCTTCAGTAGCAGTAAGCTGCTTTTCGGTTTCAAGCTCATTAATTTTTGCCTGCTGCAGTTTTTGTCGGTGTTTATAGTTTCGGTAAATAAGAACGGAAATAACAAGTAAAGCGAGCAGACTGCCAATGAGTATATAGTTGATGGTATTTTTCTGGCGAATAGATAGTTTCTGGATTTTTTGTGTTGCTTTTAACTGATTAATCTCCTGTTCTTTGTTGGCAACACGAAAACGAACTTCCATCATGGATGCTTTTTCTTTTATATCATTTGATTGAATGCTATCTGAAACCGTACGAAAGCGCTTCTCATATTGATAAGCTTCTCTATAATCGCCCAAACTACTGTACCATTTCGAGTAGTAATCCAGTGCAGATGCTTTGTTGTCATCAAGCCCATTTTCTTCGGCTAATTGGTACAACTTGTCAATATTTGCCTTGGCATCCTTTTGTTTTAAATCGAGTTGAAAGTTAATAATAAGATCAAGCGCCCTTCCCTGCTGTGAAACATCTTCATTTTGCAGGCCATATTTGTAAGATCTTTCATAGTAGTCAAGCGCTTTTAAAGTGTCTTTTTTATAATAAGCTTCTATATCTGCTTTATTGTAATAATACACATGTAAGCTTTTTGAATTTTGCAGCTGTTCTACAATTGGCCAGGCCACACGTAACAATGAATCAGCAGCGATGTAGTTATCTGTATTCAGATACGCTGTTGCCAGATTCATCATACTTGTTGCCAATAGTCTTTTGTCACCAACATTTTTTGCCACACCAACAGCTATTTGGGAGTATTCGATCGCTTTCTTGTGGTTAGACAACGACATAAAGCAGTTGCTAATATTGCTATAGGCAGTGGCGAGTAATTTATGATGTAACTGCTTGAAAATTTTTCCCGCCTGAAAATAATCTTTCAGGGCATTTTCATAATCGCCGATATTGTAATACAGATTACCACGGTTAAGAGAGATATGTCCCATATTGAGACGCATATTTTCTGAGGTATCGCCTTTAGTAACTAAGGTTGCTGAATCGGCATAGTTTAAAGAACGTTCAAACTCTCCGTGGTTCTTATAATAGGATAAGCTCAGAATGTAAGCTGTACTTAATCCCCATTTGAAGTTTATTTTCCGGCTTAAAAAAACCATTTCTTTTATGTAAGGCTCAAAATCTGAAGTATTATTATTCAGATTGGCTTTCATGTACTCGTACAAGGCCTCTATCCTCAGGCTATCGGTAGCAGCTTTATTGATATTGTTGCGCAGACTGTCGTTACTTGAAAAACGCTGCGCCCTCACCTTACTGGAGAAGATAGCCAGGGCCATAGTCAATATCAGTAATGATTTTTTCATACCCTAATTTACATTTTTCTACTCTGCAAATTAAATACTGTGCCCCCTTATTCCCAATCATCTTTTTTAATGATTTTCTACAGAAGGTTTATAAAAATCATCTTTTTTAATGATTGCCCTAGTCTTCAAGCCAGTCTAATTTTATATCGTAATATTTAAAATTTCGAACTATATGAAAGCAACAATATTGAGGCAATGCCATTGTAGTTCGGTAAATAAAATGCGTAATTAAAAATAAACCAATGAACAAGTTATTTTCTTTCCTCATGTTGTTTTTAACAGTATCCGTATCATTTGCGCAAAAAAGCAGTTTCGGCATTATCAGTTATACTGTTCCTTCAGGCTACGAATTAATAAGGAATGACAATGTACTTACTTATTATAAAGAAGACAAAAGCACCGGTGCCTATTGCAATTTTTTTATATATAGTACAATGCCGGGACACGGAGGTACACAACAGGATTTTGATTTTGGCTGGATTAACCTGATGCAAAACCCTTTTAAGTTTACCAGTACCGCAAATATGCAAGCTGAGGCAACTTTAAAAGGCTGGCAGTTTTTAATAGGTACTGCAAAATATACCGATAACGGAGTAGCTACGTTGGCAATGCTTATTAGTTTTAGCGGTGAGCACAATACACAAGCACTGTGCATTCTTTCTAATTCGGATAAATACAAGACTGATATTGAAAATTTTATCGCATCGGTTGATGTGATAAAAGAAGCGACCACAATCATCTCCGATAATTTATCACCACAGGTAAAAAATCAACCAGGCCCTACGCCAGAAGTATGGATGAAGAGCAACTTTGAATATGACATGATGAAAAAAATGTCGTTAACCAAATACGAATGGATTGCAATTTATCCCGATGGGAAGTTTCATTCCTATATGCCCACAGAAGGTTATGCAGGTTTTTATGCAAAAAATAAAGATTGGGGCAAAGCCAGTTGGAGCGGAAGCAAGCTCAATGTTACAGATGCATTGAACAACACCTATTACTTCGAGAAAAAAACGGCTAATCAAATGCAGCGCAGCTATGATAGTAAACCCCATTATTATAAATCGAAATCTGTAGATGGCTTGCGTATCGAAGGCGCTTATACGCAATATGCTAGTCTTATTCCTTCCACAAAAAATGAAGCGCAATATTTAATATGGTTTAATAAAGATGGCAGTTTTGATGACAAAGGAATATCAGTAGTTGATCTCAAAGATCCTTACAGGTTTCCGGATGATGCTCCTGGCAAGGGAAAATATACCATAGAAAACTATAGCATCTTTTTACGATATGATAATGGGCGTGTAAAGCAATTGGGATTTTCGGGCTTTTTAGACAAAGATCCAGCCACTGTTACCGATGCATATTTTATCGGACGTCATATATACTATCGCAAGGATAATGACCATAACAGTAAACTTAATAATACAGGATTGAAATGAAAAGATATTTATCTCGGCATGGCTGGTACGCCGGCAGTGAAAGGATAATAAAACTATAGGCCAACATTCAAAAACAATAAAAAACAGGACGATGAAAAATTTATTAGCAATTCTGCTCATGTTGCCAATAATGGCGATAGCACAACAAAAGCAAAGTATAGATGATGCCATGAAAAAAATGGAGGAATTGAAAAAAAAGATGACCCCCGAACAGCAAGCCATAATGGAAAAAATGGGATTGGAACAAACCATGAAAAATGCTCAAAAAAATATGCAACCGGGCAAATCAGGTGTAGCTATGATGCCAATGGGTGATCCTAATAAAATTCTGGAAAACACTTCAACACTCGCTATACCGGCCACACCCTCAGATAAGGGAAAATTGATAGCCTATTTAAAACCAATTTTCTCACAAACGCAAGTTGCCATGAAACCCGATCATGTAAAAGCTGTTCAGAAATTATTGGATAAAGGCACTGAAACCGGAAAATATGCAATGATATTTTGGTCGCACAATGAGCTGGACAAGGCCTTGTACCTGCTTGTTAATGCTTGTATCACTAATCCGGATGATTATGTTTCAATCAATAACCTTGGTGCTTTACTTACCCTTTCAGGATATGCACATAAGTCTTTACCATTACTTTTATATACTCAAAAATTTGTGTCACAAAGCAGCACGCTCCAAAACAATATCGGTCAGGCTTATCTGAGCCTTGGGTATGTTGACAAGGCCAAACCACTCTTTTTATCTGCAATTGCAAAAGATTCTACCAAAACCGAAGCTTATAAAGCTATGGCGCTTATTGCACAAAAACAAGGAAACAACACTCTTTGTGGTACTTATCTGGAGAAAGCGATTGCCAATGGCGATGCCACCAGTGAAAACATCAACCTACTTAGTAAAGTTGCACCTGGAAAAGATCTGACTGAATACATCCGTAAGCGCTTTAAACAATTTTATAAAGACCATAGCATTACAAAACGCTTTATCGTGCCTGCAATTCCTGCATCTTATGAAGAAGCAGTAAAAAGAGATCATGAGGTTGAAACTTATTTTAAAGACTTTGATGCTACTATAAACGCAACCTATAAAACACAGCAGGAATTAACAAAAAAATATGAAAATCAAGTAGTGGATAACCAGACAAAAAGAATGGTACAAATGCAGCAAATGATGGCCAACGCAGGTAAGCCCGGATTTTCAAAATCTATTCAGGATATGAAAGCATCCTTCAGCAATCCTTTTATGGCACAAGGAGCGATTATGCTATCCAGTATAGACAATCCCCAATTCAGCAAATCATATTTCAGCCGGATGAAAACGGAAACAGATAACAGGTTAAAAAGCGAGAATGAATTGAAACAGGCATTGAAAACGGATTTTGACAATAAGATAAACGCGCTTGAAAAGGAAAAGAAGGGCCTGCACGATGGTGAAGGGCAAGATGCCGCCAATGCACGGGTTATGCAAATAGAAAAAGATGTATGCAAATTAAAACAAGACAGGCAGGCAAAATGGCTGGAAAAAACTGCCGAAATAAATAATCAGTATATCCACAATATGGAAGGCCTCCTTAATCAACGTTTACAGGAATATCTTTTTTGGAACACCATCGTCATGCAATCCTTGCAGGATCCTACCGCGGTTAACTACGCAGCTTATGTTGGTTATTTAAATAACCTCAAAAGCCTTGCTTATCCGCTTTTCCCTACGCATGTTGATGGAGGATTATCAAAACCTTGTGGCGATTTTTTAAAAAAGGATAATACTTTAAAAGGGAAAATACACGATTGGGAAAGAGAACACTGCGAGGTAGATTTTGGAATTGACCTTGGTGTAACCGGAGGCAAAATGAACTGTGAAGGCTGGTCTGTTTATGCAGATTTTAAAGCCGGATCATTTGCCTATGACCGTAGTGTAGATCCTGTAACCTGGCAAACCACAGGCCACAGCATTTCTGTAAAAGGAGGTAAGGATAAAGAATTTGAAATTGGTAAAATAAAGGGCTCAATAGGCGCATCGGTAGAAACCACTGTAAAATTTGATGGGAATATGAATCCCGTTGATTTAAGTGTGAAAGGTGCAGCTGGCGCAGAGTTGAATGGGCCTCTCGGAGGTAAAGCAGGTGTTGATTTAGGCTCTGCTGAAATAAGTGTGAGCAGTGGATTTAATGCAGCAGGGCCGTCAATACCAGGCTTTGGCAGCGATTTTTTGAAATAACACATTTATCTCTGCTGATGGCAGCAAGCCTAAAAGCTACCACACGGAATAAAATAATTGCATTATGAAAAAGGCCATCATTATTTTATCAATTCTTCTTTTCTGCAGTAGCCTGTATGCACAAAAAGCAGCCATTGCAAAAGAAACACCTGTACCCTGCAATGGAGATGCGGATGGTTTGCCGGGAAAATATACTGATCATACCAATCCGAAATATCCTAGCAGCCTTAAAGGCCCTGCACCAGATAAAGCAGCCATGTTCAAACAGCTCATTGCTTTTGAAAAATTAGAAGAGGCGAGCCGGGCCAATTTTCAGCTTACAGGTTGCGTAGCAAGAGTGAGCTTTAGCGGAGGCGATAAAAATACTTTTGGAAATATTGTACGTAACGGATATGGTTACCAGTTAGGCGTTTATCAGAATGTATGCCATGTAACACAACATGTTGTAAAAACGGTAGACGAATATCGTACAGTGTTGCGTGTAGATGTAAATCCGTCATTGATAGCAGATGGCCTGCGGGGAGCAGGAGAGTTTTACTTGACAAACAGGTCGGTGCGTTATCAACTTCCGATTGACGCAAAAGAAAGCCCTAATTATGAAAAGGACAAGAAGACCAATCCAAGCCACATATCACAATATTTTTCAGAGGGAACATTATTAACCAGCAGGTCCAATGATTATAAAAATAAGCATGCTGATTTTTTAAAGTTGAACAATGGTGATGGCTATGTCGAGAATTTAATGTCGGGCTCAAGAGATGACAAACCTAACCCAAAAGCATACAAGTGGATAGACAGGCATTATTTTATTACCAAACAAGGAATTCCTTTGCTAATACCTGTTACAAGAAAACAATACCTGGAAGATTTGCTAGAATATTTTGAAATTGAAAAAGCGAATTTCTATTACCGCCTGGATGAACTTGCAAAAAGCAATGCCAGTAATACTAGTGATAATGCAAAGAAAAGGGCCGCGGTTTTAGAAGCTGATAAAACGGCTTATCCAAAACTTTATGAAGACAAAAAAGCAAAGGTAAAGCAACTATTGGCCACACAAAAAGATGAATGGCTGCAAAAGCAGGCCGTAGTTGCAAACAATAACATTACCTACGATGCTTATGAACGCCTCAATGAAATTGGCAAATTTTACGATAAAGAAGATGAGTATAAAATTGCATTAAATGTATTGAACCCTACATACTTTACAACCAATACCACTCAACCATCAACCAAGCCCATTTTAATTGAAGTACAGTTCCGCTATGAAATTGGCGGTGACCATGGTTTTTCGGAAAGGCTATTCAACAATTTTTTGAAAAACTACGACCTGGAAACATTAAAAAAAATGCTGAACTAAAGTTTTAACTCATGAAACGACTAAACACATTAATGATTGCTACTTTAATTGCCGCCACTACTTTTGCACAGTCTAAAAATCCAACCAATAAAAAAGAAATAGACGATAAAGTAAAGCAGGTGCAACAGCAATTAGACAAGCTTACACCAGAGCAGAAAAAGATGATGGAGCAATTGGGCATATCAGCAAAAGTTCCTTCAATACCTGCGGGTACTACGGCAGCAGACGTAAATGCTGCAATAGGCGGAGATGCGTTTGGAGTACCCTCAAAAAATACAGCACTTATTGGAGCTATTCCTCAAATTACACTTACTTCGGCTATGGTTCCGACATACGTCAAATCTCTTGGCGATTACGTGCAAAAGAGCATTGCAAATGACACTAAAGTATTCGGGCAACAGGTGTATGCAGTTTTTAAAACCAACAAATACGATGCAATAACCATTGGCAATGCAGCGGTTGGTTATTGGTCATCAGGGCAACTTGAACTTGCGGTGTACCTTATGGGACGCGCTTGTGTAGATAATGGTTCAGATACTGAAATGCTTAGCAATTTTGCCGCTATGCTCAGCATGGGTGGCGCACCGCATCGTGCCATTCCCCTATTGGATTATCTTAATAAACAATATCCTGATAACACAACTATCCTTAATAATTTGGGACAGGCATGGTTTTACCTGGGCGAAACAGATAAAGCAAATACTCAGTTAAACAAAGTGGTAAAGGCTTTTGCTTATCATCCACAGGCCAACTATACGCAATGTTTAATACAGCAAAGTAAGGGCAATACTCCAAAAGCCATTGAGAACATGAAAAACTCGCTCGCCTATAGTTATTCGCCAGATAAAGTGAACCAGTTGCGCAAGTTGGGTTATTCTGTAAAAGGTAAAGATATGCGTAAACCATTTCGTCCCGATCCTAATCCGCTTGGGCTGCAAAATTTTGTTCGCCCAGATGTACCGGATTCTTATGAAAAGGAATTAAAACTTGGTGCCGACTGGGATGCATTTCAAAAACAAGTGAATGAAAAATTGATGTCGTTGGCAAAGGAACTTCTGCCCTATCAGCAAGCTGCAGCCCAAAATGGACTGCAGGCTTATAAACAATACCAAAATGCTAAGGGCGATATAAGTAAAATGACTACCACTGCAACACAAAACGAAAATATTTATCGCAAAACCGCAGAAAAAAATCTCGAAGAAATGAACAAGGATGGCGGCGCGGCGTATCGTTTAAAAGCTGCAAAAAAACAAGTGGACGACCTGATAAAAGATTTCATGGTTAAGGACGAAGCGCAACGCAAAAGCCTGGAGAAGCAAAACAGCATAATTGCCGACAAGGAAACAGAATTGTCTAAAAAGGGAGAAAACATTGGCTATGATAATTGCGTAGTGCAACAAAAATACAGCGAATGGGTATATGCCAATTATAATAAACCGTTGGAAGAAGCCTACAAAAATTATTTGCACCAGTGGTATTTAAAAATTACAGAAGAATTGTATTGGAAACAATTTACACAAGAAGCATCTGTATTTGAGGCCACAAAGATTAGTGCAAAAAAAGAATGGCTGGCGGCGCTTGGTAATACAAGATACCTCGCCACTAATAAATATGGCAAATGCGCCACTCCCGAAAACAAAGACTCCCGTTACAAGCTGGCCGATTTTGATGAAATGCATTGTGCATATATATCGGTACTTGATTTTGGTGTGTATAAACAAATTGATGAATGTGGTAAAATGCGTATTGAATTTGATGCGGGCAGACTAAGTGGTAATCTTAATTTCAAAGCAGACAATAACGGCAAAGATAAATTTGTAAAAGCTACCGTTGAGGCTACCGTAATAGACAAAGAAATTTCTGTTGGCAAAGGCCCACTGCAAGTAGGCGCATCTGTAAAAGCAGGAATGGGTATGGAGATTAGCAGCAATGGTATTGAAGATGTGTATGCCACCGGCGAAGCATCAGCAAATGCTGGCAGTACAAATGTTGGTGTCAATGGTCGTATGAGTTTGATTTCGGGAAATATGAGTGGTGGCATCAGCGGGTTTGGTAAATAAAAATTCAAGTAAAATGAAAAATAAAAAACATCAAATAAAGGCAGCAATTGCATTGCTTTGTTTTATTATACTAATACAAACCGCTATAGCACAAGACTGTAAAACCTCTGCGGACCTAGATGCCATACCCGGCAAATACCTCACCGCAGCTCAATATCCCTGGCCAGCCGCAAGGGCAGAATATTTTAATAAAATGACTACTGCCCCTGATAAAGCAATGGCTAAGAAAACATTAGGTGATCTGGAAAGAATAGAGGCACAAAGCCATACGGGCTTCAACTTCACGGGCGGCAATTGGGAGAACGTTTATTCCACTGAGGGCAACCAATATTTGGGTAGCGTCAAATTAGGCCAATATACTTTCCAGGCAGCGCTGCACGAATATTTCTGCGCTAAAGGAAAATTGACCCGTAACAGCGAATATAGTACCGTTTTGCGGATGTATGTAAACCAATTACAACTAACAACGTTAGACAAATTTTTATCACGTCCTTATGGGAGCAGCTTTGGCAGTTATGATTTTGGTTTGCAATTCCAGGATTGGAAAAATCATAAACCTGCTGATGTTAATGCACAACTGATCAGCCTGTTTACTTATATGAACTGCAGTAATGAGCAGTTTATTGAAGCTGTTAACAGCGGTAACAATTATTTCCAGGATGTTGCTGATAAAGACATCAAGCCAAACAACCGCAGTAATCCCGTGTATCGGTATTGGTTTGTAAAGAAAAGTAACCTGCCTGTATTGGTGCCGGTAAGCCGTAAAGAATATCTGCAAAGCTTGTTGGAATATTATGAAAGAGAAAAAATTCATTTTACTAAGCTGGTTGCAAAATTGAATGAAGACCACGATAAAGGTGTTAAAAATTACAGCACCTGGGAAACGGATGTAGCAGATAAAATAGCTATAGTAAAAAAAGTATTAAGTGAGCATAATGAAGAATGGCTATTGGCCCATGCAATCATAAATCCAGGTGCCGACAACAGTCAAACCTATAGTGCCAAATTACGGGAACAAACTAATTACAACAGGTTCTGGAAATTTTACGACAAGGAAAAGAACTTTGGAGGGCTGTACAAATACAATCCAGAATATTTTAAAACTTCCGCAAAAGGATCCGCAAGTCCGCAACTGATAACGGTTGCATTTCGATATGTTACCATCCCCTCATCGCTACGAATGCTAAACAACTTCAGCAAAAATTTTGATGTTAAAGCACTGCAAAAAATGTTGGAATAAATAAATCAAACTTTCACACATAAATTAAAAAAAAATGAAAAAAATCTTCTCCATCCTAGGCTCATTGCTGTTCATAACAGCAGTTAAAGCACAAACTACCGTAGTAAAAAAAGAAACTGTTAACCCAGGCAGCAGTCAAATTACTGGCACAGCAGTCTCATCAAAGGACCCCAAAGCAGCAGCTGTGGATCCTAAAAAAGAAGAAGCAGAAAGACTCGCGGCTCAAAGAGCGGCTAAAGATGCAAAGGTTGCTCAACATGTTGATCCCAAAAAGGAAGAAGCAGAAAGACTTGCAGCTCAAAGAGCAGCTAAAGATGCAAAGGTTGCTCAGCATGTTGACCCCAAAAAGGAAGAAGCAGAAAGACTTGCAGCTCAAAGAGCGGCTAAAGATGCAAAGGTTGCTCAACATGTTGACCCCAAAAAGGAAGAAGCAGAAAGACTTGCAGCTCAAAGAGCAGCTAAAGATGCAAAGGTTGCTCAGCATGTTGACCCCAAAAAAGAAGCTGAGCAAAAAGCTGCAGCCGAAAGAGAAGCAAAAAATGCCAATACACAACACAAACAAAACTAATGTTATTCAATAAAAACATTTATCAGCCACAGCATATTGAAGTAAAGGAAAGTCCACTTCATGGGCGCGGTGTATTTGCTAAAAGCAAAATAATGAAAGGGAGCATTATAGAAAAGGCGCCTGTTGTTTTCTTAACGAATGATGAAAAGGAAACCTTAAGGTTTACCAAACTTTTTCATTATTACTTTTTATTAGGCGAACCAGAAAAACAGGCGGCCTTCAGTTTTGGCTATGCTTCGTTTTACAATCATTCATCAGAAGCAAATGCCATCTTCACATTTTCACAAAAGAAAAACACCATTAATATCTACGCCTATAAAACAATTGAGCCAGGCCATGAGATAACCATTAACTATAACGGCGAACCTGAAGATAATAGTGAAGTCTATTTTCCCAATTCAGATCAATAATTTAACCATCATCAACAAAAAATAAATCATATACTGATGAAAAAACAGTTGTACCTAAAAAGTATAAAAGGTAAAGGCAGAGGCGTATTTTCTACTTCAAACATTTCAAAAGGAGAGGTTATAGAAGTTTGTCCGGTTATTATTATCCCAACTAAAGAATTTTCCGAATTGAGCTTTACCATTCTTATGGACTATAGTTTTTATTTTAATAAAGGAGAAAATACACTATCACTTACCATGGGCTTTGGTTCTATGTATAATCACAAGCAATATCCTAATGCAGTGTATTTACTTGATAGGGAACAAAAACAAATGACATTTACTGCTCACGAGGATATAAGAGCACATACAGAAATATGTATTAATTATGGAGGCGACTACAGTATAGATTACGATAAATGGTTCGCAGACAGAAACATAACTCGACTTTAACAAAAAAATCATCCTTTTTAATGATTGACCTGCACCTATACCCAGACTACTTTTACTATAAAAAAAGTAAACCATGAAAAAAGTATTTTTTTTCCTTTTCCTCACCTTGGGTGCAGGAGGGATAGCACAAGCACAGTTTTTGAGTAAACTTAAAGCAAAAGCAAAAACTGCTGTAGGAAATTCAGTTGACAGATCAACTGACAAAGTTGTCGATAAAGCTGTAAATAAAACCGCAGACAATGTTACAGACAAAACACTGAATAAAGCTGGAGAAAAATTGAATAATCTATTTAGAAAGAAAAATAAGAAACGTCCTGACACCATACCAGCCTTAGCTCCCGATTCAACTTTAGTTCCTGACTCAAGCAAAACTGAAATAAAAACCGAGAAACAACCATAAGGTTACAAGCTTCCAGGCTCAGCCTGTTCAACCTTAACTTCACCCGAAGGCCTTTTCATTTCACCACGCTCTTTAGGTATACCAAACAGCGGGTTGCCATCTTTCCCGAAAGTAAAC
>Ga0157371_10001934_pt1 | contig 20657 bp, 18 predicted proteins | sample C45metaG_FD_113462 | JGI IMG/M metagenome (GOLD analysis project Ga0157371, IMG submission 113462) | Corn rhizosphere microbial communities from Kellogg Biological Station, Michigan, USA - C4-5 metaG | ecosystem: Host-associated > Plants > Roots > Rhizosphere > Soil | place: USA: Michigan...
CAGCCCAAGGGCAACTTCTTCCTGCTCGGCGGCGCGCCCACCGACAATAACGCCAAGATCCTCCGCCAGGGCCAGATGAAGGTCCTGCAGCCGGCCATCGACAAGGGCGACGTCAAGATCGTCGGCCAGCAGTGGGTCAAGGAGTGGAACCCCACCGAAGCCCTGGCCATCGTCGAGAACGCCCTGACCGCCAACGACAACAAGATCGACGGCATCGTCGCCTCCAACGACGCCACCGCTGGCGGCGCCATCCAGGCCCTGGCGGCGCAGAAGCTGGCCGGCAAGGTGGCCGTGTCCGGTCAGGACGCCGACCTCGCCGCCATCAAGCGAGTGATCGCCGGGACCCAGACCATGACCGTCTACAAGCCGCTCAAGCTGATCGCCTCCGAAGCGGCCAAACTGTCGGTGCAACTGGTGCGCAACGAGAAGCCGGCCTTCAACTCCAGCTACGACAACGGCACCAAGAAGGTCGACACCTTGCTGCTCACGCCGACCGAGCTGACCAAGGCCAACGTCGACCTGCTGGTCAAGGACGGCTTCTACACCCAAGCCCAGATCGACGGCAAATAACCACTGGCCACCGGCTGGCTGCCTGACGCCTGGCGTCGGGCGGCCCCTGGGCAAGGAGCGGCCATGGCCGACTATCTATTGGAAATGCACGGCATCGCCAAGAGCTTTGGCGGGGTGCGGGCGCTGGACGGCATCGACCTCAAGGTGCGTCCGGGCGAATGCGTAGGGCTGTGCGGCGAGAACGGCGCCGGCAAGTCCACCCTGATGAAGGTGCTCTCGGCGGTCTATCCCCACGGTACCTGGGAGGGCGAGATCCGTTGGGACGGGCGCCCCCTGGAAGCCCATTCCATCGCCGAATCCGAGGCGGCCGGTATCGTCATCATCCACCAGGAACTGACCCTGGTGCCCGATCTGTCCGTGGCCGAGAACATCTTCATGGGCCACGAACCGCGTCGCTTCGGCGGGCGGCTGGACTATCCCACCATGCTGCAGCGCTCGGCCGAGCTGATGCGTCGGCTCAAGGTGCCGGACATGAACGTGGCGCTGCCGGTGTCCCAGTACGGTGGCGGCCTGCAGCAACTGGTGGAGATCGCCAAGGCGCTGAACAAGAACGCCCGGCTGCTGATCCTCGACGAACCCACTTCGGCGCTCACCACCTCCGAGATCGCGGTGCTGCTGGACATCATCCGCGACCTCAAGGCCCAGGGCGTCGCCTGCGTCTACATCTCGCACAAGCTCGACGAGGTGGCGGCCATCTGCGACACCATCACGGTGATCCGCGACGGCAAGCACATCGCCACCACCCCCATGGCCGAGATGGACATCGACCGCATCATCACCCAGATGGTCGGCCGGGCCATGAGCAACCTCTATCCGCAGATCCCCCACCAGATCGGCGAGGTGATCTTCGAGGCGCGTCGCTTCACCTGCCTGGACGTCGACAATCCCCAGCGCAAGCGCGTCGACGACGTCTCCTTCGCCGTGCGCAGCGGCGAGATCCTCGGCATCGCCGGGCTGGTGGGCGCCGGGCGCACCGAGCTGGTCTCGGCCATCTTCGGCGCCTACGACGGCCGCTACGAAGGCGAGGTCTGGCTCAATGGCCAGCGCATCGACACCCGCACCCCGCTGAAATCCATTCGTGCCGGACTCTGCCTGGTGCCGGAGGATCGCAAGCGCCAGGGCATCATTCCCGACCTGGGCGTAGGGTCGAACATCACCCTCACGGTGCTGGATAGATTCGCCCACCTGAGTCGCATCGACAGCGAGGCGGAGCTGTCCTGCATCGACACCGAGATCGCCCGGCTGCAACTCAAGACCAGCAGCCCCTTCCTGCCCATCACCGGCCTTTCCGGCGGCAATCAGCAGAAGGCGGTGCTTTCCAAGATGCTGCTGGCGCGGCCCAAGGTGCTGATCCTCGACGAGCCCACCCGCGGCGTCGACGTCGGCGCCAAGTACGAGATCTACCGGCTGATCGGCCTGCTGGCCGCCGAGGGGGTGGCCATCGTCATGGTCTCCTCGGAGCTGGCCGAGGTGCTCGGCGTCTCCGACCGGGTACTGGTGCTCGGCGAAGGCCGGCTGCGCGGCGATTTCCCCAATGAGAATCTGACCCAGGAGCGGGTACTGGCCGCTGCCCTGGGCACCACCGAACGGGCGGTCACCCAAGCCCGGGAGCACTTCTGATGCACGCCGTGAAACAGCTGTTCACCCGTTACAAGATGCTCGCCCTGCTGATCGCCGTGGCCCTGATCTGGCTGTTCTTCAGCTGGCAGACCGAAGGCGGCTTCGTCACCCCGCGCAACCTCTCCAACCTGCTGCGGCAGATGTCCATCACCGGCATCCTCGCCTGCGGCATGGTGCTGGTGATCATCGCCGGCGAGATCGACCTCTCGGTGGGTTCGCAACTCGGCCTGCTCGGCGGGGTGGCGGCGATACTCGACGTGACCTATCACGTGCCGCTGCCGATCACCCTGCTGGCGGTGGCCGCCGGCGGTCTGCTGATCGGCCTGGTCAATGGCTACCTGAGCGCCTATCGCGGGATACCGTCCTTCATCGTCGGCCTCGGCGGCATGCTGGCCTTTCGCGGCGTGCTGCTCGGCCTCACCGGCGGTGTCACCGTCGCCCCGGTATCGCCGGAGCTGGTCTATCTGGGTCAAGGCTACCTGCCCCCGCTGGTGGGCGTGGTGCTGGGCTGGGCGCTGTTCGCCGTGGCCATCGTCCTCACCTGGCGCCAGCGCAGCAAGCGCAAGACCCTGGGCCTGACCCTCGCCCCGCTGTGGCGCGATGTCCTGCGGGTGGCAGTGATCGGCGTGGTACTGGCGGCCTTCATCCAGACCCTCAATCGCTACGACGGCATCCCGGTACCGGTGCTGATCCTCTTGGTGCTGCTCGGGGTGTTCAGCTACATCACCAGCCAGACGGTATTCGGCCGGCGCATCTATGCGGTGGGCAGCAACCTGGAAGCCACGCGGCTGTCGGGCATCAACGTCCAGGCGATCAAGCTCGGCATCTTCGGACTCATGGGCGTGATGTGCGCCCTGGCCGGGCTGGTCAACACCGCCCGCCTGGCCGCCGGTTCGCCCTCGGCCGGCACCATGGGCGAACTGGACGCCATCGCCGCCTGCTTCATTGGCGGCACCTCCATGCGCGGCGGCTCGGGTACCGTCTACGGCGCCCTGCTCGGCGCCCTGGTGATCGCCAGCCTGGACAACGGCATGTCCATGCTCGACGTGGACAGCTACTGGCAGATGATCGTCAAGGGCGGCATCCTGGTCCTGGCGGTCTGGGTCGACGTCAGCACCCGTACCAGCCGGCGCTGATCGAGGCTTGCCTGGTGGAAAGCGCGTAGCGTTTTCCGCCTGGTTCCCTCGTGGGTACTCCATCGCGGCCATGGGCCGCTCCTACGGGGCGCCGTAGGTTGGGTTGAGCGCAGCGAAGCCCAACCTTGGCTCGGGGCGCAGGCCATGTTGGGCTTCGACGAGGGAGCCGTCTCAACCCAACCCACGGTCTAGCGCCGCCATGGCCGCGATAACGAGCGATACCAAGCGCCGCCCCATGGTCGGGTACACCGCGTAGCGTCTTTTACCTGCGCGCCGGCTTGCCCCGGATAAGGCTGCGCCGTCATCCAGGCGACGATGTCACCCGTGGAACACCAAACCACCCCCTCTCCCCCTGGGAGAGGGCCGGGGTGAGGGTGCCCAGGTACCCCACAGCGTTTTCACTTGCTCGCTAGGCTTGCCCCGGCTGGGGCTGTGCCGTCATCCAGGCGACGATGTCACCCGTGGAACGCCAAACCACCCCCTCTCCCTCTGGGAGAGGGCTGGGGTGAGGGCGCCCAGGTACCCCACAGCATTTTCACTTGCTCGCTAGTCTTGCTCCGGATAAGGCTGTGCCGTCATCCAGGCGACGATCTCACCCGTGGAACGCCAAACCACCCCCTCTCTCCCTGGGAAAGGGCCGGGGTGAGGGCGCCAGCACCCCACAGCGTTTTCACTTGCTCGCTAGTCTTGCTCCGGATAAGGCTGCGCCGTCATCCAGACGACGATGTCACCCGTGGAACGCCAAACCGCCCCCTCTCCCTCTGGGAGAGGGCTGGGGTGAGGGCGGCGACCGTCATGTCCCTCAGCTTTCGAACCGCTGCACCCGCGGACCGCGTTGGCGCAGGTCGGCGAGGCTTTCCGGGCTCAGGGTGCCAATCGCCCGATCGAGATCGCGCTGCAGGTCCTTGATCACGGTGGCCAGGGTGACCGTGCATTCCAGGCTGCACAGGGGAATGGCCTTGGTGATCGTGATCGCGCGGGCCGTGTCGGTGACCGTGAACAGCAGGGTACGATCGGCGCGCCGTGGGACGGCCAGGCAGGAGTGCGGGCTGAAGGCGGTAATCAGCATGTCAATAGCATCTTGCATGGGCAATTCGTCCTTGTCGTGACCTTGAAAGCGTCCGAGTCAGACGCCTCCAGGCTCTGAAAGGTTCATTCCAGAGCGCTGGCGTTGGTTTGAAGTCACGCTGCGCGGAGCGCCTGGCCGGAGCTCCCGGCTACGGAGCGCCTCGCGACGGCTCCCCCCGAATCCGCGCCCCGAAACCGCCGCCTCGGCTGTTCCACGCGCCTCGACCACCGGAGTGCCGTCTTTCCTGCACGTCAGCCTGCCGCTGCTGGCCTTCGGCTGGGCGGCGGTGCTATGGCTATGAACGCGGCTGGTGCTTGCGCAGCCCCGGAGCGTAGTCACCGACGATGTAGATCGCGCCGTCACGCAGTTCCAGGGGCACGGCGGTCAGCCGCTGGCCTTCACAGGGTCCCTTGACGCAGTGCCCGTCGACGATGTCGAAGAGCGCCCCATGAGCGCCGCAGAGGATGAGGCTGTGGTCGGCGTTGAGGAATTCGTCCTTCTTCCAGGCCATGCGGGCGAATTCGTAGTGCGGGCAGGCATTGCGCCAGGCGAAGACGCGGTCTTCCAGGCGGATCAGGAACAGGGTATCGCGCCCTTCGCCGAGCGGATCGAAGCCCCGCGAGCGGCGTTCCGGCAACTCGTCGAGCCGGCACAGTGGCTCGACGATGGGGCGCGGGACGATGCTCACCGCCGCCCTCAGGCGGGCTTGCCGTTGGGATACCACTTTTCGACGGCCTCGAAGAGGAACAACTGCGAGGTCTCCGGGCTGGCCGCAGCGCTGCGCGGTTGCCAGTCGGCATCGTGCTTGTCCATGTCGGCGTCGTACTCCACGTGTACGCCCAGGGGCGAGTTGAAGTACCAGAACCAGTTCGAGCCGAAGTTGTGCCGGCCAGGCCCCCAGAAGGTCTCGTAGCCCTTGCTCTGCAGCCGGTGCCCGGCCAGCATCAGTTCGGTGGGGCCCTTCATGTGGAAGGCCAGGTGTTCCAGGCCCTGCATGAAGGGCGGCGTCTGGATCATGAACAGGCAGTGATGGTCGTCGTTGGCCTGGGGCCGCATGAAGGGGCCGACGTCGAGGAAGCGGTCGGTCACCACGAAGCCCAGGCGTTGGTAGAAGGCTTCCATCTTGCGGTAGTCCGGCACGAAATAAACGATGTGCGACAGGGTGTGCGGTTGCGCCGCCACGCTGCCGTCGCTGCCCAGTTCGTTGGCCGGGCGCGCGCTGCGTGCCCCGGGGGTGTTGACCCGCTCGGGGCTGAGCTCCAACGGGCGGCGGCGGGTGACCCGGAAGGCGATTTCGAAGCCCAGGTCGTCGCGGCATTCCAGGGTGCCGTCTGCCCGGCGTACCAGCGGCCGGTCGCGGCTGAGTTCCTCGGCGATCTCGTCCACTGCGGCCTGGTCGACGCAGCCCCAGATGGTCTGGCGCAACTGACTGGTGGTGGGCAGCGGCGGGGGCAGGGCGGGATCGTCGGCCGGACGCAGGGTGATGGCCGTGCCGTCGAGGGCCTCGAAGCGGTAACCGCCGTCGGCGAGCGCCACCTCCTTGAGTCCGAAATCCCGCAGGAAGGTGCGGCTGGCCGCCAGGTCCGCTATCCCGAATACCATGTCGTCCGGGCCGATGATGCGCATAGTCGAGTCCTCGCAAGAGTTCAGTCGTGCCGCCTGGGCGGTATGCGTCGAGGCTAGGTACTGCTTGAGTTTTGCGAAAACAGAAGTTGTTGATGCGTTGTATTGACCGGATAGATACTCGAGCCACAAGGGCGCCCTGCCGGATGAACGGCGGACGTCGAACAAGAACAACAAGCCCGGGGAAGGACAAGGATGCGTTTCGGTCGCTTGGATCTCAATCTACTGGTGGCCCTGGATCGGCTGCTGACCTATCGCTCGGTGACCCAGGCCAGCGACGAGATGCACCTGACCCAGTCGGCCATGTCGTCGGCGCTGCGCCGCCTGCGCGACTATTTCGACGATCCGCTGCTGGTGCAGGTCGGCCGGCAGATGCAACTGACGCCGAAGGCGGAGTCGCTGCGCCAGCCGCTGCGGGAGATCCTGGTGCGCATCGAGTCGGCGATAACCAGCGACCTGGATTTCGATCCCCAGACCTCCAAGCGTGAATTCCGCATCGTCCTTTCCGACTACACCCTGCAGGTGCTGGCGCCGCGGGTGCTGGCCGAGGCCGCGCGGCAGCAGGCCAGCGTGAGATTCAAGTGGCTGGCGCAGGTGCGTGATCCGGGGGCGGTGATCGATCGAGGCGACGCCGACCTGATCATCGCGCCGGACATCCTGCTATCGGCCGAGCATCCCAGCGAAGCCCTCTATGGCGACGACTTCGTCGCCCTGGCCTGGGCCGAGGGCTGCTATGGCCAGGTACCGCTGACGCTTGAGCGCTATCTGGCGGCCAGGCACGTGGTGACCATCCCGCAACAGGGCATGAGCAGCGTGGTCGTCACCGGCCTGGCCGAACGCGGCCTGCGGCTGGAGGTGGACGTGGAGTGCTTCAGTTTCTCGGCGCTGGCACCGCTGGTGGTGGGCACCGACCGGATCGCCACCGTCCACGGGGCCCTGGCCGACCAAGCGCTGCGCTGGCTGCCCTTGGTGGTTCATCCGTTGCCGTTCGACTCACCGCGCATCGTCGAGCACGCGCAGTGGCATGCGCAGCTGGGGCAGGATCCGGCGCTGCGTTGGTTGCGCGGGCTACTGGGCACGGCTGCCAGTGCGTTGCACCGGGAGCGGCCAGGTATCGATACCGTCAATGCAAGGGATGCATGAAAAGCGTTTCCGGACGCCAGGGCCTCCTCGCGTAAGGTGAGGCGAACGTCGCTGCCGCGCGCCTGTCGCGGCATCTATCGACTGCCTGGAGGAAACACCGTGGCCCTATTCAACTTCTTTCCCAATTACGTCTGGAACCTGACCGTCGCCATCGCCTTGGAGAGCGGCGCGAAGATCGGTGAGGTGATGGACATGTGCCAGCCACTGCTGGCGCGCTCGGCCGGTGGCGAAGACGTCGGCACGGCGCAATTCCTCGAGGCCTGGGTGGCCGGTGCCGACAAGCTGGCAGCCCTGGCCGATGAGGACCTGGCGCACGGAGCCGGTTTTTCCGCCGCCGACAAGCTGCATCGCGCGGCGCTCTACTACCTGCTCGCCGAGCGCATGCAGGGCCAGGGGCATGCCGGGCGCGAGGCGACCTACGCCAAGGGCAAGGCCGCCTTTCTCAGCGCCGTCGCCCATGCCGGTGAGAATTGCCAGCGCATCGAATTTCCCTACCGGGACGGCAAGCTGTCGGGCTATTTCACCCGCGCCGAAGGCGTGACGGGACCGGCGCCCTGCGTGCTCTATCTCAACGGTTTGGACAGCTGTAAGGAGATGCTCTACTGGTCGCATCTGCCGCGGGAACTGGCGCGCCGGGGCATCTCGACGCTCTGTCTGGATCAGCCAGGAACCGGCGAGAGCTTGCGTCTGGAGGGCTTCCACGCCGATCCACAATCGGAGAACTGGGGCACTCCCGCCTTCGACTACCTGGCCGGGCGCCCCGACGTCGACGCCACGCGCATTGGCATCACCGGCATCTCCCTGGGTGGCTACTACGCCCCGCGCATCTGCGCCAACGAGCCGCGCTTCGCCGCCGGTGCTTGTTGGGGCGCCAACCACAATTGGGGTGAGGTACAGCATCGCCGGCTGCGCCGCGAGGGAGAGAATCCGGTGCCGCACTACTGGAAGCACGTGTACTGGGTGTTCGGCGCCAGCGACCAGGAGAGCTTCTTCGCCAAGGCCGACTGTATGTGCCTGGACGGCGAGATGGAAAAGATCCGCGTGCCCTTCCTGGTCACCCATGGCGAGAAGGATCGCCAGATCGGACTGGAATACGCCCATAAGGCCTACGAGGGTCTGGTGAATTCACCGCGGCGCGAGCTGAAGATCTTCACGGAGCGCGAAGGCGGCGTGGAGCACGTCGGCGCCGATAACATGGCCTTCGGGCTGCACTATATCGCCGACTGGTTCGCCGACACCCTCGACGGCCGCCTTGCCCCGCGCTGAGTCGTGACTGCCGCCCCGCCGGCGGCAGCTCCTACCATCCGTTTTCCCCCAACAGGCTGGCGCCTATTCTCGCCAGCCTGTTCGCTTTGGCGTCCATGGCCGGGCGTTCCTTCTCTTTTACCCGCGACGTGCCAGCACCCGGCGGCCTAGCAGGCGGTCCGCGCTGATAACTCCCGTGCTCATGCTGGCCCGGCGTTGCCCGAGCAAACAGGTGCAGCACCACGCAAGGTCGCGCCGTACTGCTCTTTCTCCCGCGGGGAGAATCGCGACCAGGGCGGCGCTAGACCGTAGTTTGGGTTGAGACGGCGCCCTCGTCGAAGCCCAACATTGTCGGCACCCCGGGGCGATGTTGGGCTTCGCGTTGCTCAACCCAACCTAAGGCGGCCCCTAGGCGCAACTGTCCTGTGGCTACGGGGGAATACAGCAACTCCCCGTGGCGCCGTCGCGTGGAAAACGGCGCAGCCTTTTCCACGGCGGGCTTCGTGGCGAAGGTCCCCCTCTCCCGCGGGGAGAGGGAGCTAGCCGAGCAGGCGTTGATCTACTTCAGCCCTGGCACGCTCGCGATCAGCCGTCGTACCCCGTCCGTAGGCGCCCAGGGCCGCGATCAGTGCGGTCCCGATCTCCACGCTGGACCGGAGGATTGGAGCCGTCGGGCAAACGAAAACGGCCGCCCCGCGAAGGGGTGGCCGTAGCGGGGGAGCGCAGGGGACTTCAGGATTCCTGAGGCGTGCCGACCGGGGTGCGTGGCAGCGGCTGGGCGCGGGCCAGGAGAAAAGCCAGCAGAGCCAGGCTGCCGAGCAGCGAGGTCGCCAGGCTCAGGGCGCCGAAGCCGAAGTGTTCGCCCAAGAGCCCGCCAACGACGGGACCGCAGGCGGCTCCGGTCATGAGCATGGCCGGGGTGGCGGCCACCGCCCGACGGCTGGGGTCGAGGCGGGCGAGCAGGGCGAAGACGAAGGTGTGGGTGGCGATCTGCGCCCCGGTGTAGCAAGCGCCGGCCACCGCCCAAGGCAGATAGCTGGAGACGTTGGTGATCATCGCGGCCAGCAGCATCTGGATGGGCGGGCCGCAAAGGATCGCCCGCTCGGCGCTAACCCGGCGCTCAAGGAACAGGGCCAGGGGCACGACCACCAGCAGGTTGACCAGCCCCAGCGCCATCAGCACGCTATTGATCTGGCCGCTGTGGAAGCCGCGGGCCCGGCCGATGACGTCGAAATAGCCGAATACCATGGCGTTGTTGAGGGTCATCAGGCAGATGCCGGCGATCACCAGCCAGACCTTGCGGCCCAGCCGCCGCTCGGTACCGGCGCGTGGTTCGCGTGCGACCTGGCCAAGTGCCGGATAGGTCGCCAGCAGCGCCAGCGCGGTTACCGCCATGATCACTGCCAGCGCCTGGAACAGGATCGGGCCGCCATGGCGTTCGATCAGCAGCGGCAGCCCGGCGAGCAGTAGGATGGCGGCGATGCCCAGGGCGAGGCCGGCGCAGGCGAAGATGCGATGTGGGCGGTCGCTGTGGCCCATGGCGCCATGGGTCATGCTCAGGCCGCAACCCACGCCTAGGCCAGCCAGCATGTGCAGGATCAGCAAGGCCTGGTAGGCGCTGTAGTGTGAGGCGGCGGCGAAGCCCAGCGCGGCAATAGCGAAACCCAGGGTGGCGAGGGTCCGCCGCGGCAGTCGGTCGAAGCGGCTGGCCACCGTCACGCTGGCCAGCACCATGGCCAGCAGGAACAGGGTGACCAATTGCCCGGCCCCCTGGGGCGTGAAGTGATAGTGCTCCACCAGGGTGCCGATCCAGACCGGCAGCACCACCAGGTCGAGCATGCCGGCGCAATGGGCGAGCAGCAGAGCGGCCAGCGCCGTGCGTTTGATGACGATAGCGTTCATGTGCCTATCCTGGGCAAGCGGTGCCCAAGGCACCGGGGGCGATCATTAGACGGGGTCGGCCAGGGCCAGCATGGAGTGACGCATCAATTCGGCGTGCTCCTGGCGGTCGCCGCGGGTGCGCTCGATCTCGCAGAGGCGGGCCGAGTGGGTGACGATCATCCGGCAGCGCTCCCAGCGCCGCTCTTCGAAGGCGGCCAGGGCGGCCGCCAGGTCAGGCGTACGGGCGATCTCGTCGGCCAGGACCACCGCATCTTCCAGGGCGGCGCAGGCGCCGGCGGCCAGGTGCGGGGTGGTCGAATGCACCGCGTCGCCGATCAGCACCACCCGGCCCCGGTTCCAGGGCCGTGGCAGCAGCAACTGATAGAGCGGCCGGTAGAGGATCTGGCTCTGCGTGCTCAGGCCGTCGGCGATGAGCTGCAGGGTCGGTGAGGGGAAGCGCCGCAACAAGGCCCGGAAATACTCGAGGAAGGTCTGTGGATCGAGATGCTCGTTGCTGCTGCGGGCTTCGGTGAGGAACACGTAGCCCTGGGTAGCGGAGACCCGGTTGATGCCGACCTTGAGTTCGCCGTCGCTCCACATGCCGGGGCGCTCCAGCGCCTGCGGCCAGTCCACCAGGGCGCGCCAGACGCCCTGGCCGACGTAGGTCGGGGCCGGGGCATCGGGGAACGCCTGGCTCCTGACCCTCGAGTGGATGCCATCGGCGCCCACCACCAGGTCGTAGTGGGCGCTACTGCCATCGGCGAAGCTTACCTGTACCCCGGCAGGCTGCTGTTCGAGTCCGGTGAAGCTGTAACCCAGGCGCACCGGGATGCCGGCCCGCCGCACCTGCTCACGCAGCAGCTCGGCGAGGCGGGGGCGCATGATGCCGGCACTGCCGTAGCCGGTGTCACCCACCACGGGCGTCGGCAGGGTGACCAGCACTCGGTCGCTGGTCGGTTCGAGGATGTCAAAACCGTTGCTCAGGCCGCCCTCGCGAGCGAAGGCGTCGTAGATGCCCAGGCGCCGGAAGACCCTCAGGGTCGCTCCGTGCAGGCTGATCCCGGCGCCGTCGGTACGCCAGCCGGGATCCTGTTCGAGGAGTTCCACCCGGGCGCCGAGCTTGTCCAGCTCCAGGGCGGCGGCCATGCCGGCGAAGCCGCCGCCGATGACCAGTATGCGCGATGCGTTCATGACAGCTTTCCTTTCAGGTTGACCGTTTCAGAAGACGAACGAGAGGGCGACGACCAGGGTGCTGGCGTCGCGTCTGTTGTCCAGGCCGTCGCGGCGGGTGTAATCGATGTCCAGGCGTTGACCGAATTTGCTCAGGCCCAGGCCGATACCCGAGACCAGGGACGTGGGTTCGCTCAGGTAGCGGTCGAGGTCGTCGACGTATTCATGCTCGACCCCCAGCGTGAAGCGCGGAGTCACCTGCAAGTCGGGTGAAAAGAAGGCTTTCTTCTCCAGCACCATCTTGGCGAAGACCAGGCCATAGTCCTCGGTGCTGCCGACGGCGCCGCCGATGCGGGTACCCAGGTTGGTGGTGGCTTCGCCGATGAAGTCACGCTGGAAGGTTGCCCCCAGGGCCGGGTGCAGCACCCAGTTGGCCGGCATCCAGCTGGCGTTGTGGTTGTCCCAGGTGCCCACCAGCTGGCTTTCCAGATAGAGATGGTCGTCCCTCTGGCCACTGTAGTGGATCGGGATGCTCACCCCGGGAGCGATGTTCTGGGTCAGGGAAAAGCTCGATTCGCCCTTGGTGTACTCGGCGCGGGCGAAGGCCGCCAGCGGTCCGGCGAAATCCTGGGCGGCCATCAACTGGAGCCCCCAGCCCCGGTAGCCGATGCTGGCGTGGCTGCCCAGAGGATCGCGGTTGAACAGGTTGTCGAAGGCGTACGTCATGTAGGTCAGGCCTACCCCATAGATTCGATCCGGGGTGGGGGCGCGGAGGAACTGGAGCGCGGCACGCTTGATAGTGCCGTCGTTTTCCAGGGCCACCGAGGGATCGCCGTAGGCCTTGGTCCCCGTGGCGGCCAACCGTACGAAGCTGGCGCCACTGCTGGCCGGCAACTCGTGGGTCAGGGTCAGGGGGGCGATGTACAGCTGGTCGTTGTCGCGAAAGCGCGGCAGCGGTTTGCCGGGAGGCTGGTTTTCGGCGTACTGGGTGTTGTTGCGCGACTCGCCGATCCGGGCCTGATGCAGGCCGAAGTACTCATCGGTGAGCATGGGGACCAGGACCCCGGCATCGACCAGATTCTTCATGGTGATCATCCCGGGCGTGGGGACGAAGCCGCCAGTGGGCGGGGTGTCGGGAGCGTCTGCCGCAACGGCGCAATACAGCGGACTCATGGCACAGGCCAGAGCCAGAGCGGGAAGGCTGGCTTTCACGTCGGTTCTCCATTGTTCTTATTGTGCGACGCCTATTTGCAGGGCTGGGCGTCGGAGGGGGTCGCGGCGACAGGGCCAGTATTCGAACAATCCCCTTTTGCTCGGAAGTCCAAGGTATGGATGCCAGCTATCCATGAAATCTATGGATGGGTGCATCGATTCGCTGGATGCCTGGCATCGCGGAAACTTGTTGGTCAAGCCCCGGACACTTGGCGACATCATCTGGCTTGCGCAAGCGTTCAGGCATAACGACAAGTAGGAGAAGCCATGCGCCAGATCATCGATTTGTCCGTCGCGCTGCAGGCCGGTATCGCCTCCGATCCTCCCGGGATGCGGCCCAGCATTCGCTATCTCGATCACCTGGAGGGCGCACGGGAACTGGAGCAGGCCTTCGGCATCCCGCCGGACAAACTACTGGAGGGGCAGGGGGGCGCGGTCGAATTCCTCGAGACCAGCACCCATGCCGGCACCCACATGGACGCGCCCTGGCATTACCACCCCACCATGAACAACGGCGAACGGGCCATCACCATCGACGAGGTGCCGCTGGAATGGTGTTTCGGCCGCGGCGTGAAGTTGGATTTTCGCGCCTTGCCCGACGGCCATCGGGTTTCGGCGGCCGAGGTGGAGGCGGAGCTGGCGCGCATCGGCCATGTCTTGCGGCCCGGCGACATCGTTCTGGTCAACACCCGCGCCGGCAGCCGCTATGGCCAGGAGGATTACGTCTCGGCCGGTTGTGGCATGGGCCGCGAGGCCACCCTTTGGCTCACCTCCCGCGGCGTACGGCTGGTGGGCACCGATGGTTGGAGCTGGGATCCGCCGCTGGGCGCGGTGATGGCCGGGATCCGCGAACATGGCGAGTGGTCGCGTTTCTGGGAAGGCCACAAGGCTGGCGCCGAGACCTGCTATTGCCATATGGAAAAGCTCGGCAACCTGGAACGGCTGCCCGCCACCGGATTCGACGTCATCGCCCTGCCGGTCAAGGTGGCGCGCGGCTCTGCCGGCTGGTGTCGCCCGGTGGCCCTGCTCGACGAGGAACCCTGCGCATGAGATTCGTCAGCGTCGCCAACGGCCAGCCCGATGGTCGTCTCCACCTGGTCAGCCGCGACCATCGCCGGGCGGTCCCGGCGGCGGCCGCCACCACCTTGCAGGCCGCTCTCGACGACTGGGTGCAGCGGGAGCCGGAACTGCAGCAGCAATACGAGGCCCTCAACCGCGGGGCTTTGGTGGATGAAGTCGCCTTGGAGCAGGTGCGGCTCCTGGCGCCATTGCCCCGCGCCTGGCAATGGCTCGATGCCAGCGCCTTCCCCAGCCACGGCGAGCTGATGCACCAGGCCTTCGGCTTCGCCGCCGTCCATCCGGAAGGCAAGCCGCTGATGTACCAGGGGATCTCCGATCGTTTCCTGGGACCGGACGAACCCGTGCCCTTCGGTGACCTGCGCGACGATATCGACTTCGAGGGCGAGTTCGGCGTGATCTGCGATGCCATCCCCCAGAGGGCGGACGCCGCCATCTGCCGTGGACACATCCGCCTGTTGGTACAGATCAACGATTGGTCGCTGCGCCGCCTGGGGCCGCCGGAGATGAAGAGCGGCTTCGGCATGTTGCAATGCAAGCCGCGTTGCGCCATGGCGCCGGTGGCGGTCACCCCCGACGAACTGGGCGAGCGCTGGCAGCACTGCCGTATCGACCTGCCCTTGGAAATCCGCCTCAATGGTGAGGTTTTCGGCCGGGCGCGTGGCGGTGCCATGGCCTACGGCTTCGACGAATTGCTCGCCCATGCCGCCTACTCGCGCGATCTGACCGCCGGCACGGTACTCGGCTCGGGCACCGTGGCCAATGTTGAGTGGCGCGAGGTCGGCAGCTCCTGCCTGTCCGAGCGGCGCAGCATCGAGGTGATCGAGCATGGCCGTCCGCTCACCCCGTATCTGACCTTTGGTGACCGGGTGCGCATGGAAGCCAGGGATGCCCAGGGCGGCCCGTTGTTCGGCGCGCTCGAGCAGGAGGTGGTCGAGTTGCACGCGCAGCGCTGAGCGCCGCATGCGGCACGACCGGTGAAAAAGCCGTCGTGGATCGGTCCAAGCCGGAAGTCCCGAGGAGTTCCGTGCCATGTCGAGAACACGCCTGCTGATCGAACCCCTCACCGCCGCCGACCTGGCCGCCGCCACCGAGGTGGTGCGCCTGGCCTTCGCCACCTGGATGGGCGCCGCCAAGCCGGGCGAGTTCTGGAACGACCGCGACTATGTGCGCAGCCGCTTCGCCGCGCCCCATACCGCCTGGTTCAAGGCCTTGGACGGCGAGCGGCTGGTGGGCGCCATCTGCGTCACCCGCTGGGGCCGCCACGGCATCCTCGGTCCATTGGCGGTGCATCCGGACTACTGGGACGCCAAGGTGGCCAAGGTGCTGATGGACGCCGCGGTCGCGCAGCTCGATGCCTGGCAGCTGGTGCACACCGGGCTCTTCACCTTTCCCGACAGTCCGCGCCACCTGGGGCTCTACCAGGGCTTCGGCTTCTGGCCGCGGACCCTGACGGCGGTGATGGCGCGTCCGGTGCAGGCACAGTCGGCGCCTCCGGCATCGAGATTTTCCCTGTCCACCGAGCCGGACCACCTGCTGGCGGCCTGCGCCGCGCTGGGCCAGGCCAATGCCCCGGGTCTGGATGTCTCCGCCGAGATGGCCGCGGTGCATGCGCAGGGGTTGGGCGAGAGTCTGGTATTGCAGGGCGCGCAGGGTCGGGCGGAAGGCTTCGCCGTCTGCCATTTCGGCCCCCGCAGCGAGGCCGGGGCCGGGGTCTGCTATGTGAAGTGCGCCGCTGTGCTACCCGGCGCGGGGGCGGAGGCGCGCTTCGCCCGGCTGATCGCCGCCTGCGACGGCCTGGCCCGGGACCACGGCCAGCAGCGGCTGCTGGCCGGCGTCAACACCGCCCGCCTGGGCGCCTACCGCTGGCTGCTGGCTCAGGGCTTTCGCAGCGAGATCCTGGGCATCACCCTGCATCGTGGCGAGGCCCATTACGATCATTCCGAGATCTGGCTGCTGGACGACTGGCGTTGAACGGGGCCAGGCAGCAACAACGGTAAAAAGGCTCTGGAACGGGGTAAAGAACGAAGTGGCAAGGTCGATACAGTGGCTCGAATCACGTGCAGCCCCTGCCGCCGCTACTCAACCTGAGGACTCGATCATGGCCTTGTTCAAGCACTACTCGATCATGCGTGCGTTGGATGCTCTGGCCGCAGCCAGCGAGACGGCCACGCCCCTGGTCGAGATCGGTAGTTTCCAGGGCAATCCCACCCTGGCGCGCCTGGCCACGGGTCTCCAGGCACTGCTGGTGCAGCAGCGCGAATTGCAGCAGCAGGTCCAGACGCTGAGCCAGGACAACGCTGCTCTGACCAGCCGGATGGCCGAGAGCGAGGCGCTGGCCAAGCGCCTGGGTACCCGCTTCGAACTGGTCAGCCAGGGTTCCAGCGAAGGCCTCTGGGACATGGAAGTGATCGCCGGCGATCCGGTCAATCCGCGCAACGCCTTCTGGTGGTCGGATCAATTCCGCGCCCTGCTCGGCTTTCGCGACGAAAGCGACTTTCCCAGCGAGCTGGGCAGTTGGGCCAAGCGCCTGCACCCCGAGGACAGCGCCCGGGTGCTGGATGCCTTCGCCGACCATATGAAGGATCGCAGCGGCCAGACCCCCTTCGACGTGCAATACCGCATCGCCCTGAAGTCCGGCGAATACCGCTGGATGCGGGCCACCGGCGCCACCCTGCGCGATGAGCGCGGCGTACCGCTGCGGGTCGCCGGCTCCCTGCGTGACATCCATGACCAGCGTCTGCGCGATCAGGAGCTGGACGTCACCCTGACCCGTTTCGAACTGGCGCGGGAGATGCTCAACGACGGCCTCTGGGACATGGAGGTGATCGCCGGCGATCCGCTCAATCCCAAGAACCCCTTCTGGTGGTCGCCGCAATTCCGCCGCCTGCTCGGCTACGAGTCCCTCCAGGAGTTTCCCGATGTGCTGGACAGCTGGGCGTCGCGGCTCTATCCGGAAGACCGCGAGCGGGTGCTCGAGGCCTTCGGCGCGCACATCAACGACCGCACCGGGCGCACGGGCTTCGACATCACCTATCGCCTGGTACTGAAGAACAACGAGGTACGCTGGTTCCGCGCCCGCGGCCAGACCAAGCGCACCGCCGATGGCACCCCGCTGCGAGTGGTGGGTGCCCTCGCCGACGTGCACGCCATCCACGAGCAGGACTCCCTGCGCCAGGACCAGGAAGCCCAGCACCGCACCATGGAAGAGAACCTGCACAAGGTCACCGAGATTGTCGGCTCCATCCAGGGCATCGCCGCCCAGACCAACCTGCTGGCGCTCAACGCGGCCATCGAGGCCGCGCGTGCCGGTGAAGCGGGCCGCGGTTTCGCCGTGGTGGCCGACGAGGTGCGCAAGCTGGCGACCCGCACCTCGGAGGCCACCCAGCGAGCGGCCGACATGATCCGCAAGTAAGCCGTTCCGGGCCTCAGGCTGTTCTGCGAGCGTCATACCGACGACGCCCAAAGGGCAGGGGGAGAACGACCGGCAGGCCCGGCGCTCATCCCGACCAGGCCCGGGACGGGTTCTTCAAGAGCTCGCGACCCAGGCCGCCTGGACGCGGGTACGGCTCTGCCCTGCAGCTTCCGCAGCAAGGTGCGTTGGTCGGCGCCCGGCTAACTCTGCCAGGCCCGGCGATAGGCGCCCGGCGCCACGCCATAGGCCTGCTTGAACTGGCGATTGAGATGACTCTGGTCGGCGAAGCCCAACTGCAGGGCCACCTCCAGCGGCGCCCAGCCGGCCCGCAACAAGCCCTGGGCACGGGTCAGGCGCTGTTGCTTGAGCCAGGCGTGGGGTGGCAAGCCTGTCGCCCGGCGAAACACCCGCAGGAAGTGGAAAGGCGAGAGCCCCACGGCCTGGGCCAGCTCTTCGAGACTGGGCGGCTGCTGCAGGCGTGCGCCGAGCAATTCGCGGGCACGCTGTACCGCCAGGGGTTCACGACCCGGTTCTGCCAGGGCGCCCAGGCGGGCATGGCGCCCGAACAGCAGCAACAGTGCCTCGCGCCAGGCGCTCTGTTGCTCCAGGGGCTCGGCGCCGCCATCGGCCAGCCGATGCAACTGGCTGAAGGCCGCACTCACCTGGAGGTCCTGCAGCACGCTGGTAGCGAAGGCCGGGGTGGCGTCCAGCGGGCGTCCCAGTTCGGCGAAGACCGGGGCCAGCTGCGCCAGGGTCGGATAGAAGCCGCGGTACTGCCAACCTTCTTCGACCGCGGTCGCCCCGGTGTGCAACTCGTCCGGATTGATCAGCACCATGCTGCCGACCGCGGCCAGGTGCTCGGCGCCGCGATGGCGAAAGCGCTGGGCACCGCGCTCGATCACGGTGAACACATAGCCTTCGTGCACATGGGGCGCGAAGCGCTGCCGGCGATACCGGGCGTGCAGCAGCTCGACGCCGCCCAAGCCATGGGCTGACCAGAGGCGGGCGTTTTCTTGTTGTCCGTTCATGGGGCTCTCGTAAGCGGGCCTGCTGCCACCTTAGCGCGAATCGCGCGAGGTGGTGGCCTACAGCAACCCGCGCAGCAGGTAGAACACCCCCATGCTGAGGATCACCGTGGTCAGCACCCGCCGCGTCCACAGCATCAGCCCTACCGCGGCCAGGCCCGCCAGCAGATAGGGATCGACCAGGGTGGCGGTCAGCGACTGCTCGCCGGAAAACAGGATGGGGCCGCAGATGGCGGTGAGCATCCCCGGTACGGCGAACTCCAGGAAGGTGCGCAGGTTGCGCCCCAGGCGCAGCGGCAGGCGCGGTTCGAGAAAGAGATAGCGATTGAGGAAGACCAGGGCGGCCATGCCGAGCACGGTGGCGAGGATCATGGGCATCGCTCCCGCAGGCGGCGCACCACGAAGCCCACGCTCATCCCGGCCAGGCCGCCCAGCACCAGGGCGCCCTGCCAGTGCAGGTGATGCAGCCAGACCGACACCAGCAGCGCGGTGAGCACGCAGGCGACCGTGGCCAGGTCGCGCACCAGGGGCACCACCAGGGCGATGAAGGTGGCGGCGATGGAGAAGTCCAGGCCCAGGGCGCCCAGATTCGGCAGCACCCGGCCCAGTAGCAGGCCGACCAGGGTGAAGAGATTCCACAGCAGATAGAAACTCAGCCCCATGCCCAGGGCGCGCCAGCGGTCGAAGCCCGCCGGTTGTTCGGCGTGGTTCAGGGCGAAGAATTCGTCGGTTAGCAAAAAGCCGAAACCCAGCCGCCAGGGCAGCGGCTGGGGCGCCAGCACGCGTCTCAGGTGCAGGCCATAGAGCAGGTGCTGGGAGGTCAGCAACAGGGTGGTCAGCAGGATGGCGGCCAGACCGGCGCCGGCCTTGAGCATGCCCAGGGCCACCAGTTGCGCCGCCCCGGCGAACACCAGCAGGGAAAAGGCCTGGCCTTCCAGCACGCTGAGGCCGGTTTCGATGGCCAGGGCGCCGACCAGGATGCCCCAGGGCGCGCAGGCCAGCGACAGCGGCATGATCTGCCAGGCACCCTGGAGGAAGGCGCGGCGGCGGGAAGCGGACATCGGCAGGGCTCCGGAGGACAGGGGATGCCCAGGATGCCGTGGCGTGTCGCCGCCGTCTTGAACGTTCTTGCGCCGGGGGCCCTCAGCCTTCCAGCAGGGCGAACAACGCCTGGTACTGACGGGTCAGCTTGTGGCTGGGGTCCAGGTGAATCAGCGGGCGATGCTGCTGGTGGGATTCGCGCATCTTCACCGAGGCCATCAGCGGCGCCGCCAGTACCGGCAGGTCCCGCGCCTGGAGTTCCTCGATCAGCTGGCGTGGGGTGCTGGCCTGGGCGTGGTACTGGTTGATGATGATGCCCTCGACCGTGAGCTTCTCGTTGTAGTCCTCGCGGATCTCCTCCAGCTCTTCGATCAGGTCGTACAGCGCCTGCTGGGCGAAGACATCGCAGTCGAAGGGGATCAGGCAGCGGTCGGCGGCGATCAGCGCCGAGATGCTGTAGAAGTTCAGCGCCGGCGGGGTATCCAGGTAGATGCGGTCATAGTCTTCGCCAAGCTTGTCGAGGTACTTGGCGAGCTTCTGGATCTTGTACTTGGCTTCGAGCTTGAACTGCAGCTCGCTCAGCTCGCCCGAGGCGGCGATCAGATCCAGATTCGGCCAGGCGGTGGCATGGATGTTGGCCTGGGCCTTCTTGCCGCCGCTTAGGGTCTGCTTGAAGAAGTCGGCGATGCCGTGGGGCAGGTCGTCGCCCACCTGGCCGGTGCGGTACTGGCTGGAGTTGGCCTGGGGATCGAGATCCACCAGCCGGGTGCGATAGCCTTCGTGGGCGCTGATGGCCGCCAGGTTGCAGGCGATGCTGGACTTGCCGACACCGCCCTTCTTGTTGAAGACCACGCGGCGCAGGGCATGACCAGAGGGAGAGCTGTGTGCGTTCATTGAGTCGTCCCGACAGAGAGAAGAGGCCAGAGGTGCAAAGGTGTGGCGGTGGCGTTTCGCTTATACCGAAAGGCCAGGCGCAGACGATGACGAATTTATGGCCGTTGCATGACATTCATATGACGAGCCTAGCGCAGCGGTGGAACCTTGGCGTCTGCCCGGCCTTCGAACTCGGCAAGCTCCCGTCGAGAATCCGCCATGAATACCCGCCGACTCCCTGCCTTGCTGCTGCTCGCCTGCGCCCCTCTGACCCAGGCCGCCAATGATACCCAGTCGCCGGTACCGGTGCCGGGTACCCCCGCCCAGACCGATACCCGAGTGCTCGAAGCCGGCGCCGACGTGCTGCAGCGCAAGCCGCCCATCGCCGCCCTCAACACCTATCTGGACGGCTTCCATTTCTACAACGGCCACCCCGCTAGCCAGATGGAAGCTCACCACTATTGCAGCGTCCTGGGCGAAGAGATGTTCCAGTGCGTCATCTACGACGGCAATGTCGCCGATGCCAAGCTGATGGGCGTCGAGTACATCATCAGCGA
>Ga0157371_10001940_pt1 | contig 20595 bp, 22 predicted proteins | sample C45metaG_FD_113462 | JGI IMG/M metagenome (GOLD analysis project Ga0157371, IMG submission 113462) | Corn rhizosphere microbial communities from Kellogg Biological Station, Michigan, USA - C4-5 metaG | ecosystem: Host-associated > Plants > Roots > Rhizosphere > Soil | place: USA: Michigan...
AAAACTCTTTCTATTCCGGCAAATAATTCACCGTAGCGAAGATCTCTTTCCGGTGCAATAAGAAACCCTCCACCAACTATCTCCCGTAATTGCAACTTTTTTAATAATGGGATCTTATTGATCAGGGCACCATTGAATTCATGAACCAAATGCCCGTTATAAAACCTTTTGAATAAGGGAAACGTTGAGTCCAGGGCCTGGAAAGCTTCGTCAGGATTCATGAATAGGAAAGGGTCTCCCTGTCGTTGATAAGAATAGTCTAAAAGGCGAAGGTTCTTTTGGTTAAGATAGGTGGCCGTTCGGGTGGTATACCTGGTGGTTCCTAAAAGGCCAAGACTGATCTTTTGTTCAAGGCCAAATTCTAAATAATCAAAATCCGCTATACTGTTAAATGGACCCGGAAATGCCCGCCTGAATGTCACAAATAAGGTTGGCCATTTAGACCCCAGGATTATCTTCTCTCGTGGTTCCCTTACATAACGCTGTCTTGGGGTATACTTCAATGTTACAAGACCGTACACGGCATTATAAGGGTCAAAATAAACCGGTTGGTTATTATCAAGTATTCCTTTTAAAAGGCTATCCAACCTATCGTTTGTCCTATATCCCCTTACAGATCTTCTTAGTGCTATATCACCTTCCGTATATAGGAACAGGCCATTCGCAATTTCTAATCCATGCCCAACAGCAAAATAGTTATTCAGAAAATAACTGCTTCTTTTAATCTGGTTGATCCAGGCATCTCCCTGGAAAATACGATCGAAATTCCTGTTTACTTCGAACATGTAATAACCCCTGTTAAAGGGATTGTACATGCGGGTAAGTTTGATACTGCCATTTATGTCCTTATTGCGGAAACCATAACTTAAGTCAGAATAAAGGGTCAGGTCTTTCCGGGAAGTATACCTTTTAAAATAATAAAATCCCAGGTGAGCACGGGCACCCCCAAACTGGAAGGGTTCGTAAAGAGAGATTATGGGAGGTATCATCCATGTCCTTTCTTTTTTCCTGTCGATCAATGTTTGACCAAACAGTCCAATCTTCTTCCAGGTGATCTTGTTATTGGCTTTTTCTATGGAGTCAAGGTAAGCCTCTGTATGAGTTACCCTGAATATGCTGTCCCTGTACCGTATAAAACGTATCTCTTTTTCACTAAGTGGAACAGTCCGGACAGTTTCCCAGAAAGAGCTATCTTTTTCATAAGCTTCCTGCGCGGTGGCGCTCACTTCAACCCCAAAATGCTTCTTATCAAATTTCTTATTTAATTCATAATCACTGTAGGTAACCAGCGTTTGTCCTGATAGCCGGGTCTTTTTTGATTTCGTATAATAGCTGAAGCGTTGATCTTTCAGCATCCAGGCAGTATCATGAACAAAGGCATAGTTTTGCTCTACTTCAAAGAAATCATACTCTGGTAAGTGATAGGATGGAAAAACAAAACGGGTATGTAACAATGCCCAGGTACTATCCTGGATGGTCATTTCACCTTCAACGGTTGCGTTACTGATCTGTCGGGGTTTTACGGATATGGTATAAATTCTTTTCCCATCTCTCTTTTCGATCTTCAGCATTTTAAATTTATAGGCCAACAAACCGCTATAGCTGATAGGGGATAAAAAAGGAGTTTCCGATATGGTTGGAACTTTAACCAGGTTGTTGTAAAAGTTGAAATCTCCTGCTGTGGCGGATAGATAAAAAAGGTTGTCGGCTGCTTCCCCTGAACTTTTAACCCCCAATCTTTCTTCCTTAATGTGCTGATCAGATTCATGATCTAATTGTAATAATACTTCTGTCATTGCCATGCCATTCAGGTCAGCATTGGAACTATGAAACAGCGAACTATCAATTTTTGCTCTTTCTTTTTTTCCAAGGGAGGAATCCTGTTGAATAGCCTTGATGTACATCCGGACCGAATAAGGTCCGGCGGCACCTTCTATCTGATCTTTTTGCCTTATAGTGTTTTTAATAATTTCTTCTGACCGGTCCCTGATCTTCACCTTGATGACAATATCCTCCATGCTTTTGGTGTCATCTTCCTCCATGATTATATTTTGTACATAATCTTTGTTCAGCGTCAGTTTCAAACTTTGCTGTTTATAGCCAACCATGCTAACCATAAGGTCATAGGTGCCCTCATCAAGCGTTAAGCTGTATGTGCCATCTTCTTTAGTGATTGTTCCTGCCTGGGATTGTTTTACCTGGATACTTACAAAAGCCAGGGGCTCCAATTTGTTATTAGTAACTTTTCCACTGATACGGAAAGTGGTTTGACTAAAAAGGGTTGAAGTAATTAAAAGTAAAAATATAGAGAGGTATAGATTTTTGTACATGTATGGATGCTTGCCAATCAAAATTCGATAATAGGATTTTGCCTTAAATGTATAGTAATAATTTCCAAATGCCTTTAACATCAGAAATCAATTGGTAAAATACTAAACCAGCTCAAACAAAGAATATCCATTGTGCTTGTTAGCCCTATTTTAACATTAAAACAATTCTATTAGTGAACAATAGCTTCTATTTTTATTGTTCATTATAACTTATGAAGTCGTTATTACTCCTCGTTCTTATAGTGCCATTATTTGTATCAGCTCAGAATTGTGAGTTAAAAAAGGAGAAAGATCCGTTTACACAACAACCCCAGCTCTCTACCGGGTTTATGCGTTTTTCTTCCTGGGGAGGAAAATTTTCTCTTAATATGGTGGCTGATGCTAAAGAAGTGAAATTGTTGTTTTCGATGGGGGAAGGAAATTGTTTTGATGATGAATCTTCAGCTGCACTTACTTTTGATGGCACTCGTACTAAAAGCACGCAAAGGAATGCTACAGCTATGAACTGCGATGGCATTTTCACTATAGTTTTCAGAAACTCTACAACAACTCCCTCGGTATTGCAGAAAATGACACAGCAGAAGTTAACTTCAATTGTTTTTACCGATAACAATAAAAAGAAAATTGATATCAACTTAAAAGATGATGAAAAACAACAGATCCAGGAAAAGTTGGGGTGCCTCGTAAAAGAAGCAAAGGGTCTGATCCAACAATAAATATTGCCAGAGCACTCTCTCTGTGTGAGATTACTGGCAACTATCCACATACCTTTCGACTGACAATCATTCTTTTAATTACTCTTCAGGTTCCACAATATCCCATGGAGTTACTTTTTGCCCACCCGGAGTACCATCTTCATCGATTGTTTTACGATCAGCAATTTTTTCCTCCCTTTCTTCAAGCGCTTCTTCAGTAGCATCATCAAGAGGTGGGGTCATTCCGACTCTAACACTCCTTATATCTTCTTCAGTGATCACATCATCCTTATTTTCAAGGTGGCGTTTAACGATCTTCTGGGTATCGCTTTCAAAAGGTTCATCCCTTAAACTGGTATTATTATCATCGCCGGGTTGTGAATTCAAATGATCTTGTGACATAACAAAGATTTATTGTTACCTAAATAATAAAAAAGCTGTGCCATAAATAGAATATTCAGAATAAAATGACAAAATAACACCTCAATTAACGATAGTTTGATAATTAAGATTCATTGAATGCTACAATATTAGTTTGTTTCCTTTAGGGCCTCAACGTATCCATTAAAAGTGATAGGATCCCTGTTATTACTGATCACCTGTAAACTTGCATTCCCATTAGGGGATATGTTAAGATGAAGTTGGCGCACTTCCTGTATATTTTTAGGGACAATATTTATTTCAGAGTTCTTCTTTCTGACCTTTAAAGTATAATTGTTTTGTGTAGAAGTAAATTGAATTCCACCCTTGGTTGGATCTATAGGTGCTACATAAGCCCGTCCGAAATATGGTAAATAGGCTGTTAAAGTATCCCCATTAACTTTTAGATCATATTCAGATGTTAATTGCCTCATACCGCCGCGCATAGGAAATGCGGTTTGAGCCTTAAAAATAAATTGTTTAGATTGAATGGCTTGTTCTACTGTAGTTTTTTTAGTTTCCTGGGCAAAAGAAGACCCTGGAAAAAAGAAAGTGTTTAAGAACATACAAATTAGAATAGCCAGTCTGTGGGTTGTAACAAAGGATACTTTCATATTATAAAAATCCCAAAAGGCATACCAAGGGCTATGGTTAAACCAAATTTTTACTTTCCTGAAAGTTAAATAAACACATATATAAAGTTTTATTTAGTATGGATATTTTTGAATGAAACCTGGGGTTGATGAGGCCTTTTAATAAGTTTCTGTATTACTTCTTTTTGCAATTCTTTATTGATAATAACACCGGCTTTAGCACCTTCAGCAGCTGCCACCACCACAAAGTGCATGTCTTTAGAAGCATCTCCGGCCACATATAATCCTTCTATATTGGTTTGTTGAAAACGGTTGGTGATTACCACCCCTTTTTTACTAATTTCGCATCCAAAGGTTTCAGCAAGGTCACATTGCTGTTTATACCCATTGACAAAAAATAAGGCATCACAATCTATTTGCTCTCCATTCCTGAAAATGACCTTTTGTATTTGTCCTGATTTTCCTTCCAGCCGATCAAGCTGATGTGGAATAACAGGAATACCTAATGCATCCAGTTGTTCCTTTTCTCCAGGTTTTATTTTGTTTTTGCCATCTGTAAACAAAACTACTGAATCGCTCCACCCTTTTAAGGATATGGCCAGTTCAGATCCGTTTTTGTTTCGTGCATATACGCCTATCTTTTTATCACGTATTTCCCATCCATCACAATAAGGGCAGTGAAAAACCGATTTCCCATAAAACTCTTTAAATCCGGGTATACCAGGAATATTATCCGTAAGCCCTGTGGCAACTAATAGTTTCCTGGAAGAATAGGTTCTGCCTTCTTCATCCTTGGCAATAAACATCCCATTTCCATCTTTTTCTGCCTTAACAATTTTCTTTCTTAGTAATTGCACGCTGTATTTTTCCAGTTCCTGGTGACATATCTTGATAAATTCTTTAGGCACAATATCATCCCTGGTCAGGTAGTTATGCATACCATGAGATGCTTTATTTCGATATTCCCCTACATCAAATAATAATACCTTCCTTCGGCAACGTCCCAGAACCACTGCTGCATTTAACCCTGCCGGTCCGCCGCCAATAATGATGCAATCCTGTACATCCATATACTATGATTTATTCGTAAGTAACAAATAGAATGCTAATGTTGGCCAAGTAATTCGGAAACCCTAAAGAGCCAATGTATAAAAGATGTCCTCCGTTCTCACCCATCCATTTTTTACATATAAATTCTGTGCAGGAATGTTGTCCAAAGCAGTTTCCAATAATAACCACTTGGATCCTGTATCTATTCCAAGCTTCCTTGCAGCATTCAAGAGTAATTCGGCAGCACCCAACCGCCTTGCTGATGGATCTATAAACAGGTCATTCAATAACCAGGCTTTCTTCAAACTAACTGAGCTGAAAATAGGGTAGAGTTGTGTAAAACCAATGATCTTATTATTGTTAACTGCAACAAAGATCACGGATTCATGCTGTAGAAGTCTTTCTTTTAAAAATTCAAAGGCGCCCTTTAGGTCATCAGGTTGCTTATAAAATATCCTGTAAGCGTTAAATAAAATACTAAGACCTTCAAGGTCTTCTAAAGTTGCTTTTCTGGTTATTATCATCTTGTTTTTTATTGGCAATTATTTTTTCAGACGAATGGCATATATAAGTTCATCCTGGTATTCTCCATTTTTATAAAGGGTGTTCTTAAATTCCCCTTCCAATAAAAAACCTGCTTTTTCCAGGACTCGTTGGGATGCCTTATTGATCCCAAATGGCCGCGCAAAAATTCTGTTGATAGACCAATGTTTAAATCCATAATCCACCATTTGGGGAATGACAGTTGAAATGACCCCTTTTCCCCAATAAGGCTCTCCGAGCCAATATCCCATTTCTGCATTCTTTCTATAAATATCTGGTTGAATATGAAGGCCAATGCCGCCTACAGCTGTACCGTCTACTTCAATAGCAAGAACATTTGGTGGTACAGCGAGGGATGCCATTTCAATAAAATTAATAGCATCTTCCATTGTATATGGGTATGGAAACTTATCGGTCATAAACCTCGCTATATTATAGTTATTTGCATACTCGGCAAGGCTATACCGGTCATTAAGATTCCAGGCCCTGAGTTTGATTCCCATACAAAATATACCACAACTTTACGTTGTGGTTCCATTTGGAAGGTATCTAAAATTTATATGCGTTGTTGCTACACCAAATAATATAGCTGATTATACTATGCTTCAAAAATGTAAAAAGGAACTGTGTAACCTGCTTTTTGTAAAATAGGAATGGCAACATTATACACTGCTATGCCATCACTGGTTTTCCCCTCGAGGGAGCCTATATGTGCATGCCCATGAAAAGCAGCTAAAACCTTGTGCCTGTTCAATGGTTCAGCTAATCGTGAGCAACCCAGGAAAGGGTATATCGGTTCAGGCTCTCCGATTACAGTATCTTTTATGGGCGAATAATGTAAAACGGCTATTTTCTTGATATCTCTTTTTTCAGCATCCAGGCGCGATAAGGCCCTATCAAGATGCAATGCTTCATCAACAGCTTCCTGAACAAAAGCCTTCATGGCTCCTTCGCCAAAAAAGGAAAGCATATGTTTATCAAAACCCCCACCAAATCCCTTAACGCCTGCAAAGCCTACATCATCAATAATGATTGCCTCACCATCCAATATATGAACACCAGTTTTCAAAAGTATTTGTCGTATAAGTTTATGCCGTCCTTTTTCAAAATCATGGTTACCCAGCACGGCTACAATAGGTATTGTACAAGCCTTTAGCTCGTCTGCCAGAACCTGGGCCTCCATTTCATCACCTGTATCAGTAAGGTCACCTGCTATTACGAGGATAGATGCCTGGGAAGATATTTCCTTGAAGTATTCTAACCATTTTCCTTTATCACCTTCTTTCACATGTATATCTGCAATTGCTGCTATCCTCGTTTTTTTAATTTCCTCCATCCTAAACAGTTTTAATCGTATAGGTTTTATAATCCCATTCCTTGATATCTACTTCATATTGGGTTTGGTCAATCATAGGGCCCCTGCAAACTTTTTCAAACGCCGGGGGCAGGTCATATTGCTCATGTGCCCTGCGCATTAATTCATCAAAAAGCCATTTAGGAATGATCTCATGATATTCTGAGGGGTATACAAACTGGAATTGAAGTAACTGGGCCAATAGAATATGCCAATGGGGATCCATATGAAACAACAATCGTTTCCAGTCAAAGTTTCTCCCGGTTTTTAATAAAACATGGTTGACATCTGCACCGTCATACCGCTCCCTGTTAAGAACATATAGTTTACAAAAGACAAGTTCTTCAGGGGCTAAAAGGGATACATCTACTCCAACAAATCTTGCCTTAGGAGCATGCTGTAACCAGGAATCATCAACACGACAGATATTATTAACTGTGTCGAATATAATGTCAATGAAATATTCACCATGGTGCACTTTAGCTAGCCATCGGACATCGTATAGTTCAGTCCGGTAACCTTTATCCGCAAAATATTTCAGAATGCGCGGGTAATCACTTGGTTTGCAAAATATATCCAGATCTTTTGTATCCCTGTAAATACCGGTATAATGAAACATTGCAAACGCGCCACCTAACATAAACGGGACACCGCTTTCATTTAATATGTCCAATGCTTGTTTGTAAAAGGCATGTGCTTCTTTTCTTTGCTCTTCTGTAACTATCATAATTCTTTTTGGCTTAATACTATTTCAACTTTATATCCCATATCAAACCGGGGAATGAATAAAAAGAATGTGCCAAAAAGAAAGGGTGAATATAACTTCACCCTTATAACTTTACATTAATAAAAAAACTTACATCCTGTAGCAAATTGCGTTGATATTCATTCCTGCACCTACAGAAGCAAAAAGAATGATATCACCCTTTTCCAATCGATGTCCATTTACCTTTCCTTTTAAAGTAAGGTCATATAGCGTGGGTACAGTAGCAACAGAACTATTTCCAAGCCATTGTATGCTCATAGGCATAATATCTTTTGGTACAGTACTGATATTATACAATTTATAAAGCACCTTGATGATGCCTTCATCCATTTTTTCATTGGCCTGGTGAATAAATACTTTTTTTAGATCATGAATATCAATACCCGCTTTGTCCATGCATTCCTTCATAGCTTCAGCTACATGTTTAATAGCATATTCATATACCTTGCGACCCTTCATTTTTATGTAGCGTATGCGCGGATCGCTGCCAGGAAAGTTCGATTGCCCTAATTGAATATAATAGGCTTCATCTGTACAATGGCTGACTGCGGAAGATGACAATATACCGCTACCATCACTTTCTTTATATTCTATTACAGTAGCGCCTGCACCATCACTAAAGATCATACTGTCCCTGTCATATTTATCAATGACCCTCGATAGGGTTTCAGTTCCTATTACTAAAGCCTTTTTGGCCACTCCCGCTTTAAAGAAGGCGTCAGCTTGTATCATACCCTGTACCCAACCCGGGCACCCAAATAAAACATCATAACCTACGCAATAAGGGTTGCGGATCTTCAGGTTATGTTTTACCCTGCTTGCAAGAGAGGGTACAGCATCTGTTTGGATAGTATGCTTGATAACATTTCCGAAATTATGCGCTACAATAATCTGGTCCAGGGTCTCAGGGTCTATTCCGCTATTATCGATAGCTGCCTGGGCCGCAATGGTGGCAATATCAGAGGAATTCAGGTGAGAAGGTGCATAGCGCCTTTCTGCTATTCCTGTTATCTGTTGAAATTTATCAACTACTTCCTGGGGTGCCGTTTCAATTCTTTTGTGGTCCTCGGCATAGAAGTTATGCACGGTAAAGTCCCTGTTGCTAACGATCTCGGAAGGAATATAACTACCGGTGCCTGTAATAATAGTTCTTTGCTGCATAGATGTATTGGTCTGCTATTTAAAAAATAGCAGCAATCGTTGCGGTCAAATATAAACTATTTCAAAAAAAAAGGCCTGATAAAGCTCATGCATAAATTGGGGAATAAAAAACCCGGTTTTTACCGGGTTTCCTTTATTATTCATCATTTAATGTTTCTGACGAACTGTTGTTTTCATTGGAACTAAGCTCGCGTGTTCTGTAGTTACTCCACTCTGAACCCTCCTGTGGGTTGGAAACATTCACATCTTCAGCTTCATTCCTTTGTGGGCTGTTTTGCTGACCTCGATTTATCTGGTTCTCCTGTTGTTCTCCCTGCTGGTTATCTCTCCTGATATTCTTGTCTTCCATAATCGAAAAATTTTAAAGTGAGAAAATTAAGAATATACTAATGAATCAAAAAGCATGCATAAATTTTACAGGTATAATCAATGCCAAAAAACCTGTTCATCGATCCTTATAATGATCTAAATTTATAATAGAACATTCAACCATAAAACTACACGTTATGAGATCATTCTTCCTGGTGACAGTATTACTGCTTTCTTGTTATTTTTCAATAGCCCAAACCAATAAAAATCAATATCCGGATATAGATATTCCCTTTAAAAAGTTCGTGCTTGACAATGGTCTTACTTTGATCGTTCATGAAGACCATAAAGCACCGGTTGCTGCTTTTAATATCTGGTACCACGTAGGCTCCAAAAATGAAAAGCCCGGGAAAACGGGCTTTGCTCATTTGTTTGAGCATTTAATGTTTAATGGCAGTGAACATTATAATAAGGATTATTTCCAGTTGATGGAATCAATTGGAGCTACAGATCTAAATGGAACTACCAATGAGGACAGAACCAATTATTTCGAAACATTCCCAGTAAGTGCTTTGGATAAAGTACTATGGGCAGAAAGCGACCGCATGGGTTATTTACTTGGCGTTATCGATTCCGCACGCTTGAATGAACAGCGGGGAGTGGTGCAGAATGAAAAAAGACAAGGGGAGAACCAGCCTTATGCAATAGCTGATGAATTAACAGTGAAAAGTACTTATCCCACTGGTCACCCCTATTCATGGACTGTGATAGGATCAATGGAAGACCTGAATGCTGCTTCCCTCGACGATGTAAAAGAATGGTTTAAAAAATACTACGGGCCAAATAATGCTATAGTTGTCATTGCAGGAGATGTGAATACCAATGAGGTCGTTGAAAAAGTAAAACATTATTTTGGTGACATACCTGCCAGTCCTCCCATTGCCAAGCATACAGCATGGGTCACCAAAATGACCGGTCGGCATTACCAGGTAGCACAGGACAGGGTGCCACAGGCCAGGCTCCAAAAAACATGGAATATTCCAGGCTATGGAACAAAGGAAGGCACCTACCTGGAATTATTAAGAAGTATACTGGCCGATGGAAAAACCTCAAGGTTATATAAGCGCCTGGTCTATGATGACCAGCTTACCAGTAATGTCTATGCCTATACAGCTCAAAGAGAAATAGGGGGTCAATTGTTTATTGTGGCTGATGCAAAACCTGGCATTGAACTCTCGCGGGTTGAAAATATTATTGATGAGGAATTGCAAAAAGTATTGCAAAATGGTGTTACTCCGGCTGAACTGGAACGCGCAAAAACACGCCAATTTTCCAATTTTGTTAAAGGGCTGGAACGTATAGGGGGTTTTGGAGGGAAGTCAGATGTACTGGCACAGAATGAAACTTTTTCTGGTAGTGCAGATCATTACAAGCAGGTTTTAAAATGGATGAAGGAAGCCACTGCAGCAGATATAAAAAAACAAGCGGCTGACTGGATTTCGGATGGTGATTATGTATTGCAGATATTACCTTTTGGTGAGTTTAAGAACTCGGCCAGTTCATTGAACAGGAATGAACAACCCGCACTTGGGAAAGAAGTTGTAGTGCAGTTTCCTGAAACAAAGCAATTCAAATTGAGTAATGGCCTGAATGTGTACCTGGTAGAACGGAATTCAGTACCTGTTGTTAATATGTCACTAATGGTAAATGCAGGTTATTCTGCCGATCAAAAGGACCTTGCAGGTTTGGCCTCCATGGTTGGTAAAATGATGAAAGAAGGAACGGCAACACGAAGTTCCCTCCAGATCAGTGACCAGGCAGATAACATGGGTGCATCCATATACAGCTACTCAGATCTTGATAATTCTTACCTGGACCTTTCTGCCCTGAAGACACATTTTGATAATTCATTGAATTTGTATGCTGATATTTTACTGCATCCATCCTTCCCGCAAAAGGATTTTGAGCGGGTGCAAAAAGAACAAATATTAAATATTAAACAGGAAGAAGCGCAGCCTTTTGCCATGGGTTTGCGGGTGTTGCCTGAATTATTATACGGAAAGGACCATGCTTATAGTAATCCTTTCACAGGTTCAGGTACAGAAGCTTCGGTGTCTAAAATGACCAGGAACGATCTTCTTGCTTTTCACAAATCCTGGTATGCGCCAAATAATGCTACACTTGTGGTGGTAGGTGATGTTAAAGAAAATGAATTGAAGAATAAACTGGAAGCTAAATTAGGGTCCTGGAAGATTGCAAGTGTGCCTCAAAAAAATATCAGAGATGTTGCAATAGCTGAAAAGCCTGTCGTCTATATCATGGATAAGCCGGAAGCGCAGCAATCAATTATACTGGCAGCAGAGATCAGCACTACCGGAAGTGACAAGGACTACGAGTCCATAAAAATGATGAACAGGATTTTGGGCGGTGAATTCACGTCAAGGGTAAATATGAACCTCAGGGAAGACAAACATTGGTCTTATGGTTCTGGTTCTGTAAATGTTGATGCTAAAGGGCCAGGTTTTTTTGCAGTGTACGCGCCCGTGCAAACAGATAAGACTAAGGAATCCATAATAGAACTGCAAAAGGAGTTGATTGATTATATTGCTTCAAAACCTGCTACCGCAGAGGAATTCTCAAAAGTTAAGGTGAATAGCGTTATGCAACTTCCTGGTATTTGGGAAACAAACTGGTCTGTAATGTCTTCGCTCAAAGAATCAATCAATTATGGAAGAGGGTCGGAATATCTCAAAACCTATCCGGCTTTATTACAAAATATGACATTGGACCAGGTTCAGAAAGCGGCAGGTAAAGTGGTAAAACCTAATAACCTTATATGGGTAATAGTGGGAGATAAGGCCAAAATCGAAAAAGGCATTCATGAATTAAATATTGGAACCGTACATTATCTCACACCACAGGGCAAGCCCATAGCAAGACCAATGTAGGGCAACATGACTTATAGAATCAACTGGATAAGAGGGCTGTTTTTAATAGCCCTCTTATTATGCAGGACTATTGATCAATATGTACAGTGTTAATAAAACAAAGGAAATGAATAGTAAAGAGATGAAAAATGTTCGTAAAATGGAAGCAGATGGCAAGCTGCTTAGTCTCTTAAGTTGGGTTTTCATGAGATCGATAGATTTTATTAGGATGAATGGATAATCAAGATAATACAATCATTTGTATTTGCAAATAAGGCCAACTATAACCAACCCTTTTTTTTAGACTTTACGGAATACTACTTAGTTTAAATTAAAAAACCAGCCTAATGGCTGGTCTTACTTTGATTATTCGAGTTCATTTAAAAAATCCTTTCACGGTATCCATTACCCCACCGCCTGAAAACATTGACTTCAGGTCCTGGAGATCTACATCGCCATCACCATCTTTATCCAGTTTCCCACCTCCAAACCTGTTCAACATACTCTTAATGTCAATTCCACTTGTTTTTCCACCACTCAGTTGGTTAAATATGCTTTGCAAATCAAAGCTGTTATCAGCAGGATCGGCTGCTTTAGATGCCAGTTGATTCATCGTACCCGGCACCACTTGTTCTGCTACAGATTGAGCCTGGGTAGGATCAAGGCCTAATTTATTTTGAAGGTCCTGTGCATAATTTCCGGTGGCTTGTTGTACCAGGCCAGGTGCGGAAGACCCACCTCCTTTAAAAAAGCCAAGTACTTCATTTAGCTGCCCCCCTGAAAGTGCTCCCTGTAAAGTAGCTAATATAGAATTCCCTGCGGTTTGTACTGCTTCCTGGCTCTTGTTTGCGGGTATTGCAGGATTGTTTTGAATAACGTTTCCAGATTGCTCTCGTACAAGATTGATAAGATTTTCTAGCATAATGTATGTGGTTATTTTAATAAAGATTACTGGTTAAATCAACTTTTATCTACACGGAATGATACTTTGCATATAACACCATAAGATGCAAGTTTTCCATCTTTTACATGGACTTTGAAATCCTTTACATAAATAGAGTCGATATTGTGAACTGTTTTGGAAACTTCTTCCAAACAATTTTTAATAGCATCGTCGAAGCTGGTCTCAGAGGAGGCAATTACTTCGATAACTTTTACAATAGGCATGGTTAAGGTTTATGGGTGATAAAATTGTTATCCTTCAAAAGTTACGTACAATTAAGGGGTTTGTAAAAAAATTAAAGCCTTCCTAATTTTAACCTCATGCATGTAGCATTCCTGCAGCTGAAATAACTAAAGGACAGGCATATCCTAAAAAGAAAACCCGCCATTTGGCGGGTTTCTATTTGTTTACAATGCAACTTATTTCAACCTGATCACGGGCATTAATTTATAGGCCCCGTTTTGCTCCTTCACTGACAAGGCAGCATCAAAATCAAGTACAAAAGTATTAAGGGATTCTCCCAGCTCTTTGTCTATTTTGATCTTTAGTCCTGAATCTTCAGCACTTGGTGTCTCAAGATCATGGCGGATGCCATCAACAACAACATAGTTGTCCGAACCCAAAATAAACCTTACTTCTTTTAATACGCCTGCCGGTACATTGTCCTGCGCAATAATAGTAGTTACTCCGTTCTGCAGATCAAGCAGGTTGACAGTGGTATCTTTGGCTTGTACACTGGTCCAGTTGTCCTCTTCAGTGTTCATTTTTACTTTTATTCCCTGTATATGAATGTTGACTGAGTCGTAAGCCGCAGGGTTATCAGTAAGAAGTAACTTAATAGGAACTGCCTTTTCGTTTTTACTGCACGACAGTAGCAGGCATCCCATTACAAGGGAGAAAGAAATTAAGCTTAGTGTTTTCATGGAACGGTTATTTTTTATAAAACTAACTCAGCTTTAGAGGATTGGCAAATTCCAGTGCATATTTATGACCAAAATGGAATTCTAATAGTAGATGTTACAGGTAAAAACACTAACATTGATGTATAACCATTTGTTTTAACGCCCAACTGATGTCATTGCAGATTCAGGATATCTTGATCCAGCTGCCGCTCCTTTAGGTGCTATAGCATCTATATCTTTTAATTCTTCCGGGCTTAGGGATACATCGAGAGCCCGCACATTTTCCTGCAGGTATTTAATATGTTTCGTGCCTGGTATAGGAAATATTTGATCACCCTGGGCAAGGACCCAGGCTAATGCCAATTGAGATGGTGTACATCCTTTCATTCTTGCCATAGCTTCCATCTTTTGTACCAACTGTAGGTTCTTGTCAAAGTTTTCTCCCTGGAATCGGGGAGAAAAACGCCTGTAATCTCCTGGTTCAAAATCTTCAAATCTTTTGATCTGGCCTGTTAAGAAACCTCTGCCAAGCGGGCTATAGGCAACAAAAGCAACTCCCAATTCTCTACAGGTTTCTAATATACCATCCTCGGGCTCCCGGGTCCATAAGGAATATTCGGATTGTAAAGCTGTGATGGGGTGCACTTCATGTGCCTTACGTAATGTGTCAGCATTTACTTCGCTTAATCCAATACCACGCACTTTTCCTTCCTTCACCAGTTCAGACATGGCTCCTACAGTTTCTTCTATAGGTGTGTCAGGATCTTTCCTGTGCAGGTAATACAGGTCAATTACCTCTACATCCAGTCTTTTAAGACTGTTTTCGCAGGAACTACGTACATATTCCGGCCTTCCGTTCACTCCCCGGCGTGAAGGATCATTAGGATCTCTTACAATGCCAAATTTTGTAGCCAGCGTGCAATCCTTTCTAAAGGGTTTTATTGCCTTGCCCACCAGTATTTCGTTGGTATAGGGACCATACATATCTGCAGTGTCAAAGAAATTTATGCCCAAATCGTAGGCATGCTGAATTACCCTGGTAGATTCTTCATCATTCCTGCTTCCATAAAAATCACTCATACCCATGCAGCCCAATCCAAGTTCAGAGGCTTCTAATCCCTGGCTACCCAATGCTTTTATTCGCATAATTATTTTTTTGGAAAGTTACACTTCATGAAATGTATAATAATAGATGAGCCCGGAAATGAAAACAATTATAAACGTATAGAAAGCAGGTTCATCAAAAGTTTAAGGTCATGGCTTTAATGTGAAAAGGTGGGAACGTATTTTCTTTTTCTTTCCTTTTCCAGATTGTAGATTACTTCATATAGGTCTTTAAAGAAAGGATAACCCACCTCTGTATACTCATATTTATCATCGTTCAGTATTCCATCCCTGTTTACATAGATTACGGCAGACAACATGAATTCTATACCATTCCTGGAATCGGTTACATAGGCTGCATCCGTTAAGAATCCATAGGACCAACCTGGTTTATTATAAATGTGTATGAAGGGCGGTGGTTTTTGTCTTCCTGCTTTATAGAAAAACTTTGTATAACTGTCAAAAAATTCCGTGGTATCATAAGTTGGAAAATGACTTTCTGAAGGGTAAGCGGACATATACTGATACAGGAAAGCCAGGTCTTCCTGCGTTAGGTTGAACCTTTTCTTTTTAGGCAAGGATTGCGGAAACATGACAGACCGCAGTATCTGTTGCAGGTCTTCCAGGGGAAGGTTGTTGTGTGTGGTAAAGTCCATTGGTTCATGGATAAGACTGTCCTTCCAATTATAATGGCCTTTGCCAATGTTTATTTTCTTTGAAAAGTCAAAATGGTATTGGCTATAAGCAGCGGGTTGTTCATAAATGATATTTCCTTCCTTCATGAATCTTATGGCATTGGTGTGCCTGTTCTCTTCTTCATTCATAGGAACAAACCTTCTGGTAATGCGAACATCTTTATAACCTTTCTTTTGCAAAGTTGTATTTAATTGTTCCTGTCCTACAAACTCGTAAAGCCTGTTATAGGCATCATTATCACTTACCAGGAATATTTTTTTTATATACTGTGCCACAGATGGCAGGCCATTGGCTGATGAAGAATCCGTAGCTATACTGGTTTCACCCACATAGGAGCTATCGGTGAGCATAGTCGTATTTCTGTCAATCCCTTGCTTTCTAAGTTTATTTATCTTTTCCAGGGCAGCTAATGCTGTGGGAAGTTTCACTGTGGAAGCAGGATTAAAATACCGGTTGCGGTCAACGTTTATATAGTAATTCCTGAAATGAGGTTTGTTATGTTTATCCCTGTTTATTCTTGTATAGATCACCTGGTATTGAAAGCTGTCTGGGTTTGACAACACATGTTGTAGTAGGGGAGAGCCTTTTGTTTCCAGTAATTCCTTTAGCCAGTGGTCGTTTTTAACCTGGCCTTTTGCGGAGATATAACAAAACAAAAATAAGCAGCATACAATGCGGGAATAGATCATGGAGCTAATATCCTAAAAAATCAATCACCTGTTTCATATAAGCGTAACCTGTTGCGCAATGCTACCAGATCATGCTGTAAGGAATGCATATGCTGTAATAAATGCCTGATGGCATCAATGCCTTCCATATTTATATTCAGGTCGTAATGAAGACGAACCATTTTTTCAAGCTCTTCCAGTTGTTCTTCATCTATATATCCTGTTCCTTCCATGGTATGAACCTGCAGTAGTCCATATTCCTGCAAGGAATCAATAAAAGATATCTCTATATTATGATGGATACAAAACTCTTGTGCCGGAATCAGGTTTTCATTTGCCATGGTCATGATTTTAGTTTTGACAATTGGGTAAACAATTCTCTTTCTTTTTCAGACAACACTGTCGGGAGTTTTACCTCGTAGGTAACATAAAGATCACCATGTTGTCCCTCCTGCCTGTATACAGGAAAACCTTTGTCCTTAAGCCTGACCTTTGTTCCATTTTGAGTGCCGGGGGCCACTTTTAGTTTCAGCTTACTATTCAGTGTGTCTATCATTACCTCACCACCCAGAACCATTGTATACAGGTCCACATGCTCTGTGGTGTATAAGTCACTTCCCAGCCTTTTAAACCTGGTGTCTTCTTTTATTTTAAAAGTAATGTAAAGGTCACCTGCGGGTCCTCCATTACGACCGGGGGCGCCATGACCTTTGAGTTTGATCTTTTGGTCATTCTCCACTCCTGCATGAATGGTGATACGAATGTTCTTACCATTTACAGTAAGGGTTTGTTGGTGCGTAGTGGCAGCTTCTTTCAAGCTCAAATGCAGTTCTGCTTCATAGTCATGACCCTTGAATCCTTTTTGACTTCTTTGTGATCGACTGCCTCCACCAAACATGGATGTAAAGAAATCAGAAAAATCCGTGTCTCCAAAATCACCAGAAAATTCCTGCCCTGAAGACCCCGCATATTGTTGCTGTTGACGTTGGTGTTGTCTTGCTTGCTCAAACTGTTCAGCATGTTGCCAGTCCTTTCCGTACTGGTCGTATTTCTTTCTTTTTTCAGGATCACTCAGTACTTCATTGGCTTCATTGATCTGCTGAAACTTTTTATGGGCTTCTTTATCATTAGGGTTAAGGTCAGGGTGGTGTTTCCTTGCCAGCTTACGGTAGGCTTTTTTAATATCCTCTGTGCTGGCATTTTTATCCAGGCCAAGTATCTTATAATAATCTACAAATTCCATGGTGCTGTTATGATCATCAAATAATATACCCTTATAAAATTAGGCAAGGATCAGCAAGCAAAGTCTTATGTAAATTAAAATTTTTAAACAAAGAATGTAACTCACTCTATTGCTTGCAATGTATATACAATACTACCTGCTTTCCTTTCCTCTTCAGTCATAACGCCATATGCTTCTTCATTTATTACAAAACCATTTTTTTCAAGGATCCTGATTGAAGCAAGGTTTTGCGAAACAGTCCAGGCCTCAATGGTTTTTATGTCCATTATTTTGAATGCATAGTCAATGATTTCCGATATGGCTTGCTGCATGAACCCCCTCCCCTGGAACCCGGGAAGAAGTTCATAACCTAATTCTCCCTTGTTATCCTTCCGCGAAAGATTCCATAAACAGATAGTTCCAATGATGCGTAGATCGTCTTTAAGTTGCAGCCCCCAGTAGATCGATTCATTATTAGCTATGCTCTTATTAATAAGAGCAATAAATGTTAGTGCATCCTCTAATGATGATGCTTTATTACGGTTTAGATACTTATTCACCTGTTCATTGCTTCGCAATTCTAATATGTCTGGTGCATCACTTATGGCCAATTGCCTTAACAGCAGGTTTTCAGTAACCAATACCGGAAATGGGGAGAATTGAAATGAGTTCATGTAATTAATCCTATTATTTTATTGACCTGGCAATGGTCCTGTGCCATGACGTGAAACCACCTGCCACTTTCCATTTTGATGCACCCATACATCTGTGAGCATAAAGAGGCCACTCCAGTCTTTTTCACCCACTGAGGCCACCTGCTCCACAGTAGCATTTACTACAGCCGCATTTCCATATGTCCGCACTTTGATTTCCTTCCATATAAAAGATTTACATGTAAAAGGGCCGGAAGCATTGTTGATCCATTCAGTCTTTTCCATTAAGTTTCCCCTGGCGCTGCTTAACAAAAAATCATCAGACAATATATCCCTGAAGACTGAAACATCTTTAGCTATCCAGGCATCCATCCATTCTTTTTCCCTGGAAATGATCTCTGATTCCTGCATAAATTATAAAAGATATAAAATTTTTACAAACCGGAAGTTACCTGTTCAAAGCTGTTTTCTTCCGCAACCAGTTCTGAAAAATCTTTTATCAATATATCTGCACCAGATAGTTCTTCAGCCTTATGCGTGGTAAGAACACCAACCACTTTCATACCTGCGGCTTTTGCCGAATTGATGCCAACCACCGCGTCTTCAAATACCAGGCATTCGGCAGGAGAAACCTTCAGCAGTTCTGCCGTTTTTATATAGATCTCGGGGTCAGGCTTTCCCTTTGAAATATGGGCTGAATTTACAATCACGTCAAAATAGGATCGTATCGGAATGTGTTCAAATAAAAAATCAATATTTACCTGGATACCCGAAGTGGCAATGGCCATAGGTATAGATAATGATCTTAGCTTTTCCAGCAGTTCCAGCAGCCCGGCTACGGGCTTGATGTAAGGTGCATAAAGCTCCCTGTAAATGGCTTCTTTTTCATGTGCATATTTCATAGCTTCCTTATCATCCATCTTACGCTGGTAGATGTATTCGATGACATCTTTATTGGTGCGCCCGTTCACATTGGCCTTGTATTCTTCTTCCGACATCTCCCTGTTCATGTCCTTCAGGTATTGTAACCATGATTGCAGGTGGAAGGAATTATTATCTATAAGGGTACCATCCAGGTCAAAGATCGCTGCGTTCACTTTCATGCTTTTTCCGCTTTTAACCGCAAAGATGGTAAATAATGGTTGTTACATTAAACACTGTCGCCGGGGATAGAGACTTATGATATAATCAAAGGAGAATAGAGGAAGACATAAATTCTGTAAATTACCTGGGTATTTGAAAACAACCGGAACTTTTAGTACCGGTTGTCTCAAACAATAAAATATAATTGCAAAATACTATGGCCAGGGTTGCAATGAGGAAGGGAAGACTGGAAGCTTTTAGTGATGGGGTTTTAGCCATTATCATTACTATCATGGTATTGGAAATGAAAGTGCCTCATGCTGATACAATACAGTCATTGCAGCCATTGATACCCGTTTTTATCAGTTATGTCCTAAGCTTCGTTTATATTGGAATTTACTGGAATAACCACCATCATATGATGCATGCTGCTCAGCATGTCAATGGTGCTGTACTATGGGCTAATTCTTTATTGCTTTTCTGGCTTTCATTGGTTCCCTTTGTCACTGCCTGGATGGGAGAAAATCATTTCAGTACGTGGCCGGTCATATTATATGGGATCATCCTGCTCATGGCGGCTATTTCCTATACTATACTGGCGCATAATTTAACCCTCTTGCACGGTAAGAATTCCTTGTTTTCAAGATCACTTGGTTCAGATAAAAAGGGTAAGATATCTATGTTGATTTACCTTACCGGGATCTGCCTCAGTTTTATACATCCTTTAGTGGGGTTTGGGTTATATGTAGTAGTTGCCATTATCTGGTTCAGGCCCGATACACGGTTTGAAAAGGCCGGCGAAATTATTGATGACAATGATGGGGAAACGCCTTTGGAAACAGATAGCCATAAAAAAAGCCTTCCACTAATTTAATGGAAGGCATCGATGCTTTATGAATTATAAACTGGCTTTATTGAAATGCTTAACCAGCTACAAGGCTTTTTTTCTTATCCTTGGGTTTAGCAGCTTTACTACCTAGTTCCTTTACCAAATCATTGATGTATGACTTGAAATTTTTGAGGTTAGGCTCTTTGTCAAAGCGCTTGCCATTTATAAAGAATGCAGGTATATCAGTTACCCCAAGATTCAACCCATCCTTCAGGTCGTCCTGTACAAACCAACCATAGTAGCTGTTCATCAGGTGATCAAGGAATTTTTTATCTGTCACACCCACT
>Ga0157371_10001941_pt1 | contig 20574 bp, 21 predicted proteins | sample C45metaG_FD_113462 | JGI IMG/M metagenome (GOLD analysis project Ga0157371, IMG submission 113462) | Corn rhizosphere microbial communities from Kellogg Biological Station, Michigan, USA - C4-5 metaG | ecosystem: Host-associated > Plants > Roots > Rhizosphere > Soil | place: USA: Michigan...
GAGAGTGCCACAGAAAATTACCGTCCCGGCTAAAACCGGGATAAGGGTGAAAACGTGAGGTAAGAGCTCACGTCGCAGTTTGGTAACAAGTTGCGGGGGTAAACCTTGTGTACTGCAATGTCACGTATATCCCGGTTCGCCATACCGGCAAGGTAAGCTGCTCGTTTACATTTCCGCTTTTGCGGAATACCGGGAAGGGTAGGCAGCCAGATTGTTGCAGCAATGTAACAACCAGATAAATGATAACCGTCCGCCGCCAGGCGGAGCACAGAATCCGGCTTACAGGTTTGCAGTTAATGAATTCAAAGGCAGTCGTGAGGCTGCCTTTTTTGTAGCCACAAAGACACGAAGACGCTTAGAGTACCCCAAAGTTGTTTTTACTTTATACTCTTCAGTCTTGATGAGATGCCTAAGTGCCAGAAACACCTTCGGACTTCAAGAGTTAGAAGGAAGCAGAATACAAATTCTTCAGATTTCTTTATGTGTTTCGGTTGTAGTTGACGTCCGTCCAATAATCTTTTTTGCTTTCTTCTTAATTTGCCTGTTCCTTTTTCAACTCCAGGTTCATATTATTCCCCTGCACACCAAAAGATAGGGTTATCACATCGCCTTTTACCTTTCCTGTTATATGAGTCAGTACTCCCTGTATTGGAACATCGAAAGAAAGTGTATCGCCATTGATCCTTCCATTACTGATGTCGGTAACTGAGCCGTCCGGATGGGTGTCTTTGCCGGTAAGACTATCGCCTTGCACTTTGAAGTCATAAGCAACTTTATATTGATCCATCACTGTTCCGGTCCAATGGCCGGTAATGTCCTGTGCTGAGGCGGCAGCCAGGAAGATAATAGTGCATAGAATAAAAAGCAGGAATTTCTTTTTCATTTGAAATGTGTTTAAGCGTTCTGTAAATTGAATTATGGAATTTTGTTTGTTAATTGCCTGGAATCAATAATAAAATTAGGATTATCCTTTTGAAGTTGTAGAAGTTATTTAAAATTTTTTAATCTCAAAGTGTAAGCCGGGGGCAAATAAAAAACTCCCGTTTTTACGGGAGTTTAATTTTTTAATCCATGGGTTGGCTTTCTCAAGGATGTTAGGCTGGTTTATGGCCTGGTTTTCAAAGGATATATATCTTTCTTAGATACTGAATTAGTTTAAAAAGAAGTTGACTGATATCAGATTTTAGTTCTTGGCTTTTCGCGGATTATTGGAAACTGATATTTTCAATGGATTTGGATTTTTGATTAATGTTTCTTGAACATCAATCAACTTCTGGAACAAAGATAGGTTCACCTGGGTTCCTCTACAAGAGCAGTATTGACTGTTTTTTCGGGTATTAAATATACTGTCCCAATCGTAGAGTTACGTCAAATGAAAATCGTAGTTATACTTCTTAAGTACATTATTTATACAGTAACTAACCTTTTCTGCTTCATTTCGTTATAGAAAAATCACTACAAATCTTTGGCTATTTTACTATAAATCATACTTAATCCCTTTTTTACTTTTGTAGCTAAATTCAATCCCTGATACAAGCTGCAGCTGCATGAAACGACTTTTACTTATCCATTTTTTTCTTTTTTCGTTCACATGGCTCTTTACAGTTAACGCTTTTAGCCAGGCGCTTCCTGATCCCGGCAACGATCCTATTGAACCTGTTGATACTATTGTGAAAAGCAATTCGGTAAAACCGAATGTTAGTGTATACAAAGCAGCAACTAAATTTACTGTTTCTAAAGCACGGGCAAGGGCTTTGGAAGACACTGCTGAATATTCCCCAGTTTATAAACCGGAAGACCAGCTAAACCGGTCTTTAAAATAAATTCATGCTTTGAATGAAGTCATCCGGAAACGCTTTTCTTCCGGATTACTTCACAATTTCCTTTATTTCGGGAATATGGTAAACTTTAAAAAACATGCGAAAAATAATCTCTCTTGGGAAACGATCTTCGGGAATAGCTACAGTAATTGCAGTTGCTTATGGCATATCTCAAATCCTCTTTCAATTCCGGGTTATTCCCAATCCCCACAATTTATTCTTATATTTCCTCCCTTTATTCTTACTTGCACCTGCATTTTTAGTAATTACCGTTTGTCTTGATATTCTTGCCCCCGGTAAATTAAGGCGTTGGACGATACCGGCATGGGGACTTGCTACCATAAATTGTATGATGATGATTATGGTATATTGTTCTCAACCCGGACACCTGAATCCTTCCCATTTCAATTGGGAAACCGGCGGTTTAAACCTGCTGGTATTTTCACATCATACCTCGCTCGTGGCGGTGAAATATGCAAGCTACCTTTTGATGAGCGCCTCAACTTTTATTTTAGCCTTCGCCCTCAGAAAATGCAGTTCCAAATGGCATTTTCGAAGCCTGCTTACAAACGGATTGCTATTGCCTCTTATAATTATATCTTATTTTTACCCGGATTATTATTACCTCTCTTCGATTTGGCTGATCATTTATTCCTTTACTACTTTCCAAACCACCAGTTTCTTTAGAATAAAAGAAAGAAGACTTCAGAAAAAGGAAAAAAGCGTCACATCTCCATTTGAATGGGTCATTCAATAAAGAGTATTAGTTGAACCAAAATGTGTATTAGTTGATACCAAGACAATCGCTCAATCTTTACTTATCCAGAATTACTGTAATGTTTTTTCTACAATAAAATCTTAAAACCATTATAGGACTCCAATATTACTTGTTTTACTATTACAACCGGATCAGATGATTCAATCAATAAAAATCCATCCTGTCCCTGGTTGAATTATGACTGATTAAAGTAACAAGCTAACGGCCATAAGGTCGTTGGTTAACCCAAAGAAAAAGCCGCTTCATAATTTGACGCGGCTTTTCCTTTTTCGGGGGTAAACTGTCTTATACGGAAAATACTTTACAGCTTCATTTTCTATTTCGATTTTTAAATAAAGGTTCTTCTGTTCAATCCGCGTGCATCCAGGGAGCAATTATCCTCTCCGCGCAAATGCGACCATATTGCCGGCAACAAGAATAACCACTTCAAAAATAATGCAGGGAAAGTTGGCCTAAATCAAAGAAAAACTTAAACAGTTGTATCTTTAATTACGAATTCTTTCGATTTATTATGAGGTGCAAGGTTACCATATGAGTTTATAAAACAGCTGTATTTTTCCTTTCAAACTGACTAAAATTGCTTTACAATAAAATTTAAACTAAAATGAAAACTTTAATCTTATCACTTCTGATATTCCCCTGTGCCGTTAGTGCGCAGTTCGGAATAAAAGCGGGTATCAATTTTGCAAATGTTACCAAAGCCTCCTCTATCAACAACAGCAGCCGAAGCGGATATATGGTGGGTGTTTTTCTTGCTCCCCCATCGAAAGGCCTGCTATCCTATGGTACCGAACTGGATTTTTCTCAACAAGGATACAATTATAAGACTAACACTAACACAGGATCTGTTACGCTCAACTACCTTATTATGCCTCATTTGATGAAAATCAGGATTACTAAATTATTTCAGCTGGAAGTTGGAGGCCAGGTTGCCTACCTGCTCAATGCCAAGGCCGACAGTAATCAGACGGCCTCTTCAAATAATCCTTACGCTGCAATGGAAGATTATTATAACCGGTTTGACTATGGAGCCGCCGCAGGTTTTGAGATACATCCTCGTTTGGGCTTACTTGTCGGAGCGCGTTATAATATCAGCTTTGGAGACATGTATAAAAATATGTATACTTCTGCGCCCGGTACCGCTCCTTCTTTCATTCCTGATGTGAATCTAAAGAATAACGTACTCCAAATTTTTGCCGGATGGACCTTTGGTAAGAATGAGAAGAAAAAGTAGTTTTGATTATTTACGTTCTCTAACTAGGTCTGCCACGGTAGTAAAGAATAAATAATTACTTTTTCTATTTTTGACAAAATGCAACAGTAAAGGTTAAACGAGTCAGTTTAGCCTTAGCCGTCACCACCCTGCTTTGCCTTTCTAAACCAGTGTATGATCTCCGACAAGTTCACTAACGTCAACACCCCAATGAGGTATTTTTCCACCTAGCGTATAATACATTTTTTTGAAACCCATTTTCAGCGCATAAGGAGTAATACCCATTTCCAAATGACTTTCATCTCCACCCCACCATTCGTTGGTTCGCATGTAAAAACCTTTAATGCCTCCCATGTCACCCATGCATAGTAATTCAAATTCTATGGGCTTCACTTCTTCTGAAACAGCACCCAACTCTTTCCCGAGGGTATTGGCTAATACTTCTGCTTCAATGTGACCGAGGGAACCAATTTTTGGAACCGTAATAGAAGCTGCATCTCCAACCGCAAAAATATTCCGGTAATCGGGGTTACGCATATACAGGTCGGTAACTACAAATCCCATATCATCCGTAAAGGGCAATTCTTTCAGAAAATCATGCGCCTGCCAATCCGGGAAAAGAATGCTGATCTCTGCTTCCTGTGAAGAACCGTCGTTGTATTCAACACCTTCAGCACGCACCCTTTTAACGCCGAGCGTATTGGCTTTGTAATGATATCCCATGTTGGCCATCATCGGTATCAATTTATCCAATATCGTTTCTCCGGCATCTTCGGCGATCACTTTGGCTGGCGTACTTAAATAGATTGTCGATGCATCACCCAGTTCGTTTTTTTCCAACCAATGGGCGAGCGAAAAGGCCATCTCAACAGGAGGGCCTTCGCAGGCAGTCATGGCCACCGGCAACCCGGCGTGGAGTTTGTCACTCTTCCCCTGGTGAAAGACATCAGAGGTTATCACGATCGGGCCACCCTTGTAATCCTTATACAAATAATTTCTCAGCCTGTTACCCAAAAAAGTATCAGTCACGCTATGACCGTTCATGGCAAAACCTTCTATCTTATCATAGGCAAGTTTGTTGCCGAGGGCCACAACCAGGTAATCATATCGTATTCTGCGAATAGGATGCCCGGCCCTTTCGTTGGGCTTATAATAAACCAAATTACTCTCGGGGTCAATTGCTATGATCTCAGCTTGTATAAAATTGCTTCCGTCATGTTCCAAAAACGACATGAACTTATACTCCAGTTCAATGGCTGGATTCACGTTGGCAAGAACCTGCAACGGAATGTTTGGAATAAAAAGAAGCACTGATTTACGGTCGATGATCGTAATGTTTGCTTTGACTTTTACTGACTCGTGGATATACCGCGCTGCGGTTAATCCTGCAAAATTGCAACCTAATATGAGAATGTTTGGTTTGGACATGATCATGTTTTTAAGCGATTCAAATTTTTAGACAACGCTGTTACTTGATGGAATCTTCTCGCGCCAAAAAGTACACTAACCGAAGTTCAGGAAATTGCAAATCATGGATAATGACGAAACTCACCGATAACAGTGATAATAGTCAGCAGTTTCTTTACCTTTCTGCGGAAAGGATTTACCGTATTGGGTTTCAGTTTCTTCTCGGCAACATCTCACCTTCTCTATAAAAGTCCGATTATAAAAAATACGATGCCTCCTGATGCCAATAATAAACTAACATACCATAACCGCTTGCGCCTTGTTAAGATGGCAATGGCTGATATGGCAATAGCTATTTGAAAAAAAGTTACCGCTCTTGAAAGTTGTTTATGTTTTTCCGAATGATGTTCCGATTCCCGTTCATGTTCTTGTGCCTTGACAGCAATATCTGCCTGTTGGGTTTTATAAGTATCTACTTTTGATTGGTCAACTTTTCCTTCCGCAACCCCCAATGACATTATCTCCCCCTTAATTCCTTTTGCCTGATAATACGACCACTGGTCAGACGCTTTTATTTGCTCAATCACTGCCTCATCAGAATGATACCCTGCAAGCAACGCAGATATAGCAGCACATACCGCTATCAATGCAGTGGAAATAGCCACATACATTGACCATCCGTTTTCGTTGTTCTTAATGGCATCTTCCACTTTCTCTTCAATCGTTTCATGCAAATGCTCAGTTGGCACTTCTATTTCGTCCATAAAAAGTATTTGAACGTAAATTTAAATTATAGCCATTTACATTGATAATAATATTACACACAAAATGATTCAATTATCTGTTAAGATTCATAAGACTGCTACTTTCTTTTTCGTGAGATGTTGTTGAGAATGAAAAACAAAAGATAATAAACACCCAGGAAAATTGAAGAGCATACTCAGAAAATCCGAATTGCAAAAGATTGCAGGATTATCACCTTATTTCCTTTCTATTAAAATTACATTGGCTACACGCCTTTCACCGGTATGATCCCACTTGTTCATATCAGCAGGTAAATTGTCAAGATCCATTCCCGGCTTGTAAGCATCACTGTGAATCCATTTCCCGTTGTCAGAAGGATGATTTACTACACCGCCGTAAGGATAATTTTTTACCCATAAAGTGGTAGAACCGCCTCCGTCAAGATTTATGGCATTATCCACCTTTAACCAATGCATTAACAAAGTCAGTTCATCAATGCTCATTCCGGCAGCTTTATTATTTCTTCCATCAACCGCTACGAGGTAAAGCCAGTTTTTGTGAAGGCCCAAAACGGAACGTGGATTTCTCCCAAAGAAACCTTTCTTGTTCGGCCACGAGATCATTTTTCCATTATAAATTAAGAGCGGTCCCGCAACCATCACATCTTCTCCTTTCAAATGATCTTCCCAGTTTGCAGTGCTGTCCCAGCGAACGATTTTTACGCTTCGGGGATTAATTACAATTGCTGTTTCCTGGTGAAATGAACGCTTGCCATTTGCCCGCAACTGCGTTTTGTTGATGGTCTTTCCATCCGAACGGATGTAATCTTCAGAGCCCCCGTTTTTCATATTGAAAAATGTACCATTCAAGGCTGCAATCGCATTTTTTTCAGCAGCATATTCATGGGTTGGCTTCAGCAAATGTGGATCAAACCCAATATCCGCCCGGTTTTTATGGTTAAGTTTCACTTTTAGAATGCTGATATTCTGATTGGAATGAAACAAAGAGCTGTCGAACCAACCATGCTCCAAAATAATTCCCGGAGCTACTTTTATCACTTGCCATTTGGCATTTACAACCGCAGCAGAATCAGACTGTGCAAAAGCTGTATTAAAAATGAAAGCTGCAAAAAAGAAAAAGATAAGTCTCAAAGTTGCGCGAGGTTCCAGGTGTTTGATCATGATTTCCAAAAGTGAATTGAAAAAAAAAGTTTGCCAAATGTAATATTATAAGATGAAAGTCTTTAACCCTGTGAATTCATAACAATAACTGCCATGCTTATACGCTGATTGAAAATACAGTCCCTTCTATTGCTCTTTCAAATTCAATTTTAAATCCTGTGACTTTAATCAAAAAGCAACAAATTAAAAAAGTAAAGTGGTTGTTGTGCAGTAAAACGATAAAATTCCCTTTCTTTTAAAAGCAATATAATATCGGTGGTTTTACTTTTAGTAAAATTCCTAAAATGTAAGTTCACTATGTTCAAGGCAACCTGCTACTTGCTTTCGCTCAAGATTGCATAAACCGCCTGGGCTACTAAACTGGCGGCTTTCTCGTCCTGCAGTTTAACTCCTACGTGTGCGAGCGCTATGGCATTGTCAGCTCTTACCCAGTCAGGCGCACCTTTTTTAAGTGTTTCCAAAGCGCCGTGGCCATTGCAAGGATCTCCAAAAGAAGCGTTGTAGTCTTTTCCGGATTTTCCTTCGAGGCAATTAAGTACATGATGCAAATGCATTTGGACTTCTTTCAAAGATTTTGCATTTACTGCCATCTCTGCATGTTTCATTGCAGTTTGAAACGGATCTTGCGGCTGCCTAAGGGTTACGTGCTTAGAACCGGCAGGAATAACGCTTGCGTATGCCGGTATCATAAAAAATAAAGCAGAAAATAAAAGAACCATTAAAAATAAGTTGGTTCTTTTTACTAAACTAAAGCTGGAATGTTGTGCATTCATGATAGTCCTCCTTTTTTTTAATATTGAGATTAGAAAAACTTGCTTTATTGGAGGTTTCATTGCTCAATTCGAATATGTACATAATCAAACAAAGCCATGAAACCGTAATCCATAAGGAGTTGGTAATTGTTGCTTCATAATATAAAGTTAGCATTCAATCCAATAGGGGTTAAAAGTTATTTGGAAATTTTTAAACACAGGCTTTTGCATTTTTTAAAAATGGATTTTGTTTTGCCCCAACACCAATTACTTTTGCATCATGAAACTCATCCTGCTGCTGCTTATTAGTATAATATGCCTCAATGCCTCTGCCCAAAAAACCGAGACCTATTACGATTACAACTGGAAGCCAAGTTCGGTCGAAGACGCACGCTTTTATTCCGAAGTGATCAAAACTGACAGTGGATGGCTACGAAACGATTATTTCCTGGGTACCCGCACACTGCAAATGAGCGGGCTATACGAAGACCCCAACAGTAATATTGCCAATGGATACTTCCGCTTTTATTATCCAAATGGAATTCCTGAAAGTTTTGGAAGAAACGTTCATAATAAAAAAGAAGGCCTGTGGATACATTATCACCCAAATGGTTTTATGGAAGATTCTACCTTTTATGTCAATGGCAATCCCTCGGGTACTTCTTTTGGGTGGTATTCCAATGGTTACCTGGCAGATTCTATTGTATATAATAATGACGGTACAGCAGTAGAAGTAGACTGGTATACTAACGGCAGTCCCTCAGCTGCCGGCAGGTTAAAAAATGACACTTTAAACGGGCCGTGGTTGTTTTTTCATAACAACGGTAAGGTAGCAGCCCGGGAATCCTATGAAATGGGGGTACTTAAAAGCGCAGAATATTATGATGAGTCAGGAAAACAGGAAGACAAACCCGAAAGTGATCGTGAGGCAACATTTCCCGGCGGAAAGGGAGGCTGGAACAACTATGTAAATAAACGTCTCTACTTTCCTCCGGGTTATCAATTAGTGAATGGCGATATGGTAACGGTGGTGGTAGTTGCCACGATCGATGAAGAGGGTAACGTAGTCAACCCTTATGTAAAGGTGCCTTTCAACAAAACCTTTGATTATGTTGCCTTATCTGTTTTCAGGAAATGTCCAAAATGGTTGCCGGCAATAAGTCATAACCGCGCGCATACTGAAACAATCAGCCAGCCGGTTACCTTTTCCAACTAAGCTGCGCCGCCGTAGTAAATAAATAAATAATTACACTTCTTATTTGGGCGAAGGTGTTTCGTGGGCGTCATGAAACAAGAGAAGTATTTACAGGCTACTGGCAATGACGTTTCACATCAGTTACTGATAAGAAAGGTGTAGCTGCTTACTTCACCTTTCCCTTTTCTATGCAAAAAAACCAATGTTAGAATGTCAATTCAGGCCATCCTTGGCGATAAGTGCGTTTTATAAACTGGTTAGCCGGATCAAAGTTGGTAACTTTCAGGTTTTCCGGATCCCATTGAAGCGTGATGCCACGCCCCGGATAAGTAAATCCTTTGCCATCTGCTGTTGGCTCCCGGTAATCAAAACTGCGGATGGCCAGGTTGGCCATTAATATACTTTGCGTCAGCGGAACGGCATATTCCACAAAGGGTGAATCTACTTCCATGTTTCCGTAACCGGCCAGGCAAGCTTCGACCCATTGTCCGTAGTGTCCATCTTCACCACCCGGCACACGCGGATATTTTTTAGGAACATTCACTTCATTCGTACGCGATGTAGGTAACAATTGAGGATCTTCTCCATAAACGCCACACATCATTTTACCCTTGGTGCCTTCGAAGATCACGCCATTTCCCTTATCGCCTTTACCTCCCATTATTTCATTAGGCCCTAATTCTTCCGGCCGCGGAGGCTGAATGCCGCCATCCATCCAACTCAGGCTAACATCCTGGCCACTTTTTCCTTTAAACTTCAGGTGTGAAGACGACGAAACAGGACCACTCTGCGGATAATATGCCTGTTGCCAGTTATCTACATAAGGTGTACTTACACTGCTTACCACTTCTGTTGGATATTGAAGTCCAAGCACCTTAAACACAGGGCCAACAATATGACAAGCCATATCACCAATCGCTCCTGTGCCAAAATCCCACCATCCCCTCCAGTTGAAAGGCACAATCATATCTTCATAAGGATGTTCCTGTGCAGTCCCCAGCCAAAGGTCCCAGTTCAGACCCGCTGGTACGGGTGGATTTTTGGTTGGCCATGGAACTCCCTGGGGCCATACCGGCCTGTTAGTCCAGCAATGAACGGTATGTACTTCACCAATAATACCTGCCTCATACCATTCTCTAAGTTGGCGTACACCATCACCGGAAGAACCCTGGTCGCCCATTTGCGTAACTACTTTATAACGTTTTGCGGCTTCACCCATCATGTGTGCTTCCCAGATATCATGGGTTAAAGGTTTTTGTACATAAACATGTTTGCCTAATTGCATAGCATGAAATCCAACCGTTGCATGGTTATGATCAGGAATGCCGACATCAACTGCATCAAAATGTTTATGTTCCTTTTCAAACATTTCCCTCCAGTCATGATAAAATTTGGCTTTGGGAAATAATTTACGGTTCTGCACTGCCTGCCGCTCGTCTACATCACACAAAAAGGCAATTTCTGCTTTCCCGGTTTTTGCAAAATGACGATCATCATCACCGCCTTTGCCTCCGGCGCCGACGCCTGCGATTAATAATTTATCACTGGGAGCTACAAAACCTCTTCCTAACACGTGTCGCGGCACAATATAAAAACCGGCTGCGGCAAGAGAAGTGTTGCGGATGAAATTTCTTCTGGAAACGGACGGCCCCTGACCATCCTGTTGTTTTTCTGCCATGGAGATTGTATTTTAATTGATAAAAAAAGCATGGATTTCTATCTCAAATATATAGTTAAAAAAATAACAGGATTCATAAAATTATTTAACGCCGAATAAGATCTGCGGCAAAAGCTCCAAACTTTAGATCCTAACTTTGACCTGAAAACTCTAAACTCATAATCACCTGCTTCATACTCCTTCCGATTACCGCCTTATCTGAGTTTGAATGTGTAAGAGACAGCGCTTTTTCATAATGCCTCAGTGCTTTTTCATTATCAACATCAGTATAAAGATTTCCCAATAAGGTATAATACAAATGATTGTCGGTAAGATTTAATTTTTCAGCCTCTGCGATTGCTTCCTTTTTCCCGTTAGCTTTCGCCAGTGCAAAAGTGCGGTTTAATGCAGCGATAGGAGAATATTCTATTTGCAATAATTGGTTATAAAGTTGCAATATGTTTTCCCACTTTTGTGTGGTATCTTCTTTGTGTGTGTGCCAATAAGCGATGGCTGCTTCCAAATGATACTTTGATAACGTATCGCCAACTGATGCCCTATTCAGGAAAAATTCACCTTTTTCAATCAACTCTTTATCCCACAGGTTTGTATCCTGGTCTTCATATAAAATACTGGTACCATCTTCGTCAGTTCTTGCTTCAAAACGGGATGAATGAAAACACATAAGTGATAACAACGCATTTACCTCTGGTTTGTTGGTGTAGTCGTTTTCAATAAGCAAGTAAGTGAGTCTCATCGCTTCAAGGCACAGGTCTTTTCGTAAACTCACATCCTCGTTTGAAGAGTAATAGCCTTCATTAAAAAGCAGGTACAAAGTGATCAAAACAGCGGGCAGGCGTTCATTTATTTCAGATAAAACAGGTTCCTCAATTTTAATTTTTTCAGTTCTCAGTTTTTCCTTGCCCCTTTGCAGCCGTTTGTAAATAACTTCTTTGTTTGTCAGAAAAGCAGTTGCAATTTCACTTGCTCCAAAACCGCAAAGAAGATTTAATGCCAACCCAATCTGCACTTCTGCCGGGTTACAGGGATGACAAACCGTAAACATCATTGCCAACTGGCTGTCATTTATGTTCTTAGGTGACAGGTCAATTTCTATTTCTTTAAATACCGGTGAGCTGTATTTTATTTCTTTTGAAATCTTTTCAGTAAAAACAGAGTCGTGTTTCAGGTAATCTTTGGTCTTGTTTTTTGCTACCGTATAAAGCCAGGCTGTTGGATTTTCCGGCAGTCCTTTCAGTCCCCATAATTCGTATGCCAAAAGAAAAGTATCGCTTACAATGTCCTCAGCAATCTCAATATGTTCGATACCAAATAATTTATAAAGCACCGATACAATTTTGCTATACTCTGTTCTGAATAGATGTGGTATTAATTCTGCCTGTTTCATAAATGGATGCCTTTGCAAAAGTACAAAGGCATCCGGCTTTTTACGGTAACGAATCACATTTCATTAATCTCCCTTACTTCTACAGTTCCACCTACTGAAAGGCCAGGGCATCCTTTTGCTAATTCAGCAGCTTCCTCAAGCGAATCTGCTTTTACAATACTGTAACCACCGATCGATTCTTTAATTTCTGAATAAGGGCCATCGGTGATAATATTACCCGGCTTTACTACTTTTCCGGAAGGAAAGAGTCGGTTGCCGCGGTTAGCCAGTTTATTTTGAGCGGCAATTCCGCCTATCCAATCCATCCATCGTTTGGTCATCGCCTGCATTTCGTCAGGTGAAGCATTAGCTAAGCTGTTAGGCTCTGCTCTGAACACGAATAAGAAATCTTTCATTTTTGCTGGTTTTAATGATTAAAAAATTATAACGACTGAGTATTTAAATATGGACAAATTTGGCCGGGGAAAAATAATCAATTGAATTGGCCGACTTTATAAGTTCCCACCGGGGGACGAAAAGCAATATTAATACGATTATAGGTGTTGATGGTTGTAACGGCCAAAGTCAGGTCAATTAGTTCTTCTTCAGAAAATTGTTTCCTGGCTGTTTCAAAAACCTCATCGGGTATGTTTCCATTAGTAATTTTTGTTACAGCCTCTGCCCAGCCAAGTGCCGCACGTTCGCGTTCCGTGTAAAAAGGTGCCTCACGCCAGGCATCCAAAGTATAAAGGCGCTGTTCAGATTCTCCCATTGCGCGCAAATCTTTTGAGTGCATATCCAGGCAAAAAGCACAACCATTTATTTGAGACACTCTAAAATAAACCAGGTCTAAAAGTGCATTTTCGACCGGCGATTTTGCCAAATATCTTCCTACCGGGTAAAGGGTTTTCAAAGCATCCTGTCCTTTTTCTAAAAAATTAATTCTTGTTTTCATTCTATTTGTTTTTTGATTCAAACTAATAACGATTGAATTTTTGGAATTGGACAAATGAAGTTGTCAGATACTTGATTACCGCTCAATGCATAAATATCTTTCTTAAATATCGGAAGCGGCTTACTGCTGCAGTCACGCATTATCTTATTAACGTAACTGTTCCCTTCAATTGCTGAAGTTTATTATTTGCATCCGTAAAACGGATTACCCAAACATAAATACCTGCTACTGATGGCTCTCCTTTCCATGTACCATCCCAACCAATGTTAATATTACTGCTTTCAAATACTTTTTCTCCCCAGGAGTTGTATACCTGCATTCGAAATCCGCTTACCGCAAATGGATATTTTACCCTGAAAATATCGTTAAGACCATCTCCATTGGGAGTAAATCCATCTGGCATAAGAATATTACAAAGTCCGGTTGTGATTGCTATAGAATCCGTATAACTTCCACATTCATTGGTAGCCGTAAGCGAATAAACGCCTTGCCTTCAAATGCAGCGCTTGTGTTCTGACAGATATCAGTTGGCCCCGTTATGTACGCTCCTAATCCTTGTGATGATTGCATGTATTCGATTACTTTCATCTTTCCTCCGGCAGTTTTATATTTACAAAAATTTCCTTCACCTTCAAGGCTTTCACAGCACTCAAAAAACAAAGCAATTTTTTATGATCCAAAAATTAACCATCATTGTAACGCTCTTTGTTTTGATGATTGGTTGTAAGGACCCGCATGCCAATCATACAGGGGATGCAGCTATGGTAATAAAACTTAAAAGCTTATTAAACCAACAGGATTATTTCAGGTTGGAAAAACAATTAGATGAATCCGGCAACAAGATCAGCCCTTCGCAAAAATTATACTACCGGGCATTCTTAGAAAATGCATTCAACAGGAATGAAGCTGCAGCCGCAACTATTGACAGCTTGCTGGATGGGGCGGATTCTTTACACTTAACAGACTCTGCCCAAGCAGCTTTGAAATTGTTGCAGGGCGATAGCTATTTTAAATTATTTCAATACGTTAAAGCAGCTCAGGATGATAGTATGGTATTGGGCCGTTATCCTCTGGCATTAGACAGCAGTAAGATAGATGATGTAAAAAATGAATTCCTGATCAGGAAGGCGTTGCAAAATACCCCGCCCCAGCAAACGTTTATTCTTCATAATACTGTTACGCATTGGACAAAAGATGCGCTCGGGCTAAAGGAAATTCCTGTAAGATCTGGTAAGAAGGTTTATAGTGGCATATTTGATACAAGGGCCAATATTTCCTCCATAACACAAACTTATGCAAAGAAGCTCGGCTTGAAAATACTTCCCGTTTCGTACAAGGAAGGAAGCGGCATTACCGGTAACACTTTTAAGACGGGCCTTGGCATTGCAGACAGCCTTTATATCGGAGACATCCTGGTGCGTAACGTAGTATTCCAGGTAATGCCCGATTCAATATTGTACTTGCAGCCTCTACATTTTTCGATGAACCTGATTATCGGCTTTCCTGTTATCAGCCAGTTGAAGGAAATTCATATTTTTAAAGATGGGCATATGATCGTTCCATTAGTTGAGACCGAAAGTAATCTTCATGACTTTGCATTAAACGGGCTGGATCCGGTGATCTCTTTACAAAAAGGCAACGACACTTTATCTTTTAACTTTGATATGGGAGCGACCACCACTACCCTCTACTATGCTTATTTTGAAAAATACAAATCCGAAATAATTAAAAATGGTATCCGCAAAAAAACCCGCTTTGGCGGAGCAGGTGGCATCCAGACAAAAGATACTTATGTAGTTCCTTCTGTTGACTTAAAGATGCGAGCGAAAAATGTAAGCCTTGACAGTGTAACTATTCTCACTCAAAAGATCTACCCCGCAGAAAAACTTTATGGAAATATAGGAAATGATTTCGATTCCAATTTTGATGAACTGATCCTTAATTTTGATAAAATGTATATCAAGGGAAATTAGGACCAGCCTCTTTAGTTCCGGATTCCCCATTGACCACCTGCCTGCTATTTCAAAACCGACTTAACTGGTATTCCTATGGTTTTTAGGATTCCGGTGAGAACGGAAGTCCATACAAAGCTGAAAAAATTAGAATTCTTTCCCCTATTAACAGAAAATGATGGCTTACGTAAATCGTTTCCCTTTTGCGGATTGGAATTTTTGATCAGGAAGGCATTGGCAAACAAAGAAGTGAAAGTCTTCTTTTTTAACCTGTTCTTATCAGCGGCCTTCTTAAGTGGATTGATATGCAGATCAGTATATTTGAAGGTAACAGTAGCTTTAATGGTAGAATCGTTTCCTTCCACGTGGGCGGAACCGCTTTGCATCTCACCTTTTTTTATATAAAAAAGCCCGAGAGGTTGGGCCACAGGATTTACAATTGTGTTGCGCAGTGTATCCATAGATATATCGCCGATGAATGCTCCGGTATGTGCTTTGGCAAGATCAAATCTGAACCCGGCGCTCATCCGCACTTTATGCATAAAAAAGCCTTTTGTGCTAATGGTAAGGTACCTGTCTCTTTTTATGTCTGAAGGAACGTTTGAGATATTCTTTGCAGTACTGCTTACGTCATCAAAAAAAAGGGTGCCGGATTTTTTACTCTGTGCATTCAACTCTTCAAAAACCACGTTTAAACGATGCAGTGTGAGTTTTTTCACCGATATGGGAACCGACAACTGCATTAAGAGCTGCTCGGGGAAGTTATCAAAATCAAATTTAGAAGGTGGTAACCTTTCATCCATGTAGGTATAAAACCTGCCGTTGCTGATGTCCACTTCTTTGGCAACAAACTTTTCACGGTTGATCATCGCCCACCAGTTAATGTCGCTAAGGGTAACTTCCGGAAAAGTTAAGTGATACATAATTTTTCTTGCCTGCTGCTTAGTTTGGAATTGCTTTTTATCCCCACGCGGCTTTAATTCTACATCTTTTACAATAACCTGATGTCTTTCTCCGGAAACTTGTATAGAGCCGGCCTTAAAAAAATATAAGCTGTCGGGAGTACGGAAAAAATACTCATTGCATTCTATTGCTGTGTACTTTGTAAAAAGGAACCTTTTGTTATCATACTGGCTGGCAGAATCTATCAGCAGATCCTTCATAATGATAGAAACGACATTAAAGCGCGTCACACTGTTCTTTTTGTGCTTGTCGTGATCAATAAATGAACCCTTGCCGATATTGATCCTGCCAATATGAATTGATTTCGTTTGTCCTTTTATTCTTCCGTACAAGGACAAAGTATCGCCGGCTTTTCTTTGCGCTGCATTATATGGCTGATTTTTATGAAAAACTTCAATCAGCGGCTTATCGCAGGAAAGTGTGTTAATAGAGATCTGTTTTTTCCTGATCAGATCTTCAATTCCCAGTCCATCTATATGTAGCCCCGCAAATTTTATTTTGAAAATATCATCCGGAAGTTGTTTTAAACTATCGAGCCTTTGCATCGCAGCAGTATCAACGGTAATACTTGCATTAACCGCCTCTATTTTTGATGCAACCACATCAATGTCCAATTTTTGTATTGATAATTTATATAAGCCATTTGAACCGTCTTTAACCACCTGTTGCAGCTTTGCAATAATTGCCGGTCTTAGATCTAGAACGTTTTTAGCTTTGGAATTGTCGGGTTTAAAGTTTTTTACTTTTAAAAAATCGTACCTGATGAAGAGATAAACAGCAGCTGCAAGCACCAGCAAAATAGCAAATATGACAAGGATTTTTTTACTGAAACCTTTTAAGCGCATGATAAAAAAGGTATAAAAAATGTGCCAGTTCCTGAATACGCCCGGGCCAGGCTTAGCGGCTAATTTTTGAAATTAGGGGCGTCAATTAAGTTTGCGGTTATTATTTTTTGTATTTCTTCGGGAGGTAATTCGTGTGGATTTGCAAGAACAACTTCATGGTGCTGCTTGTAGTTCGCGCCATCACGGTATTGGTAGCCCGGTTTAATGTTCATGGTAATTGATTGGTTCAATAAAATCATCTTCCTGTTCGATGAAAATAAAGTGGCAATCTACATTTGAGAATAATAAATTGACCATTTCAAATTCAACAATTATATCTGCCCTTGCTCGACACAATGGGCAATTGACTGGTTGATCAGTCATAATAAAAATTTCAATGATTGCAAACTTCATGATTTGCTTAAAAAGGAATGTTATATTCTAAAACACAATTACGCTTTTATCGTGGAGCTTATAACGGTAGCCGTTCGCATGAAGTAATTTCCGCACCAGCATTTCGGGCTTGTGTTTTTGCCTTTGATAGCTGCCATCCCAAAAAAACGGGACAAGTTGTTTTTGCTTCGTATTTCCCGTGAATGGACGTCGGACATTTTTCAAAGGCACTCCCTTTTTACAATTTACTTGTCCCCTTTTTAATTCTGAAAGAAAATGATTTCCCTATTAAATAAATTCTACAAATTGCATCTTAGAAATATTCAAATTGATTTTTTAAAACCTGGTTTCAATTTAATATTATTAAGGTAATTTTGACCAGATCATCAAGTCTATGACAATAAAAGAATTTTCAGATAAGAATGGAAAATCATGGAAAGAGATTAATAGTGCAAAAGAACAAAGAATAATAAAAAGATTATTGCTAATGCGATTTTGAAAGACGGTTTTAAACCCTTTGATAATGATATAGACTTCGTAGTGTTTGGGTCAATAGCAAGAGATGAATGTACCGGACAAAGCGATGTTGATTGGACTTTACTTTTGGATGGACAATCTGATCCCAATGATTTTGAAGCTGCTCGTTATATAAGGCATAAACCGGTAGAAAGCGAATTAATTGAACCGTCACCGTCACGTTTGTTTGGTCAAATTACATTTAGTCATGACTTAATTCATTATATAGGAGGAGAAGAGGATTCTAATTTTAATTTAAGTAGAAGAATCCTGTTTTACTGGAATCAGACAGAATTGATCTCCGCACCTCTGCCGATTCTTCAGGTACGGCATATAGCCGGGTAATTTTCGGGATACTTGAACGTTATCTTTCAAATGATTCTGCTTTTCATTCAGATCATGGAAAGAGAGATAATGTGCCAAGATTTTTGTTAAATGATATTGTTCGGTTTTGGAGGACCATGTGTGTTGATTTTGCGTATAAACAACGGGGAACAGGGAGGCAAAAAGTGGGCTTTGAGAAATATAAAGCTAAGAATGTCAAGAAAAATTATCTTTCTCAAAGGCCTTTTGATGTGCGCAAGTAATTATCAAAATCCAGATGTATCAGTGCAAGATTTAAAATCAGGTCTAAAGCAAAATGTTTCAATGAAGCCACTTGATTTTATCGTTGGTGAATTGGTGAAATTTAAGATTGCTGAAAAATGGATAATCCAATTATTGGATACATACGATAATTTCCTGGGAATGCTTAATGATGACAAGTTGAGAGAGGATATTCAAAACTTACCAATGGAGGATGTGTATAACGATAAAGAGTTTTTAAAAGCAAGAAAAAATGCTCATTTATTTCAGGAAGCCTTGAATCAAATATTTTTTTACGAAGACACTCCATTAAAACAATTCACTATAAAATACGGACTATTCTAATGATAAAAGGATTTTCTACAGGAGCATTGGCAAAAAAAGATTTTCAACATGCTGTTGATTTATTAAAGAGAAGTAGTGCAAATGCTATTGAATTATCAGCACTCAGGGAAGATGAAGTGAAAGACCTGATAGGTTCACTTAACGATCTTGACTTAAGTAGATTTGAATATATCTCTTTTCATGCACCCAGCAAATTGATCGATATGAGTGAAGAGGTATTGATCAACCTTCTTGAGCCTGTTGTACGAAAGGGATGGCCAATTATTACACATCCTGATGTAATAACGAATTATAAAGAGTGGGAAAAGCTGGGAACTTGTTTGTCTGTTGAAAACATGGACAAGAGAAAGCCGATTGGAAGAACAACAATGGATCTGGATGAGATTTTTACTAAATTACCAGCAGCTTCTTTTTGCTTTGATATAGCTCACGCAAGACAAGTTGATCCAACAATGACTGAAAGTTATTTAATGGTAAACAAGTTCAAGGATAAGCTAAAAGAAATACATATTAGCTCTGTAAACACACAAAGCAAACATGAACCTTTAACCTTCGAGTCATTATTATCATTTAAAAAACTTGCCGGCTTTATACCCCGTAATGTTCCTGTTATATTAGAATCCCCTGTGACAGAGGATCAAATCGAGCATGAAATGGATCTCGCAACTTCTTTTCTGTTGCAAGAGAATTATGATCAACGAAGTAATGAAAAATTAAGATCCGTATTAGACCTGGCAAATTCATATTAACACGAAAAATTCCCACGCTTTTCGTATCGGGCGCAATATTGCAGTTGATTTAATTATGCCACCAATCCCTTCATGTTTTGGGAATCACAAAGTATTTGCAGTTTTTGTGTCCGTGCCAGAAGCAGCCATGAACAAAGATTACGGTTTTGTATTTTGGTAAAACAATGTCCGGTTTGCCGGGAGGCTTTTATCGAGGAGTTTGTAACGGAAGCCGTTTGTATGCAAAACCGGCGCACGAGCATTTCAGGCTTTGTGTTTTTGCCTTTAATGGCTGCCATCCCGAAAAAAACGGGACAGGTGGTTTTTGCTTCGTATTTCAGGGGAGTGGACATCCAGCATAGGGCAAAGTAGGTATTGCTTTTTCTTTTGCCTTGATGCAAAAGAAACAAAAAATCAAGGAAAACCTGATCGCTCCGCGCATTTTTCCGGGCCAACGCGCGGCAAAAGCCTTTATTTCATATCTGTCTTTGTCGGAAGTGCTTATTTATTATATCGTGTTTGGCAGGACGTTTTTATCGTGGTCGCCGTTTGCATAAAGAAATTTTCTCACCAGTATTTCAGGCTTTGTGTTTTTGGCTTTGATCGCCGCCATGTTTTTACTTGGTATTTCTTTATACTGGACATCTGGCGGATCTAAAGGTAGGGATGGAAAGGAATGCCAGTTGTTACGGAAGCAGGTCAATTGATATTTGGATTGTATTTTTCTATGGGGCGCGGAAGATAATAACCGCGAATCAATTCTTGATTTAAAACGCAAATCTGAATATGCAAACGTGAAGAAAAATTTGCAGTAGGATATATGGGTTCGCCTTCGACAAAAGCGCATCTTATAGTATCGTATTTAAGGTTAGGGTTGTTTTCTCTTGATTTATGTAAATGTTTAAATACTGCCGCGTCTAATTTACGGTTACTGCCATCATTAACCGGTAATGGCTTAGCTGCCTGGGCATAGATTTTTTCAATATCCTCATATGCTTTTTTCAATATTAAAAGAGATTCTGGTTCTACAAGGTTTAAACAGTTTCCCAGTTCTATGATAGCGCCAATAACGAAAGGTGTATTTATTGGCTTTTTATTAAACTGTAAATTTTGTGAGCTTTCAGTCGCATATTCTAACGCTCTTTCGGGATTTTGTTCCCAAAAATAAATTCCAGCACC
>Ga0157371_10001942_pt1 | contig 20568 bp, 13 predicted proteins | sample C45metaG_FD_113462 | JGI IMG/M metagenome (GOLD analysis project Ga0157371, IMG submission 113462) | Corn rhizosphere microbial communities from Kellogg Biological Station, Michigan, USA - C4-5 metaG | ecosystem: Host-associated > Plants > Roots > Rhizosphere > Soil | place: USA: Michigan...
GTGCTTCATTGGATAAATCACGATGTGCTGGAAGAAGATTTGCAAGACCGCCTACCTCACGGCCGCCCATGGCATTAGGCTGTCCGGTAAGCGAGAAGGGGCCGGAGCCAGGCTTTCCAATATGACCCGTAATTAGATTTAAGTTAATCAGACTCAGATTTTTGTTTACACCAATAGAACTTTGGTTAAGCCCCATTGTCCACATGGTTAAAAAGCCTTTAGCATCACCTATATATGTTGCTGCAAGTTGTATTTCAGATACTGTAACTCCACATATTTTGGCTGATTCTGACAGGGTTCTTTCAAATACCCTTTGTTTATAATCTGCAAAGCCTTCTGTGTGGTTGTTTATGAAATCAATATCTACATTTCCTGTTTCAATAAGAGCTCGTCCAATCGCATGGTTTAGTGTTACATCAGTTCCCGGATTGATTTGCAGGTGAAGATCTGCCAGGCTGCAAGAGTCTGTGATTCTAGGATCAGCAATAATAATTTTAACGTTAGGATTTGCAGTTTTATGGGCCTCAACTCTGCGCCAAAGTATTGGGTGGCACCATGCAGGGTTGGCACCGGTAATAAAAAGGCAATCTGCAAGTTCAATGTCATCATAACAAATAGGGACACTGTCTTCGCCCAAAGCCATTTTATAAGCAGTAACCGCGCTGCTCATACAAAGGCGCGAATTAGTGTCGATATTGTTACTGCCGATAAAGCCTTTAATCAGCTTGTTGATAACATAGTATTCTTCGGTTAGGCATTGTCCGGATGCATAAAAAGCAACAGAGTCTGGTCCATATTTATCAATAAATGTTTTAAAAACTGCTGCTGTGCGGTTTAAGGCATCGTCCCAGCTTACCTTTTGCATAGGCATGTTTTTATTATACCTCATTTGGGGGTAAAGCAGGCGGTCGCTTTTGTCGTTTACCGTGTATTGGAGATTAAGACCCTTGCTGCATAGCATACCGTGATTTACAGGATGGTCCTTATCGCCCTGCACTGTAATGGTCTTGTTTTTTTCTAAAGTAATGTTTACGCCACAGCCAACGCCACAATAGCAGCAGGTACTTTTAAAAATCTTGTTCTTATCTCCAGACATACGCTTTTCCGTTAATTAGAATTAAGCCTGTTGAAACTGATTTACTGTTTCTGTATTTTCCGATCTTTTTAACTGGAATCGTGTAATAAATACCAGAAGGCCAATTATGGCTACTCCAATACCGATGTAATGAAATGCATCAGCATAGGTAAGGTGTTCTGATTTAAATAGAAAGCCAACCAGCATTGCGCCGATATTTCCGCCTGCACCTACAATGCCGCTTACTGAACCAATTGCATCTTTATTAATAAAAGGCACAATTCCATAAGTTCCGCCATTAGCCATCTTTAGGAAAAGGGCAAATAAAAGCATTGCTGCTATTGCCAGACCCAATGTTTGAGATTGCGCAAACAAGCTAATGCCAATTCCTTCTAAAACTAAAAGTATCCCCAACAATATTCCTTTGCCTCTAAGGCCATACGATTTTCCTACTTTATCGCTAACAAAACCACCAAGGGCTCTTGCAAAAATATTCATGCCACCAAATATGCTTGCCATGGCACCTGCCATAATAATTGATGCCCCGAACTGATCTGTAAAAAAGGTTGCGGCTACATTATCAACAGTTATCTCTATACCAAAACAAGCCGCATAAGCTAATGCTAATACCCAGGTTCTGTAATCTTTTAATGCAGTTATAAAAGAACCCTTTTGGGCTTTTTTAACTTTAATAACCTGCATGTCTTTAAAGTTTCCGGCCGGAGTATCTTTTGTATACCTGTAGTAAACAAATGCCATGATTAATAGAATTACTCCAGGGATTATCATAGCAACTCTCCATGAGTTTGCGTGGCTTACAAAGCCCATTCCGGCAAAACCTGCTGCTACAAGGGGCATGATCAGGTTTGTAACTCCGCCACCAAGGTTTCCCCATCCGCCTGTAACTGCATTTGCTGTCCCTATTACATTTGGGGCAAACATCATTGAAGTATGGAATTGGGTAATTACAAACGAAGCGCCGATGATTCCGATAACAAAGCGGAAAAGAAGAAAGCTTTCATAGCTGTTGCTTAATCCTATACACATTACGGGGATCGAACCAAGGGCAAGAAGGATTGTATAGGATAACCTTGGCCCTAAAGTATCACATAGTTTTCCGACAACAAGCCTGGCAATAATTGTTGCTGAAACTGAAGCAATAATGATATTACCAATCTGGTCTTTGCTTAAGTGCAATTGTTCCCTAATAAGTGGCATGAGCGGGGCTACACCAAACCAACCAAAAAAGCAGAAAAAGAAGGTTATCCAGGTAATGTGAAAGGTTTTCATTTGAATGCCTTTCGTTGAAAAGATGTTAAGTTTTTCTAAGGGTTTAAGTACTTTTTGATACATTTGATGAGTTTTATTTAATCGATGGAACTATTTTACCCCGTCAGAAATCCGACCTTCTGATGGGGTTTTTTAGGTTTAATTTTGTAAACCGATATATACTAGTCCATCTTCAACCTTAACAGGGTAAGTTTGGATGGCACATTCATCTCCGCTCAGGCACTCACCTGTAGAAAGTGAAAATGTCTTTTTGTGAAAAGGACAAGCTATTTTAGGGTCTTCGCCAACAGAGCCAATCATACCACGGCTAAGAGCCATTTGTCTGCGGTGCGGACATAAATTTTGTGTGGCGTACCATTCATTTCTGCGAGTAAAATAAAATAGTGCAATTTGTTCCTCTCCGCATTTAACACATACTCCTCCGTTTTGTACGGCGTCTTCAACGCGGCATGCTTCAAACCAGTTTGTTGTAATTTCTACCATGATTTTCTGTTTTGTTAGTGTGTAAATAGGTTTGTTTATTTCAGGTTAAACTGTTGTCCAGTTTGCGGCCTTTTTTTGGCCACGCATTTCGTCAAATTTTATACTTGGATCTTTCTCTGTAGGAGCATTCACAAAATGATTGAACCTTTTTCTTATTTCCGGATCCTCAATGGCGGTTTTCCATTCACATTGGTAGCTGTCAACAATGTTTTGCATTTCAATTTCCCATTGGTCTGCCATTCCCAGGCTATCGTTTACCACTACATTTCTTAGGTATTCAATTCCGCCTTCCATTTTATTTAACCAGGGAGCAGTTCTTGTCAGTGGATCAGCAGTGCGGATATAGAACATTAAAAATCTGTCGATGTATTTGATGCAGGTATCACTATCTACATCTGAAGCCAGAAGTAGCGCATGCTGAGGCTTACTGCCTCCGTTTCCGCATACATATAAATTCCATCCTTTTTCGGTTGCTATGATTCCGAAATCTTTGCTTTGTGCCTCTGCGCATTCGCGGATGCAGCCACTAACGGCTGATTTCAGTTTGTGCGGAGCCCTTAAGCCTCTGTAGCGTTCCTCTATTCTGATGGCATAACTTACACTATCGTGTAAACCAAAACGGCACCACGTACTCCCAACACAACTCTTTACAGTTCGTAAGGCCTTTCCATAGGCATGTCCGCTTTCAAAACCTGCAGCAATTAGCTCTTCCCAGATTAATGGCAAATCACTTAGGTGTGCCCCGAACATATCTATCCGTTGTCCGCCGGTTATTTTTGTGTATAAACCATATTTTTCAGCAACCTCTCCAATGATTACAAGTTTATCAGGTTTAATTTCTCCTCCCGGAATCCTTGGTACAACAGAGTAAGTTCCTCCCTTTTGTATGTTGGCCAAAAATCTGTCATTACTGTCCTGGGCGGTATCATTACCTCTTTTAAGTATCATATCATTCCAGATACTTGCCAGAAGTGATGATACCAGCGGTTTGCATATTTCGCAGCCGTCGCCTTTGCCAACGTTGTCCAGTACTTGCTCGTAATTTTTAAGGTTGTGTATTTTTATCAGATCATATAACTCTTGACGGCTCAGTTGAAAGTGCTCACAAACTACATTTCTTACATATTTGCCGTTTTCTTTCATAGTGTGCAGCATCAAATCCTTCACCATTGGTATACATCCCCCACATCCTGTTCCGGCTTTTGTGCATTTTTTTATTGCATCAACCGATTCGCATCCCTCTAAAGAGACAGAATCACAAATTTGGCCTTTAGATACACCTTCGCAACTACAAATTAATGCATCATCGGGAAGTCCGGCTAATCCCGAATTTTCAGTTTGCGAGTTACCGCCTCGCGAGCCTAGTATTAGGTCTTCGGGATTAGGAGGGAGTGCAATTTTGTTGTTTACTGTTTGCAGTAACATATTATAAGCCTCCGCTTCGCCAATTAGTATGCCTCCTAGTAAATATTTTCCATCGTTACTGATGTTAATGCGTTTATAAATTCCTTTATGAGTATCTTCAAATAAAATGCTTCTTGAATCTGGTTCTGTAGTAAATGGATCTCCAAAGCTGGCAACATCTACACCAATAAGTTTTAGTTTGGTGCTCATGTCAAATCCGTTAAATGTCTTATTGCCATCACAAAGATTAGCTGCTACAACCTCGGCCATTTCGTATCCCGGAGCAATTAACCCATAGATGTTATGGTTAAACAATGCACATTCTCCAATTGCAAAAACAGAAGGATCGCTAGTCTGCATAAATTCGTTTACCAGGATCCCACCTCTGGTGCCTACCTCAATGCCGCAAAGTTTTGCAAGTTCATCTCGGGGGCGAATTCCTGCTGAAATTACCAGTATGTCTGTTTTTAATTCGCTTCCATCATTAAATTTTAGAGATTCGATACGATCTGTTCCTTCTATGCTGCTGGTGCCTTTGTTGGTGTGTATAGCTAATCCAAGTGCGTTGAGTTTAGTTTGCAGCATTAGGCTTCCGGTGCTGTCTATTTGTCTTGGCATTAACCTTGGGGCAAACTCAATTACATTTGTTTCCTCGAGGTTTAAATCTATTAATGCCTTTGCTGCTTCTAAACCTAATAGCCCTCCGCCTAAAACAGCACCTGTTTTTGCATTTAAAGCATAGTTTTTAATAAGTTCAAGGTCTTCAATTGTTCGATAAACAAAAACTCCTTCTTTGTCAACACCGGGGATATCTGGTACAAAAGCTGATGAACCTGTTGCAAGAACCAGATAATCATAGCTTAGAGTAAGCCCTTTATTTGAGTGTATGGTTTTGTTATCTCTGTCAATTTCTTTTACAGGATCACCGAGATAAAGGGTGATATTTTTTTCGTTGTACCAGTTTTCGTGAGATAAAGATAGATCTTCTGCAGTCTTTCCGTTAAAGTATTCACTTAAATGAACTCGGTCATATGCTCTTCTTGGTTCTTCTCCAAACACAAAAATTCTAAAATTATCAGATTTGTCGGTTATTTTTTCACAAAATTTATGTCCAACCATTCCATTTCCTATTACGACTACTATTTTTTGATTCATAATTTAAATTTTGTTGGTTTATTTATTCTGTTTGTATGTTAATTGTGTTTTATTTGATCAAATATATGTAATAATTTATATTATTATAATTTTTATGTGATTTTAATCATGTTTTATTTAAATTATATTTATGTTTTTAATTTATTATATGATTAATATTTAATTTATTGTATGTTTTTTGTGTTAAAATGAATTAAAATAATGTTTTGTTGTTATTTATGTCATATATTTATGCTATTAAATTGTGTATTTTGGTATTTAATGTTGATTTTATGAGTAATTATTTAAAAAAAATAGATAATCCTGCGTTTTTTGTTGTTGGTTCTGGTCCAGGTGATCCGGATTTGCTAACTATTAGAGGTTTTAATGTTTTAAAAGCTGCGAAAGTTATACTTTATGATAATTTAGCAAACAAAGAGTTGCTAAATATAGCTTCCGATGATTGTGAGAAAATTTATGTAGGTAAAAAGCCATATGGACTATGCACTCCACAAGAAACTATTCATCAGCTTATAAAGTATTATGCATTTACCAGAGGAAATGTAGTCCGTTTAAAAGGTGGGGATCCTTTTATTTTTGGAAGGGGGTTTGAAGAAATTCTATTTGCCCGTGAACATGGCATAGAATCTCATTATGTACCGGGTATTAGCAGTATGCAAGCGAGTGGATTGAGCGACATACCTTTAACCCATCGTGGTGTAAGTGAGAGTTTCTGGATTATAACTGGTACAAAAAAGGACGGTTCTTTGTCTGCAGATCTTCAGCTTGCAATTAAAAGTAAAGCTACCGTTGTTATATATATGGGGATGAAAAAGCTTAAGGAAATTTCTTCGGCTTATATTATGTCTGGAAAAGGGGTTGTTCCTGCTGCAATAATTCAAAATGCGTCAATGCCACATCAAAAGCGGGTTGTTTGCGAGGTAAAAGATTTGTTTGAGGCTGCAATGAATTCCGCTCTTACAAATCCTGCAATTATCATAATTGGGGATGTTGTAAAAGCTGCAGAATTCATTGCGGCTCAGCAAGCGCATAAGTCTGCTTAATCTTTTGTTTTGTGAATCAATTGACGACCTCTTACGAGTATTTTGATGCGTTGGCGCTTTAATGACAGGTTAATTCCTGCTTCCTGATTTTCCTTCAGGTGTATTTTGTATGCAGTAAGTACGTCTTTGTAAGTAAGTAAGCCAATTATTCTACTTTTTTCTGTTGCAGATACAACTGGTAAAAACTCCTCTTCGCTTTTAGACATTAGTTCTACAGCTTTCGCCAGGTTATCGTTGCTTCCAATCGTGGGTATACTTTGTTCCATAATCTCCACTATTGGGCCGTCTGCATCGTATTTTTTATTATATAAGCTTGATAGTGTAATTACTCCTTTAAAATTGTCATCCTCATCTGTTACCATAAAGTGGTTTTCTAAAGGCGGATTAAGTTCAAAGAATGATCTGATTTCACTAATGCTGTTTTTGGTGCTTATAACAATGTTATTTGTTTTTAGTACATCTGTTACAGTCATTTTTCGCAATACATCAGGTTCATACGAATCAGGAGTGTATATTCCTCTTCTTGCAATTTTCTCGGTCATAATTGTATTTTCCATGAAAAAGAAAGATATAAGGTATGATGCTGTGCAAGCTCCAAGTAAAGGTAATAGTGCATGTGATTGCATTGTGGCTTCTAATGCAAAAGTTATACTGGTTAGATAAGCCCTCGAAGCGCCAGCAAACATTGATGACATGCCAACTAAAGCTGCCATCGGTATACTAATGCCAGAGTTAGGAAACAAAAGAAGTGTAATTGAGCCAAGTATAGCTCCTGCTGCACCTCCAATTGTTAATAAGGGAGCAAGTGTACCTCCTGAGGTACCACTGCCCAGTGCAATTGCCCACGAAAGAAATTTAAAAAAACAAAGGCTTAGCATTAAAGCTAAAGGTATTTTTCCTGATAAAACACTGGTTATGTTATCGTAACCCACACCTAAAGTATGTGGAGCGAAAAAGCCTATTATCCCAACTGCAAGGCCGCCAATTGCCGGCCACCACATCCAATGAATGGGTAGTTTTTCAAAGGCATCTTCTATATGATAAACTATTTTAGTGAGTCCTAATGATACAAAGCCGATTATGATACCCATAAAGCTATATATGCCCAGGGCCATATTTGACGGTGAACTAAGCTCTGGCATAGGGAATACAGGACCCGACTCAAACAGAAGCTGATGACCTGCGGCACCGGTAATACAAGCCAGGGCAACGGGTAATATGGCTTTTGGCGAAAATTCGAACAGAAGGAGTTCAATTGCCAGAAAAATAGCTGCTATAGGTGTTCCAAATATTGCTGACATGCCTGCAGTGGCTCCTGCGGCAAGGATTATTTTACGTTCATTAGGTGTAATTTTAAATAACTGACCTAATGTAGAACCTAATGCTCCGCCGGTTGCAATTATGGGGCCTTCGGCTCCGAATGGCCCTCCGGTTCCTATTGCTATCGCAGAAGAGATAGGTTTTAAAAGTGCAATTGATGGTTTTATTTTACTTTGGTTAACCAGAATTTGCTCCATAGCTTCTGGAATTCCATGTCCTCTGATGGCTTTAGAGCCATATAAGGCCATTAGTCCAACCAGGATACCTCCTATAGCAGGGATGATAATTACCCATATTCCCAGGTGATTGTTTGCAGGGCTATTGAATTTAAAATCAAAGCTTCCATAGAATGCTATATTAGTTACCAGATCTATAAGGAAGATTAAAACTTTAGCAATTAAACTAATTGCAATAGCAACACCAATAGAGAGTAAAGAAATTTGTAATAAGCGTTTTTTTTGAAAGTAGCCCTTCTTTGAATCATCTACTGATTGGGTTAAATAATCTAAGGAGGGGGATATTGGAATCCCGTTTGTATGCAACGGCCTTTTCATTTAGCTGAAAATTTTTTATTGTTAAATTATAAGTGATTTTATTTACGGGCACAAAGGTACTGTTATTTTATGGTTATTAAAAGCTAATAATATTGTTTTTGCAATGTTATTTGTTTATTTTATGTGTTTTTGTTGTTATTTTATATTGTTTTTGTAATATTATTGGTGTGATATAGTCTGTCCGTTCTTCTTTTTTGATATTTATATGGTATTATTGCAAATCAAAAGCCCATTTAAAATGAAGGAGTCTCGTAATGCGTGTAATCTTAAAAGTTGCTTTTTGTGTAAACTGTGTTTACCAGAATGGCTACCAGCGCTTGAAATTCAAAAAAAGAACTTTGAAGTAAAGAAAGGCGAAGTAATTTTCAAAGAAGGCGATCCGGTAAATGGGATTTACTTTGTATACAGCGGCGTTGTTAAGGTTCATAAAAGATGGGATAAGGAGAAAGAATTGATTATTCGTTTTGCCGGACCGGAAGACATTATAGGTCATTTGGGTTTAGGGAAAAAGCCGTTATATCCTGTATCTGCTACGGCATTAGAAAATACTACAGTATGTTATCTGGAAAGGGATTTCTTTGAAACCACCCTGAAAGTAAATACAGAATTAACGTATAGATTAATGCAGTTTTTTGCCAATGAACTGCAAGATTCTCATCGCGCCATGCGCGACCTCGCTCACATGTCTGTTAAAGCAAGAATAGCGCAATCAATTTTGGCACTTCTGCATAAATTTGGTGTTGATGAGAATGGGTTTATTGCTTTAGGACTAAGCAGGCAAGATATCGCATCGTATGCCGGAACAACATATGAAACCTTATTTAAAGTAAGTAATGACTTTGTAAAGGATAAATTGATTCAGGTTTCTGGTCGAAACATTGTTGTATTAAATGAAAAAGGACTATCGGAGATTATAGGTATTAATCATTAGCCTTTTTCTAATACAAGTACCCAATCAATGGCCTGTCTGCTGGTTGGAGGTGTAAATGTGAGCTGTGGCTTTCTTTCAATTTTGAAAGAAGAACTAAATACCCCTTCGCGTGGGTTAAACCACCTGGCTTTAAAGAATCTGCTTCCTTTAAGATTAGTTGTGTTAACTGTCAATTTGCGCCCGGTAGGAGTATAAATGAAAGCATAATGTCCATCTTTAGCCCTAGTGGCACTACAGTAGGTTGCATCTTTAGGGTTTTCTCCTGAAATTAAATCCTGATCAGGAATTCTATCTAACATAGATTGCGATTGGATTAGTTTTTTTACATAGCCCATTTGTTTTGCACCGGGCAAATCCATTGCTTCTTTCCAGTAATGTCTCGCTAAATTTACTGGTTCGCGACCGGGAGCATAAAACTGCCAAATATCATGGCAACCATAAGTGTGGCCCAATGCACCTGCAAATACTTGCCAGTATGCTAATTTTCGAATATCATCTGCTGTTGAGAATCCATACTTTTTTGCATCAAAACAAACAGGATGATCCTCATAAAGTGGTTCGCCATCAATTACCGGTTTTGTTGGTTTTAAGTTGTAATCGTAAGTGATTTTGTCATAATTGCTCCCATCTCTGCAATGTCCTGTTTGCAGCATGTTAAAATCCAGCCACTCATCATTGTGAAACCAGGTTGACGAGCCTCCATTTTCTTTTGGCTGAGGGTGGAAAGTCATCAGTGTTTTATCATTACCACCGGCACCCTCAGCAATACCTTCTGCCAAAGAGCGCCAAATGGCCACATCTTTTTCATCGCGAGGATTGCGATCTCCACCTAAAATCCAAATGATATTAGGTTGATTTTTGTACCTGTTCCCAAGAAACTTTCCATACTCCTTCGCATTTTGAACATTGAAAATTTCAGGGCCTTTACCCCATGTGCTTTTAAAAACCTTATCACCCCACAACGGTAAAAGGCCCATATATAGATTTTTACTGGCGGCCAGTTTAATAAAAGCATCAATATCCTTAAAATAGTCTTCATTAAGTTCAGAAATGTTGTTGTTTTTTAGTGGCTTATGTCCCAGTGCATTGGGTTCATTTATACCATCCAGTTCAGCTAATATTACTGTTTGAAGTACTGTAAATCCTTTGGCTCTGCGGTTGTCCATATAGATTTCAGCATCTTTAAGGGTAAGTCTGTGTAATAACTCCCATGCGGTATCACCAAGGTAAAAAAATGGCTTGCCATTAGGATAAACAAGGAATCTGTGGTTGTCAGATACACGTAGTGGCTGCATCTTTTGAGCGTAAGTTATCTGGATACTATTAGTAGCAATTAAGAATAATAGAAGGGAGTATAATTTTTTTATCATCATATATTCGTTGAATTATAGTAATCATATGAACAACTTTTCCATATATTTAGTTAACTAAATATAACCAAATAATAAGAGTTAACATCCTGTTCACATTGGAACTCTACTTTTGAATATGCTTCAAGCTGGGAAAAAAGACGAGGAAATAATTCGGCAACTTAAGTTGGGCGATACTGCGGCCTATGATCTCTTATATGAGATATATTGGAAGAGGCTGTATGTTCACGTATTGGTGCGCATTAAAGATGAAGAAGCGGCTAAAGATATTGTTCAGAATGTGTTTATCAATATTTGGGAGCGAAAGGAAACTATTACGATTAATACAACCCTGGAGCAGTTCTTAATGGGTGCAGTAAAATTTCAGGTACTTAATTATTTCAGGTCAGAAAAAATTGAAGAGCGCGTTTTTGATCATACCTTAAGAAAGTTTGAAGAGGCATCAGTTTCTATTAATGAGCTATCAGACTATCTGGATCTTGAAAAACTTATAGAAGTAGAAATTAAAGATTTTCCTGAAAAAATGCGACATGCATACCTGCTTAAACATGCCCATCACTCTACATCTGAAATAGCAGAAAAATTAAACCTTGCTGAGCAGACTGTTTCAAATCACATTTGTGAAGCCATGAGAAGGATCAGGAAGAGGTTAAGTGAAAAATTCCCGGAGCGTCTGATTAATTAATACAAACTTAACAATTTCTCAAAGTAGATTCAGGTGTTTGAAGTTACTTATAGGAAAGAGGCATAAGTTTGGAACCAGAGCAGTTTAAAAAATTATTAGAACGCTACGCGAGCGGAATAGCAAGTGACGATGAAAAGCAAATCGTTGAAGATTGGTATGCATCATATGATGATGAATTTGCCATGCATGAATTTTCTGAATCAGGTAAGGAGGAGATTATTAAAGCAGAAATGCAAAATGCTATTTTAAATAGGAGGGAGCATTTTTCAGGAAGCACAAAAATATCATTGTTTAAACGTTATTATAAGTACGCTGCTGTACTGGCCTTAATTATACCCGCGCTCTTTTTTGGCAGAAAATTTTTAAAACCATCAGATGATGTTAAGAAAGCCACAGAAAACGAAATCTTTAATGTTGTAGAAACAAAACCAGGAGAATACAAAAAGATAGTTCTAGCCGATAAGTCTGTTATTCAAATGAATCCTAAAACTAAGTTGCGTATACCAGCCAGATACGTGGTGAATACTTCGGGTGAACCAGTTTATTCGGAAAGATCAATCTTTTTAGATGAAGGAGAAGCTTTTTTTGAAGTAACTAAAGATCCAAAACATCCATTTATAGTTTATACCAAACAAATTAAAACACGTGTACTGGGAACCAAGTTTGCCGTAAATACCCAGCCTGCAGCTATAACGGAGGTGAGTGTAAGTGAAGGAAAAGTGGAGGTAAGCAATAGTAAGCAAGTGTTTGATCATTTGCTTCCGGGTAAGCGATTGCGCTACAATTCGAAAACAAATAAATGGAAAACGGTTGATTTTGCAACACGCGAACATAGTTCCTGGTTTGATCAGGTAACGGATCTAGATCATGCCTCATTTTCAGAGGTGGCAAAGGTTATGAGAATTAATTACGGGGTAATTTTAAGAGGAAATGGAAGAGTCACTTCAACTTACTTATATAATATACAAATACGATCTGCTCATTCACTTGATAAGACCATGAAAATAATCTGTTCAGTACATCAAAATAAATATAGGAGGATAGGAAATGAAATAGTGATTTACTAAAAATAAAAAAACCGGATCTGAAGCAGACCCGGATTGATAAATTCAACAGTAAGTAGTTTGCGACCCTCTGGCTGTTGGATCTTGTGGAATCTTATTTATCAATAAAATAACAAATATATGAAAAAACATTTACTGCTATTGCAGAAAATTATGCGTTATACACTGCTTATTTATGCCTTTATAATCGCTAGCACACAAATTTTATTTGCAGACAATTCAAGTGGTCAGGTTTTAAATAAAAGAGTCAATATTGCCTTTAAAAATGAAAATCTGCTTAGTGCAATTGAAAAACTTCAAATGAAAAGCGGAGTCGATTTTGCCTACGATCCGGCATACCTTAAACTTAAAAGATTCAGAACTCAGGAGAAGGATTTTAGTAACGAAAAAATAGAAGAAATTTTAAGGTCTATTTTTGATGAAACTGGACTTACTTTCCGCGAAGAGGTAAAAGGAACCATTACCTTAATTAAAAATGAAGATCCCGGAAAAATTATCGGAAAGATTGTTGATGAAAAAGGCGAACCACTCCCCGGAGCCAGCATTAAAATCCTGGAATTAAACACTGGAGCTATGAGTAAAACTGATGGTACTTACAGCATTAATGTTGCACCCGGTGTTTATACCCTTGTAATTAGCTTTGTTTCGTACAGTTCATCTACACAAAACAAGGTTGTAGTAAAGCCCGGAGAAACAACAACTATAAATGTTTCGCTTACAGCCCAAACAGGTACTTTAAACGAGGTGCTTGTAGTTGGATATGGTACCCAGAAAAGAGAAAATTTAACAGGAGCGGTTGATCAGATTTCTTCCAAATCATTAGAGAACAGACCTGTTCCCAATCTTACACAAGGCCTGCAAGGATTACTGCCCAATCTAAACATCAAAATGATGGACGGAAAGCCAACTCAATCGCCTAGCTATAATATTAGGGGAACCACTTCAATAGGACAGGGTGGAAGTGCCTTGATACTGATTGACGGATTTGAAGGCGATCCAAGTTTATTAAATCCAAATGACGTAGAAACAGTATCTATTTTAAAGGATGCTGCTTCAGCAGCAATTTATGGCGCAAGGGGTGCATTTGGTGTGGTACTTATTACTACCAAGAGGCCAGAAAAAGGCAGAACATCCGTAAACTTCTCAAGCAATTATGCCATAAAAAGCCCGTTGCAAACTCCTGATTTTGTAACTGATGGATATACCTGGGCAAAAATGTTTGCAGAAGCATTTGTAAATGGAGATGGCTCATTTCCGCAAAACGTTAATAAAACCCAGAAATTCTCTCAGGCTTACTTAGATGAGTTTAAGAAAAGAGCCGAATCAGGACAACCTTATAATGAAGTAGAGGTAAACCCAACAACTGGCGAGTATACTTATTATGGAAGTACAGATTGGTACGGCCAGTTGTATAAAAAAAATACGGTGGCTACCGAAAACAATCTGTCTGTAAGTGGAAGCAGTGATAAAACATCTTACCTGATATCAGGTCGTTTTTTAGGACAGGACGGTCTTTTCAGATACAATACTGATGACTACAACATGAAAAACATTCGCGCAAAGGGATCAGTGCAGGTTTTTCCGTGGTTAACTATTGAAAACAATGCAGACTACTCGGTAATGAATTACCACAACCCAATCAATGTGGGTGAAGGCGGAGGTATCTGGAGGAACATTGCGGATGAAGGACATCCGACTATGCCAATGTTTAACCCGGATGGGTCTATGACTTTTACTGCTGTATATACTGTAGGAGATTTCTATTATGGGAAAAATGGTATAGATACAAAAAGACAGGTTTTTAGAAATATAACCGGGTTAAGAAGCAATTTCTTTAATAATAAATTTAGGGTTAATGCTGATTTTACCTTCCGTAATACCAATAACGGCATTAATCAGAAACGTGTTCAGGTACCTTATAGTAATATAAAAGGTATTACTTCTTATGTAGGTACTACAACCAACGACCTTTTGTTTGACAGAAGAGAAACACAGTATCTGGCTACAAATATTTACGGGGAGTTTGAAGATAAGTTTGGTGATGACCATTATTTAAAAGTAATGGCCGGATATAACTATGAAGAATCTACTTATAAGAGATTGTCAACCCAGCGGAACGGAATCATTTTTGAAGATGCTACTGACCTGAACCTGGCATTAGGGCAGGCAATTACCACATTGGGAGGGTATGAGCAATGGGCAATTTTAGGTGGATTTTCCCGACTGAATTATTCTTTCAAAGATCGTTATCTTATTGAAGTTAATGCACGCTATGATGGTTCTTCAAAATTTCCTTCAGGTCAGCGTTACGGATTCTTTCCTTCGGTTTCAGCAGGATGGAGAGTTAATAAGGAGTCTTTTTGGGATGTGTCAGACAAGATCGTATCAGACTTCAAAATACGGGCTTCTTACGGGTCACTAGGTAATGGAAACATAAATTCGTATGAATATCAGGAACTTTTTGCCATCTCGCAATCACCACTTGTATTAGGAGGAGTACGACCTCAAACAACTAAACAACCTGGAGTGCTTCCGGACCAGATTACCTGGGAAACATCAACTACTACCAACTTTGGTTTAGATCTGGCTATGTTATCTAACCGTTTAAATTTCAGTGGTGATGTCTATGTGCGAAAAACTACCGATATGTTTACTGTTGGCTTAACAGCCCCTGCAGTTTTCGGGAATACAGTGCCAAAAGGAAACTATGCCGATTTAACTACCAGAGGCTGGGAAGCTTCGGTATCATGGAACGACAGGATTGGTAATCCGGACAAGCCTTTTAAATACAACGTTCGCTTAACCCTTTCTGATAGTAAATCGAAGATTGATAAATACAACAACCCAACCAAATTACTAACAGATGTAGGAAATAATGGAAATGGAAGGGAGTATTACGAAGGGCAGACCATAGGGGAAATCTGGGGTTATGAAACCGAAGGGTTTTTTATAGATCAGGCTGATATCGATTCACATGCAAAGCAAAGCCCGCAAATGAGAGCTTCACCAACCAATATCTGGTATCCGGGTGATATTAAATTGAAAGACCTGAATGGTGATGGTTTTATAAATGTTGGAGATAATACAGTGGCTAAGTCTGGCGACAGAAGAATTATCGGTAATTCTGCTCCAAGATATTTATATAGCATAAGTCTTGGTGCTGATTGGAACAATTTTTACTTCTCTACATTCTTCCAGGGCGTTGGTAAGCAGCAGTGGTATCCAAGCACTGAAACAGAAATGTTCTGGGGCCAATATAACCGACCTTACAATAACATTCCTTCTTTTCATGTAGGTAACATGTGGACGCCTGAAAATACAAACGCTTATTTTCCACGTACTATGTCGCGTGCTGCTTCAAGCAATACGAATAGGGAACTGGGTGTTGCACAAACTAAATATCTGCAAAACGTAGCTTATCTGAGAATGAAGAACATTCAGGTTGGTTACAATTTACCTGCTAAATTGATTTCGCGTATTGGTGCACGTTCAGCAAAGGTATTTTTCTCTGGCGAGAATCTGTTTACCTACTCACCGCTATATAAAATTGTGAAAACAATAGATGTTGAGAATGCAGTACCCTCAGATCAGGACCTAAACTCTGGTAGTATCAATGGGGATGGTTACAACTATCCATTGATGAAGAGCTTTTCTTTAGGTTTAAGTTTAGGATTTTAACCTTATTGATGAACATTATAAACAGATAATCATGAAAAAACAATATATATGGATTCTACTTGGTCTTCTTAGCTTTACTGCCTGTAAAAAGCTTGATCAGGAACCGGAATCTACTGCCTCAAAGAAAGCAGTTTTTGGTAGCGAGAGTGGGTTAAAACTCTATACCAACTCTTTTTATGCAATGGAATTCTTACCTAAAAATTCAACCAGTCAGGATGCTGTTTCTGACTACCTGGCTGTTAAATCTGTCTCCGATTTTATAAGACCCGGAATATTTACTTCTACCCAGAGTAACGGCTGGACTTGGACTGATCTGAGAAATATCAATTATTTTATTGAAAATTGTAAAGATCCTTCTGTTCCTGCCGATGTTAGAAATAACTATTTAGGCATAGCAAGATATTTCAGAGCATATTTTTATATGGAAAAAGTGAAGCGATTTGGAGATGTGCCATGGATTGGTAAACCAATGAACATCAACGATCCTGCACTATATGCCGGACGCGACAAAAGAACATTGGTTATGGACTCCGTTCTGGCCGATATTGATTTTGCTTGTGCTAATATTAAAGCTACAAACGATGCAACGCGCAGTACAATTACCAAATGGGTGGCATATGCTTATAAATCTAGAATTTGTCTGTTTGAAGGAACATTTAGAAAATATCATACAGAACTTGGTTTACAGTCAACCGCACCAGCTTGGTTAAGTAATGCTGAGGCAGCTGCAAAAGAGATTATGGATAAAGGAGGATATTCTATCAATAACGCAGGCGGAGCCGGAAATTCTTATCGTCAGGTGTTTACCAGTACAATTCCAGTTGCAAATGAAGTATTGCAGGCTGCTATTAGTGATCTGACCCTAAATGTGCTTAATGAAGCAAATTGGTGGTGGACCAGCGGTACATATGGTGCTAAGGCAAGTTTTACCAGAACATTTATCAATACTTATTTAAAGCTTGATGGAACACCATTCACCAATGATCCTGCGTATACAACAATGGTGTTTAAGGACGAGGTAAAGAACAGGGATTTGAGATTGAAACAAACTATCCGTTCAGGTGATTATAAAAGGATAAGTGGAGGGGTACAAGTTCCGGCCCCACCGGTGTTTTCTTACACTTTTACAGGTTACCAGCCTATAAAATGGACATTAGACGATATGTATTATGATGCCGGGGCACTTAATATTAATTCAATCGCCTTATTCCGTTATGCAGAAGTTCTGTTGAACTATGCAGAAGCTAAAGCAGAACTGGGTACGCTTACCAACGAAGATTGGGGTGCCACTATTGGTGTGCTTAGGGCAAGAGGCGGAATAACAGGAGGTTTAGCGACTAAACCACTAGTTGCTGATCCGTACCTTATAGCTAACTATTTCCCTGGAATTACAGACCCAACCATTTTGGAAGTAAGACGTGAAAGAGGTATTGAACTTAGTCTGGAAGGCTTAAGATACAGCGATATCTTAAGGTGGAAGAGAGGACCACTTATGGACCAGGAATGGGACGGTTTTTATGTTCCTGCTCTTGTTACGCCAATGGATCTTAATGAAGATGGTATCCTTGATGTTGCTTTTTACCAGGGTGCAAAACCTTCGCCTGCCGTTGCCGGAGTTACTTATGTTGATGTTTCAGCAACTGTTGGAGGTAAAACAAATTCTCAATTGCTCAAAAATGGTACTTTTGGAGAATTAACATGGATGAATGAGATAGTGAGGAAATGGGATGATAAGATGTATTATTATCCTATCCCTCAAACGGATCTGCAAAAAAATCCTGCACTTAAACAGAATCCCGGATGGGAAACCAACTAACTATTTTATAACACAAATTAACAAATATGAAAATAAGACAAATCATTCTTTCTTTATTTTTGATGGCAATAAGCATTAGTGCTTCTGCTCAAAAATTCACTGTCGGATCTTTTAACATTCGTTACGATAATGCCGGAGATGAAGGCAACAGATGGGCTCAAAGAGCCCCGGTAGCGGCAAATCTTTTACGGTTTCATGATTTCGATGTTTTTGGTATTCAGGAAGGATTAAAGAATCAGGTAGATGATTTAAGTAAACTATTGCCAGAATATGCACATTACGGTTTAGGCCGTGATGATGGTAAGGATGCTGGTGAGCATTCTTCAATCTTTTACCGTCAGGATAAATTTAAACTACTAGCCAAAGGTGATTTTTGGTTATCTGAAACTCCTGATAAACCGGGAAAAGGCTGGGATGCTACCTGCTGCAACCGTATTTGTACCTGGGTATACCTTCAGGATATAAGCAGTGGTAAAAAGTTTTACTACTTTAACGCGCATTTTGATCATCAGGGCAAGGTTGCACGTGTAGAAAGCGGCAAACTGATTGTAAAAAAGATCAGTGAAATTGCAGGTGATGCACCAGCTATTTTTACAGGCGATTTAAACGGTGGTCAAAAAAGCGAATGGTATTTAACATTAGCTAATTCAGGCCTTTTAACTGATACTTATACACAGGTTAAAAATCCATATGCCAATAATTCATCATTTAATGCCTGGGGTAAAAGTGTAGATGGTTATGAAATTATAGACCATGTATTCGTTACCAAAGGTTTTAAAGCTGATAAATGGGGAATACTTACCGATACTTATCATGGTAAGTTTGTTTCTGATCATTTCCCGATTCTGGTAAATGTTACCTTGGTAAAATAATCTAACCAAACCAGAAACAGGCATAAGCTACAATAATATTATATCTAAAGCAGCGGAGATAATAATCTCGCTGCTTTTTCCAATAATTGTTTATATACCGGACGTGCATTCCAGTAAACAGGATTAATTTTTAGTGCGTCTTTTAAATCCTGATAAAAAATATCACTTAACTCCGTGGCAATAGTAGTGTCGTATACGATTGCATTTACTTCAAAATTAAGGTCAAAGCTTCTAAAATCCATATTTGCGGTGCCAACCATGGCAATCTTCTTATCAGTAACCATTGTTTTTGCATGAACAAAGCCTTTTTGATATTGATAAATTTCTACACCTGCATTTAGTAAATCGCTATAATATGATCTTGCAGCAAAATTTACCAATACAGAATCTGATACACCCGGCACCAAAAGTTTAACCGAAATTCCACTTAATGAAGCTATAACTAAGGCATCTAATAAACTTTCGCCCGGAATAAAGTAAGGGCTTGTGATCAGTATTTCGCTGGTTGCCAGATTGATGGCCTGAAGTATAGAAAATAATATTGTTGGCGATTCCGAGTCGGGTCCACTGGCAGCAATTTGAATAATTTTATTGTCATTTCCGTTTTGCACTGGTTTAGGTGGAAAAAAATCAGTGTTCGGCTGCAGTAATTCATCAGCACAGAAATTCCAGTCGCATAAAAACAGATATTGAAGGTATTGTGCTCCCGGACCATCAATTCGCAGATGTGTATCACGCCAGTAAAGCTTTTCTGCACCATTGTTAACGTATCTGTCGCTAACATTAATGCCTCCTACAAAAGCTGTAATACCATCAATTACAATTATTTTGCGGTGATTGCGATAATTTAAACGGTTGGCTAAAAGCATAAAATGCACCTTTAAGAAGGGGAAAACTGCAATCCCGTTCTCTGCTAATCTGGGAACCAGCTTTTTTCGGATGCTGCGGCTTCCAAAATCATCGTAGATAAAGCGAACAGTTATTCCTTCCTTAGTCTTTTCAATCAAAGCCTCTTCAATTGCACGGCCTATTTCATCGTCCTCATAAATGTAATACTCAATATGGATATGATGTTTAGCGCTTTTAATTGCATTTAATACTTCAGGGAATTTCTGTTCACCGTTTATTAATAGCTTTAATGAGTTTTTAGCCGTTAATGGACTCATAGAATCCTTTAATATCATAAATGCCAGCTCCTTATTGCCAATAACCGCATTGCCATTTTCTTTAAAGGTTTGCTCAGAGTATTGAACAATGTCATGTCTGAATTTATTTGCCAGATCATCATTTTCATAAAGCTTTTTGCTGTACATTTTTCGGTGCCGGTAATTAATACCAAAAAAGAAATAGAAAAGCATCCCTAAAAAGGGTACAAATATGGCAAACAACAGATAGGCTAGGGTTTTCGTTGTGCTTCGGGTATCATATATAATGCGAAGACAGACAAAGATTAAAAGAAGAACGTAAATGATTTCTGAAATCAGTAGCCAGTCCATATTAGTGATAAGCGGTTAAAACCAGTAGATGTATAGTAAGTTAATAAATCCTGACCAATAAACAGATGAATAATTTATATTTACAATAACAACACACTAACCAAACCTAAGAACCAAATTAATGAAAACACTTACCCTTTTTGCGTTATTTTCTTTTTCAATTTCTATAGATACCTATGCGCAACTAGAAAAAACTGCATTTCAAACTGGCAGTGCATGGAGACCTGAAATAGATGTACGATCTGATATTGCAATTGTTTATGGCGCAAATGACAGGCCGGGTATGACATTTCAGGAACGTGTAAATTCCTGGAGAGCACATGGTTATCAAA
>Ga0157371_10001943_pt1 | contig 20549 bp, 26 predicted proteins | sample C45metaG_FD_113462 | JGI IMG/M metagenome (GOLD analysis project Ga0157371, IMG submission 113462) | Corn rhizosphere microbial communities from Kellogg Biological Station, Michigan, USA - C4-5 metaG | ecosystem: Host-associated > Plants > Roots > Rhizosphere > Soil | place: USA: Michigan...
GTTCAAGGCCAAGACCATCATCGTCAACAAGCGCTCGATGGCCAGCGGCTATGCCGGTCTGGACAACGAACTGTTCTACCTCGACAAAACCATGATGGTCTTCGGCGACGCCAAGAAAGTCATTGAAGACATGGTTAAAGCAGTCGAGTAAAAACTGCTCCAACGCAATACCCAAAACCCCGGCCTTTAGTAGGCTGGGGTTTTTTTATTCCTCATGAAACCCGACCAAAGGCTCTAAATCAGTGGTCTGCATTCGACCATGGTAGCGGGAGGAATTTTTCTGAAATCACTAGACTGCAGACCTTGCTTCCGTTACCCGAGATAACAATCCATGTACCGTGATCGTATTCGTTTGCCTTCGTTGTTGGATAAGGTGATGAGCGCCGCTGACGCTGCCGCTCTGATTGAGGACGGCATGACCGTCGGCATGAGTGGTTTCACGCGCGCCGGCGAAGCCAAGGCCGTACCTCATGCGTTGGCCGAACGCGCCAAAATCACTCCACTGAAAATCACGTTGATGACCGGCGCCAGCCTGGGCAACGACCTCGATAAACAGCTCACTGAAGCCGGCGTACTGTCGCGACGCATGCCATTCCAGGTCGACAGCACGCTGCGCAAGGCTATTAATGCCGGCGAAGTGATGTTCATTGACCAGCATCTCTCGGAAACCGTGGAATCGCTGCGTAACCAGCAGCTCAAACTGCCGGACATCGCGGTGATTGAAGCCGTGGCGATCACTGAGCAAGGCCATATTGTGCCGACCACGTCCGTGGGCAACTCGGCCAGCTTCGCGATTTTCGCCAAACATGTGATCGTTGAGATCAACCTGGCGCACAACCCGAATCTGGAAGGTCTGCACGACATCTATATCCCGACCTACCGCCCGACGCGCACGCCGATTCCGCTGGTGAAGGTCGACGATCGTATTGGCAGTACCGCGATCCCGATCCCGCCGGAAAAGATCGTCGCGATTGTGATCACCAATCAGTCCGACTCTCCATCCACCGTCCTGCCGCCGGACGTCGACACCCAGGCCATTGCCGACCATTTGATCGGCTTCTTCAAGCAGGAAGTCGCAGCCGGGCGCATGACCAACAAGCTCGGCCCATTGCAGGCCGGCATCGGCACCATTGCCAACTCGGTAATGTGCGGCCTGATCGATTCGCCGTTCGAAGACCTGACCATGTACTCCGAAGTGCTGCAGGATTCGACCTTTGACCTGATCGATGCGGGCAAACTGAGTTTTGCTTCGGGCAGTTCGATTACCTTGTCGAGCCGGCGTAACGCCGATGTGTTCGGCAATCTCGAACGCTATAAGGACAAACTGGTTCTGCGGCCGCAGGAAATTTCAAACCACCCGGAAGTGGTGCGCCGGCTGGGCATCATCGGCATCAACACGGCGCTGGAGTTCGACCTGTACGGTAACGTCAACTCTACCCACGTCTGCGGCACGCGGATGATGAATGGCATCGGTGGTTCCGGGGACTTCGCGCGCAACGCGCACCTGGCGATCTTCGTTACCAAGTCCATCGCCAAGGGTGGCGCGATCTCCAGCGTGGTGCCTATGGTCAGCCACGTCGATCATACGGAGCATGACGTCGACATCCTTGTAACCGAAATCGGCCTGGCGGACTTGCGGGGCCTGGCGCCACGTGAGCGCGCGCGGGTCATCATCGACAACTGCGTGCACCCGGATTATCGCCAGGCGCTGGATGATTACTTTACGGCGGCTTGCGCAGTGGGTGGGCATACACCGCACATCCTGCGCGATGCCCTGAGTTGGCACATCAACCTGGAAGAAACCGGGCGAATGCTGGTGGTCTGATCCAGGAAAATACAGCTGACACAAACACAGTTGTGTCAGCTGCCCTTCGCTTCTTTCGAATCTGTTTAAAACTGTACTTCTGTACCGGTCATTTCCTACCGTATCGCCCTACCAAATCGTGTGAAATGAGTATTTTTGCGCTTTATTGGTGCAGACAGGTACAGTTGCCTCAATTTTGACCAGTACACCACCTATTAACAGTTAACTGGTCCCTCACAATACAGGTGAACTGTATCTACAGGGACTGGCCAAACGAGAGGATCATTGGCATCAGTTAAACCACTACCTAATCCCGCCATAAGCGGAAGGATGTCAACCATGGAACGTACACTCAGTTCCGAACTGTTCTTCGAAGATACTGCTGCAAAATCCCAGGCTTCCATGCCTCTGCGCGTTATTGCCAACCTGATGTTGTGGCAGCGCCGCATCTCCAGCCGCCACCAACTGGCTCGTCTGGATTCGCGTCTGCTGGCTGACGCAGGGATTAGCGAAGCACAACGCTACGAAGAGCTGAGCAAGCCGTTCTGGCGCTAACTTAGCGTCGCTGGCCCTGACCCACCGGGTCCACTGCCAGCATCCAAATTGAAAAAACAGAGCCCGTCGTGGGAAACCACGACGGGCTTTGTCGTTTTCGAGATTGGGCGGCGGCTATACAGAAGGGATAACGGAGAATAGGTACAGTTTAAGTATTTTATATATTGAACCAGTACAATTTAATCGCGGTGTATCTGTTGCTCCATTACCAGCGGCATCAACATTAGCGTCCTGACTCAACAACTAAAGGACTGCGTCATGGATGACTTACTGAATGTTTGCGCCTCTCACCTTCAAGCCAAGCTGCAATTCGGAAGGCTTAAACGATTGCTAACGACGTTCGCGGATGGCCTTGAGCGAGCTCGAACCCGGCGTTTATTGGGCCAAATGAATGAACATCAACTCTCGGACCTGGGCATTAGCCACGCCGATCGCCTGAATGAAATGGACAAACCGTTCTGGCGTTGACGCCCTGCGCTGAAAGACAGGACTATTCGAAGCGATAAAAGCAGGCTTAATATCCAACCCGAACGTGGCGAGCGCTGAATGACAAGCGTCCGATACAACAGCTGCTTTTACCACCTCACATTCGGTTATCCAAAGGAGTTCCACCATGTCCCGTCTTCGTCTGCTCAGCGCTGCAGCCCTGCTTGCCGTGGCTGCAAATTCCCACGCCACCAGCTTTATCGTGACCACAGATGCCGTGGTCGGCGCGCTGAAGTCCAGCTCCGATGCAACTTCGGATGTCACTTCTTCCTTTCGCGATAACAAGATTGTTCGCGCCGCCCGTGACGACGCCGCTAGCTACGTGGCCAGCGAAGGTGCCATTCGTGGTGTGAAACTGGAAAGCGCATTTGACTACATTCGCCGCCAGGCCCCTCAACTGAACGCAACCGATGCACAACTGGCCCAGGCTATTCTGACCATCTAAGCGCTCCGTGCCATGGGATACGCCTGTCGTGTCCCAATGTTTCGACGCTGGCTCTACGCCGGGTGTTGAGCTAGCCTTGGGACTCGCTTTCGGCAATCGAGTCTCATGCGTTTTATTCCAAAGCTTGTTTTCTTTTCGGTCATTCTCCCGGCTTTTTGGTCGGGCTCAACGCTTGCCTTCGACGCCTTCAACCTGTCCACGCAAGGCATAGTCGCCACGGGTTACGCGACAAGCATGGTGACCGCTGCCCCCTTCGACCGTAAGCTGCTACTGGCTGCGCACGATGACGCTGCGGCATTCATTGCCAGTGACGGCCAGCTACGCGGAGCGCGACTGGAGTCGGCGCTGATTTACCTGCGCCAAACCCAACCAAAACTTCATGCAAGCGACCTTGAACTGGCGCAGGCAATTCTCGTCCAATAGTTATCCTTGTTCTTGTGGAGCTGTTCCATGCGCAACCCCCTGATCGCCGCCACTCTTGGCCTGCTGCTGTTGGCCGACATAGCCCATGCGCAAACCCTGGTTGCCACCAGTAACATCCTTATCAATGCCACCCGGCGCACGCTCGATTTCACATCTGACACCACGACGTCCATCCGCGACTCCAAGATCGTCCGTGAAGCCCACGATGATGCAGCCAGCTTCGTTGCCAGCAACGGCGACATACGCGGCGCTCATCTGGAAGCGGCCTTCAATACCTTGCGCATCCGCGTACCCGAAGCCCGCGACGCCAGTGATCAGGTACTCGCAGAAGCCATCCTCGCACTGTGAAGTTTCCCGTAGCCTGGCTGCTTGCCGGGGTAATGCTACTGCTTTGCAACACAGCTCAGGCGAGCCTGCAATTACGGCTCAAGACAGAAGGCCTGAGTCCTGAACAACAGCAGGCCAGTCAAACGTTGCTTGATGAAGCCATGCAGGCCTTGCCGCCACGCTTCATTGAGCAACTGGACCGGCGCATTGATGTCGGCTGGACCGATGACATGCCGAGCAATGCTTTCGGTCAGGCGTCGCTGGTCTCTGAACTCGATCTGAACCGCAACCTGCTCGCCAGCCTCACCGATGGCAGTGCCGCGACAAAGAAGACGTATCGCCCCCACGGCACTGTCCGCCGCGAAATGCTCGCCACGGTGCTGCATGAGCTCACCCACATTTACGATCGTTCACGCCTGTGGCCAGATGCGGAGCGCAAGCTGATCCAGCGTTGTACCCGACGTAATGACAGTTCAGGCCTGATTGGCCTGCCCGATGAATGCCGAGGCCAGTCCGCACGGCGTTTTACCTTGAGCGATGATCCTCGTCTGCTGGATCTGGCCGGATGGCCGCAATACGTCGGTCGCCGTGGCGAGCGCGAACAGCACAACCGACAAATTGCCCGCAGCCCGGACATCTACGAGACGAGCAGCCCCAAGGAGTTCGTCGCGGTCAACATGGAGTATTTCCTCCTCGACCCGAGCTATGCCTGCCGTCGTCCCGCGCTGTATCGCTATTACAAAGAACACTTCGGTTGGGCGCCCGCCGCCAAAGACACTTGCGCCAAATCCTTCGCCTTCCTCAACGCCGGCAACGACTTCGCCAAACAACCGCTGGGGCAGGTCGATCCGGAACGGGTGTATGCCGTCGACTATCTGTTGGCCGAAGCCAACCAGAATTGGGTCAGCCGCTGGGGCCATAGCATGTTGCGGCTGGTGATCTGCGCGCCGGGGCGGCCAAGGGGACCGGACTGTCGTCTGGATCTGGACCAGCATCTGGTCTTGTCCTACCGCGCCTTTGTCGGTGACGTGCAACTCTCAAGTTGGGATGGACTAGTCGGCAAATACCCGTCGCGCCTGTTCGTCCTGCCGCTGTCCCAAGTGATCGACGAATACACCAAGACCGAACTGCGCAGCCTCGCTTCAGTGCCCCTGAACCTGTCACGCCGCGAGATCGAAGACGTGGTGGAACACGCCGCCGAGATGCACTGGAGTTACGACGGCAACTATTTTTTCCTGTCCAACAACTGCGCGGTGGAAGGCCTGAAGTTACTGCGCAGCGGCACCAACAATGCGCAACTGGTCGGGCTCGACAGCATCATGCCCAACGGTTTGCTTGAAGTGCTCAAGGGCCGGGGGCTGGCGGATACCAGCGTGCTGGATGATCCGCGAGAAGCCCTTCGCCTGGGCTATCGCTTTGACTCGTTCCGCGATCGCTACCAGGCGATGTTCGACGTGCTGAAAAAGCATTTGCCTATCAAGCAGGAAAAGGTCGAGGACTGGCTGGCTTTAAAAGCCGTCGAACGTCGGCAATGGTTCGAACAGGCTGATTTGCGCACCAGTGCGGCATTGCTGTTGCTGGAGCAGGCAAGCTTCCGTCAGCAGCTGGTGTTGGCCCAGGACGAAGTGAAACAGCGTTATCTGGGTGCACGAGAGTTGAAGAACGGCGGAATGGACAAGGCCAATGCAACCTTGCAGCAGATTCTCGCCAATAGCGGCTTCCTCAGCCGTCCGGCAGAGCTATTGGGTACAGGCGGATATGGCTTGCCTCAGCCGAGTGAATGGCAGCGCCTGGAGTCGGAAAGCAGTCTGCGCCAAAAGCAGCTTCAGTTGCTCACCGGCGATCTGGACAAGGAAGTCCGGGCGTTGCTCGATCCGAGTCGTGCGGCTGAGATGGCCGCCAATGAGGCCAACCTGAAACAGATTGGCGAACATTTGCGCAAGTTGCACAAAGCGGCGGGCGGATTGGAATTGCCATAAAAAAGAAGGCTTCGTGGATGATCCACGAAGCCTTTTTGTTACCTGCAGGTTAAATCAAAGCACGCCTTCCAGAATCTCGTAGACGATCCCGGTGCCCACGGCGATCAACACGATGTCGCCGCCCGCACGGCGCCATTCGTAACCAGGGTAATACGGCAGTCGACCCAAGGCGCGGTTATCCAGCCGTTCGCCGTAATAGCCATGAGGCAACGGTCGACCACGAACCAGGTGAATACCTGGAGGTGGCGGCGCGCCCCTTACGAAATAGCCATGATTGTCGTGAATGGTCTGGCGCACCGGGCCGAAGTCTCGCGGTGGAGGGCCGCCGCGACGGTTGTCCTGCGGACCACGGTGATCATCGCCACGATTATCTCCACGGTTATCGTAATGACCCTGCTGCTGGTCGCCGCGGTCGTGATCGTCACGCTGATCGGCGCTCGCATGCAACAGCGGGGTGGCACTGAGCATCAGCACACCCAGGCTGGCAATCAGACGTTTCGGCATTTTCATCAGGTCTTTCCTCACTGCGCATACAGCAAAAAGGGCTTCAGAACGGCGTCCTGAAGCCCTCGGTCTTGCTATTTAGTGTGTGCCGCGAGGCGCTAATTCCTCTGTATCAGGAACTTTACCTTCAGCTGACGCGGGCCTTACGCACGCCATCGGCCAATGCAGCGCAAAGACTCAACACCCCATCCACTGCCTGCTCCGGCGTCGAGGCATTGGCGATGTGATCGATCAGTGCCGAACCCACCACAACACCATCCGCCAGGCGTGCGATGGCCGCCGCTTGCTCCGGTGTCCGAATGCCAAAACCGATACTGATCGGCAGATCGGTGTGGCGACGCAGACGCGCCACCGCTTCTTCCACGTGTTCCAGTGTCGCCGCGCCCGCACCGGTCACACCGGCAACGGACACGTAGTAGACAAATCCCGAGCTGCCGTTGAGAACAGTCGGCAGTCGCACATCATCGGTCGTCGGTGTCGTCAGACGGATGAAGTCCAGGCCTGCTGCCTGAGCCGGATCGCACAGCTCGGCGTTATGCTCTGGCGGCAAGTCGACCACGATCAGGCCATCAACGCCGGCCGCCTTGGCGTCGGCAATGAAACGCGGTACGCCGTACATGTGAATCGGGTTGAAGTAACCCATCAGCACCAGCGGAGTGTCGCTGTTGCCTTCACGGAACTCGCGAACCATTTGCAGGGTTTTCGCCAGGTTCTGCTTGGCGCCCAGCGCACGAATGTTCGCCAACTGGATCGCCGGGCCATCGGCCATCGGATCGGTGAAGGGCATGCCCAGCTCGATCACATCGGCACCCGCACCGGGCAAGCCTTTGAGGATCGCGAGGGACGTGTCATAGCTCGGGTCGCCGGCGGTGACGAAGGTCACCAGCGCGGCACGATTTTGTTCCTTGAGTTCGGCAAAACGCGTTTGCAGGCGGCTCATCAGTGTTTCTCCTGCTGGGAGTGCTCTTGTTGAGAGTGTTCCATATGGTGCATCACGGTTTGCATGTCTTTGTCGCCACGACCGGACAGGTTGACCACCATCAGGTGATCCTTAGGCAAGGTCGGCGCGCGCTTGAACACTTCGGCCAAGGCATGGGCGCTTTCCAGTGCAGGAATGATCCCTTCCAGGCGGCAGCATTTATGGAACGCATCGAGGGCTTCGTGATCGGTCACCGAGGTGTACTGGACGCGGCCGATGTCATGCAACCAGGCGTGCTCAGGGCCGATACCCGGATAGTCGAGACCGGCAGAAATCGAATGGGCGTCGATGATCTGGCCATCGTCGTCCTGCAGCAGGAAAGTACGGTTGCCATGCAACACGCCTGGCACGCCGCCGTTCAGGCTGGCGGCATGCTTGCCGGTTTCGATACCGTATCCAGCGGCTTCGACACCAATGATCTCGACGCTCTTGTCGTCGAGGAACGGGTGAAACAGGCCCATGGCGTTGGAACCGCCACCGATGCACGCCACCAGGCTGTCCGGCAGGCGGCCTTCCTGGGCTTGCAGTTGATCACGGGTTTCTTTGCCGATAACGGCCTGGAAATCACGGACCATCGCGGGATAAGGGTGCGGACCAGCGACGGTGCCGATCAGGTAGAACGTGCTGTCGACGTTGGTTACCCAGTCACGCAGGGCTTCGTTCATCGCATCCTTGAGCGTGCCGGTGCCGGCCACCACCGGAATCACTTCGGCACCCAGCAGTTTCATGCGGAACACGTTGGCCTGCTGACGTTCGATGTCAGTGGTGCCCATGTAGATCACGCACTCCAGGCCGAATCGTGCGGCCACGGTGGCAGTCGCCACACCGTGCATGCCGGCGCCGGTCTCGGCAATGATGCGTTTCTTGCCCATGCGCCGCGCCAGCAGGATCTGGCCGATGCAGTTATTGATCTTGTGCGCGCCGGTGTGGTTGAGCTCTTCACGCTTCAGATAAATCTTCGCACCGCCGCAGAACTCGGTCAGTCGCTCAGCGAAATACAGTGGGCTTGGACGTCCGACGTAATCACGCTGGAAGTAGGCCAATTCTTCTTTGAATGCCGGATCTTCCTTGGCCAATTCGTATTCACGGGCCAAGTCGAGCACCAACGGCATCAGGGTTTCGGCAACGTAGCGGCCGCCGAACGAGCCAAACAGGCCATTGGCATCGGGGCCGGTACGCAAATTAGTCTGGGTCATGGGTCGCTCCAGTTGGATTCGTGAGATGACAATGACGATCACTCTACCCCTGACGCCCTGGCGTGAAAACCGATAAGATCGCCACAACCTGTCAGGAAAACTCACAGATCCCATGAGCCACGACCTCCCCCCGCTGAACGCCCTTCGTGCTTTCGAAGCCACTGCCCGCTTGAACAGCGTCAGTCAGGCCGCGGAACAGCTGCACGTCACTCATGGCGCCGTCAGCCGGCAACTCAAGGTGCTTGAAGAACACTTGGGCGTCAGCCTGTTCATCAAGGATGGCCGCGGCCTGAAACTCACAGATGCAGGTGTGCGTTTGCGTGATGCCAGCAGCGAAGCCTTCGAGCGTTTACGCACGGTATGCGACGAGCTGACTCAAAGTACCGCCGATGCGCCATTCGTCCTCGGTTGCTCGGGCAGCTTGCTGGCGCGCTGGTTTATTCCGCGCCTGGGACGACTGAATGCGGACCTGCCGGACCTGCGACTGCACCTGTCGGCAGGGGAAGGCGATCTGGATCCGCGTCGGCCGGGGCTCGATGCCTTGTTGGTGTTTGCCGAGCCGCCATGGCCGGCAGACATGCAAGTCTATGAGCTGGCCAGCGAACGAATCGGCCCTGTGATGAGCCCGCGCTTCGCGGGTTACGAAAGGCTGCAAGGTGCACCTGCCAGCGCGCTGCTGACCGAGCCTTTACTGCACACCACATCGCGGCCACAGGCCTGGCCAAGCTGGGCACAGCAAAACGGCCTCGACGCCAAGGCGTTGAAGTATGGTCAGGGTTTTGAGCATTTATATTATTTACTGGAAGCTGCAGTCGCGGGGCTGGGCGTGGCGATTGCGCCTGAGCCGCTGGTGGCCGAGGACTTGAAGGCCGGTCGCCTGGTTGCGCCATGGGGTTTCAGTGAAACCCCGGCGCAACTGGCGTTGTGGCTACCCAAGCGCGCCGCGGACGGGCGCGCTCGGCAGTTGGCGCAATGGCTCAAGAATGAGCTGCGCCAACCCGATTAGTCACCGCGCTTGCACAGCAAGTACGCCGCGAGCAAACCGAGGGCACCGACAGCGACGCCAGCGGTAGTCCAAGGGTGTTCCTGGGCGTAGTCCCGAGTGGCAATCCCGGTTTCGCGGGTTTTGACTTTGACTTCCTCATACGCATCGCTCAGCAGATGGCGCGAGTGCTTCAGCGCGTTCTCGGCGTTGCTTTTAAGCGCTTTGAGGGTTTTACGCGACTCGTCCGAGGCATCGTCTTTCAGGCTTTCCAACGATTTGAGCAGACTCTCGATCTCGGCTTCCATGCTTTGCAATGAGGCTTTACGTAAAGAGGTGTTGGCCATGGTGGCTCTCCTTCATTGATATGAGTTGCGTGTGTTGGTTGGGACTTCAAGGGTTCGAGAAAGTGCAGTAAATCTGAACTTATGCGTGGCATCAGCCGACAGAAGTAAGACGAAAAATCACTGCTAGGCTGTATTTCACACCCTGAGGAGAACGCCACATGACTGATCATCACACCTACAAAAAAGTCGAGCTGGTTGGCTCGTCCACGTCCAGTATCGAAGACGCGATCAACAACGCACTGGCCGAAGCCAGTAAAAGCATCAAGTACCTGGAATGGTTCGAAGTCACCGAAACCCGCGGCCACATCAAGGACGGCAAGGCGGCGCATTTCCAGGTGACTCTCAAAGTCGGGTTCCGGATTGCCAGCAGCTGACTTTGAGCTAGTCTTCTGAACTTGCGCGCTGGCCGAGCGCCATAGGGAAATGGCAAGCGCTAGATGAGTGCCTCTGGCCCATGGCTGGATGCTCCCTTTGACCCGACCAGGAATGCGATCGATGAAGAATCTTATTTTGGCGATAGGTTTATTGAGCCTTGCGGGGACAGCCTTCGCCGATGGCAAATCGTGTGAAGAGCTGAAAGCTGAAATCGCGGCGAAACTGGATGCCAAGGGCGTTTCCGGTTACTCACTGGAAATCGTCGATAAAGGCGCCGAAGCCGGCGGGAAAAAAGTAGGCACCTGTGAAAAGGGCGCCAAGGTCATCGTTTACAAGAAATAAGCAGGTCCTGCACCAATGAAAAAGCCGACGCAATGCGTCGGCTTTTTTGTGAGGCTTATGAGCCTCAGCCCTTCATGACTTGAGCCAGCAACTCATAGGAATGCACGCGATCGGCGTGTTCGTACAGATCACAGGTGAAAATCAGCTCATCGGCCTGGGTCTGCTCGACCAGTATTTCCAGTTTGGCGCGGATTTTCTGTGGGCTGCCCACCATCGCAAGGCCGAGGAAATCGCCGACGGCTTCCCTCTCATGGGGCAACCACAGGCCATCCATGGTCTTTACCGGCGGACGTTGTACCAGGCTCTGACCGCGCATCAACGCGAGAATACGTTGATAGACGGATGTCGCCAGGTAATCCGCTTGCTCATCGGTGTCAGCTGCCACCAGCGGCACGCCAAGCATCACGTAGGGCTTATCCAGCACAGCTGAAGGCTTGAAGTGATTACGGTAGACGCGGATCGCTTCATGCATGAAGCGCGGTGCGAAATGGGAGGCGAACGCGTAGGGCAAACCGCGTTCACCGGCCAGTTGTGCGCTGAACAGGCTGGAGCCGAGCAGCCAGACCGGGACATTGGTCCCGGTGCCCGGCATGGCGATGACTCGCTGGTCCGGCGTACGTGGCCCGAGGTATCGCATCAGTTCGGCGACGTCCTCGGGGAAATCATCAGCACTGCCAGAGCGTTCTCGACGCAGCGCCCGTGCGGTCATTTGATCGGAACCGGGCGCACGGCCCAGGCCCAGATCGATCCGTCCCGGGTAGAGACTCTCGAGGGTGCCGAATTGCTCGGCAATCACCAACGGCGCGTGGTTGGGCAGCATCACACCACCGGAACCAACCCGAATGGTCGAGGTGCCGCCGGCCAGATAGCCCAGCAATACCGAGGTGGCGGAACTGGCGATGCCGTCCATGTTGTGGTGTTCGGCGACCCAGAAGCGGTTGTAACCGAATTTCTCGACATGTTGCGCAAGGTCCAGCGAATTACGCAGCGACTGGGCCGCACTGCCATTCTCGCGCACGGGCACCAGATCGAGGGTCGAAAACTTGATATCGGACAGTCGTTTCATAAACCTGCTTCTCCAATTGAGGTCGCAGGTTTTTTCTCTCGAACGAAAACCTGCCAAATCCATAAGCGTGTTCCATGCAATGAGGGCATATACCCGAGTTTCAATAGCTACGCCAAAAAAACCTACGAAAACGGTAGGAATAATGAGATCAGGTGAACTTTGCGCCACCGTCTATCCTCAGAACCCTAGCAACCGAAAACCACGAAGGTGCGACGTTCCGCACCGGATCTTGAGGAGGCAGACATGGCTATCACGAAGAAAGCATCGGCTCATTGGGAAGGTGACCTGAAAACCGGCATCGGCTCGATCTCCACTGAAACCGGCGTACTCAGAGAAGCGCCTTATGGTTTCAAGGCGCGTTTCGAAGGCGGAAAAGGCACCAATCCTGAAGAGCTTATCGGCGCAGCCCACGCAGGCTGTTTCTCCATGGCGTTTTCGATGATCCTCGGCGATGCCGGCCTCAAGGCTGAGAGCATCGACACCAATGCCGAAGTTACCCTCGATCAGGTCGAGGGCGGTTTTGCGATCACCGCAGTGAAGTTGATCCTCAAGGCGAAAATTCCTGGGGCCACCCAGGCGCAGTTCGAGGAGTTGAGCAACAAAGCCAAAGAAGGCTGCCCGGTGTCCAAAGTGCTGAATGCGAAAATCAGCCTGGATGCAACGCTGGTTAGCTGATAATCAGGTACTGACGTCTTCACGAGCAGGCTCGCTCCCCACATTTGGAATGCATTCAAAATGTGGGGAGCGGGCCTGCTTGCGATGCGAGTTTATAAACGACACCCCCCAACGGCTCAACATGTGAGCGATGTCAGAACTCGCTTTGCAAAACTGTGGTCGAATAAATGACAGCAGCTGAAACGCAGGTCCCTGCGCGCTGCCTCAATGGAGCCTCACCATGAAACGTTTTGCCTTGGCGATTATGTGTTGCGCACTGGCCACATCGGCTTTGGCGCAGACGAAATCCTGTGAAGAACTCAAGGCCGAGATCGAAGCCAAGATCCAGGCCAATAACGTCTCGTCCTATACCCTGGAAATAGTTACCAACGATGAAGTGCACGATCAGAACATGGTTGTCGGTACGTGCGACGGCGGCACCAAGAAAATCATCTACCAGAAGAACGACCGCTGATCGGACTCACATGAGGCAATAAGATTCTCGATCTTCGGCGACGATTTCCCGCTTGGCGTTATACAACCGGGCACCGGGGGTAAACGCTATCGACTGGCCTACCAGCACGTAACGCTGGCCCGCTTCGAAATGATCGTATTGGATGGTCAGGTAGCACAGCCGTTCCGTAGGCCCATCCATCAAACTCGGGCCACCCCCGCCGGGCACTTCGAAGTCGAATCGAACAATCAGCTCATGGCTGCCGGGCGTCACTTGAAAAAAACGCCCGTCAGGCATTCGCTGCTTATCCAGACGTTCGGCCATGAGCAATTTGTCGTTGGGGAACGGGGTAGAAAAGTCCACCCAGGCCATTTGCGGGTTAACCGCCGGCAACGGGCTCTGGCAGCCGGCAACGACGCCGGCAGCGAGCAACAACATCAACCTGCGCATGATGAATGTCCCACCGATTGGTGATTCAGCATACCGCTGATCAGCTGCGTTGACAGCCTGCCGGTGTGCCCCGACCAATTACTTTTCGCTGCTGATCATAAAGTTTCGCCCACGGCCGAAAACCGATATTCCCCGCTTGCAACTGATACCGCTCGCCGGCGCTGAAGTCGTTGAATTTCACATTCAGCTGGCAGTCGCGCCACAGCGGCTTGGCATCAGGACCGATATTGGTGGGCTGAACCGCAAACTGGTAACGCACCGTCAACTCATGGCTTCCTGGCTGAACCTCGAAGTAGCGTTTGTCGGGTGAAGCCTTTTTATCGACTTTCAGCGCTTGCAGTGTGGTGTCTTCCTGCCGTGAATCCAGGTCGATCCACGCTTGAGATGGATCATGGTGAGGGAATCCGAATCCAGCACAGCCGGTCAGCATCAATAAGCCTCCCGTCAGCATCAATTTGCGCATAGCGGAGCTCCAGTCAGGCGGGATAGTCTTGCGGGCAGACTCTCCATGGATGATTTTTATTTTGATCAGGCCGCTTCCAAGCCTTGGGTTACTTGATCGCGTTTTTCGGATTTTGTTTCCGGGTGTACTGCTTTTACTGCTCAGCGGCTGCGCCAGCGTCAGCTATTACAGCCAACTGGCCAGCGGTCAGCTGCAATTGCTGCGAGCCAGGGAGCCGGTTTCCAGCGTCATCGCCGATCCGCGGCGCAGCGAACAATTACGTGCGCATCTGGCGCAATCACAAAAGGCCCGCACGTTTGCCAGCCAACAGCTGCACCTTCCGGACAATCAGAGCTACCGACTGTATGCCGACATCGGCCGGCCGTTTGTGGTCTGGAACGTCTTCACCACCCCGGAATTTTCCCTGACACCACAGAACCATTGCTTCCCCATTGCCGGCTGCGTCGCCTACCGCGGTTATTACAGCCAGAGTGCCGCCCGTGGCGAGGCTGCGTTGCAACGTCTGAAAGGTATGGATGTGTCGATTGGCGGCGTCGAGGCCTATTCGACGCTTGGCTGGTTCAACGATCCGATTATCAGTTCGATGATGGGTTGGGGTGACGAGCGGTTGGCGACGTTGATCTTTCACGAGCTCGCCCATCAGCGCTTCTATGTAAAGAACGACACTGAATTCAACGAGTCTTTTGCCACCTTTGTCGAGCAGGAAGGCACTCGCCAATGGCGGGCATTACGCGGCCTGCCTCCGGACGATGGTGTGCAGTCACAACACCGGGATCAGTTCATCCAGTTGGTTCTGGACACTCGCAAACGACTTGAAACGCTGTACGCCCTGCCGTTACCCGCAGACCAGATGCGCCAACGCAAAGCGGCGGAGTTCGAACGACTGCGCCAGGAGTATCGACAGCTGCGCGACAGCCGATGGGCCGGGGACAAACGCTACGACGCTTGGATCAATGCGCCGATGAACAATGCGCGGTTGTTGCCGTTCGGGTTGTATGACCAATGGGTGCCGGCGTTTGCCACGTTGTTTAAGCAGGTTGGTGGGGACTGGGTGAAGTTTTATGCGGCGGTCGAGAGGCTGGGTGCGTTGCCGATAGGTGAACGCAAGGTGGCGCTGAAGGCTTTGGCGGGGTCATAAAATTTCAGTGGCTTAAAGGGCCTCATCGCGAGCAGGCTCGCTCCCACATGATCCAATATGGAGCAGGCTTGCCCGCGATGGCGATTCAACTAGCGCTGCAAAAACGCCTGATGCATCTCTTTCAGCGTTTCGAAGTGATACGCGGGCGCTTCAGCGCTCAACTCTTCCCGGCTGCCAAAGCCATAACCTACTGCCGCCGCATCCAATCCATTACTGCGAGCACCGATCAGGTCGTGTTTGCGATCGCCAATCATCAGCGTGCTGGCCGGATCCAGGCCTTCTTCGGCCATCAGGTGGGCTATCAACTCGACCTTGTTGGTCCGGGTGCCATCCAGTTCGCTGCCGTAAATCACTTTGAAGTGCTTGGCGAAATCGAAGTGCCGGGCGATCTCCCGGGCAAACACCCACGGTTTGGACGTCGCGATGTACAGCTGGCGCCCCTGCCCGCTCAAGGTTTCCAACAACGGCGTAACGCCGTCGAATACGCGGTTCTCATACAAACCGGTCACCTTGAAGCGTTCGCGATAGAAATTCACGGCTTCCCAGGCTTTGGCCTCGTCGAATGCGTAAAACTGCATGAACGCTTGCAACAACGGCGGGCCGATGAAGTGTTCGAGCTTGGTCAAGTCAGGCTCATCGATGCCCAGTTTGCTCAGGGCGAACTGGATCGAGCGCGTAATGCCCTCACGCGGATCGGTCAGGGTGCCATCGAGGTCGAACAGTACGGTTTGATAATGCATGAAAATTCCTGGGCAAGTGCGAAATGCTTTCCGTTAGTCGAGGCTCAGAGCTGGTCGTAGCCTTCGGCCATGTGCAAATCCTTGAGCTTCACGTAATTCGCCGCACTGTAGGTAAAAAAGGCTTTTTCTTTGTCCGTCAGCGCGCGGATCTGTTTCACCGGGCTCCCCACATAAAGGAAGCCGCTTTCCAGGCGTTTGCCCGGCGGCACCAGGCTCCCGGCGCCGACAATCACATCGTCCTCGATCACAGCACCGTCCATGACGATGCTGCCCATGCCGATCAGAATCCGGTTACCGACGCTGCAGCCATGCAGCATGACCTTATGGGCAATGGTCACGTCATCTCCGATCAGGCAGGCAAAGCCATCGGGGTTGAACGGCCCGGCGTGAGTGATGTGCAACACGCAGCCATCCTGAACACTGGTGCGCGCGCCGATACGGATGCGGTGCATGTCGCCACGGATGACCGTCAGCGGCCACACCGAGCTGTCTTCGCCGATTTCGACGTCGCCGATCACCACTGCCGAACCGTCGACAAAAGCGCGTTTGCCCAGTAGCGGCGTATGGTTCTGATACTTGCGAAGGGTCACGATAGGGTTTCTCTCTGTTGCCGATAGCTGCGGTGAGCGTCGATTGTAATTAAGATGGCCGCATGTTTCTTCCAGCCAAGGTGCCAACCGTGAGCGTGAACAACCCTCTTTTGCAGTCCTACGACCTGCCGCCGTTCTCGGCGATCCGTGCCGAACACGTGCAACCGGCCATTGACCAGATCCTCGCTGACAACCGCGCCGCCATTGTCGAGATCCTCAAAACCCAGCGCAAACAGCCTACCTGGGCCGGTCTGGTGCTGGCGATGGACGAACTCAATGATCGCCTGGGCGCCGCCTGGAGCCCGGTCAGCCATCTGAACGCCGTGTGCAACAGCGCTGAACTGCGCGAAGCCTACGAGTCCTGCCTGCCGGCATTGAGCGCCTACTCCACCGAACTGGGCCAGAACCGCGAGCTGTTCGAGGCTTTCGAAGCCTTGGCCAACAGCCCCGAGGCTGCCGGTTTCGACGTGGCGCAGAAAACTATCCTGGAACACTCGCTGCGCGACTTCCGTTTGTCGGGTATCGACCTCCCGCCAGCCGAACAAAAACGCTACGCTGAAGTGCAGAGCAAACTGTCGGAGCTCGGCAGCCGTTTCTCCAACCAGTTGCTCGACGCCACTCAAGCCTGGACCAAACACGTTACCGACGAAGCCGCCCTCGCCGGCCTGACTGATTCGGCCAAGGCGCAAATGGCCGCTGCGGCCCAAGCCAAAGGCCTGGAAGGCTTTCTGATCACACTGGAATTCCCAAGCTATTACGCGGTGATGACCTACGCCCACGACCGCGCCTTGCGCGAAGAAGTCTACGCCGCCTACTGCACCCGAGCGTCGGACCAGGGCCCGAATGCCGGCCAGAACGACAACGGCCCGGTCATGGAAGAAATCCTCGACCTGCGTCAGGAGCTGGCCAAGCTGCTGGGTTTCGCCAGCTTCTCGGAGCTGAGCTTGGCGACCAAAATGGCCGAATCCAGCGATCAGGTGCTGAGTTTCCTGCGCGACCTCGCCAAGCGCAGCAAACCGTTTGCCGTCCGCGACCTGGAACAACTCAAGGCTTACGCCGCCGAACAAGGCTGCCCGGACCTGCAAAGCTGGGACAGCGGTTTCTACGGTGAAAAACTGCGCGAACAACGCTACAGCGTTGCCCAGGAAGCACTGCGTGCTTACTTCCCGATCGACAAGGTACTGGGCGGCCTGTTTGCCATCGTCCAACGCCTGTACGGCATCGAGATTGCCGAGCTCAAGGGCTTCGACACCTGGCACCCGGATGTTCGTCTGTTCGAAATCAAGGAAAACGGCCAGCACGTCGGCCGCTTCTTCTTCGACCTCTACGCTCGCGCCAACAAGCGTGGCGGTGCATGGATGGACGGCGCACGCGACCGTCGCCGCACCATTAGCGGCGTATTGCAAAGCCCGGTGGCTAACCTGGTGTGCAACTTCACACCGGCCGACAGCGGCAAACCGGCGCTGCTGACCCACGACGAAGTCACCACCCTGTTCCACGAATTCGGTCACGGCCTGCATCACCTGCTGACCCGCGTCGAACACGCTGGCGTGTCCGGCATCAACGGCGTGGCGTGGGATGCGGTCGAGTTGCCAAGCCAGTTCATGGAAAACTGGTGCTGGGAACCGGAAGGCCTGGCGCTGATTTCCGGTCACTACGAAACCGGCGAACCGCTGCCGCAGGACTTGCTGGAAAAAATGCTCGCGGCGAAAAACTTCCAGTCCGGCCTGATGATGGTTCGACAGCTGGAGTTTTCCCTGTTCGACTTTGAACTGCACGCCACCCACGGCGATGGCCGCAGCGTGGCGCAAGTTCTCGAAGGTGTGCGCGACGAGGTGTCGGTCATGCGTCCACCGGCCTACAACCGTTTCCCAAACAGCTTTGCGCACATCTTCGCGGGCGGTTATGCGGCGGGTTACTACAGCTACAAATGGGCCGAAGTGCTGTCGGCGGATGCCTTCTCGAAATTTGAAGAAGATGGCGTGCTGAACGCCGAGACCGGTCGCGCCTTTCGCGAAGCGATCCTCGCCCGCGGCGGTTCGCAGGAGCCGATGGTGCTGTTCGTCGACTTCCGCGGACGTGCGCCGTCGATTGACGCACTCTTGCGCCACAGCGGCCTGACTGAGGTCGCGGCAGCATGAGCGAGGGTCCTGTGATTACGAAGAAGCGCTTTATCGCCGGGGCGGTCTGCCCGGCCTGCAGCGAGCCCGACAAATTGATGATGTGGAATGAGGACGAGGTTCCGCACCGCGAGTGCGTGGGCTGCGGTTATTCCGACACGTTGAATGAACAAGGTCTGTCGGTGCCCAAGGAATTGGGCACGCGGGTCAATACGTCGGCGCTGAAGGCGCCGGACGCCAAGGTTCAGGCGGTGCAGTTTTTCCCGAACCCGAAGCTGAAGAAAAAGCCTGACGAGCAACACTGAGTCACCACCGTCCACACCTTCAGGGTGTGGACGGTAGTCTCATGATCCCTTCTTACTATTTATTCTCGACGTTCGCCGATTTGAACCAGTTCTTCATCGAGCACATGGCAAATGGGCTGGTACTGCAATCGCCATTGGCCAATGCGGTACGCAATTTGTCGGTATCCGCCTGCATCATGTAGCGAACACCGTCCTTGAAGTGGGTGCTGTCACCAAAACCGCCCTCGGTCATTTCGTTCAGAGCGTCTTCCTTGCTCCAACCCTGCACAACCACCCGATACATGGCAGCCATCAGGCCCGTGCGGTCGGACCCGTGTTTGCAATGCATCAACACCGGGCCTTTGGCCTCGGCATCCTGAATTGCGCGAAGGGCAGCGATGACCTGCGCATCATCCACGTGATTGGTGCGATAGGGCAGTTGGACCTGGTTGATGCCTGGTGTAGACAACCAGCGGGAGTCCGACTCAGGCAGGAAGTTGATGACGGTTCCAACCTTGAGCTTTTCCAGCAGCGGCACCACTCCACTGTCCGGCAATGCACTGCGGTAGAGAGTCGGGGACATCTGGAAGAGGTTGTACTTCGCCTCCACCGGCTGCGCCCATTCCGCAGGTCGCGATGATGTGCTGTCGCCGGCCAAGGCCAGCGATACATTGAACAAGGCAACAAGCGACAGACACATCGCTGGGATAAAACGAGTAATGAGCATGCTCGGCGGCCGTAGGGAAGAAGGGAATAATGACGTTCAGCTTCAGTCTTGAGCGGTCAAAGCGCTGTGAGCCAACTGTCAAAGAATCGTGAATGCAGCAATTTTCGTCACCAAACCCGGTTTATTTCCGCTGAATCGGTTCATCCTGATACTTAGCCTGCTACCATTTGTTGCCAAAGTTTGCAGATACCCAGCGTTATTACGGCCGCCACAGATCCGCATCCCTGCCAAAACACAAAGCTGTTCGACGAAACGGCTGAAAAAAACCATCAATGCCTGATGAGGTGCCCCCCATGTCTGATCAAGATCGAGACAACCCGCGGCGTGAATTTTTGCGCAAATCCCTGACCTTGATCCCGGTGGTCACCGTCGCCAGTACCGCGCTGGGTAGCTCCGTCCTGCTCGCCGCGCCAGAATCGGCTCCGGCCAACCCTGGCAGAACTCCTGTCAGCACCAACACCTATGAGCCCACCTACTTCACCGCCGAAGAATGGACATTCATCAAGGCTGCCGTTGCTCAATTGATTCCGAGTGATGCCCAAGGGCCTGGCGCGCTGGAAGCCGGCGTGCCGGAATATATCGACCGCCAAATGAACACCCCTTACGCCGCCGGTGCCCTGTGGTTTATGCAGGGGCCATTCAACGCCGACGCCGCGCCGGAAATGGGCTGGCAGAGCAAACTGGTGCCCAAAGAGATCTATCGCCTGGGTATTGCCGCCACGGATGCTTGGTCGAAGGCGTTCAACGGGAAAATATTTGCCGAGCAAGACAGCGCTACCCGAGACGATTTGCTGAAACAACTCGAGGCCGGAAAGCCTGAGTTCGAAAGCGTCCCGTCGAAGATTTTCTTCAACTTGCTGCTGCAAAACACTAAGGAAGGGTTCTTCTGCGACCCGATCCACGGTGGCAATAAAGGCATGGTCGGCTGGACCATGATCGGCTTCCCCGGCGCCCGCGCCGATTTCATGGCTTTGGTGGAACGCAACGAGCGATCCCCCCTCCCGGCCGTTTCGATCCGCGGCGAGAGGGCTTGAGCATGGCAACCGTAATGAAAAAGGTCGACGCAGTGATCGTCGGTTTTGGCTGGACTGGCGCGATCATGGCCAAGGAGCTGACCGA
>Ga0157371_10001948_pt1 | contig 20527 bp, 50 predicted proteins | sample C45metaG_FD_113462 | JGI IMG/M metagenome (GOLD analysis project Ga0157371, IMG submission 113462) | Corn rhizosphere microbial communities from Kellogg Biological Station, Michigan, USA - C4-5 metaG | ecosystem: Host-associated > Plants > Roots > Rhizosphere > Soil | place: USA: Michigan...
ACAAAGTAATCGCTGCGGTCAAGCCAGATTTTCATTTTCACGGTCACATGCACACTAAGTACGAATGGAAGAATACTCGTTCTCACGGCCTGCGTGAATCGTCTTTTGGCAACGACGAGACCGACTGGAATGGACACGCCACTATGACATACGGCTTGGAGTGTAATAGCGACAAGTGGTCGTGGGGCGTACTAGATACCGATAACCGTCAATTCACCTGGGGGCCTCATGTTTTGTCTTCATAAGTATCAGTTTATTACTGTCAACTACTATGAAAAAGCAACACAAGTAGTATTGATTTGTTCGAAGTGCGGTAAGGTGAAGATTAACACCTACTGGGCGGCTCTGAACCCAGATGCTATTAACTCGCTGATAGCAGCCAAAGGCTGGGAAATCTGATTTGACATGGGACAGCCTCATTGTTATTATATGATTAACGCTTGTGACAGAGCCTAATTCATAAACCAACGGAGGTGTAAACTAAATGGCACAGTCAGATTTGGACAGCATGGTAGTTGTCAAGACCGACGACGCGACCACTGCTTCTGAGCAGTTGGCTAACTTCGGTGAGGAAATTAACGACACTGAGGCAAAGGCAGCAGCCGCAGCCGCAGGTGTTCGCTATGCAGCCTTCATTAACTATGACGTGGCTCTTGACAGGTACGCAGCGCGTGACGACATTGAGGACCTAGCCCACAAGAACGCACGCGACATGCCTGCCGACTTCGCGGACGCATCCTTTATGCGTACTGTTGACGGGGCTCCTGGTTCCGGTTCAACCCGATGAGTTAAGCAGTAAAACTTTAAAACACGGGAGTGACGAAAGTCACTCCCGTGTTTTATGCCTATAAATACCAGTATTACTATTGACAAACACCCATTAAATATGTTAGACTACTATAGAAAGAGGACTCGACATGTTGAGTTTTGATATCAAGACGGCCCACCACATGGTTTCTAAGCAGCAGGCGCTCGGTAATGACGTTCGCTGGGATGGATGGGATATCGTCTTTTTCCGCCCCGCGCCCCAGGCTGTATACTCACAGAATGGTGCATGGCGCAATGAGCAGTGGGGGTTCGATAATCGCGTAGTCGTAGACGAACGCGGTAAGTGGAACGTAGACCCGCGTAATTTGAAGAAGTCTAAGAAAAGGACTAATGTCAAGTAGTATATTTGAGATACTAGGTATTTCAGCAGAAGACCTACGCTGGAAAGACCTTGGACTGTGTAACGGAGAAGACCCAGACAGGTTCTTTGAAGATTATGAATCCAGCCCTAGAGTTGCACAGGTCACAGACGAAATGTGTCTGTCGTGTCCGGTACGACAGCAGTGCCTAAGGGCCGGGGTAGAGGGTAATGAGACCGGCGTCTGGGGCGGGGTGTATTTGGTCAATGGTAGAGCAGACGAGAACCGTAACATGCATAAAACCAAAGAAGTATGGGATGAAATCAGGTCTTCGATATGACAAACTCCCTACTTACCCCCGAAATCAGTAATTTTATCAGGTCTTTGCCGTGGCCTAAGAAACTAAAGTGGGACGTGGTAGAATATGAAACACACCTATCCCTTTGCTTTTACCGCGATAATTTCATTACTCTGACAAGAGAAGAGCAGTACGTAGTTGTACCTCTAGTTGCCGAAGTTATGGAAAAGGTTAACAAACTGGGAATACCTATCAACTTCAAGCGCTTTGAATCTAGTTACGGAGGCCCGCATGGAAAAGGTACGGTTAATTGATGAAGACGTGGAAGCCGAACTCATACAGCGAGGAGCCTACGTGTCGCTGGTGAGATATCAGTATGCAGGAATGGATTGGGAAGTTTACGTAGAGAACGAGGAATATGAATTTGTCACAGAATGATACCCCACAGGTAGGTGCTAGATGCACGGTATGCCGTAAGCACAAGTTTAGTCTACGCGCCCGAAAGTCCCAATTGAACACAGGAATGCCCCTTTACCTTTGTGACGACTGCTTTACTAAACGATACGAGCCACGCTGGCTAGTCATCCTAGTGGGCCAGGAGGAAGGCGGTCTGGAAAAGATTCAAGACTATCTTGTAAACCATAAGTACGTAGGTAAAGACATTTCAGCCTCCGAACTAATTAAATAGCGGTTGTGTTATGCCGTCACCCATGCGATAATATGACCATGGCTGACAAATTTATGACAAACGGGGTTGACAGTGAATGTCTATTCATCTAGACCCTACTGTTGTATCCTTAATCGGTGCCCTCTGTGGAGGAATGGGACTAAAGGCCCTAGAGCACTGGTTGGGTCGCAACAAGATTAGAATTGATGAAGCAGCCCAGATGCGTGACGAACTGAGGGTTGACATTACCGCACAACGTGAGGAAATAAGAGCGCTAGAGGCTGAGGTAGACCGCTGGCGTAAGGACTATTATGATTTGCGTGATAAATATACGACCCTAAATGCTGAGTACTTGATTGCTATTGAAAAAATCAAGCACGAGGCAGAACTTGCAAAAGAAAGGGTCGGCGGTAGTGACCTTTCTGAAAAGGGAGAACAACCGCAATGATTAATTTCGATAAAGAACGTTGCGACCGTTGCAATGCCAGGTCGTACATGGTAGCGAACAAAAATGATTTGTTCCTATGGTTCTGCCGTCACCACGGCATAGAACACAATAAGGGCTTGGAGGCCGACCATTGGATGATACAGTACGACATTCAGGGGATGGAGAGACTCACAAATCCGATGATTTCAGTGTAAAGCACTATCACATCACCGGAGACGCAGCCAGTGGAGAAGAGTATATCAATGTGGTTCTAGAGGACCCCTACGATACCGCGATTCAATACGTTGGCCTGGTGTCAAGTGTGTTTCAAAACTATAAGGACAGAGAGCAACTACTCGCGGAGGAAGTTGCAATGAAATTACAAGGCAATTTCGGGTTTCAGTACGGAGTCAACAGGCTCGTGCTTTATGCCTACGGTTGTCCTGGCGGCTGTACGCCGTCTAAATGGAATTGAGGAACATTGCGATTTAGCGAACTACAAGATACCATACCGTACGCTATGGGCGGTAAGGCGAAGACATTAAGGTATTCACCATATAAACATGTCACCATAGCCATGCCGGGTAGACACGCTAAAGATACCGTGCCCAAGGGCGGTGACTTTGTTGTTATGATTACCGACCCGGCATTTAAGTTAAAAGAACACCAGTTCAGCCACGACGATATCTTCAAGGACGTAGAACTACGTCACGCTGATTCGAATGAAGCCACCAGTGGTTTTATGAAGAACTACTTAGAAATAGTGGCCTATGAAGAAGACGTGGAGAACTGTGTTTTTTGGCCTACCCCCGCTGGCTGCATCGACACAATGACATTTTTTGCTGCTGCGCAGGCTCTTGCGGTAGCCGAGCATCGCAGGTATGCTAGGTACGAGAAACAATTCGGAGGGCGCTACCTGCCTTTCCGTGCCGCTGCCGGAATTGCTGAGGGCCTGTGGGATGCCTCTCTGGCCTCTGAGCGCACCCGTAAGGGCGGTAGGCCGGGAATAGAATGGCTAGAGCAGGAGTTTGGTACACCAGCACTTACGAAAGAGTTGATGACATGACAGTTTTACAGTTAACAGACGAGAACGAAGTCTACGACGCTATTGACAGCGTCGATGGTCGTGTGGTAGTGTTGTTCACTGCACCGGCCTGGTGTGGTCCGTGCCGCAAGTTTGAGCCGCAGTACGTGCTGGCCGCTAATATGACGAATGCAGCCAAGTTCATCGCGGTAGATATTGACAAGGCACCGTGGACCACAGACGTTGCAGACATTAGAGCGGTACCCACAATCAGGCTATATGAGGGCGGTAAGTACATTAGAGACCTAAAGCCCGCAGCCGCCAAGCAATTTGTCGAATCTGTAGAATCCTAACAGATAGGTAATCCCATGAAGGAAACCATTACCACCACCATTACGCGCGTGTTTGAGCCCGGAGACATTGTTGTGCGTCTCCATAACAATTGCGGCAATAGGGATGGTTTTTATATTTCATACATTCGCATGGTGTCTGACTGGGTGCGCGTCGGCGCTATCAGCGGCGTGTCGAGTAGCACATACTCTGACGACTATATGAACCGTTTGCTGGACGATAATTCCGCTGCCTACAAGTATTGGCGGTGGTACTGCTATAATAGACTTATGAAAATACTAAGAACACCCCAAAGAACAGTAGCGGACTGGTTTAAAAAGATTGACCTACAGTGGTCTATTACAGACGGCCCCCGTGTGCCAGACGAAGACGATGTGGACCGAGCGTTTGACGAGGCCGCTAAGGTGCTGTACAATCAGTCTGTAGACACCCAGTTGACGGTGGGCGGCATGCACATCGTCAAGACCACAGACGGACATGATGTTTTCATGTACGTCGGCTCCTACGAATAGGACTAACATGAACTTTGAATTTGAATACACCGACCATTTCGATGCCTCTGACTCCTCTAGTTGGGTCAGGGCCGTCTACTACGATAGAGACACCCAGTCGGTGGGGCTTGTCTCCAAGAGTTACAGGACCCTTTACTTTTACGCTAACAGCACGCTGACCCCGGAGCAGTTTGACGATTGGGCTGCGGCAGAGTCTACCGGTACGTGGTGGCACCAGAATCCTGATTGGCGACGAGGCGGCGCTACCCGTCCTTACTACGAATTGGAATATAGCCTGGTAGAGAAGCAGAAGACTGTCAATGCAACTGCAACTGGTTCGTATACCGCCACGCCCGTCACGCTGACGATTAACATTGAGGTTTCTGATAAGGTTGTCGCGCGTAAGTTGCTTAATTCGATTATGGCTACCGCCGCTAATTTCGGTGTGGACAACTTCACTACGGAGGTTAACTGATATGATTAACTCTTTTCTTAACGCGTACCCGGTACTTGTTTCTATTTATCAGGCTGGCTACTACATGATTCCTGGCATCGGCTGGAAGCAGGCCATTGAGGCGCGTCTCGCAGACTATATCCTTTCCTGAGGTCGGTAGTGATAGGCAACAAAAAGAACGCTCGTATCGCTGCCAGTCTCTATGACTCGGGTAAAGATGAGACCGAGGGCTGGCACGTACTAGGCTCTGGTGGCACTAGGACTTGCTGGCTAGGCCCCGATGGTGTAGCATACAAGGTGACAGAGGCCGGGAACAGGTACGGCTGGTCGGCTAAGGCTAATGCCCGAGAGTATCGCAGGGTTAAGAAATATCGTGGCCCCAAGTGGAAAACAGTGCTAGAAGAGCAGTTGGTGCGAGTACCAGACGCTACACTATGGCAGTTGGAGGACCGCGCGGTACTGGCAATGGAATATGTCGAAGATTCAGGTATTAAGGTAGAGTGCGGCACATATCCAGACTATGATATCTGTAAGTGTCGTAAGTTCGGAGAGCATAGGATTTGTTTTTCCGTACTGCTAGACGACTACCTGACTACCAAATATAAGATGGACGACATGTTCTGGGGTAACGTAATTCTAGACAAGTCCGGTTGGTTCAACGTTATAGATTTAGGATGGTAGAAATGACTGAAAGTCTGTTGTGGGAGAATATGACCGAAGAGCAGAAGTACGCTAATTGGTCCTTAGCCTGTGAGCAGTTTGCTGCCTCTACAGGAGGCCACGAATTTTACCAGTATCCTACGTACTGTTCTATTATGGATTTTATGTCGGAACACCCAGTCATTAAGCAGATAAGGGAGAGTTATTAACATGTTGATTCCTCTAAAGGCGAAGTACCGCAGTGCGCACAAGGGCCGTTACTCGGGCGGCGAGAAGCCCGCACCGCGTAAGAACCGCCACAAGATTAACGACAAGCAGAAGGCTGCGCTGCCGCCGCAGCCGAAGATGATGCTTATTGTTGACGGTGCCACCGGCCACGGGGTCATGACAAGGGTAGGTTAAGATGCTTAGCGTGTGTACCTGTATAGTAGAAAATGGCGATACCGTCCGTACTGACGACCTTTGCCCGTTTCACTCTAATCGCCCAGGTGTCAAGCGAGCCGAACCCATGACTCTAGACGAATACTGGGACACTGTAAATCAGACCTTTCGCGCTTATCTGTGGCGCGACAACAAGTGGCGCTGGGGACAGACCTGCATGAATGTGTTGTGGGTTATGCGTCCTGATATTTATGATAAGGTCAAGGTTATGGGGGCCGATGTGTGGAATGAGCACGTGTCTAGCCCTACTTATGATGCTTTTGTTCGTCTATTATACTCGGAGTGGTAAATGCGTGATTTGTGGTTTGAGTATTTTGAGCACTGTCAGGACGAGGGTATTGAAGATACCCACGAAGGATTTCAGGACTGGTTGTACGACCGTGCCGACCTAGCACTCGGGAGTGACGGAAGTTGAACGACGGACACAAGCAATTTACCTATAAGGTACTTGCATACCATGAGAATAGCCCTATTTCTACCGGCGAACTACGTGAACTCGGTCTTGACGGCTGGGAGTTAGTCGCTATTGATGGGGACAATATTTATTTCAAGCGCGAAATCATCGACACGCTCTAGGGGTTGACGCCCCTCACTGCACGTGGTAGGCTGTAGCCACAGGCACAGACCGGGAGGAAATTATGAATCGAACCGCTGCACTGGCTCAGATAGTACAGGACTGTATCGACAATCCTGTGCGCTCGCGTCACCACGACTGGGCTCCTGGCGAGCAGTACGGTTACAATCATTTGACGCACAAGGGTCGTAGTCTTTATGACAATTTGCGAACCAAGTACGATTTCAGCCACAGGCAAGCACTCATATTTGCGACTATAGAGTTTGGCACCAAGAATGTAGCAGTCTGAGTCTTTACCCAAATAGCGTTGGAGCACTCAGACAAAAGTAAGCGGGTAGGGGAAGCGTAAAGATAAGACCCAATCCTATGCAGTTTCATACAACGGAAAAACACGCTGCATGCGCCAGGAACAAGGTGCTTTCCACGTCGGCGGTAAGGGAGTGGACCCTGAGAACGCTACGTTTAGACGAAATAACCTGGCCTACCTAAACTTCTAGCAAAGGATTGAATATGAAGGACTACGTAAACGGCACTATTGCCGATGTTACCTACGACAGCAGCGTCGGTAAGCCCGTTGGCGAGGGCATGGCGACGGTGCGCGCGGTGTATTCTAACGGCTATTGGGTGTTCGGGGTGGGACTTTACCTTTCGGAGGGTAGTCCCTATATTCGTAAGGTAGTCCTTTACGATGTTACCAAGCCTCCCGTGGAAGAGCCGACCAATCTGTTTGCTATTGTGCGCGTGGATGGTGACCGCCACTTCACCCGTTTTTCTGCCGTGGCGGAAAGCGGTAAAGAATCCTGGCGTTCAGTCATTGGGCAATTTACTTTCTCATGGAAAGAACTTTTGGATATGACCAAGACCGGCGACATTGAAATTATTTTCCCCGGAGTGGAGGCCAAGCGCTGATGGACGACCTGATTGAGGCTTTGAATCTGGTTAGACCCTACATGGGTGATTACGGCCTAGAATATCCCACCGGCTGCGAACACGACGTATTGTGGCTCAACGTTGACCCGACCAAGATTCCAGAAGATGTAATGGCTAGACTCTTTGATTTGTCATTTCTTCCTGATTCCGACTACGCCGGGTCCCTGGTGTCGTATCGGTTCGGTAGTTGTTAGACCATAATTCTCTTGACTACGCGTGTATAAACTGGTACGGTGACCGTATGCCGACGCGCAAAGACAACTATAGCGCGACCCACTGGTTCGGCGGTAGAGTAAGAATAGTCAGTGAAGCACGTTGTTTAATTTGTAGGCCATACACCGAGGCTGAGGCCCAAGACCTGTTAGGATATTAACCATGGAAATGTACGAGGTCGGCGGCTGTGTCCGAGACGAAATCCTTGGTGTCAAGTCCAAGGACATTGACTTTACCGTGGTGCTTCCTCAGGGTTCGTACCGCGACCCTTTTGAGTTTATGTGTGAGGAACTTGAATCCCAGGGCTTTAAGATTTTTCTAAAGACCCCGGAGTTTTTGACCGCACGAGCACAGTTTCCTCGTACCGGCCCGATGGGGTACAACAAACTGACGGCTGACTTTGTGCTGGCTCGCAAGGAATCTGGCTACTCTGACGGGCGTCGTCCTGACCACGTGCGACCCGGTACGCTGGACGACGACCTGGCTCGTCGTGACTTCACGATGAACGCTATTGCGAAGACAGGAGACGGCTCCTACGTAGACCCTTTTAATGGACGGGGCGACATAGCCGCCCGTATTATTCGGGCCGTTGGAGACCCCTCAGAACGCCTCAGAGAGGACGCTCTGCGTGCGGTGCGAGCGCTGAGGTTCAGCGTCACCAAGGGATTCAAGATTGACCCTGAACTGCGCTGGGCGATGCAGACCGTGGCGGTGCTCGACGGAGTTGCTGTCACGAGCCCGGAGCGTATCAGAGAAGAAATTAACAAGATGTTCATTGCTGATACCATGCGCTGCTTTGCTCTTTTCGATGAGTACCCGGCGCTGTTTGCGGCAATGTTTGCATCCGGTAAGATTCACATGGAAGCGAGCATGAGGACGAGGGGCCGGTAGGTAAATGTTGTATCTATTGCTATTCATCTTCTTTTTGCTATCGTTGCGGCATGCCCAAGGGAGGCTGGAAGTAATGGAAGAACTATGCGGCAAGCCGCGTCGATACTTTCCACAACAGACGTGCGAACTCCCAAGAGGTCACGCCGGTCCTCATGAAGACGTAACCCACATCTGGGAAAACAACGATTAAAGAAAGCATGCTTTTATGTTTCGTAATGGAGATTTTGTAGTCTACGTACCGCCGCGCGGTACGTATTATGAGCCTAATATATTCCTACGTACCAATGACAATACGTGGGTAGCCACAAAGCCGGTAGCGACAAAGGACATAACAGACAAGGCTATGTCAAGGATAATGTCTAGTCACCCACACTCATACAAGTACGGAGGTAATATCTATGATTACTTCACAACCTAAAATGGTGGTCAACGACAAGGCTTTTGTCGTAGCGTTCGACCTGCTGTCTACCATTGACTCCATAATGATGGAGTTTTTACTTAATCCTGTCGGTGCCAACGAATACGAGCGCGCGGGGTACAAGCAGGGAGTATCAGATTCATTGTTTGCCATAGCCAAGGGTAGAAAGGTTATTGCCGACCTATACGTCAAGGCGGTACAAGATACTAAGGGACTAGACAGTTGAGTTTACCTAAAGACATAGCCATGGAGGCTATAGCAGGAGCGCTCGACATACTCGAAATGGGTCTACTCAGAGAGTACGTCAACACGAGCGGTAAGGTAGATAAAAAAGACCAAAAAGGGTACAGAGAAGGCATAAACATAGCCCTAGCCCATATAGAAGCAGCCCGTAGAGGAATAGAAGACGCAAGGCGTAGGGTAGGATAGAAGGTAAAAAGCGACATAGACTCATGACTAAACTAATACATGCAACCTAATGGTTGCAGAATATGTTATGGGCGGGTAATCAAAAACCCCCATTTTTGCCTAAAAACAGGTCAAAATGAGCAAAAACCCCCCACTTTTGCCCCAAAAACACCCAAAAACAGGTCAAAACCCTCCACTTTTGTCTAAACGTGGACAAAATATGTCCATATTAACCCAGCCGCAGGCTGGCGGGGTAGGGTAGGGAGACCATATACTACCTATAGAGCATATACATAGGTACTTATACTGCCTATACGGGGAAAACTTACCTTACTCTACCGCTTTTGTGTCTGCTATACGGAAAAACCTTACCAAAGCCCCGAGATTTTTCATTACCTTTCGTAAAGGCCGAAAAAGATACCCGTTTACCAGCCAGACTTGGCAAAACTTCCGGGAAATTTGCATTGGGTTCGTAAAGGCCGATTTGAATTGTGTTTACCCCCTAGGGGGTAAACGCAGCGACCCCGACGCTGCCACGTCGGGGTCGTGCGTGCTAGTTGTTGTTCCAGCGCTCGTGGGACTCCCACACGTTGGAAAGGAACTTTGCCTTGGTAAGTGGACTCGCATTGGTCTTCAAACCGATACGCGCCTTAACCTCATCGAGCGTGACGTGGCGATAGGTGAGTTCCCCGTCGTCGTCGGTGGTCATGATGGGACCGGCAGGCGTGAGCACGCGGTCGAAGAGGTTGAGACGCTCGAAAAACAACTTAGCATTGTCTTCGGTAATCGTGTTGATACCGACCCCGATAGTACCCCAGATAAGGTATTCGGTCAGGGGCCAGTTCTCATCCGACTTTACCGACTCGTCGCACTTGGTGATATCCCAGTTCAGGGCCATTAGTCAATCCTCACAATCTCGATGTGGTCGTCAATGAAAGACAGGTCGTCAAAGTCGGCGCGAGCCTCCATTACCGGGGTAAAGCAGGCCGGTGCGATAAGGTCGCACTTAACGCACTGCCAGCGCCAGCCAATCATGGCGATGGAGAAGCGTCCGAAGGAATGCGGGCAGGTCTTCTGGTCTTCGTTCATGGCTACAACCTATCACAGTGGCTTGTCGGTGTCTACCCTTACGGCATAGTCAGTGAAGACCAAACCCGGGTAGGCAAAGCGATTGTCTTCGATGAGGTTTTCAGCAAACTCCTGTACCTCGTCGGTGTCCTCGCCGTGTTCAATCTCAATGGTGACTAGTGTACGCATACCTAAGTGTCTCACACCCTACCGCGCCCGTCAAGGCTTTACCCCCAAGGGGGTAACAACACGAGCGCCCCGCTTGCGCGGGGCACCGTGTCAGTCGAGCCTACTGGCCGCATAGATACGCAGGTTTTCCGTGAGGGGAGAACTACGAAACACATCGGCCATAGCATCCGCGTACTCAGACTTACGGGTGTAAGACTGGTCGAAGTAGCGTACCCAAATCTGCACGCCACCGCCGTACGCCTTGCGCGCGCGTCCGGTCTTGACCAACCAGATGGCGAACGAAGAATTACCGGGGCGAACATTAACCCAGGCAAAACCGCACGGGCCGTCCATCACGGGCTGATTCTCATATCCCGACACAATCATCGGGACCGGGACACACTCACGGCCCGCCGTCATACCGGCCTCGTGAGCCTGCGCGAACAGGTTTTCGAAGGCGGCATAACGCTCGGCACGCTCGGCCTTTTCGGCGGCAATCTTCTCCCGCAGAGTCGCGTATTCGGTCACTGTGTCACTTCCTTCACGTACGAACGATAGGTGATGATGTGCATATATCCGTCAGGCGTCCACGCCGACACGCGCACCACGTCGGACTCTGGCTGAATAACTCCACCGGTATACTTGTCCGCAAAAGCCTGATTCACCTTTGCGAGCAAAGCCAGCGCCGCGTTGACGTGGTTTTCTTCCGTGTCAACGGAGTAATCCCACGAGACAGTAGACGACAGGGCAAAGGTACCGTTATCCAATACCGATGCCTTGATACGACTGCCCTTTGTGTTGGTCGGGCCTAGGTACTTCGTGCGAATCATCATGGAATGAGTCTAGCACCTGAACACGTACCCCGCAACCCCCAATCTGGTTTACCCCCTAGGGGGTAAACGCGGCAATAGGCCGCGAATGCGGCCTATTGCTCTAGGATAAAGTAGTGAGTGATTGTCTGGTTTGTCACGATATGACCGGTATAAACATACCAATCATAATGTTCTAGAATCCATTCATAGTTTACCTCCACCTCGCCTAGTGAATCACGAATGATAAACCTAGATTCCAGAGTTGAAAGAATTGGCCCGACGACCCCCTCTCCAATTGCGCCACGCGACCCAAGTAATTGCCTGAATCTGCGCGGTAGAAAAACCAGTCATGTCGGCACAATCCGAATATGCCTCTGCCATGTCACGATAAAGCCGTTTGCCAATCTTGCGACCCTTACCCGGGAAAACCTTACCCATTGCGATATCGTGCGCGTGACAGTCAATTGTTGCAATGGAGGCATTCTCGGGCTCGGCAATGGCATATGCGAATGCCCGAGTCTTATCGCCGCGCAATACCTCCATTACGGGCTCGCCGTCAAGAATGCGTTGCGCCGCACGCACGGAATTGCCCAAAGAATCGGGACGCGCGACTCCACTAGTTAGTGAGTCGATAGCCAATTCTTTATTGCGCCACCACGGCGTCAAAGGCGAATATGCACTAATGACGCCAGCGCCACGCCACACGTCACCCGGCGACAATACTGCCGCCAGGTTATGCGCCTCGTCATACCAATGCATTCCCGCGTGAATGTCATCGGCAGTAGCGTTAAGGAAAACATGCATAATGTTTGTAGTGAACATTAGTTTTCCAATTCCTCCGTCATGAGAGTATCGAAAGTGACTTGCAATGCCTCAATTGTGTTACGCATATTGGACACAACGATATCGGTATCGGCGTCCTTAATCATGCGCCCGATTCGTTCGGTAGCGTCGGCACGTTCGGTATAGGACTCGATAATAGACCCGAGGTCTACCATGAGCCTGCCGTCGTCGGTCAGGAAGTGTGCAGGACTGTTCATAGGTACACCCTACCACCCGGGTCAGGGTATGCGCAAGGGTGAATGATTATACATTGAATGCGGGGTAAACGAAGTTTACCCCCTAGGGGGTAAGCCGTGGCAAAAGGAAAAGCCGCCAGCGACCTATCCCCTAGCCCGACGACTGAGCGGGGTGCACTGGCGGCTCCGAGCGATGCTCTCACCTTCAACAACTACAGTGTAGCAGGCCGTGAGGGTCAGTGTCAACCCTCACGGCCCGCGTGGGTCACTTCGCGGCGCGGCTCTGCATCACGAGGTCAGCGGCCTTGGCGAGGTCCGCGCTCGACAGACGGCCCTTGCGACCCTCGGGCTGACCGAGCATCTTGCGAACCTCGGAGGTCGGGAACGCCTCGGGACGCGGCAGGTGCGCGCCACGGCTCGACACCTTGAAGATGGGGAGCGTGGTCTCGCGCGGACCCTGCGCGACGTACTTCGTGCCCGGGTGAGCGGCCTCGTAGGCGCGGGCGGCGGGGTCGAGACGACCACGCGAACCGGTGGCGATACCCTGCTCCGTGGCCCACGCGCGGACCTCCTTGGCACCGACCGTGACGACCTTGGACTTGGTGGACTTCGACATGATGTTTCTCCTTGTGTGAGAGAGGCTTTGGTTTGTTTGGCTTACGTAGTAAGTCTAACCCTGTTTGGGGTTGGCGTCAAGGGCTTTGACCAACTTTCTTTTGCTACAGAATGGTAACAACTGCGGCGAGCGCAGCGACAAACATAGACAGCGCGAATGCGACCATGACGACAGCGGCGGCAGTAAGGATAAAGAGCCCTACCATCATAGCCGCACCGAGAACCCAACGCGCAATAATGTCAATCACGACACACGCTCAATCGTGACACGCTTACCCAAAACAATCGGGTCCTCGCATCGGTGGTCTACCAGTGAATATCCGCACGGCTGGCAGGCTTCGCGCATGGAATAGGTATTACCGTCTGTGTCACGAGCAATATACATATCCAGCGGATAACGCATTTCATCCATCGAACGGTACTCGGGATTAGGCGTAGCAACGATAACAACCTTATCGGTTACACCGTTAACTACCTTTACCGTAGTCGTAGCCTTGGAATCGCTAATGACCAAACCGTGATTCTTAATCTGGTCGTTAAGCCATTCGTGGTTTTCCTTAGAGATACGCCCGCGCGTAATTGCCTGAATACGGCCCGCCTTTAGCAGTGCCTCTTTAGCAGTAGTCATAGGGTCATCCTCTCATGGGTCGTAAGGGGTTGTCAAGCCTTACCCCCGACCCAATTAGGGGGTGGCGGTTTACCCCCTAGAGGGTAAATAAGGCTAGAGCCTTATACCACGAAGGTATAAGGCTGCAACCTTACGAGCGTGACTTGACCGGTGCCGACCACATCGACTGGGCACGCTTTACCTTTAGCGCTGGACCGTCGCCATAGGTCTCGACGTGCAGGAAAACCGATTGCTCGTTTTCCACCGCACGCTGCAAAACCTCAGACAGCCAGGCCAGGTCACGGCCACGAACCTCTACAATGTTGTTCATGTTCTCACTCCCACCAGGGGTCGATGATTGGGTCGATATAGGGCGAAAGAGAAATTCCGTGGTCACAAACCACCTCTTCGGGCTCGTTACCGAGAACGAAAAGAAGGAAAGAGTTTTCACGCTCTGCACCTTCTGGCAGGTCCACGAACAGCACCGACTCATCACACGACGTGAGCCAGTCGAGCGCCGACTCCTTGTCGGTGTAGGGCAGGTCTTCGTTTTCACCGTCACGGCTCACGGTAGGCGTGCAGCCGCGCTCGATGAGACCGTCGATGATAAGGCTAATGGCCTCGCGGTCGTTACTGGGCTTCATTCCCATCCTCGCTTTGTGTGCTTGGGCTTACGACGGTAGTCAGCGGCAGAGCCGTGGCGTGACGTGGCCGATGACCTACGGATATCTTGCATATGCTGGACATACACCTTATCCGAATTGCCTGACTTAGGGGCCTTGGACGCCTGCGGGCGTCGGTTGTGCTTGCTCATGGGTAGATTGTAGCACGGATTCCCGGGAGCGTGTCAATACCTACGTAAAGGCGACTTTTACCCTTTACCCCCTAGGGGGTAAAAGAGAGGTAGGGACAGAGGTAAAACTCTGTCCCTACCTTAACGGGTTTATCCATACTTATAATCAATTAGTGTTCGGTGTACTAACCCCACCGATAGGGAGAATGTGGCCTGACAGCCCGCGTCGGTCGCGGTCAATTATTTATAGCCATTCCAGAAGAGGCACCCGATACTGTTATCTATCCAGCGCGGCTATCAGGTTATCGCCTAACCTTTATCCATTATTTAGTTAGGTCCTACCGGGCTAGACCGCTAGCAGGTCAATGGTCCCGGCACGAGCGATGCCTCCCAGCCCATGATTGCTACAATGGTGGCGACACCAGCACCCTTGCAAACCTCACAACGGACGAGGCCGTTGTAGCCGGGGTGTTCGGACTGGGCACATGCGGGGCACTTGGTCATGGGACCAGACTAGCCTAGAACCCGCACGCTGTCAAGAACCTCTCGCGGTCAAAACGAGGGTTCTCGTTTTCGAAGTAGTCGGCCATGTCATCGGCAATATTGCGAATTGCCGTGTTGTAACCGCTATCGAAATCGATAGTGCTATCGGGAGAACCGTTGCGCCATTCAAGGATACGCGCGATTGCCTCAAAGTGCTTGCGGGTCACTTGGCACCCCCAACCTTGTACATGGCAGCGAGGTTGGCGCGGCGCTGCGCTTCCTTGCGGAGGATTGCCTGCGCACGACGCTCGGCGTCAACGGCGCGCTTGTGGTCGAGGAGTTTGGTGTTCTCGTTGTTCTTCATGACGCCATTATAGGCACGCCACGGTAAGCCTGTCAAGGCTTACCCCCTAAGGGGTAAAAGCGCGGTAGACAAAGCAAAAACCCCCAGACCGTCGTCTAGGGGTTTTGCTACAAGATATCGACTAGCGACCTGGATAAGCCCCGACTCATTATCGGACTGACTTATTTAACCCAGGTGTGGAAGGGTGTCCCGCAGAGACCCGTGAGCGAAAAGCAAAACGCTGCGTCCGTCTTACTAGTGGCTCACCCTAGACAGTATTAGAGTACGTGTGACACGGCTCAACATAAGGCACAGAGGTTGGTATAGGTACCGCCTTTCGGATTTACCGCCTCTAATAGGATAGCCTAGGATATCCATTAACGAGGACTTACACCGCGCTGAGTCCGCACATTGACTTGTCCGTTTTAGTTGTCTGAGTCGGTCAGACCTACTCATATACTGGTTCGGTTCCCCTGTTCTCTTGTAAGAGAAGCGTACCACGAGTTACCGGGGTCGCACAAGCCCTGTCGTAAAGCATGTTCTTACCCTTTACCCCCTAGAGGGTAACTACAAACACGCCCCGCTATGCGGGGCGTGTTGTCAGTAGTTACGCGGCGGGTAGTAGGACGCGAGCCGGTAGTCCTCGCACGCATCCTTAGCCTCACGGAGCCCGGAACCGGAGAGGGCGCGCAACTCCTTGATTGCCTTAATCTTCTGGTCGGCCTTGATGTAGTCCATGATGGTCACGGACGCGAAGCACGCGTTAACGAGGTCGTCGTGGCTGTACTTGCCGTACTCAGGGACGCAGCCGTTAGGCAGCAGGCCCGCGCGGACCAGTTCGGCGGTCAGTGCGAGCGAGCCGCTGAACGTGGCGGCAACGCCAGCCACGGACAGTGCACGGTTGACAGCAGCGGCCTGGTTCTGGAATGTGTCGAGGTCAATGTTCATGGGACGAGTATATACACACACCGTAAGCCGTGTCAACACTTACCCCCTAGAGGGTAATGGTGCCCCTCACCAGAGGAGAGCGGCAACCATGAGCACGAATGCACAAACAATGAGCAAGGGGCTCAACGTGAAAACACCTACGACGGCGGTACCGAAGGCAAGACCATTCAGGCAAGCATCCACAGTTTCACATCCTCATCAGCAGGGATATCGAATTCTTCTACCTCGTCAGTGATATATGAAACACCCTTGACATAGATAGTATCTCCGTTATCTATCACCTTGTCAAGGACTATGTACTGGTCATCGTAGACAATCTGGTCGTGCTCTTCTAGGCACGAGGCGTCTACATTGTCATAAATCTTGAAGTCATCCATGGCGTAAGCCTCTCATATTCCCGGGACCGTTGTCAAGCCACCGTAAAGCATGTTCTTACCCTTTACCCCCCAGGGGGTAAAGTGGTTTTACCCCGGGTGGCTAGCCTATGCCCGCCACCCGGGGTAAGTCAGTAGGTAATGACCGTCAGCGTCTCGCCGCACGAGTAGCACACCCGCACGTCACGGCCCGCGAAGTCGGTTTCCCAGCCAGAGTCGTCGTGGTCGCACGGGAATTCGAAATCGCCGTCGAATTCGTGCTCGTGCACGAAACGGGGCTCTTCGTCGCCGTCCACCGGAATCCCGGCAGTGTCATCGGTGACAGCGGCCTTATAGTAGGCGTAGTCCACGGCAGAGTCGAAGCCGAGCAGGTTCTGGATTGCGGTGTTGGTCATGGGACCAGGGTAGCACGCGGGTGCATGTGCGCGCAACTACCTAGACCATACGAGTTTGTTTACCCCCTAGGGGGTAAACCCCCGGAGGGGTCAGTCCATGTAGCACTGAACGTGGGTCAGGCTCTCACCGAAGTGGACGCCATAGATTGCGCGGTAGCCGCGCGTGTGGTAGGTGACCTCAACTTCGCCGTTGTGGCCGTACTGGTTGGTCACGGAGAAGCGGACAGCGGCGCGCACCACGGGCACCATGTCAAAATCACCGCGCTCGCGCATGATGTGGCGGACAGCGGACAGCAGGTCCACGCGGTAGGTCTCGTCCAGGGTAACGTCGTCGGCAAGCCCGTCACGCACGAGGCTGAGCGCCCACGCGTCGTCGTCGTGGTCGATGGTCAGGTTAGAAAGGCGAATGGTCATGCGACCAGCCTAGCGGGCAAAATGGCGATTGTCAATCTTTACCCCCTAAGGGGTAACTACACAACAGCCCCGCTTTCGCGGGGCGTGTGTTTTAGTAGCCTGCGGCCTCTGCTGTCATGTCGCGGAAACTGCGGTCGTCGGGGTTGCAGTCGGGGTCGTCGCAGACACGTGCCTCGACATGACGATAGCCCTCTTCGGTGGGTTCGCTCCACTCGTAGTGGTGGCTGTTGCCGCCGTCTTGGTCGGGCTGAATCAGCAATTGTCCGCCCAGGCCGTGGCCGGTAGAGACAATGGAGGTGATGACGCGGTTACAGAAGTCGATATCCCCAAAGGCGTTATCGTCCTTGTTGAAATCGGTCACCTCCTGCTCGGTCATGGTCATGACGTACTCACGATGATAGGTGGAGTCGCAATCGCGCGAAGAGGACTCGATGTGGGCGTGAAGTCGAATGGTCATGTGACCAGGATACACCACGTAAGGCGGTGCGCACAAGCACAAAAGACGTTTTACCCCTTAGGGGGTAAAACCCCTTTCGGGGTCACGCCGTCCAGCGTGCACGCGATGCGGATACGCAATATCCGTATTCAAACCACGATATGACCTTGCTGCGGTCAATCATGGAAACTACGGCCACGACATGGGCCTTGCCGTAGCGCTTACGGTCACGGTTCGCGGCTGCGTAGCCGGTGGCGAATTCACTCATGCTTTGTTCACCTTCTTTACCCTGACGAGGTTAACAGTTGTGGGACGACCCTTGGAATCGCGGGTGTCGATGGTGGCACTCGTGGTGGTGCCCATGCCATTGAAGTACATAACACGTCCCTTAGCCGTACCGGCGTGGCCGTCGCGGGCAACATAGGAAACCAAAACAGGCTTGTCGCCCGCGTCGAGCAAAGCCGACTTGATACGCGTGACGTGGCGCGCCTCTTCGGGAGTCAGCGGGAAGGAAAAGTTTCTGGGCATAGCCCATGGTCTCACGAATTCCCGGGACCTGTCAAGGGTCTCCGTAAAGGAAGAACTTACCCGACGCGTTTACCCCCTAGGGGGTAAACCCCTTTCGGGGTTCAGTGCTGAATTAGGTTTGCGAAAACATGCGTTCCCGCTTCGTGGTCAACCGACCAAACGAAAAACGTGAGTACGACCAGGGCGACGAGGAAAAGTTTCATGACTACACCTTAGCGGCAGAAGTAGAGGGTTGAAAGCGAAACACGGTATTCTTTACCGTCGATTGTGACGTTTCCGGTAGCGGTCTTGCCAAGGTGGTCCAGCATGAGGCCGGTGATGCGACGGCCCGCATAGAACACGTTTCCGCCACCGTGGCCGCGTGTAATCTGCACAATGACATGGCCCGGAATAACGCCGTGCTCGCCACTGGTCCAGCAATCGTGATTGGCAGCGATAGCAGCCGGTGAGCCCTGCGCGAGCGGTACGGAGAAAGCGGGTGCCGGGTGCATAGCACCATAGCAGTAAGAGAATCCGAATACGGCTACGGCAATGGCGGCATAGATAGAGAACGCCATTGCCCACTTGCTCATCACGGTACCCATGGGTACATGGTAGCACAGACTCGGAGAAAACACACAACATTCGTAAGGCGTTTTCCGGGTTACCCTGCCCGGTTCGTAACTAGGGTTTGGAGTTACCCCCTAGGGGGTAAATCGACTAAGTCGATAGACAAAGCCCGTGGCACGTGCTGCCACACGTGCCACGGGCAGGCATAGCCCTAGAAGGGCATATAAGCCAATCTGAGGGCCTTGCCTATTGGGTGGGGCCAGGGTACCGGCCCCACCCTGTTAGGGCCTACAGGACGCTCATAGTGGCGTCAGGGCAGCACCCCCAGTCGTCCCAGTCGATAGCGTCCCGAGTGCTCACCCGGTCCTCCTCGGTGCCTGCCACCGCGCCCACGGAGCCGCACCCGTGGCACGCCCAGACGATGCCAGCCGCGCGAGCAAAGGACGCGGCGACCTCCTCGCACGCTTGCAGGTACTCCACACCCGTCGCGCGCGCGTAGCGGGTCACGGCATCCTCGGGAACGTGCACGCCGTGTGACTCAACAATCTCGACCAAAGCAATCATGATTCTTTCCTAACGTGTTGGGCGGGGGCCGGGACTCGGCCCCCGCCAGGGTGTCAGTGGGTGGGGGAGAGACGCGCCAGGTCAGCGCGCGCGGGCCAGGTCAGCGGGACGAGGTCAGGACGCGCCAGGTCAGCGGTCCAGACGATGGGGCCACGGTCCTTCGCGCGCGTGTTGCACACGGAGTGAGCCACGATGACGTTACCGGGGATGAAGCCGCGCACCTGGGGGCCGCGCGAGACGATGTGGAAATATTCGGCGCTCTCGTCCAGCGCGTCACCGCACGCGGGGCAGATTCCACCCTGCTCCACGGCGAGCCAGAGACGCAGCCCGATACGCGGGTTTCCCGCTTTGCCGTAGCGGGTGGGGAGCCGAGAGTCCCCGGTCACGCCCGGGTACGTGAAGTCATCCCCGGCCATGTCGGCAAGGGTGGCGATGAAGGTGTCGGTCAGCATGGCAGTGCCTTTCGGAATCAGTGGGCCTTACAAGAGAAACGATACGGCAATGCAAGGGGTAACGGTAGGGAATCGCCCTAGATTCTTTTGCGAATTCTTGCAACGGGTCGCCGTGCAACTTTGTGCAGTGGGCGCACTATCCGGAGAGCGATTCCGCTTTTGCAAAACGGGTATCGTACACATATAAAAAATCTATGCATTTTGCACTGGAAAACTTTGTCTGACAATATAAAAATTTATGCATTTTGATACCAAAAGTATCTGCCATATAGCATATAATTTATTAAGTTTTCTATGAGCAGGTCTCACACGTATAGCCACCATGGGGGCCGGGTATACAGTGACATGTCAACGGCTCTATTTGGTACTCTACCTCGCCAAAGATGACAAAATCACTGTAGTTGTCGTATTTATACATTGCTAAGGGGACTAGCCAAGAAAGGTTAGGAATAAACTGCTCGGGCCATAGTGCCATAGATACTATGGGGCTTTGGTTTATGACTACTTCTTCTTCCTCTACCGTTTTTAGTCCGTCCAAGACCTCTGGCGCTACGCGCGTCTTGTAGAAGGCAATGACAGCGGGGT
>Ga0157371_10001949_pt1 | contig 20527 bp, 15 predicted proteins | sample C45metaG_FD_113462 | JGI IMG/M metagenome (GOLD analysis project Ga0157371, IMG submission 113462) | Corn rhizosphere microbial communities from Kellogg Biological Station, Michigan, USA - C4-5 metaG | ecosystem: Host-associated > Plants > Roots > Rhizosphere > Soil | place: USA: Michigan...
ATAATTTATAAACAACCACATGAAGAAAGGTATAGTAATTCTTTTCGCAGCAACACTTGGGTTAGCTGCTTGTAACAACTACAAAAAAGGACCGGGAGGTTTGATGTATCAGATACACAAATCGGGAGGAAACGAAAAAATTAAAGAAGGTGATATCGTTAAGATTAACTTTATCCAAAAAACTGAAAAAGATTCGACAATAGTAAGTACGTTTGATTTAGGTCAGCCACAAGTATTTCCGGTAGGGAAAAAAGCTTATGATGGCGATATGAACGATGTACTTTACTTGTTTGGTGAAGGTGATAGTGCAACATTTAAGTTAAACCTTGATACTATGGCTAAGCACTCTGGCCAGCCAAAACCACCAGCAAACGCAAAAGATACCTATATGGTATTTACTGTTAAAATTGAAAAAGTATTGAAAAAAGCTGCTGGCGAAGCAGATACAACTTTCCAGAAAAAAGCTCAGGAGTTTTTCCAAAAAGATTATCAAGCTACTATTGCTAAATTAAAAGATTCTGAAGCTGGAAAAATCAAAAAATTTGTTGAAGACAATAACCTTAAAACCCAAACTACTGCATCTGGTTTACAGTATGTAATTAATACTCCAGGTAGTGCACAAAAGCCAGTTGCGGGTGATACAATAATGTTGAACTATACTGGTAAATTGCTTCCTAAAAAAGCTAACGGTAAAGACAATATTTTTGATACTTCAATAGAATCTGTTGCTAAAGAAGCAGGAAAATATAATGCTATGGCAAAATATGCTCCACGTCCGTTTACTATTGGTGCAGCAATCCCTGGATTTGATGAGGCTTATCAATTAATTGGTAAAGGTGGAAAAATCACTGTAATCATTCCTTCGGCATTAGGTTACGGAGAAGGTGGTCAGCCACAAGCTGGAATCAGTCCTTTCTCTCCTCTTTGCTTTGAAATTGAAATTGTAGATATTAAAAAACCAACAGCTGGTGCTACTATTACTCCAATTACTCCAACAGCTCCGGTAAAATAATATAATTTATTAGCTGTCTATACAGCTTGAATAAAAAGGGGGTGATCTTTTAAGATCACCCCCTTTTTTTGTTGTTATCGGCTTACCATGGTTTTTTGTTAACTTTGCTCATGCTTTTAACAGATACCCACACACACCTGTATTACGAAACGGACGAGGAAAAACAAGCATTGCTGATGCAGCGTTGCTTTGATAATAATGTAGAGCGACTGTTTTTGCCTAATGTTGATATTGCATCCATCGCCAGCATAGATGCGATGCTGAAGAAATACCCTAAAAATTGTTTTGCTATGGCAGGCCTTCATCCTTGCGAGGTTAAGGAAGGCTATGAACTGGTACTGGATGAGATTTGCGAGAGCATTGTGGATAGGGAGATTTATGCTATTGGAGAGATAGGAATTGATTTATACTGGGACAAGGCAACTTTGGAGATTCAGAAAACAGCTTTTATAGAACAGATTAACTGGGCGAAAGATCTTGATTTGCCTATTGTAATTCACTGCAGAGAAGCCTTTGATGAGGTTTTTGAAGTTTTGGAACAGGAGAAGGACGAAAAGCTGAGAGGGATTTTTCACTGTTTTACTGGTAACGTTGAACAAGCCAGGCAAGCCATAAACCTTGAGTTTTATTTAGGTATTGGTGGTGTGGTTACTTATAAAAAAGCCGGACTGGATGAGGTATTAAAAGAAATCCCTCTGGCAAATATTGTTTTGGAAACAGATTCTCCTTATTTGGCACCGGTTCCTTTTAGAGGAAAGCCTAATGAAAGCAGTTACCTTGTTCATATTGCAGAAAAAGTAGCTGAGATATACAATACAAGTATAGAAGAGGTTGCTTTAATTACAACAGCAAATTCCAGGAGCATTTTTAAAGTTTAATAATGACCAAGATACTTATTATATACACAGGCGGTACAATAGGGATGGTTAACGATCCTGGAACAGGGGCACTAATTCCTTTTGATTTTAAGCAAATTCAGCAAAATGTGCCTGAATTAAAACGGTTGAATTACGATCTTGATGTGTATTCTTTTGATCCTATACTCGATTCGTCGAATATGACGCCTGAGATCTGGGCTGATATTGCTCAACTGATCTACAATAAATATGAAGAGTTTGACGGTTTTGTAATTTTACATGGATCAGATACGATGGCTTTTACGGCGTCGGCCTTAAGTTTTATGCTCGAAAATCTTGGGAAACCTGTAGTACTTACGGGTTCCCAGCTCCCGATAGGTGAAATTAGAACAGATGCTAAGGAGAATTTAATTACTGCTCTGGAAATAGCGGCTACTAAAACCGATGGTAAGGCTATGATTCCGGAAGTATGTATTTATTTTGATTACCAGTTGTTTAGAGGGAACAGGTCGATAAAATACAATGCCGAAAAGTTTGAAGCTTTTAGGTCGCCAAATTACCCTATTCTGGCAGAGGCGGGGGTAACACTTTCTTTTTTTAAGAATTATATTTTGCCTCAGCCAGGGAAGGCATTAAAGCTGAATTTGAAATTTAACTCTAATATCGGGGTATTAAAATTATATCCGGGGATATCGCCTCAGGCTGTTAAGGCCATAACAGACTCGCCGGTAGATGCAATTATTTTAGAAACCTTTGGCTCTGGAAATACAACTACCGCGCAATGGTTTATTGATTGTTTGCAAAAGGCAATTAGTAAAGGTAAGGTGATAGTAGACATTACTCAGTGCCAACGTGGCTCAGTAGAGCTTGGGATGTATCAGACTAGTAAAAAGCTACAGCAAATGGGTGTGGTTAGCGGGTATGATATGACATTTGAAGCTACGACTACTAAAATGATGTATCTGATGGGGCAGGGGTTGGATAGAAGTGAACTGGTTCGTTTAATAGAACAGCCTTTGAGAGGAGAATTAACTGTTTAAAGTAAATTTGCAGTGTAGGTTTTATGCTGGAAGATTATAATCTTAAATTTGTATATGGGAATGAATATTGAGCAGATTTATACAGGTTGTTTGGCTGAAGCAGCTTACTATATTGAAAGTAATGGTGAAGCTGCTATAATTGATCCTTTGCGCGAAGTTGAGCCTTATTTAAAGAAGGCAGACAAGGATAAAGCAAAGATTAAGTATATTTTTGAAACACATTTTCATGCGGATTTTGTATCCGGGCATATAGATTTAGCAGAGAAATCGGGGGCTGATATTGTATACGGCCCAACTGCTGTAACCTCTTTTAAATCGCACATTGCTAAAGATGGTGAGCAATTTAAAGTTGGTGATTTAACAATTACTGCATTGCACACACCGGGGCATACTCCCGAATCTACAACTTATTTATTAACGGATAAAGATGGTAAGGCCTATTGTATTTTTACCGGTGATACCTTATTTATTGGTGATGTTGGCAGGCCAGATCTGGCTCAGCAGGGTTCTTTAACTGTTGAGGATATGGCAGGTACTTTGTATGATTCTTTGCAGAATAAGATATTAACATTGCCTGATGATGTACTTGTATACCCTGCACATGGGGCAGGTTCTGCCTGTGGCAAGAACATGAGTAAAGAGACTTTTGATACTTTAGGCCATCAAAAGGAAGTAAACTATGCGCTTAAGGCAAAAACAAAAGAACAGTTTATAAAAGAAGTAACTGATGGTATTTTGCCGCCTCCGCAGTATTTTGCGAAAAATGCTGCCATGAATAAAGATGGATATGAGAGTTTTGATGATGTTTACGAGAAGGGGTTAAATCCTTTGTCGCCAGATGAATTTGAGGCTACAGCGAATCATTCAGGAGCAGTGATTGTGGATACCAGGGATCCACAGGTATTTGCAAAAGGCTTCATTCCTTCGTCAGTAAATATTGGCCTTAACGGACAATTTGCACCTTGGGTAGGAGCTTTAATTACTGATTTGAAGCAAGCTTTATTACTGATTGTTGAGGAGGGGAAAGAGGAAGAAGCCATTACACGCTTATCGCGTGTGGGTTATGATAACACCATTGGATATCTGGATGGTGGAATTGATGCCTGGAAAGCAAGTGGTAAAGCTATTGACACGATTACTTCTATTTCTGCTCAGGCTTTTGAAGATATTGTAAATGAGAATCCTGAGGTGAATGCTCTTGATGTAAGAAAACCCGGAGAATATGAAGCGGAGCATTTGGAAAGTACATTAACCCGTCCTTTGGATTATATTAATGACTGGACAAAGGAGATTGATACTAAGCAAACTTATTACATTCATTGCGCCGGCGGTTACAGATCTATGATAGCCGCTTCTATACTTAAAGCGAGGGGGGTAGATCATGTAATTGATATTGCTGGCGGTTATGGGGCCATTAAATCAACCGGATTAAAACGGACGGATTTTGCATGCCCATCTAAAGCAATGAAAAGCTAAGGGTTTAGTTCTCTTTGATCTTTAAGGTAGTAGTGATAAAGTTGTCGATTGCTTTTTGAACACCCTCAATATCTTTGGATGTAATGTGAGAGCCAAGAACATGACTGCCACCATTTGGTATAGCAACCTTTGCTTTTAAATCTGATGGTGTTCCTAGTTCATTGTACATTTTTAACATGGCATCAACCCTTACAACGGGGTCTTGTTCCTGTTCATTTTTGTAATAGTATAAAAGAAGTAATGGTTGTTTTACCTTGTTAAAGGTTTCTTTGAGCATGGTTGTTTCAACAAGCTCTTCGAGTTGTACTACCGATTCAAGACGATATTTGGTGTACCAGTATTTTTTATATTCTTCAGTTTTACCTTCTACTATTCTTTCTTTGCCACCTGATACTAGTCGTGACATTTGCAGACCCCATGGATTGTTAGCAAGAAAGGCAAGTTTATCGTTAATGGCCACGTTAGGTGAGATTAGGATAACGCTGTATACATCAGGATAGGTGGCGGCAAGTTTTAATGCCAGTGTGCCTCCTGTGGAAGTGCCGATCAGAATAACTTTTTTACCTAATCTTTTTCCTATTTCAAGAGCCTGTTTGGCACTTTCCCATAAGCGATCGGCAGTGGAATATTCCATTGCTGAAGCTGTATCTACCCCATGATCTGCCAGTCTGGATAAATAGAGGTTGGCTTTTATTTTTTTGGCAAGGTTTATATGGACAGGATTGCCCTCTTCTTTAGATGCTGAGTAGCCATGCAAATAAACTACGGCATATTCTGTTTGCTGTTTAGTAGTATCTGCCCAGACAATTTCGGCTTCATTATCTGGTTTTATTTTATGTCGGGTTTCTATGCTTTTTATATAACCTTCGAGTTTAGTTATTGCTGGAACAGAGGGTAAAGCTGTTGCGTAGAGCGGGTGCTGAGGTTTTGGGCCTAACAGATAGACCAAAATTGCGAGAGCAAGCACAGCAGATAGTACTATTAATGTTATTTTCACCTTAAACTTTTTACTAAAAGTACAGTTTTAAAGGAATTTAATTTATGTTTGCACACACATTTTTTACCTGAATGCCTGGAATAGATCAGATAAAATTACCAATAGCAAAAGATATTGATGCCTTTGAAGAAAAATTCAAAGCTTCGATGCATAGCGATGCCCCATTGTTAGATCGTATTACCCATTATATTGTAAAGAGAAAGGGTAAGCAAATCCGTCCGATGTTTGTTTTTTTTGCTGCAAAACTATGTGGTGGTATTATTGAATCAACACATCGTGGTGCTGCTTTGGTAGAGTTACTTCATACTGCTACTCTTGTTCATGATGATGTGGTTGATAATGCTTATGAAAGAAGAGGGTTCTTTTCTATTAACGCATTATGGAAAAATAAGATAGCTGTTTTAGTGGGTGATTATTTGCTTGCTAAAGGTTTACTGTTATCAGTAAATAATAACGAGTTCCGATTACTTCAGATAGTTTCGGAGGCGGTAAAACAGATGAGTGAGGGTGAACTGCTGCAAATTGAGAAGGTAAGGCGGATGGATATTAGTGAAGCATTGTATTTTGATGTTATCAGACAGAAAACGGCATCGCTAATTGCTTCATGCTGCGCATGTGGGGCTGCATCAGCTGGTGCTGATGATGAAACGATAGAGAAGATGAGGTTGTTTGGTGAGAAGGTAGGAATCGCTTTTCAGATTAAGGATGATACTTTTGATTTTGGAACTGATGATGTTGGAAAACCATTAGGGATAGATATTAAAGAGAAAAAAGTTACACTGCCTTTAATTTATGCCCTAAACCGAGCCGAAAAAGCGGAGAAAAAAAGGATTGTAAGCCTTGTAAAAAACCATCAGGATGATCCTGTGAAAATACAGGAGATAATTGATTTTGTAAACGCAAAAGATGGCGTACATTATGCCAATCAGAAAATGATACAGTATCAGCAGGAAGCTTTTGATATTCTGCATAGCTTTGAGCCGGGCGAAGCAAGAACCGGACTGGAACAACTGGTAAGATATACTACCGAACGGAAAAAATAATATCTGTTTTTATCTGTTATCATATAATCAGAAACTATAAAATATGTTTATGAGGATTTTTCTCTTTTTATTTATTTTTTGCACCATTAAAGTTCAGGCGCAAGATGATTTCAGTGCTGCTTTTAAAAAAATCGATGCTGAAGTGCAGACAGGCTCTAAAGCATATGTTAATTTAAAGAATGTAACTGAATCAATTGGTCATAGGTTAACAGGATCTGCGAATGGTGCAAAAGCAGAAGAGTATGCATTTAAGTTGCTTAGGTCGTATGGTTATGATGTTAAATTTCAGCCTTTTGAAGTTGAAAGCTGGAGTAGATTAACTAATGAGACCAGAATTGGTGATTCGGAAGATAGTCTGACTAAAATTACCTCGGTAACGCTTGCACATTCTCCTGTAAAGGCAAATGTAAAAGAGGAGTTGGTTGACTTAGGTAATGGGCTTGAAAATGATTATAAGCTGGATTCTGGAAAGGTAAAGGGAAAAATAGCATTGGTGTTTTTGGGGGTTCTACCAGGGTCGCCTGAGGGTACTCCTGCTCTACATCGTTCAGAAAAAGCGGCAATAGCTACAAAATATGGTGCTGCAGGTATAATCATTATTAATGGGGTAAAAGGTGGTGTGTTGCTTACCGGAACTGCATCCGTAACAGGAAAATTAATTCCGATACCCGCTGTTTGTATTGGCCTGGAAAATGGAATGCGAATTAAGGAAAAGTTAAAGACCAGGAAGCAGTTTGCGAGTTTAAATATGACAAATTTCTCGGGTCTGATTAAAGCAAGGAATGTAATTGCCACCATGAAAGGTACAGATACATTGAGTGATAAAATTGTTGTTGGAGGGCATTTGGATAGTTGGGATTTGGCAACAGGAGCAATTGATAATGGTATTGGATCGTTTGCAGTAATAGATATGGCAAGAACCTATAAAGCATTGAATCTTGAGAATAAAAGGACAATTGAGTTTGTGCTATTTATGGGAGAGGAACAGGGCTTATTAGGCTCAAAAGCTTATGTAGAGGTGGCGAAGCATTTAAATGCTCTGGATCAGATTAAGTTTATGCTAAACTATGACATGACTAATGATCCTAAGGGTTTCTCGACAAGCAGGGCTGAGATGAAGAACCTGTTTGGTTTATGGGGTAGTCAGATAGCTAAAATAGATACCGGGTTTAAAAACATATTCTATTCTGGAGCTTGGTTGCATAGTGATCATCAACCTTTTATGCTACAAGGGATTCCAATTGGCGGAGGAACAGGTGGGGATTTGCCAAATAACTCGGGTCCATTCTATCATTCTGATGGAGATGTTTTTAAATTGGTTGATGAGCAGGGACTGAAAAATACGGTACGGTTTAGTACTATGCTTGTGTACGGGCTTGCAAACACACCTGTTTTACCGGTCAAAAAACAAGGCGACGATGAGCTGAAAGAGTTTTTAAAACAGAATAATCTTGAAGTTCCTTTGAAGATTGCTGGTGAGTGGAGATGGTAGAACGAGGCTGATCAGGAGTTTTTTACCAGTATAGCTTCCAGGGCATTGGCCGCATCATCACACCTGTCGGTAGCCATTTCTAATGTTTGCAGAAGTTCTTTCTGCTTAATAAGCTCGATTGGGTTTAATTCAGTTTTAAAGAGACCGGCAACGGCATGATTACATAACTGATCTGCTTTGCTTTCGCCTTTGTATATTCTTAGACAAACATCGGATATAATGGTTTTATTTTTGAAACTCCTTAGCTCCTTAAGGGCGCTATCCAGATCTTTGCACATTTCTGTGAGTAAATTTGCCAGCTTGATCATAGTTTTATTGAGCTGAAGGATGTTATACATTTCAATGCTGATTGCTGCGGCCCTTATATAATCGGAAATATCGTAAAGTGCACTAATAAGGGTATGGATATCTTCCCGGCTAAAGGGGGTGATTATACTTTTGCTTAATCCAAGGAAAACAGCATGCCTTATTTTATTTACGTTGCGTTCCAGCTGCTCAATCTTTTTTATGTGTTTGTTTCTCTGATCGAGATCATTTGTGCTTAGGGCAAGTAAGAGTGTTTCGGATATGCTGATCAGATTTTTACCAGATTGTTCAAATAGAGGCTGGAATTTTTTGTCGGGCGGAATAAAAAATTTGAGGACGCTGTTCATATGACTGATGTATATAGTAAATGTACATCAGCTATATTAACCTATTGTGAACTTTAAATTAGATATTTTAAATGATAGATATTTTTATTCCCATACTCTCAAGATGTTTTACTGTATGTTCAGAAATACCGCTATCGGTAATGATATGATCTACTTCCTCGATGCCACATATTCTGCCGAAGCCACGTTTGCCAAATTTAGTTGAATCGGCCAGGACAATTATTTTTTGAGATGAATCTATCATTTGTCGGTTTAAATGAGCTTCAAAGGCATTTGTTGTGGTGAGGCCAAATTCAAGGTCTATTCCATCTACCCCCAAAAATAGTTTGCTGCAAAATACATTTCCCAATACATTGTCGGAATAGGGGCCGGTAACAGATGATGAGCTTTTTCTTAGCAATCCTCCAAGCTGAATTACCTCTATGTTGGAATGGTGCACAAGTTCAAGGGCGACATTTAATGCCGATGTAATAACTGTTAAAGCTCCTTTTGGCTTAATGCATCTTGCCAGTGCCAGAACAGTAGTTCCGGATGCTATGATGATGGAATCATTGTCTTCTATCAGTTCTGCAGCAAGGGTTCCAATTCTTACCTTTTCTGCAGATTGCAGGTGTTCTTTTTCATTAACAGGCTTATCTACAGTATACGGATTGTTTAAAGTTGCCCCTCCATGTGTTCTAAACAGCAGATTTTTATCTTCGAGAAGTTTCAGATCCTTCCGTATTGTAACAGATGAAACGTCGAGTTCTTTGCACAGACTTTGAACATCGAGCGATCCGTTTACCTGAATCTTATTTAAAATATATTGGTGTCTTTCTGCAATGTTAATCATTAGAGCTAAAATATTAAGATCTATTAATATAATGATATTTTTCAACTGTAAAGTTAGCGAAGCAATAAGAATAGTTGTTTAAATTTTTTAATGATTTTGTTTTTATTATATAATAATTATGTTTAGTTTCGTTTTGTTGCTATTATATGTATAAACGAAAGTTTATGAAATAATAATGGCTTAAAATGGTAAATAAACGAAATGATATTTAATAGAGAAGCATTTGTTGAGCGCATTGATAAGAAAAGCGATTGGGATGTTATAATTATAGGTGGGGGTGCAACTGGATTAGGGACAGCGGTGGATGCTGCATCCAGAGGGTATAGTACTTTGCTTTTGGAACAGTCTGATTTTGCAAAGGGGACTTCGAGTAGAAGTACAAAGCTGGTTCATGGAGGGGTAAGGTATTTGGCTCAGGGTGATATTGCTCTGGTTTATGAGGCCTTGCATGAACGTGGACTGTTGCTAAAAAATGCAGCCCATTTGGTGAAGGATCAGGATTTTATTATACCGTGCTATTCGTGGTTTTCTAAATACAAGTATTTAATAGGGCTAAAATTTTATGATTTATTGGCTGGGAAAAGCGGTTTTAAAAAATCCTCTTTTTTATCTGTTGATAAGGTTTTACAAGCAATTCCAGGTTTAAAACGTGATGGATTGATTGGTGGGATTAGTTATAGCGATGGTCAATTTGATGATGCAAGGTTAGCCTTAAACTTAGCTCAGACTACTGCAGAGTATGGTGGTGTGACGCTTAATTATATGAAGGTGACCGGTCTTACTAAAGAGGGGGGACAGATTAATGGTGTTTCATTTACTGATCTTGAGAGCGGGAAATCGTATTCGTTAAAAGCGAAGGTGGTTGTGAATGCTACCGGCGTATTTGTGGATGAGATTTTAAAGATGGATTTGCCTTCTGGCAAACAAATAGTGCGGCCAAGTCAGGGCGCACATGTAGTACTTGATAAGTCGTTTTTGCAAGGTAATAGTGCCTTGATGATTCCAAAAACGTCAGACGGGCGGGTTCTGTTTGCTGTTCCATGGCATGGAAAAGTACTGGTGGGTACAACAGATACTCCGCTAGATGAGCACAGTTTGGAACCAAAACCATTAGATGGGGAGATTGACTTTATATTGAGTACAGCAGGTAAATATTTAACTAAAATACCGTCGAGATCTGATGTACTGGCAACATTCGCCGGTCTGCGTCCGTTAGCTGCACCTGGTAAAGATACCAATAGTACTAAAGAGATTTCAAGAAGCCATAAGCTGTTGACCAGCAAATCAGGACTCATTACTATAACCGGTGGTAAATGGACTACTTATCGCAGAATGGCTATGGATGTGGTGGATAAGGCTATTGAACTTGGTAAGTTGCCTGCTGCCGGCTGTATTACTGAAAACGTTAAGATTCATGGATATACTCCGGGGATAGATGAAAGTTCACTGGGGATTTATGGTGCAGACGCAGAAGGAATAAGAAGATTGATGATTGAGGAACCTGAATTGAATGCAGCTGTATATCCTGGTTATGATTATTTAAAAGCTGAGGTGATTTGGATGGTAAGGAATGAGATGGCCCGGTCGATAGAAGATGTGCTTTCTCGTAGAATGCGATTATTGTTTCTTGATGCAAAAGTAGCTCTATTACTTGCTCCGGAGGTGGCAAGTATGATGGCTGATGAATTGGGGAAGGATGCAAAATGGGTAGAAAGCCAGATTGAGGAATTCAAAAATCTGGTGAAACAATATTTATTGAGTTAGTATGATGGGGCGTGAACTTAATATAGTGTTAATATTAACTTAAAACTACAACTGGCATCTTTGCAGCAAAAAGAAAAAAACGAAATGAAACGAAATGCTGCAAAAAAAGAAAAGAAAACCAAATAACAAACCAAGTATGATGAATAAAACTTTTACAAATCAAATGAGATTACGAAAAGTTTCAAAGTGTGTGCTTTTTGCATTCTTTGTTACTTTTATGAATCCGCTTCAAATGTTTGCGGCTGCACCTATTGCAGTTTCGGGCAAAATGTCTCAGCAGGAGACAGTCACAATTAAAGGAACGGTAAAGGATGCTGCCAATGGCCAGTTGATGCCAGGGGTAACAATAACGGATAATCAAAAGAAAGTTCTAGGTGTTACAAATGGAGAAGGAGCATTTACTATAACGGTTAATAAAGGTACTGAGGTGTCTTTTAATATGCTTGGGTATGTTGCTGCTAAAATGATTTTCTCTGAAAATCAGTCAAATGTAGAGGTTAAATTGGCTTCTTCGAGCAGTGAGCTTAATGAAGTGGTTGTTACCGCCTTGGGTATAAAACGTGAGGCTAATTCTTTGGGTTTTGGCGCCACAAAAATTGGAGGTAAGGAAATTTCAGATGCCCCTTCTAATAACTGGTCTGACGCTTTGAAAGGAAAAGTACCGGGCTTAACGCTTACACAAACTGGTTCCGGGCCTATAAATAGTACCAGAATAAATTTGAGAGGGGATAGGTCTCTAAGTGGAAATAATGAGGCATTAATAGTTGTAGATGGGGTTCCGTTAATAACGCGCGCTGCAAGTTCCGGGGTTAATGATGCTTACGGAGCCGGCTCATCTGGTGCAGATAAAGATATTCCGGTAGATTTTGGAAATGGAATCTCGGATATAAACCCCGACGATATAGAATCTATAACTGTGTTAAAAGGGGCTGCTGCTGCTGCACTTTATGGAAGTAGAGCTCAAAATGGTGCTTTTATTATCACTACAAAATCAGGAAGTAAAAGAGACAAGGGAATTGGTGTTACTGTTAACTCGAACAGTAGTTTTAACGATGTGTTGCGCTGGCCAGATTATCAATATGAGTACGGGCAAGGTAACTTGAACAAGAATAAGGCAGGAGAGCTTTATTATTCTTATTCGGCTTCGGCGGATGGGCCAAACACGGGATCGACATCAAGTGCTTGGGGACCTAAATTTGATGGTCAAAGTTATTTTCAATATGATCCGAACGTAGAGGGACAAGGTGCTACAAGAACTCCTTGGGTTCCTTATAAGGATAATATTAAGGGATTTTGGAGAACAGGATATACATTGCAAAACAGCGTGGCACTAGACGGTGGCACGGATGTATTTACCGCAAGGGCATCAATTACACATACTAAGAATGAGTGGATAATGCCAAATACGGGTTTTGAAAGAATAGTAGGGTCATTAAATACGAGTTTACAACTTTCAAAGAAACTTAAGTTGAATGGTAAATTTAACTATACAAATAAAACCAGTGATAATTTGCCTGGTACAGGGTATAATGGGCAGTCTATTGCTTACTTTATGATCTTCCAAAATCCCAACGTTGACCTTAATTGGTACGCCCCAAGATGGAAAAAAGGTCAAGAGCAATTGAAACAGATTCACCCATATAGTTCTTTTATTGAGAATCCTTTTCTGATTGCCAATGAGATGACAAACAGTTTGAATAGTACTAACCTGGATGGGAATTTACAGGGAGTTTATACTTTTAATGACAGGTGGGAATTAATGTTTAGATCGGGCATTAACATGCGTGTAGATGCAAGAGAACAGCGCCGGACTTTTGATACAGCTAATTTTCCGCTGGGGTACTATAAGCAGCAAGACGTTAATTTCATGGAGTCTAATACAGACGCATTGTTAAGTTATAACAATGAGATTTTACCAAAATTAGAGTTTCGTGCTTCTATTGGAGGGAATTTGATGAGCAGGGATGAGAAACAAATTAATTCAATTGCAAGAGGTTTATTGCTTCCTGGTGTGTACAAACTTTCAAATGCTTTAACTTCTGCGGTTGCTGAAAATGGTATATATAAGAGAAAAACACATAGTGTTTTTGGATTAATGAACTTCTCGTGGGATAAGAAGATTTATCTGGATATTACAGGCCGCAATGACTGGTCTTCTACTTTGCCTGAAAATAATAATTCTTATTTCTACCCTTCAGTAAGTTCAAGTTATATTCTGAGTGAGATTTTTAAATTACCAGAAGTGATTTCATTTGCAAAACTTAGGCTTTCGTGGGCTCAGATAGGATCTGATACTGAGCCATACAGAACTATTAAATATTACGGAGTTTCGGCCTTTCCTGGCTCATCAGAAGCTCCAAGCACTTTGCAAAATGCAGATCTTAAACCTGAAATGTCAAGATCATGGGAAACTGGAGCGAACATATCTTTATTTAAGAACCGCATTAATGCAGATGTGAACTTGTATTTAACAAATACTACAAATCAGGTATTATCTGTTCCTTTAGATATAACTACCGGATTTAGTAGTGCCTTTATAAATGGTGGAAAAATTAGAAACAAGGGTATTGAAGTAATGCTGACTGGAAAGCCTGTGGCTACAACGGATTTTACATGGACATCAACAGTTACCTGGGCAAAAAATAAGAATACAATTCTGGAATTAAGTAAGGATGTTCTTGCCTCGCAACAGGTTATTGCGCAGAGCGGTGCAGGTGCAGCGTCGATAATTGCTACTGTTGGAGGTTCGACAGGTGATTTGTGGGGCTATGGACTGGTAAGAAACGATAAAGGCCAGGTTATTTTTGATAAAGCTACCGGCCTTGCAACCCGCCCTAGCGATATACAAAAAATTGGAAATGCTTATGCGGACTGGAGAGGCGGATTTCAGAATGAATTCAGATATAAAGATTTTACGCTTAGCGTGTTAATTGATGGACAATATGGGGGGATAGTTTATTCGCAAACACATCATAAAATGACTGAACAAGGTAAATTAAAACATACGTTGGTGGGTCGTGAAGAAGGCGGGGTTATAGGTGATGGGGTTGTACAAAATGCTGATGGAACTTTTTCTCCAAATACCACAAGAGTACCAGTTAATACTTGGTATGCTGATTATTATCGTCGTGCAAATTTGGAAACCAATAGCTTTGATGCATCATTTTTAAAGTTAAGGGAGGCGCGTATCGAATATCGCTTGCCTAAATCAGTGATAAATAGATTAAAGGTATCCGGAGTTACGGTGGCACTTTACGGAAGAGATCTTGCGATGATTTCGAAGTTCCCTGCTTTTGATCCTGAAACGGCTGCGTTGAATGGATCAACCATTATGCCAGGTGTAGAAATGGGCCAATTGCCAAGTACAAGGACTTTTGGATTAAATCTTCGCCTGCAACTGTAATTGGTTCCAGATAAAATATTGATAATAAGGCTTTGGCCAAAAAAGAAATAAAGATGAAAAAAAAGATAATCGCCATTTTTACCTTAGTTAGTCTAATGGCAGCTTCTTCATGTACTAAAAACTTTGAAGAACTAAATGTTGATCCTAACCGAATAGATAAAGTAACGCCAGGGAGTTTAATTACTCCAACCATTTATGGAATGAGTACTTATTTTACAGTTAGGAGTTATGATTTTACCTGGCAACTGATGCAGGTAGGAATCCCGAATCCAAGTGTTGCTCTTGGAATACACCGTTATGATGTTCAGGAAGGCGCCGGAAACGGAACCTGGAACAATTGTTACAAATATTTACGGAATGTTAGAGAGATGGAGGCTGCATCTGTAACATATAATCAGCCGGCTTATAAAGCTGTGGCCATTACTTTGCGTGCTTACATTACAGGAATTTTGACTGATAGTTTTGGTGATATCCCTTTTTCAGAAGCATTGCAGGCAGAAGATAAGATCACACAGCCTAAATTTGATACTCAGGAAGAAATTTATACTTCTTTAATAAAACAACTAGAGGAGGCAAATACTATTTATAGTGGAACTGAGGTGATGTCAGGAAATGATCTCTTGTATAATAATGTAAAAGCCAACTGGCGCAAGTTTAATAACTCACTTTTGATGCGAATGATCTTGCGTCTTTCAAAAAAAGCTGAGTTTAAGAGTTATGAGAAATTGGCAGCAATAATTGCTGATCCTGTTAAATATCCTGTATTTACTAACAATACTGAAGCAGCAATTGTAAAAGTTAACGGTGTGGCACCTTATGATTATGCATGGGGCCGTCGTCAGGACTATGTTAACTTTACAGCTATGGGTTCATTCTTTGTTGATATGTTGAATGACCTGGAAGATCCAAGAAGAGCTTTATTTATGACAAAAGCTTCAAGAATTGTAAACGATAAATCAGAAAGTATAGGATATAAGGGATTTACTGCCGGTCACTCTGGTGATATTACTCAATTTGATTTTAATCCAAGTACTCCAAATGGCGATTTGATGTATCCAAGTGCTGTTGGAACATTTATTAATGAAATCATTATGAGTTATGCTGAGGTAGAATTTATTAAAGCTGAGGTTGCATTGAAAACCGGCGATTTGGCTGCGGCAAAAATTGCGTATGAAAAAGGAGTTACTGCCGCAGTAACGCAATGGCCAAATGGTGTAATGCCTGCAAATTATTTTGTAAACCAAAAGGCTGCTTTTAACGGGACATTTGAGCAGATCATGAACCAAAAATATCTTGCCTTATTCTTTTGTGATTATCAGCAATGGTTTGAGTATCGTAGAACTGGCTTCCCTGTTTTGCCTAAAACGGAATTCATGCTTCATAATGGAGATATGCCAACCCGTTTTATGTACCATAATGATGTACGCAGATTTAATCCTGCTAATTATAAGATCGCTGCTGATCGTATTGGGGGGGATAATGTGATGACGAAAGTATGGTGGGAAAAGTAATTTGACCAAAAAAAAGCTTGCAGAAATTACCTGCAAGCTTTTTTTTAGATTTAAATAAGAATGAATAGAAGATCATTTATACAAAGTTTCGGTTTATTTACAGGAGCCGCATTTATTAGCTTACAAACAAAAGGTTATGGTAACCTGAAGAGAGGTGATACCATTAAAGGTAAGGTAATAGCAAACAGAAAAGGTGTGGCAGGAGTAGCTATTTCTGACGGATTTTCTGTAGTAATTACGAATTCAAAAGGTGAGTACATTATAAAGCCACATCAAAATGCTATTCAAATATTTATGTCGACACCTTCAGGCTATGAATTTAAGACAACTCATAATATAGCAGAACAGTATGAAATGCTTGGAAGCAGGAATCAATATGATTTTGAGCTGGTACGTTTAAAAAAGAATGATGACAAGCATAATTTTATTATATGGGCTGATCCGCAGGTAAAGAATAAAAAGGATGTTCAGCAAATGATGGAGACAGCTGTTCCTGATGTTAAGAAAGAGATAGCAAGTATGGGGTCTGATGCTTTGGTTCATGGCATTTGTGTGGGTGATATAGTTTGGGATAACCACACGCTTTTTCCCGATTACAATTCAGCAGTAGCCCAGATGGGGATCCCATTTTTCCAGGCACTAGGTAATCATGATATGGACTACAGGCAAGGTGGAGATGATACTTCTGATAAGACCTTTAAAGAAGTATATGGTCCAACATATTATTCTTTTAATCGTGGAAAGGCGCACTATGTGGTTCTTGATGATGTAAGATATTTGGGTAGTGAAAGACTATATGATGGCTATATAACTGAAAACCAGTTGGAGTGGCTGGCGAAGGATTTGCAGTATGTTGATAAAGGTAAACTGATTATAATTTGCCTTCATATACCTGTGCACAATGCAGTTAAAAATAATGAAGCACTTTATGCCACTTTGGAAGGGTTTGAGAATGTACACATTATGTCGGGGCATACCCATTATAATACGAACGTAATCAAAAATGGAATTTACGAGCACAATCACGGAACAGTGTGCGGTGCCTGGTGGACGGGACCAATATGTGAAGATGGAACGCCAAGGGGCTACGGTGTTTATGAGGTAGATGGAACAAAATTGAAATGGTATTACAAATCTACAGGATTAGATAGGACAAAACAGCTGAGCATTTATGTAGATAAGTTAAGTGATCAACAAAGGCTTGTGGCTAATGTTTGGAACTGGGATCATGAATGGAAAGTAGAATATACCCTCGATGATAAACCTATGGGGGCCCTTGAACAGTTAAAGGGATATGATCCGTTGGCTGTTGAATTATATAAGGGCGATAACCTGCCAGTAGGAAGAGCTTTTGCCGAGCCTAGAAAAACTGAACATTTGTTTATTGCACATTTTAATGCCTCGATAAAAAAGGTTGAAGTGAACGTGATGGATCGTTTTGGAAATAAGTACACAGCTGTTGCTGAATCATAAAAAGCATTAAACAATTATAATAATGAAGAAACTGATAAGTTTAGGATTTGGGATTTTATTATGCCTCTGCGCTTGTAAAACAACTAGAAATAGTGCTTTCAATTATAATTCAGGCTTCCCGTCGTTTAGTACTGAAGCACATAGAGGAGGGAGAGGATTAATGCCGGAGAATACAATTATTGCCATGCGTAATGCAATAGATATTGGAGTAACCACTTTGGAAATGGATACCCATATCACTAAAGATGGTAGAGTTGTAGTTACACATGATGATTATTTAAGCCCGGGGTTTATGTTAACTCCTGATGGCAAGGATATTCCAGTTGGAGATTCAAAAAGATATGCGGTTTATCAAATGAACTACGACGTATTAAAAACGTTTGATTTGGGGTCAAAAGTTCACGCGGGGTTTCCTGATCAAAAGAAGGTTAAATCCTACATTCCACTTTTGGCCGATCTAATAGATTCTGTTCAGCAATATTCAAAAGGCAAAAAACAGATGTTCTATAATATTGAAACTAAATGCAGTATGGCAGGTGATAATATTTTGAATCCTGAACCAGAAAAATTCGTAGAGCTGTTAATGGGTGTAATAGAAAGTAAAGGGATAGCCCCTTATGTAGTTATTCAATCTTTTGACAAGAGAACGCTGCAAATCCTTAATAAGAAGTATCCAAAAGTGAAGACATCTTTTCTGGTGGATAACAAGAAAGATGTTGAACAGAATTTAACAGACCTTGGTTTTAATCCTTTTATAATAAGTCCCGCTTTTAAAATGGTTGATGAAGCCATGGTGAAAAAGAGCCATGAAAAGCACATCAAGGTAGTTCCCTGGACAGTAAACACAAAGGTGGATATCAATAGGCTAAAACAGATGGGAGTTGATGGAATTATTTCTGACTATCCGAATTTGCTTGCAGACTTCTTCCCAAATAAATCGTCTATTGGACAGACTATGGCCTGGGATAGTACTTACAGACCTGCTAAATATAAGGAGTTAGTAGAAAAGTTTAATGTGGATAAGAAATCTGAGAAGGACTTTGTGTTTGTGGGCAATAGTATAACGGCTGGAGGTAACTGGGCTGAGTTGCTTGATTTGCCGAATGCAAAAAATAGAGGTATCTCTGGAGATATTACATTTGGTGTTTTAGAGCGGTTAAATGAAGTAATATCAGGAAAGCCGGCTAAAGTATTTATTTTGATAGGGATTAATGATATTTCAAGAAATATTCCTGATAGCATTATTCTTAGAAATTATAAAACGATAATCAGTAGAATTCGTAAAGGGTCAAAAAGAACCAGGATTTACTTTTATACTCTTTTGCCTGTAAATAGCGAGTTTAATAAATTTAAAAATCATTATGGCAAGGATGAACATATCTTGTGGCTAAATGAACAGATAAGGAATTTTAAAGACAAACGGCTTACAATAATTGATCTGTATCCGCAGTTTATAGACGGAGCTAATCACCTCAGGGCAGATTTAACCAAAGATGGCCTGCACCTGAATGATACAGGATATAAGGTATGGACAGACTTTCTTAAAAATGAGGGCTATTTGAAATAGAAACTAGGAAAAGAGTTATTGCACATATTGGATATACTTGCTTTATCTTTTATTTTTTGGGCGGGAGGCTATTAATGCAATGCTACTTGCAGGTACCTATTTGATTCTCGGTGGATTGGCTAATTTTTTGATTACAGACACAAAGGTAATTAAGCACATAGGAACAGATTTGTAAAGATTATTAAGGCAATGAATATGTTTTGGCTTTTACAATAAAAAGGAGTTGAACAGGTAAAATAAAATACCTACTTTTACAGCCCGCTTATGGAACAGATAAAAACATCATTTGATTTTGAAAAACCTTTAGCTGAGCTTGTTCAGCAAATAGAGAAGGTTAAACAGGTTGCTGATAAGACAAAAGTAGACATGTCTGCCACCTTAGCAGAGCTTGAAGAAAAATTGGAGCAAACACAGAAAACTCTTTACACCCACTTAACTGGCTGGCAAAAAGTTCAAATGTCTCGTCATCCTGAAAGGCCTCAGACTTTAGATTACATCAGCATGATTTGCGATGACTTTATCGAAATGCATGGCGATAGAACAGTAGGGGACGATAAAGCTATTATTGGAGGTTTTGCTACTATTGATGGCCAAACAGTAATGGTTATTGGGCATCAGAAAGGAAAAAATACTAAAGAGCGTCAATACCGTAATTTCGGTATGGCTAATCCTGAAGGATATAGAAAAGCCCTTCGTTTAATGAGACTGGCTGAAAAATTTAATAAACCTGTAATTTCTTTTATAGATACTATGGGAGCATATCCAGGACTGGAAGCTGAAGAGCGAGGTCAGGGGGAAGCGATTGCCAGAAACTTATTGGAAATGTCTGTATTAAAGGTCCCGATTCTTTGCTTTGTAGTTGGCGAAGGGGCTTCTGGTGGCGCCTTGGGTATTGGTATTGGAGATAAGGTATATATGTTAGAGCATACATGGTATTCAGTAATTTCACCAGAGTCTTGTTCTTCAATTCTATGGAGAAGCTGGGACTATAAAGAAAAAGCAGCTGAATGTTTAAAGCTGACTTCTGACGACATGTTCAAAAACAAACTTATTGACGGTATTATAAAAGAACCTCTTGGTGGTGCTCATCAAAATCCTGAAGAAATGGCAGGAACGATTAAAAAACAAATCCTGGATGATTTGAAAGTACTTACTAAAGAAAAAACCGAGAAAATGATTACTGCCAGAATTGATAAATTCTGTGAAATGGGAGTTGTTGTAGAAGGGTAAGCTCGCATTCTGCTCTCCGGCTGCATTAAATTGGCTCAGAAAAAGAGCCAAATGAACGCTAGGTCGGTTCACAGAAAACTCGCTTCCTAGCTAACCAAAACAAATCGGGACTGGGTACCTGATTAATAAGCCAAACTCCTGGTCAAGATTTAAAAGATTACTAATAGGCATAACAGA
>Ga0157371_10001953_pt1 | contig 20501 bp, 16 predicted proteins | sample C45metaG_FD_113462 | JGI IMG/M metagenome (GOLD analysis project Ga0157371, IMG submission 113462) | Corn rhizosphere microbial communities from Kellogg Biological Station, Michigan, USA - C4-5 metaG | ecosystem: Host-associated > Plants > Roots > Rhizosphere > Soil | place: USA: Michigan...
ATATTACGATAACTATAAAAATAAACAAAATGAAAAACGAAAATGATTTAAAAGAAATAGTAAAGAACAAGTATGCTGAAATTGCTTTGCAGGATAAAGAAACCAATCAATCTTCATGCTGCGGGTCAGGATGTTGCAGCGACGAAGTGTATAATATTATGTCTGAAGATTATCAGCAACTTGATGGATATAATCCGGATGCTGATCTTGGACTTGGATGTGGTTTGCCAACACAATTTGCAAAAATTAAAAAGGGCGATCTGGTTATTGATCTGGGAAGCGGCGCCGGTAACGATGCCTTTGTTGCAAGACATGAAACCGGGGAAACCGGTAAAGTAATTGGCATTGATTTTACACCTGCTATGATTGAAAAAGCCAGGAGCAATGCCGGATTGAGAGGCTTTAATAATGTGGAGTTCAGAACAGGTGATATAGAGAAAATGCCGGTCACGTCCAATGTTGCAGATGTAATTGTAAGCAATTGTGTGCTGAATCTTGTTCCAAACAAAGATGGTGTATTTAAAGAGATTTTCAGGGTTTTAAAGCCGGGCGCGCATTTCAGCATTTCTGATATTGTTTTGGTTGGCGATTTGCCGGAGAATATAAAGAGTGCTGCTGAAATGTATGCCGGATGTGTATCAGGGGCGATTCAAAAACAGGTTTATCTTGAATTGATCTCGCAAAACGGCTTTGTAAATGTTACTCTTCAAAAAGAAAAACCAATTATTGTTCCGGATGATATTTTGCAAAATTATTTGTCAAAAGAAGACCTCGAAGCATTTAAACAATCAGGTACCGGAATTTTTAGTATCACTGTCTATGCCGAAAAGCCATCAGCAGAAAAAACGGCCTGCTGCGGCCCGGATTGTTGTTAAATAACAGCGTCGTGAGTGGAAATTTATATAAATAATTTTATGAAAAAAGTGTTGGTGCTTTGTACGGGCAACAGTTGCCGCAGCCAGATCGCTGAAGGCTATTTGCGATCTTTTGCAAAAGAAAAAGCGGTGATATTTTCTGCAGGAATAGAAACTCATGGTGTAAATCCTTTGGCGGTAAAGATCATGAAAGAAGATGGAATTGATATTTCGCATCAGACATCCAATCATGTTGATGAATATAGGAATATTGACTTTGATTATGTGATTACAGTTTGTGATCATGCACAAGAAAGATGTCCTGTTTTTCCATCATCTGCAAAGAAATTTCACAGAAACTTTCGTGATCCGGCAAAAGCGAAAGGCACTGATGAAGCCGTTTTGAAGGAATTCAGGGACGTAAGAGAGGAGATTAAAATTTATTGCAGGGAATTTGTTGCGGAAAATTTGTAACTTCTTCCTTTCATTTATAAATCATTCATCATGCCAACAGATCAAACGGTCAGCGTTCGGTACATCGTTAATGATGTTGACGAAGCCATCAACTTTTACAAAGAATTTTTAGGCTTTAAATTGGTGATGCATCCGGCACCTCCCTTTGCAATCATTTCATTAAATAATCTGCGTCTGTTGTTAAGCCAGCCCGGTTCAGGTGGCGGGGGGCATGCTTCAACAGACGGGCTTTTGCCGCAGCCCGGCGGATGGAACCGCATTCATCTTCCGGTTGATGATTTAGAAAAAGTAGTTGCTGATTTAAAGAAAAAAGGAGCTTCTTTTAAAACGGATATTATCGAAGGAGTTGGCGGCGATCAAGCACTGTTGCAGGATCCATCCGGAAATCTTATCGAACTTTTTGAGTCAACAATGTAAATGCACGGGAGGTTCGCAACCTTGGAAAGGGAATTTTATTTGAAAATAAAATCTTAATGATTGAAACGCGACACAAAAGTCACCGTGAATTTTAAACAAAGGTTCTTACGCCAACCGAAGCATAAGAATTGCGGAATTCTTTTGGGGTGCTGTCTTTTTTCTTTTTAAAGATCCGGTTGAAATTAGACATGTTATTGAAGCCGCATTTATAAGCGATCTCATTGATGCTATGTGTCGTTTCAATCAACATTCGTGAGGCATGGCCCAGACGAATATCATTTAGAGTATCAACGAAAGTCTTACCAGTCCTGAGCCTGAAGAACCTGCTGAGAGAAACTTCTGTTATTCCGGCGATTTTTGCGGCGTCGCTTAAGGTAATATTTTGCGCAAAATTATTGTTGACATGTTCCATTATTTTTTCGATCCTCCTGCTGCCGTAGGATAAAGTCTCTTTATTGTATGAGGCATCAGAAAGTGTTCTGAAATTCCTGGAAGTAGAAAGGTCGTGCAGGATGGACATTAGTTCAAGTACTGAATCGAAACCGTGTTTTTGCGTCAGATCATTAATTCGTGGCATAATGGCCAGCGTAGTTTCTTTTGAAAATAATACACCCCGCAATGATCTTTGAAAAAGCGTTCTGATAAAACTTAACTGGTTTCGTTGCAAAAATTTTTCATCAAAAAGATCCCGGTGGAACTGAATCGTAATCTCCTGGAATTCTTTTCGTCTGCATTTGTGGGAGAACCAGCCGTGCTGAAGATTGGAGCCAACGAGCACCAATTCAACATCGTCAATTTCTTCAACATGGTCGCCGATCACCCGTTTTGCCCCGGCTGCATTTTTAATAAAATTCAATTCAATCTCTTCGTGGTAATGCAGGGGAAAATCAAATTCATCTTTACTTCTTGAAAATACCGAAAAGCAATCACTTTGAGTAAGAGGTGTAATTTCTCTTAACAATTTGGAATTAATCTCACTATTCATTGAAAGGAAAATATTAGTATTGATATCAATAAAGTATTACTAAATGATGGTAGATTAAAAGTATATAAAATATTGATATCATGTGCATTGACGTTATTTTTTATTTGTGCTAAATAAAAAACTTTAATTATAAGATAAAAAAGCACTGATTTTATGTAACAAATTCAAATAGTTTTGAAAAGATAAAGTGGTGAGTAGTTTAAATTACTGCTGCATAATGGAATTTTTGGAACTATCAATAAACAGCCAAATATTTTTTTCAGAATAATTTTTTGACCGGGAGTAACCAAATGAAGATTGAGCAGGGAAAAGGATATTTTTAACACAAGGGCACGAACAAAATGCTTCGCTTTTTTTAATTAATTCGCTATATAGTAGAAAACAGTAAAGGCTCGTTTCGGATTTTAAATGCTATCATGAACTATAAGCTAAAACATAAAGCCGCAGCACCTAAAACACCTGCGTTTTCTAATTCAGAAACTTCCACGCGCAAATTGGTAATTGCATTTTGAAAACCAAAAGTTTTAATTTGTTCCCACATATTTTTTGAAAAGTAGGGAAAGGCATGGCTTACTGATCCCCCAAGAATAATTAATTCCACGTCCAGGGCATACAATATAGTATTTATGGCATTTCCAAGATGAAGTCCCATTTCTTCATACATTCTTAATGCTTCCCGGTTCCCCTGAGCGGCGTTTTTAAAAACCGTTTCCCCGTTAATTTGATAAACATTTTCAAAGAACTGGCCGCTGGCATAATATTCAGTCGTTTTATTGAGATAGGATATCATTCCAAATTCACCGGCTCCTCCATTTCTGCCTTTGTATAACTGTTTATTAAGAATAAGGCCACAACCAAGCCCTGTTCCAAGTGTGATTCCAACCATTGAATCTGCACCTTTTCCTTTGCCGAAATAATATTCACCAAGGGCAAAACAATTGGAATCGTTGTTAATAAAAACGGGAATACGATAGCGGTCTTCTATCAGTTTTTGTAGAGGAATTTTTTTCCACGATGGTATATAAACCACATCATAAACCATCTTTTCTTCTTCGTTGACAAGACCGGGAACTCCAATGCCAATTGCTTTTACAGAATCATTGAACAAAAGGTCAATCAGCGAAAATAATTCTGTCAAAACTTCTTCCGGCGAACCTTGTGAATTGATTCTTTTAGAATGGATATTTTGAATCTTAAAATTATTGACCAGTGCACCACGAATATTGGTGCCACCAAGATCTATTCCTATAATTGAATCGTTCGACATTATTTTTTTAAAAGCGAAGCTGCCGCTTCATCAAGGTAAACCGTACAATTTGGATGATTCCGCAAAAAACTACCGGGTAATCGCGTTGAAATTTCATCTTCCAAAATTGCCCTGGAAATTTCTGCTTTTTTAAAGCCGCTGATCAATAATATGACTTGCCGTGCATCCATAATATCTTTGATCCCAAGGGTGATCCCACGGCTAAGTGGTTGTGGATGAGTAAAATATTTCTGACCGGATTGCTGAGTCATAGGATCAATTTCGGAAATATGTGCGTGTAAAAACGGATCAGTTCCAGGCTCGTTCATCCCGATATGTCCGTTGAGTCCAAGGCCTGCAACTGCCAGGTCAATTCCGCCATTCTTTTTAATAAAATCATTGGTTTTAGTAATTTCCTGCTGTAAATCCGCGGATCTTCCATCAAAAAAACAAATGTTATTTTGCTTTACATTCAATGGATTTAAAAGATCGTTATCCAGATGAAACCGGCAACTTCCCTCATCCTTTCCATTCATACCAACCCATTCATCCAGGCCAACAAAATTCCAGTGACTGATACTGGTTTTCTTATTATTGATCTGTCTGATCATTTCACGATATAATCCTTTAGGCGAATCGCCTGTAGCCGGACATATCAGGGGATTTTGAAGCGTATCAAGCAATTTCATTACGTCCTCAGCAGCTTTTGCCGACATCAGGTGGTAATCCTTTTCAATTAAAATCGTCATACTTTTCTTTTTCTTTCAACTTTATCTTTCAGGCGGCGGAAGGAATCGGCCCGGCCGTTCAAATTATCAACTTTCACCCTGAAATTACAATTCCAGTTTCCCCCAACCTTCTCTATACTCTCTTTTTACAAATTGGTTTGCCGGTTCAAAATTGGTGATCCGCATATTGGCACCGTCCCATTTGTAAGTGATATAACGTCCCGGAGTCGTGATCTGCTCCATGTCCCCATATACAGGATCATGTTTTTTTACCTTTTCACGAATGTTGAAGCTTCTTAATAACAGATTTCCCATCAGCACGGTTTCTGTAAGCGGTCCGGCATACCCCTCGAACGGAGAATCCACTTCCATTTTCCCATAACCGGCAATGCATGCATCAATCCATTGCCACCAGTGGCCATCCATACCTCCCGGAACCCGCGGATATTTCTGAGGAATATTGATATCTTTATTGCGGGAAAGTGGAAGCAGCCTGGGATGGCTTCCACCCCAGCCACAGGAAGCTTTTCCTTTTGTGCCGATAAATAATGTACCTCCTTCATAATCATTTTCCTGCGGAACATCTGCAAGCGCTTCGTTTAAATTTACATCAGGATCCAATTCGTCAGGACGATCAGGCGCAAAACCACCATCCATCCAGTATAATTTCAAATCACGGCCATCTTTCAGCCTGAATTTATAACGAAGTTTAGTAGAAACGGGAATGCTTTCAGGATAGTCAGCTTCCTGGAAAATGCCGGAATAAATCGTACTGGCATTGCAGGTAACTTCTGTTGGATAACCGAGATCCAATAATTTAAAAGAAGGGCCGATAATATGACACGCCATATCGCCGAGTGCTCCGGTTCCGAATTTCCACCAGCCACGCCAGTTGAAAGGAACCAGGTTGTCAATGTAATCTGTTTGTGGCGCTGTTCCGAGCCAAAGATCCCATTGCAATTCTTTTGGAACCGCCGGACGTTGGGAAGGCCATGGAATTCCCTGTGGCCATACAGGACGGTTGGTCCAGTTATAAATATGAGTTATATCGCCGATCAGATTCGCATCAAACCATTCTCTCAAAGTGCGCATTCCATCGCAGGAAGCCCCCTGGTCGCCCATTTGAGTAACGACTTTATATTTCTTAGCAGCTTCTGTCAGAATCCTCGCTTCATAAATATCATGGGTCAAAGGTTTTTGAAGATACAGATGCTTCTTCATTTTCATTGCGCTTAAACCTACTATTGCATGATTGTGATCGGGAATAGCTACTGAAACGGCATCAAAATTTTTATGTTCTTTATCAAACATTTCTCTCCAGTCGTGATAAAAACCTGCCTTTGGAAATTCCTTTATTCTCGGTGCTGCCATGCGGTCATCTACGTCACAAAGAAAGGCGATCACTCCATTTTTTTTAGGCGCCGTTGCATAATGATGAATATCATTTTCCGCTTCACCACCACATCCCACACAAGCGATGTATAATTTATCGCTTGGCGCCACATATCCTTTTCCACCTAAAACATGACGGGGAACGATGGTAAAAGCGGCAGCAGTAATGGCTGTATTTTTGATAAAATCTTTGCGGCTCACAAGGCCTGTTGATGACGGAGTTTTTTCTTCCATAAAACATGTATTTTTTTGATTAAAAAATCACGGTAATTTCAGTAAACAGGGCAAATAAGCCGAATTTCTTTTTGCCATTTTACTTCAGGAACAACGCCTTACAGCTACAATTTTCTGATCTTAATATTGCGGTACCACAGTTTTCCATTTTCTGTTCCCTGGAAGGAGATATGCCCTTTTTTAAAAGTTCCAAAACCAGGCCATTGGGTGAATTTGCTATTTTTGATCATATCGTTCCAATGTTCATCCCACATTTGTGTATCAACAGTTTTGTGGCCATTCATATAAAAAGTAAGGTGTCCGTTAGTGGCTATTATTTCGTAATGATTCCACTGAGGAGCCTGGTTTACCCATTCAGTATCTGCTGATATCAGGTCATAAAGATCTCCGGCCCTGCATTTTAAAATACGGCCATCATCATTACAGGCAAGATCGGCAATCTGCATTTCAGGCCCCGATTCATAAGTGTTTTTGAACTGGGAAGATTCATTTACATAGAACATCACACCACTGTTGGCGCAAGGTTCCATTTTCCATTCCATTTTCAGATCGAAGTTTTCAAACTCATCATTTGTTACAAGGTCAGCATAGTCTTTTTCTACTGATTTGGAATTTTTATTAAGGAAGATCATTCCATTCTGTACCTGCCATGCTTTTCCCGTTTCGTTTTCCTGGAAAGAGTGCCAGCCTTTTAAATCTTTGCCATTAAATAAAAGTTGCCAGCCTTCGGATTTTTCTTTCGGAGTAAGTGTATTTGCTGTCTGACAAAAAGAAAAAAGAGGCGTAAGAAAGAGGAATAGGAATGAAAGTGAAATTCTGGAAATCATGGTTTGATATTTTCCGTCCAAGGTACTTACTTGTTTCTCAAGTATTTCTATTTTTTTTAACAAATAAGGAAGCAAAGCTATTAAAATGCCTTGAATTGCTTTCTTAAAAATAAAATTTGCGTGGTTATTTCATTTTTCTTAGTTTCGGTTATGCTTTAACTTTTTTTTAACTGCCCAACTTTTGCTTCAACCTAATTTAAATAACGAAAAAGAATTGCTTCTGCTTATATCGAAGAGCGATGAACAAGCTTTTACCAGGGTATTTGATTTTTATAGAAACAAAATATATGGCCTTGCTTTAAAACTTACTCATTCCACTACAGTTGCTGAGGAAATTGTTGAGGATGTATTTTTAAAAGTATGGTTGAGGAGAGCAACTTTAAATGAAATAGAAAACTTCAGCGCTTATCTTTTTGTAGTTGCCCGGAACGAGACTTATAAAATATTAAAGCAAATTGCCAAAAACTATAAAATAGTTTTACTTTCTGAAAATAATGAATCTCTTGTTCATAATAATAGCGAAGATCATCTCATTGGTAAAGAACTTACCTCCCTGTTGCAAAAAGCCATTGAGCGTTTACCACATCAGCAAAAGCAGGTTTATAAATTGATGAAGGAGGAAGATTTAAAGCGGGGAGAGGTAGCTGAACTTCTTCAGTTGCAGCCCGAAACTGTCAAGTTTCACCTGGCACAGGCCATGAAAAATATCCGCACCTATTGTATGCTTCATTTAAATACGATTGGACTAATGATCTTATTATCTGCCTTATTTGAGATAGTCAAATAAATTTTCAGGCATACCCACCCAACGTGATGTAAAATGCACTCTTGCTAAAGAGAGAAAAATTTCTATATGCCTGCATCGCGCCTGGAATACTTATTTAACTGTTATGTTCAGCACAATTGTTCTGAGAAAGAGGAAGAGGAATTGATGAACTTATTGTCCAGGTCAGAAAATGAAGCAAAGGTGAAAAAATTATTGGATGAGCTTATTGAAAATAAAGAATTAGAGGCTTCTATGCCAGATGAAACTGCCCCTTCTATTCTTCAAAATATTTTCGAAAAAGATAAAGCTCAGGTTGTTACTATAGAAAAGAAGGGCTCAGTTTTCACGCTTTGGATGCGTGTAGCTGCAGCCGTTGTAATTTTATTTATTTCCGGAACAGCCTGCTGGGTTCTCTTTAAAAATAAAGATAAAACAACTGCGCCGGTTGCTCTTTCATCTGCAAAGCCTTCACCGGTTTTACCAGGCGGTAACCACGCAATTCTTACTCTCGCTGATGGTACCAGGATTGTGTTAGATAGTATTCAAAACGGGAATATTAAAGGAGGAAACGCAAACATAAATAAGAAAGGGCCATTATTAGTGTATGACGGTTCTTCCGGATTCGAAACCAATGCACCTGTTACTTATAATACACTTGCCACTCCCCGCGGAGGGCAGTACCAGCTTGTCTTGCCTGATGGAAGCAAAGTATGGCTGAATGCATCTTCATCCATACATTTTCCTACCGCTTTTACCGGGAACCAGCGTAATGTTGAATTAACCGGGGAGGCTTATTTTGAAGTCGCTAAAAACAAAGAGAAGCCCTTTCATGTAAATGTAAAGGGAATGCAGGTGGAGGTATTGGGAACCCATTTTAATGTAAATGCTTATGGGGATGAGGGTAACATAAAAACAAGTTTATTGGAAGGCAGTGTGAAAATAAAAAGCGGACAGGCTTCTGGCTTATTGAAACCCGGAGAGCAGGCGATATTAGGTGGGAATGTAAACAAAATAGAAATAAAAAAGGCTGATATGAGTGAAGTAATGGCCTGGAAGAATGGATTATTTCAATTTGATGATGCTGGTATTACAACCATCATGCAGGAAATTAGCCGTTGGTATGATGTAGAAATAGTTTATCAGGGAGAAATACCTGTCCGAAGATTTGAAGGAAAGATTAGCAGGGATGCACAGCTGTCTGATGTATTGAAAATTTTAGAATTAAGCGATGTGAAATTTAAGGTAGAAGGTAGAACGATCGTTGTAGAATAAATTTTTATAGAATGATACAAATAAACTTTTCAAGCGGCTGATTAAATAAAAAAACCAGCAATGTTTGCGGCATCGCTGGCTAAAGGCTAAAAACTGTGTTCAAACAAATTATTAACCAAAAAATCAAATCAAAACTATGATTTTAACTGTATGGTTCCAAAATAAAAATGGCACCGAATCATTGGGAGCCAAAACATGGATGATTATGAAGTTGACAATTATCTTAATGTTATTTTTCACTTTCCAGGTTACTGCAAAAAGTAATGCACAAAGGGTAACTATTGTGCGGAATAACATTCATCTCTCAGAAGTGTTCAAAGATATTGAACAGCAAACTGGTTTCCACTTCTTCTATGATAAAGATCTGATACAAAATACGGACCCAATTGATGTTGCATTAAAAGATGCAACACTTGAGCATGCTTTGGCAACATGTCTAAAGGGCGAACAGCTTACCTATAATATTGTAAAGAATACAGTTGTTATAAGGAAGAAAAAGGCAATTGCCGGCGTTAATAAATCCGGTAGTATAATTGCCCTGCCTCCTCCTATTGAAATCCACGGAAGAGTGGTAAATCAGCAGGGAGAGCCTTTGCAGAACGCTTCTGTACTAATAGAAGGCACTAAAACCGGGACTACAACAAATAATGACGGACGTTTTAAATTGACTGCTCCGGATAATAAAAATATTGTACTTGAAATTTCAATTGTAGGGTATCAAACTAAAAAAGTGGCGGTGGGAAAGGAAACTGAAATCAAAGTTATCCTGGAACAAGATATTACGGGACTGAATGATGTAGTGGTGATTGGTTATGGTACCGCACGCAAAAAAGATTTAACGGGTGCTGTATCGCAGGTAAAGAGTGAAGAGCTCGAATCTGCTCCTGTGTATGATATTGGCGAAGCCCTGAAAGGACATTCAAGCGGCGTGCAGGTTACCAATAATTCAGGAGCACCCGGATCAAGAATACAGGTGAGGATACGTGGGGGCAACTCTATGATAGGAAGTAATACTCCTCTTTATGTAGTAGATGGTTTCCCCCTTGTAGGTGGAATAGATTTTCTGAACCCGTCTGATATTGAATCCATCAATATTTTAAAAGATGCTTCTGCAACTGCTATCTATGGATCCAGAGGAGCTAATGGTGTAGTAATTATTACTTCCAAAAGGGGAAAGAAAGGGCAGAAAGGTTTAATCAGCATTAGCAGTTACTACGGTCAGCAGGAAGTAGCTAAGCGATACAACGTATTAAATGCAAAACAATATGCTACTGTAGCTAATGAATGGTTGAAAAATAGCAATTTACCTCCTTATTTTGATGTCGATACTGTAAAAAATCCGGGTACCGATTGGCAGGATGTTATCTTCCGTGTTGCCCCCATTCAGAATCATACCATTACTTTTTCAGGAAGTTCTGAAAAGACGAGGTATTCCCTTTCAGGAAACTATTATGGCCAGGGCGGAATTATCATCAATTCGGGTATTAAAAGAGGGTCATTCAGGCTCAATCTTGATCATGATATTAAAGACTGGTTAAGCCTTGGGGTAAATTTTAGTGTGTCACGCAGAGAGCAGTTTTCTGTACCGGTAGATAATGGTTCGAGAGGAAACACCGTATTTACCGGAGCGCTATCGGCGCCACCGACAGCACCTGTTTATGATGCCAATGGACAAATCAACCGCATAGAAACCTTGTACCCATTTGTTGATCCGACTGATATGAGAAACCCTCTATTGCGCGCTAAGCCATGGAAAGACAGGACATTCACGAACTCAGTATTGCAGAATACAACCCTGCAGGCAAAAATTATTGAAGGACTTACTTTAAAGACTTTAGTAGGACTTGAATATGAAATGGGGGATGAAGAAACTTTTGTTCCGATTATTTTTCCGAATGATAAAGGAAGCGCATCTACTTCAAATTCTTATCTGAATTCCTTCCTTAATGAGAACACGTTAACCTATGCTACCAGTTTTGCTAATTCGCAAAGACTTGATGTAACGGGAGGTTTTACTTATCAAACTAATTTAAATAGAAATTCAGGTATATCTGTTTCCGGATTTCCAAATAATATTACCCAGGACTATAACCTTGCCGCTGCCACAACTATAAATCCACCTTCTTCAGGAATTTCTAAATGGACTTTAGCCTCCTGGTTAGGCAGAGTAAATTATTCAATTAAGAGCAAATATTATGTTACAGCCAGCGTAAGAGCAGATGGTTCTTCCCGGTTCGGAGAAGAAAACAAGTGGGGTATTTTTCCATCAGGCGCTGTTGCCTGGAGGGTTTCTGAGGAATCATTCATGCAAAACATTAAGGCAATCAATAGCCTCAAACTGAGGGCAAGTTATGGCATCACGGGTAATACTGCTCTTTCGCCGTATCAATCATTAAACAGGTTGTCAGCAGTGAGGTATATTGATGTGGGTCAGACAGAGAGTATTGGTTATGCTCCTTCCGGGATAGCAAACAGTAAGCTCAGATGGGAAACCACCGCCCAATTAGATATTGGTTTCGATTTATCGATTCTTAATGACAGGTTAGGATTTACATTTGATTACTATAAGAAAAACACCAATAACCTACTGGCATCTGTTCCTCTTCCACCTTCGGTAGGTTTTGGTTCAATACTTCAGAATATAGGTGAAATTCAAAACGCCGGGATTGAATTTGCAGTTAACGCAGATATCTTTACGGGTGCATTTAAATGGGATGTTTCTGGTCAAATATCAGCCAATAGAAATAAAGTGATTAAGCTCGCCGGTGATAAAGATATTATTTCTACAGGATTTATTTCAGGGTTATCAGGATATAACATTGCACGGGTTGGATTACCATTAGGAATGTTTTATGGATACATAGAAAATGGACTTGACGATAAAGGGCTTATCAAATATCGGGATATCAATAATGATGGTGTTATCAATCCCTTGGATCGTACTATTATAGGAGATCCGAATCCTGATTTTATTTTTGGGTTTAATTCCAACTTCTCTTATAAGAATTTTGATTTAAATGTTTTTATAGAAGGGGTTCAGGGGAATAATATTTTCTTTCAAACTGGATATACCAGTTTGAATTCTTTTCAGAGAGGGCAAAACCAGCTTGCTGACATATTTGGAAATTATTGGACAGCAGACAAGCCTGATCCGAATGCAAAGTATCCTAAAATCAGCGCAGGTACACAAATGGCGGCCTCAAATCGTTTTATTGAAAACGGCAGTTATTTAAGAGTAAAGACTTTACAGTTAGGATATAATCTTCCGGTACATAAAATGGGTGCCAATTTTATTAGTAAGGCGAGAATATATGTAAAAGCAAATAATCTTTTCACACTTACTAATTACATAGGATTAGACCCCGACGTAAATACTACCGGAACTGATTCACAGGATGTAGGAAGCCGTTTGGTAATAGGAACGGATACAGATGGTTATCCTAATGCAAAAATATATGCAGTAGGAATTCAAATAGATTTTTAATACCAAAAATTACGAAAATTATGAAAAAGGTAATAATATTTTTATTATTCGGAGCGGTTTTTTCATCCTGCAAAAAAGTACTTGAAGAAGTACCACAAAGCTTTATCAGCAAAACTAATTTTTATCAAACAGAATCGGATGCAGAAGCTGCAATAAGAGGAGCCTATTCTACCTTCAATACAGATTATTATGGCATAACTTATTATCTGTTTGTAGTCCTCCATTCCGATTATGCTAACGGACGCGGTTCACAGGCTCCCATCACTATCTTTGATCATCTTTTAGATCAGACTAATATTGATCGGGCAGCAGCAAACTGGTCTTCGCTATATCAGGCTATTAACCGTTCTAATTCAGTGCTGGATAATGTGTCTAAAATGACTAATATCAGTGATGCTGCAAAAAAAAGATTTTTGGCTGAAGCGCATTTTCTTAGAGGTATGGCTTACTTCAATCTGGTAAGGGGTTGGGGAGCGGTTCCTATTAAGACAAAAGAAAGCGCTGATTTGAGTGCAGTGGAAGGACCCAGGGAGCCTGAAAGCAAAGTATATGATTTAATTATAGCAGATGCCTTAGCTGCAGAACAAGATCTGCCGGAATCAGTAGGAGATCAGACCGGCCGTGCTTCTAAATATGCTGCTAAGATGCTTTTAGCCCAGGTATATCTTACTCTTGAGAAGTGGAATGATGCGGCTGCAAAAGCCAATGATGTTATTGCCAGTGGGCATTATTCATTGGTGCCGGTGCATAAGCAGGAAGACTTTTACAACATATTCGCTACCATTACTAATTCGGAGGATATTATGTCGGTACACCATTCCAATACAAGACAGTCTGCAATTCCATCTTATGAACACAGGCCTAATACGCCTCCGTACAATTATGGTAGTGGGGGTAATTTTGCATGGTTACCCAATTTAAACTCATTCATTGGAAATAGTTGGGATAACAATGATCTTCGCAAATCCTTCAATTTATATACAAAATATATTGGTCCGAATGGAGACAGCGTTTCCCTTCCTGCTGCTTCACCGATCCTTTTCAAAAAATTTATTACTACTCCTCAGGGGTTTGCCAGCTATAGTGTACCTATTTACAGGTATACAGAAGCTTTCCTTATTTACGCAGAAGCTTCCTGCATGGCTGAGGGAGCGCCTTCCGCTTTGGCTTTGGAAAGGTTAAATATGATAAAAAGAAGAGCTTACGGCTACGATTTTTCCGTAGTATCCCCTGTAGATTATCCTTCAGGACTGAGTAAAGATGCTTTCAGGGATATTGTCTTAAAAGAAAGGGGGTATGAATTCATTCTTGAAGGAAGGCGCTGGTGGGATTTAAAAAGAACCGGAAAAGCTAAAGAAGCTATGTTGGCTGCCGGTAGAGGTTTTATTGATGCAAGACTTTTTTGGCCGATACCGTCAGAAGAAATTAATAACAACCCTGCATTAACTCAGGCAGACCAGAATCCGGGTTATTAATTTGATTATAACAGTGATCACTCTAGCCGCCTATTCTTAATTATAGAAGGGTAGCAGGTACTTTTTTCTCAAACTTTGACCAGTAAATCATTCAATTCAAAAAAAATCGAAATGGCCAGCTTCAAAAGGAAATCAATAACAATATGCTTCTTAATCAGTTTGTTCTTATTTAATGGATGTGCTCGTAAAACTCCTGATAATTACCAGGCCGATATTATAATTTATGGAGGCACTCCTGCCGCTATTGTTGCCGCAGTTCAGGCCAAAAAAATGGGTAAGCATGTGATTGTAGTTTCTCCTGATAAACATTTGGGAGGATTATCTTCAGGAGGATTGGGATTTACTGACACTGGTAACAAAGAAGTGATTGGAGGTTTGGCGCGTGAGTTTTATCACGGTATTTTTGAGCATTACCAGAAAGAGGATTCCTGGAAATGGCAGAAGAAAGAAGAGTACGGTAATAAAGGTCAGGGTACCCCCGCCATTGATGGTAATGAAAGAACCATGTGGATATTTGAGCCTCATGCTGCCGAACAGGTGTTCAACGATTTTGTAAGAGATAATAATATTGAAGTACTTAGGGATGAATGGCTGGACCGGGAAAAAGGTGTCAAAATGGATCATGGCCAGATCAAATCTATCACAACATTAAGCGGTAAGACCTTTAAAGGGAAAATGTTTATTGATGCAACGTATGAGGGAGACCTAATGGCAGCAGCCGGTGTAAGCTATACAATAGGCAGGGAAGCAAACAGTTTGTATAATGAACAATGGAATGGAGTGCAAACAGGCGTATTCCAGCATGCTCATTATTTTAAATCGAATATTGATCCGTATAAAATTGCGGGTGATTCATCCAGTGGGTTGCTTCCTCTTATTTCGCCTGATGACCCGGGCGTAAAAGGGGAAGGAGATAAAAAAGTACAGGCCTATTGCTTTAGAATGTGCCTCACCAACGATCCTGATAATAGAGTTCCTTTCCAAAAGCCTGAAGGATATGATCCTGCCCGGTACGAGCTTTTGATAAGAGTATTTAATTCAGGCTGGCGGGAGCTCTTCAATAAATTTGATATGATTCCCAACTGGAAAACAGACACGAACAATCATGGTCCTGTAAGTACAGATTACATAGGAATGAGCTACGATTATCCTGATGCTTCTTATGAAAAGAGACGAGATATTATTAAGCAACATGAAACTTATCAAAAGGGTTTGATGTATTTCATGGCTACCGATCCACGCATACCGAAAGATCTTCAGCAAGAGTTGAATAAGTGGGGGCTCGCCAAAGATGAATTTACTGATAATGGAAATTGGCCCTGGCAGATTTATGTTCGTGAAGCTCGTCGTATGGTTAGTGATTTCGTAATGACTGAAAATGAAATTTTATCAAAAAAACCAGTGCCGGATCCTATTGGAATGGGGTCTTATACTTTAGATTCTCATAATGTTCAGCGATATGTAACTCCTGGGGGTTATGTGCAAAATGAAGGAGATATTGGTGTGAAGACGCCGAAACCCTATAGCATTTCTTATGACGCTATTATTCCAAAAGAAAATGAATGTAAAAATTTGCTTGTTCCTGTTTGTTTATCAAGCTCACATATTGCATTTGGTTCTATCAGGATGGAGCCTGTATTTATGATTCTCGGCGAATCTGCTGCTACCGCAGCTTCTATCGCTATTGATAAAAATGTTGATGTGCAAAAGGTAAACTATGAAGACCTTAAAAAAGAATTATTAAATCAAAAACAACGATTGACATATAATTAAGATAGGTGTAATAGAACTACAAAGGAAAGATTTTTCATTAAACTACCATTTAAAAAAATCATCATGAAAATAAAAATAATTGTTTACTCCATACTACTACTGTGCAGTAATGCCCTGTCAGCTGCACGTGAACATTTTCATTTAAATCCACCCCAAAAATATAGAGTGGATGTTTGTATTTATGGAGGCACAGCTGCCGGAGTAATAGCCGCCTATACTGCCGAGAAATGTGGTAAGACAGTCATCCTTATTGAGCCGGGGAAAATGCTGGGCGGAATGACCACAGGAGGTTTAGGCCAAACTGATATTGGAAATAAACAGGCGATTACTGGTTTATCACGCCAGTTTTACAAAAATGTTGGGGAAAAATATGGCGTAGAAGAACAGTGGACCTTTGAACCTCATGTAGCACTGGAAGTTTTGGAAGGTTATATTAAAAGCGGAAAAATTAAAGTATTGTTTCAACAGCAAATATTTAAGTTGAACAAATCAGGAAAAACCATTCAATCTATCCTCATTAAAGACCCATCCAGACCCAAATCAGCATCTGTAGAAGTGAGTGCAAAGCAATTTATTGATTGCACTTACGAAGGTGACCTGTTGGGCATGAGTGGTGTTTCTTATACTGTAGGGCGCGAAGACAATAAACAATATAATGAAACAGTGGACGGTTTTTTGTTGGCTGAATATCATAAACAATCAGGACACCATCAATTTCCTGATGGAGTAAGCCCTTATAAAATTCCGGGTGATCCATCCAGTGGATTACTTTGGGGAATTAGTAGTGATCAGCCGGTAGCTGCGGGAACCGGAGATAAAAGAATACAGGCTTATAACTTTCGTATATGCCTCACCGATAGCCCCGAAAACAGGATACCTATTACCCGTCCGCGCGATTATGATTCCTCTAAATATGAATTATTAGTGCGCCTTTTCGAAGCGCAACCTGCTATGAGGAAAATAAATGAATACTTTATCTGGAGCCGCATGCCCAACCGTAAGACGGATATTAATAATCGCGGAGGATTTTCAACCGACATGATAGGTATGAACTATGGATGGCCAGAAGGCACATTTGAACAACGAAAAAAAATATTTGATGCGCATGTTTCCTATACCAAGGGTCTGTTATATTTTTTTAAAACGGATAAAAGGGTACCTGAAGAATTGCGTGAGTTTGTGAGTAATTGGGGATACCCTAAAGATGAGTACCAACAATATGGAAATTTTACTCCCCAATTGTATGTAAGAGAAGCACGCAGGATGATAGGCGATTATGTAATGACAGAACATAACTGCCGCGGTGAGAAGAAAGTTACTGATGGTATAGGGATGGCAGCCTATACTATGGACAGCCACAATTGTCAGCGCATCGTTGAAAACGGAATGGTAAAAAATGAGGGAAATGTGGAAGTGGGTGGTTTTCCTCCTTACCCTGTTTCTTATCGCTCACTTACACCCAAACAAGATGAATGTACCAATTTGCTCGTGCCTGTATGTCTATCCGCAACTCACATTGCTTATGGCTCTATCCGTATGGAGCCGGTCTTTATGGTGCTCGCACAGTCGGCAGCCATGGCCGCCTCGATGGCTATTGACGCAAAAGTGCCTGTACAGAAAATTAATGTAAGCAAGCTGCAGCAATGGCTACAGGATGATCCTTATTTAGAAAAGTAAAATTTTAAAGCTGAATTATGGATGCCCCAAATGATTAGGCCTGAACTTATAATTTGTTTTTTTGATTTTCGTGAATTTAAAAATAATACCTGCTGAACTGCAAACGCATGAAGCTTATACAAAAGACCTTCTTAATTTTTTAAGTTACGATGAAAAGTGTCATAGCGTATTAGAAAGGAGACGTTCGGCGTTATGGTAAAGATAGATTTAAAGATCCTGATGGATTTTCAAATCAATTGCAGGTGAAGCCAGAGGATGATCAGTCTTGTGATGATAAAGCTACATGTAGGACGAATTTTGATTACGATTTTTCAACAATTGTTCCGACACTAAATAGTAATAACTAAATTATAATAATGGATATCCGCGAAAAAAAGAGTAGTATGTGGAGAGTAGTTGCCGCCTCTGCATCTGGTACTCTTATTGAATGGTATGATTTCTTCATTTTCGGAAGCATGGCTTCTATATTATCTGCAAAGTTTTTCCCCCACACCAATCCTTCAGCCGCTTTCCTGTCCATCCTTGCTACTTTTGGGGCAGGCTTTGTCGTGCGGCCGTTTGGTGGCATCATCTTCGGCAGGCTGGGAGATATGATTGGCCGTAAATATACCTTCATGATCACCCTGCTTCTGATGGGGATATCAACCTGCATGATCGGACTTGTGCCGGAATATGAAACGATAGGTTATCTGGCTCCTTTACTCGTGCTGCTCTTACGTCTTCTGCAAGGACTGGCTCTGGGAGGTGAATATGGAGGAGCGGCGACGTATGTTGCCGAACATTCAAAAAAAGGTACCCGCGGCTTTTGGACTTCGTGGATACAAACCTCCGCATCAATTGGTATGCTTATTTCTCTTGCGGTGATCTTTATTACCAGAAACTCCATGACGCCTGAGAATTTTGATTCCTGGGGTTGGAGAATTCCTTTCTGGGCTTCTATCTTCATGATTTATATCTCTTTCGTTATAAGGAGAAGGATGAGCGAATCTCCGGCATTTGCAAAAGCAAAAAGAGAAGGAGCAACTTCGAAAAATCCGCTAAAAGAAAGCTTTGGTAATCGTTACAATCTCAAGTTCGTATTGCTCGCATTATTCGGACCGGTAATAGCTCAGGGGGTTGTCTGGTACACAGGACATTTCTATGCTATGAATTTTATGGAAAATACGATGGTAGTAGATTCGGAACAGGTCATTACTATTATGGTGGTAGCGCTGCTGTTGGGCTCTCCTTTTTACACACTCTTTGGATGGCTAAGTGATAAAGTGGGGAGGAAATTGGTGCTGATGGCGGGGATGCTGCTCGCCATTCTTTGCTTCAGGCCTATCTATAGAAGCATGTACCAAACTGTTGATTTGGCCAAGAAGACGGAGCTAACGGCAAAGATGATCTCTACTTCTCAACTACATCTAAAAGGGGCTGTCATAGATTCGGTATATACTACCCGGAAGTTCTACGATGATGGTACCGTCTTAAAAGAAGTTACTACAGTACATTTAGGCCAATCGGGAGCTTCGAAGATCGAAGAAGATATAAAAAAAGATGTATCGACAGTGAGATCCATTACCGTGTCGACCTCTGCCAAATGGAAACTTATTTTCCTGGTGTTTATCCAGATTGTCTTCGGCACATTGACCTATAGTCCTCTTGCGGCGTTTTTGGTAGAATTATTTCCTGTCAGAATTCGCTATACTTCTTTCTCTGTTCCCTATAACGTTGGGATTGGTATTATGGGCGGACTGCTACCAGCAGTGTCTGTTTTCCTGGTAACGAATGCCAAGCGTATGGGAGATACAACATTTTATCTGCAGGGGCTGTGGTATCCTATTGTGCTTGCGGCTATTAGTTTTTTGGTGACGATGGTTTATATTACTAAGAAAATGACGGCTCTGCATACAGATTAAGAAGGGTATTTAAAATGCAAGATCAAATAATAGACTAAAGTTTTTTTTAACAGATAAAATTTAAAATAATGAATATAGTGAGAAAAATATTTGGCGTCCTGTGGATTTTGTTTGCTATAGTCTGTGCTTATTTCTTAATTACGTTTGGAGTGCCCAAGTTTACTTCCGGTACCCAGGAAGGAGTTGTTTTCGGAATCATCATTTTGTTTATTCTGATGCCACTGACTGTTGCAGGATTGGCTGTGTTTGGGTATTACTCGGTAACCGGAGAATATGATGAAAATAAAATGGTAGACAAATAATTCAAAAGGCGTAATAAAAATAATTATATCCGTACGCCTAAAGAGAGATAAAAACGCAGGCATTTCTCGAGTTATGAATAAATATAGTGGGGATAAGGAGTATTAGGAAAGAAAGTTTTTTGTCTGCTCTTAAAATGCGGTAATGTACTTGCAAATAATATTTTTTCCATATAAAATAGGCTAAACAGGCTCTGCTGACAAAGAACCTATTTTGAAAGGTTGCTAAAGTTTTGCGAGGTCGCATGGGGACTCAAATAAATTAAATAAGACAATAAATGAATCGAAGGAACTTTGTTGAATTGCTAACATGTGGCAGCGGTATAATCGCATCCGGAACTATTCTCGGTTTCTCAGCTCCCCCATCGGCGGAAGCAGAACGAATGACTTTAAGTGGAGATGAAAATGAACTCTCTGCCGATGTAATCATTGCAGGTGCTGGTTTGGGTGGTTATGCTGCTGCTCATGCAGCATTACGGAATGGGCTAAAAGTGATTCTTACTGAAGAAACGGATTGGATAGGGGGACAACTTACTCAACAAGGGGTAAGTTGCCCTGATGAACATCAATGGATCGAAACACATGGATCTACACAGCTTTATCGTGATTTTCGTACGGCGGTGCGCGAATACTATATGAGGCATTACCCCTTGACAGAATCTGCCAGAGCACGAAAGAACTTAAATCCAGGAGATGG
>Ga0157371_10001954_pt1 | contig 20495 bp, 36 predicted proteins | sample C45metaG_FD_113462 | JGI IMG/M metagenome (GOLD analysis project Ga0157371, IMG submission 113462) | Corn rhizosphere microbial communities from Kellogg Biological Station, Michigan, USA - C4-5 metaG | ecosystem: Host-associated > Plants > Roots > Rhizosphere > Soil | place: USA: Michigan...
ATCTGGCCCATCTCGAGGTGCAAACGGCGCAGGATGGGGACTCGCCGATCATGGTGGTCCTCTTCCCCTACTGTGCGCGCGAGGAAATCACAAATTGGCCAGACGAGGGAGGTGTGTGGCGGCGATGGGGGTGGCGGGGGACTTGCCGAAGCAAGGAGGGTTCCCCCGCCGTCCGGAGGATGTCCCGGCGTGTTAACGCCGGAGGGTGGGGTGTAGAAACAACCCCACACAGAGAGGATAGCAGAAAATGTCCGAAACTCAAGGATCATACATCCTCGCCGATGCCATCAAGAGCGCGGCGGAAACACTGAAAAGCGGAGGATGGCACCCCATGGAGGTCCGGGTGTCGTCCGAGATCAACGAGCGGGCCAAGACGAAAGACCGCCCGGAGAAGGACTACGGGACGGCGACGAAGGTGGAGGTCACCTTCTCGATCGAGGATTTGCACGTCGCCGACGACGAGACAGTGCGTGAGTATGTTGCGTCGCTGCACGCGCAGTTGGAGGAAGCCTGTCAGGGCGAAATCCGCCGCCGCTCCATCGCCGGGCGGGACGACGAGTAGAGGCTATCATCGGATATCCGACGGTTAATAAAAGCGAACACTTTTTTATATCATCGGATATCCGATGATAGAAGGAGATCAGAGCATGAACAACGAGGACGAAATCACCGAGCAGACGCCGACGCCGGAAGATCGGTACACCCCACCGCTGATGAAGGTGAGCGGGCAGGATTACGTGCGGGTCGCCGACCGCGTGGTCTGGTTTCGGAACGAACACCCGGATGGCGTGCTTGAGACGGATCTGATCGAGCATGAGCGCGGGCAGTATGCGCTGGTCAAGTGCGTGGTGGCGAATGGCAACGGCGGCATGGCCACCGGCTACGGGTCGGAAACCTTCAGCGACTTCAAGGACTACCTGGAGAAGGCGGAGGCGAAGGCGATCGGGCGGGCGCTCGGCAACCTCGGGTACGGCACAGCGTCGGCGCTGAAGGACGACGGCATTGATGCCGGTCGTCCCGTCGACACGCCGGTCGACCGGCGCAACAGCAACATGGTCGCCGCGAGGGGACCGGGCAACCCGGCCAACGCCAACCTGACCAACCCCAACCGATCCGCGACCGACAATCAGCGCCGGTTCATTACGGGCCTGGCGCGCGACCTCCACCTGAGCGACGCGGACCTGGAGGCCGAGATTGAGAATGTGTATGGCGGCACGCTGGCCACCATCACCGCAGGCGATGCGCACGCGTTGATTGAATCGCTCAAGCAACGCAAGGCGGAGGGATGGCATCCCATGGAGGTCCGGGTGTCGTCCGCACCGCCCGACGACACCATCCCGGAGTCGGCGGACGCAGAGGAGCGCCCGGCCTCCTTCTCAAAGATGCCATGGGACGATATCGTCACCGAACTTCGCCTGACGAGCAATGTCGCCGATCAACTCCTGCATTGGAAAAACGAACTGAAGGTGTTGAGCGACGACAGTTCCGACACCGAGAAACGGGCGAACATCAAAGCGTTTTGCATGCTCGCCGCCGACGCGGTGACCCTGAAGGGACAGACCCAGGCATGGCGCTTTGTCGAGGTGATCGACGCCATCCCGCTCGAACTTTCATCGGTGATTGATTCCGTGGTGAAAGCCGCCGACCGGGTCGGCGTTGGCCGCGACAAGCGCATCCAGGATGCGGCGGTGGGCCGCACGCAGCGCGTGTAATTGAAGAGCGGCCCGGTGATGAACCGGGCCGCGACGGAGGAACCATGACAACTGAACAGGAAACGATTGCGGCGATCGAGCAAAGCAACGCCGACATGCGTGAGTCTCGAGTACGGGACGCCTTTGGGCTGACGTACAAGAACCGGAAGATGATGCGGGTGATCCGCGACCTCGGCAAGAACGGCAAGGCCCGATTGACGCGGCCAATGCTGGCGGAGGCGGCGCTTGGCGATGACAACCTGTCCGAAGGATCGCGTCCGATTACGGTGACGGCCCGGATCAAGCTGCTGCGCGAGCGCGGGGTGATCGAGGAATCGAACTATCTGTGCAAGTGCTGCAATCAGGAAGTGCGCTCCTTCAAGCTCACTCCCCTGGGCGAGCAGGCACTGGAAGCAGCGCGGGAGGAAGAGTAGTGGTCAAGATCATCACGCAAGGGGCGATCCCTCCGAAGTATCACTGGATGCGCAAGCAGTGGAAGTGCAGCAACTGTGACACGGTGGTCCAGTTCGAGGAAGGCGACGCGCCAGGGGTGAGCTACTACTACGAGGGCGGTGCGCGGGAGAGCGAGTGGGTCGAATCCACATGTCCGAAGTGCAGTCCACGACGAAGGATGACCTTCTATCCGCACAAGGTCATTACGGAGGACTAATCATGTCCGTACTATTCGAGGATTATCCCGAGGGGGATATGCAGTTCAACGTCGTCCCGTCCACCGCCTATGAGCCGGGCGGTCCGTGGTTCGACGTGCCGTCAACGGTGATCATGGATCCCCGGCTGACCGTTCATGCGAAAATGCTGATGGTGGTTCTGCTGCGGGCATGGTTCCTCGGCACGAAGTTCGATGACGAGACGCTCGCCGGGATCATGTGCGTGAATTCGCTAACGATCAGCAAGTACGCGAAAGAACTGGTCGACGTGGGCTATGTCAAGATCCAGCCCGGCAAAGCCGCTGATGGACAGACGCTATACTCCCTTATCGTCGACCCTGCGTAGTCGGCGGACTGAATGACAAAGAGGACCGCGACGACGGTCCTCCATGCCCTCCGGAGGTAGTATGAACAAGGTCAATTTTACCACGCCTGGACCGATGGAACTACAGGCGGCGGACGGCGCTGTGCATGCGGCAGAACACTATTCGCGGACCCCAACCGAGGTGATCTTCAACCCGGCACTCTCCATGGGTGCGCGGGTTTGCTATACCGCATTGATGAGCTTCGCCATCCACTCAAACAAGGTATGGCCCGGCCAGCAACGCCTCGCCAGCGATCTCGGCGTCACCACACGCATGATCCGGAACTACATCGACGAGCTTCGCCTGCACGAACTGCTCACCATCACGTCCCGCAAGGGCCAGAAAACGAACGTCTACACCCTCACCGTCTTTGTCGAAAGCAAGGATTTTCAGGCATTCGATCACGCCGGAAACCGGATCAGTGATAGGAAGAATATTTCCGGTCACTCGGCGAGTGATAGGAAATATATTTCCGGTCACTCTGAAAGTGATAGGAAATATATTTCCTCCAAGAACAATAAAGACTTCCCGAACTATGAGACGCTTAACAAGAACAAGAAGATAGAGAAACCGAACCTGGTCAATGAACGATTCCAGGCAAAGATCGAAAAGGGGGTGGCGCAGGATATCGCCGACATGCAGCGGTTGAAGTCGCTCGAGAAGCTGGACGCCTATTGCAAGGCGGTTGGCATGAACCGTGCGCATCTGACCGGGAGGCCGCTGGCCCGCGCGATCGAGGCGCTCACCGACTCGCCGATGCCGACCGACGATATCCCGTTCGTCATCGAATATCTCAAGACGGACGCCTTTTTTGGTCTGCACCTCGACCGTCTGACCGTCAAGGCGGTCGTGGACCGTTGGCCGTTGTGGGTCGCAGCCGGGCGACCGTGGACGACCACACCAAAGACGCCAGCCGGAAACCGGGCGAACGGCAAGCAGAGCGCGCAGAATGTCGATCAGCGGCTGCAGGAAATCAACCAGCAGATCGCCGATGAGCGCGGCGAGGTCTATGAGGGCGTCCAGCCGAGCTACTGGTCAACGGGGTACGCCGGTTCACCGGAACCGGCGTGGGCTGAGTCGATGGATCACCTTGAGTGGGGGTTGGATTTCATCGCCAACAATGGTAACGTGGGGGTAAGGTCGCACGACTGAGAGGCGATAGCGAAACGAGAGGTGGTGCGGTGAACACCAGCGAGACGACCAAGTTCCTGCTGCAGGCGGGGGAAATCTGGAGCAGCATCAAAACCAGCGACGCCGCGATCCAGGTCTGGAGCCGGGCGCTCAGCGATGTTCCCCTCGAGGCGGCGGAGCAGGCGCTGGATGCCTACGTGCGTGGCGTCCAGGACGACTATCCACCCAAGCCTGCCGATATTCGCCGGATGATTTCCAACGCGATGCTCAAGTTGCCCACGCCCGACGATGCCTGGCGGATGGTGATCGCGGAAGTCAACCGCGTCGGTCCCGGTCAGACGGTGTTTCACGATGGCCAGCGGTACAAGCTCGAGCCGACCTTCCCGGTGGTTGAGGTGGCGCTGACGTGCGAATCGATCGGCTGGCGGCGCATCTGCAACGAGCGCGAGGATAAATTCCTCCGTAAATCGTTCGACGAGGCGTATGAGCGGTATTGCGACATGACGCGGAGCAAGTCCCTGCTCTCGGATGGATTTGACGTCCATGAGTATCGCGAGGGGCTGGCGCGCACCGTCCGCGAGGTTGCGGTCGGCGAGCCGAAGCGCCTCTTCGAACTCGGCGCGCCAGCCGCATACGCTGCCGCCGTCGACGGTTCCGGACCGCTCGGAAAGGTGCTGCCAAGCGGCGGTCCGGACCGGCCCGACGAGCAACTCGAGCCGGGCGACGCGACGCCGGTCAATCCGGAATACCGGGACCGGCTCAATCATGGTCTTGTCTCCCTGGCGGCGCGCGTCCGTATGAACGCCGATGGCGACGCGCCGTTCGGCGGCAACCCCGGTCCCGGCAAGACTGCCGCTATCCGGGAGGTCGCCAAGCGCGGCAATTAGGTCGCTATCATCGGATATCCAATGATAGGACTTGCATCGTGGATTACAGCGTGGTAATGTGATAGCAGGAAGCCGGATGAGGGTCCGGTACACCACCCGGAGGAGTGAGTCCATGAACGCGGAAATGATCGACACCAATCGCGCGACCGACGCGGAGATTCTGGAACACGCGCGGGGGAATGCCGCCGAGTTGGTGGAGTGCCTGCGGGAGTGCTACGAGGAGGTGATTAGCGAGTTGGTTGACCTCGGGTATTCTCCGTATCCGACGACGGCAACCGCCCTGACGCAGGCGATTCGGGGGTTTGCCGAAGTCCGGAGGACGCTGGAGGTTGCCCAGGTGCTTGATCGCGCGGTACGCAGCCTGGACGACAACCTTGGAAACTCCAGCGCCACGGTGATCTGGTCGTTGGCGAACGACGTGATCGACACCTACAAGGTGCTGTACACCCATTATCAGGAAGTGCTGCCGTAGCGACGGGACGACCGTGGGAGGTCTGGTTGTGAGTGATGATCCGGACGGCAAGATTGCCGCCGCGCGTGCCGAGTGGACCAAGCATCAAGAGAACCTGATCGAAGAGGTCGCCGGGCGCTTGCTCGGGCTTGCGATTGAAAGCTTCATCTATTTCACCAAAAACGACAGCCGCACGCGCGTCAGCGCACACGCTCTGGCATCGCTCGAGCAAGAGTCTGCGCTCGAGGATATGAAAGACCGGTTTGAAGCGAAGTTCACCCAATGGGTGGTCGACAACCAGGAGGAGTGAGGGGACGCCATGAGTAACGTCGATTCGAGCGCGGGGATCCTTGTGCGCCAAATGCTGGACAAGATGCACGACGACCTTGTTTTGGATGTCATCGAGCGCATCGTCGGGTTGATGCAGGGCGAGGCGTATCTCGCCATCGGCGCGGGGTCGACGCGTGCCGCAGCTTCTGCGATTGCCGTCGCATCCGCTGATAAGACTCTGTCCGAAATCACCGGGGCTGTTGAACGCCTGTGGGCGATGGTGGGCGTCGACAACGAGGGAGATTCCTGATGCCTGCGCAGCCGCCGACCGGGCGGTCCTACAAGATTTACCAGCGCGGGTCCATGTTCGAGGTGGTCGGACCGGACAATGAATCCTATACACTCAACCGGCGCGCCACCGCCTATCGTATCGCGTATGGCCGCACGGAAATGGTCCGCACCGAGGATGGCGGACTCGAGCCGCAGATGAGCCGGGAGGAGGCAGAGCAGATTGCCGCACGAGACCATCGCATGACCGCAGGATTTGCGGAACCGGAGCCGGGCGATCGCCGGGCGCACCATCGCGCCACCGTTGCGCGGATGAAGGAGCAGAAGTAGTGGACGATTTCTTTGAGGATGATACCCAGGTTGCGGTCGAGGAGAAACCGAAGCGGAGGGGGCGCACCGGGCGCAAGAATATTGAGACGACGGTTGAGCCGTTGATCCCCGATGTTCTCGAGGATGGCGACGACGCGGCGGCGATTGACAGCGCCACCGAGGCGCTTGGCTTTGACGCCGAGTTCCCCGTCGAAGCCACCCTCGGCAAGCGCAATACCGCGCTGCTGAACCGGATCGAAAGCCTGCGCCATCCGCTCACGGAGTTGCGCGACGTTCCGCTGGTCGATATCACGCTTGACGAACGGCTGCAGCCGCGTATCGAAATGAACGTCGAGGTGATCAAGGAATACGCAGAGTCGATGCAGATCGGCGACACCTTCCCGCCCGTCCACCTGTTCGAGGACGGCGAGACGCTCTATCTCGCGGACGGCTGGCACCGATTCCAGGCCGCGCAGTTGATTGGCCGGGAATTCCTTACCGCCGAAGTGTCGCGCGGTTCGTTCCGGGACGCGGTCTGGTTTTCGGCCAGTGTCAACACCACGCACGGTCTGCGCCGGAGCAACGAGGATAAGCGCCGGGCGGTGACCCGCCTGCTGGTTGACACCGAGTGGGGACGCCTGACCGATCGGGCGATTGCCACGAACCTCCGTGTCTCGGACCGACTGGTCGCGACGGTGCGCGCCGAACTGGTGGCCAGCGGGGCCATTCCCGACCTGACCACACGCATCACGGCGGACGGCTATCCCATCAACGTCGCGCCGATCGCGGAGGCGACCAGTGCCGCCGCCAAGAATCGTGGAAAGAAAGACGTCGATGAGTTCGACAACCCGGACGACGACACCCTCGTCAGCGCCGACACCGGGGAACCGCTCGGCGCAGGGGTTTCGGATGCGGTCAGGAGCGCGGTCGACGCCGACCCTGCGCTGCAGAATCGGATCACCGAGGACGAGAGCCACTTCGTGCGCGCCTTCGACGCCATTGCCTCCCTGATTCCGGTTCTCTACGTCGACCCGCGCAACGCGGTTTCGGTCGCGCAGAGCTTCCGCCGCGCGCAGTTGGTCCTGATGGAGGAGCGCGTCGGCGAGATCAAGGAATGGGTGCTGACGTTTGAGAGCGCCGTAGAGACGGCAAAGAACCTCCGGGGCACTCCACTGTAGGGGGTAGGGCATAACGGCCCACAGGGGGGCAATACGGGCCGCACGCGATGGTGTGCGGCCCTTGAGGCAGACACCATGGCAACCTGTAAATCATGCGGAGAGGAAATCGTTTGGTTGACGCTGGAATCCCGCACCACCGCCAAGCCCAACCCGATCAATGTTGCAACGTCATACCACGGCAACATTGAGGTTGATATCCCGAAGGGAACCTACCGGCTGGTGGAGCCGGGACCGGGGAAGCACCTCTCGCACTTCGTCACCTGTCCCGAGCGCCTGCAGTGGAAAGCGAAGAAGGTCTAGCCATGGCCCGTAGCCAGCAGTGGAAGCACCGCGAACGCCAGATCGCCGCCCGCTTCGGTGCTGCCCGCCTGCCGAATAACGGGATGGGCCAGCCGGATATTCCGATCCCGCCCGGTGAGATCAACGAGCATCCCGCGCTCGAGCCGTTCCAGATCGAAGCCGGGACCACTCGCGCGCGAGCGGGATTCGATGTGGAGTCCAAGGCGTGGGGAACGGTGCCGAAGATTCTCTACGACGCGCTCGACCAGGCGCGCAAGAACGCCCGGCCACCGTCCATGCCGGTGGTAATTGTCAGCGAGGGCAAAGCGAAGCCGGGCAAGAAGGTGCGCCGGTTCGCGCTGATGGACTTCGAAACCTTCTGCGAGTTATTCGCGCCGAGAGAGGACGTAACCGATGACAGCGCCGGAACCTAAAGCAACCCGCACACCGCCGAATACGGTGTGGGCGCAAATTGAGGGCTATCCGCTGGTCCGCTTCACGCATCACGAGGACGGCGACTCAGCGTCCGTCGTCCTGCGGTGCTTCACGAAGTTCCTGGGCGTCACCAAGGTCAAGGGCGAGGGTGACGTGTGGGCGAAGGCGTGGCTGATGATTTACCCCGACCGCCCCCTGGACACGCCGATGGGACACTACTTCCGGTGGATCCCTGAATCGCAGCGCATTCAGGTTCCAGATCCATACCAGTACATTCGGGACGATGTGGGGGAGTACCGCTATCTGATGAGCCGGAAGTGGGACGGCCTCTATTATCACCTGTATTACCTGGGGTACTGCTAATGGCCACCAGGCGCGGCCTTCGTGACGTGGTGACCGGCTGCAAGGAACGCGGCTGGTCCCTGAAGGTGCTTGACCAACATTCCACGATCTCCATTACGACACCGATCCAGGAATATGGCGTGGTGTCGATCGGCTTGCGCCACGAACGCAAGCCGGTTAAGACAATACGCTATGATAAGGTCATTGAATCGGCGGACGACGACTTTGATGCGAGATTCATTGCCGCCATGGTCGATCTCTATGATCTCGTCTGCTACGAGGAGGACCGCATTCATGGCCACGCCTGATCCCAATCCGCGCCACCTGCGCGGCGAGGTCCGTCCTCCCGCGAAATCGCCGCTCGAGAACCAACGCGTGGCGGTGGTGACGGGATGGCTCCTGCTGGCCTGCGCCGGGCTGATTGTCCTTGGAACGACCGCGACCATCCTGGCGGTCCTCTATGCCTTCGCGCGCGGCGCGTTGGGAGGTTAGCCATGCCGCTGGTCTTTGGGCAGAATCCCGGCAAGAAGAAGCAGCGTCGTCAGGATGGCGACGACCCGCTGCGCCGGAAACGATCAGCGCTCGAGGACATGCCGGAGCCGACGACGTGCTGCCTGTGCGGCGAGGCGCTTCCGGCAGGGCATCGTCTTTTGTGTCATCCCTGCGGAGTGAAAGGAGGCGTGGAATCGCTGGCCAGGCTCGAGGACGAACGCTTTGACCGGATCTTCAATGGCCTGCCCGAGCATGGCGGCGGAACATGGCTCGAGGTCAGCGGGACACCCAAAGGCCCGCACGAAACGAAGGACGACGGCAGTGGGCCGTCGTCGGTAGCATCATCCTGGCGACACGGCGTGCCGATGTCGTCGATTGAACGGAGTTAGACCATGCCACGCAAGGCGTTTCTCGTCGGATATCTCGTCTTTGCCATGCTGGTTGCGACCGGGTGGGCCTGGAATCAGGCTCCGGCCAGCGCCACGCCAGCCGCAACCGGGCGGGCCGTGTTTCAAACCGTCAAGCAGCGAGTGTCGCACGGAAAATGCGACGGCATTCCGGAGTACACCAAGGAAATCGCCCAAGTATTCAACACCCCGGAAGGCCGGTGGTTCATGAACGACTTTGGCGATAGCACGCCCGACGACTGGACATTGATGTCGCCGGATGAGCTTGCAAAGACCGAGCGGAATCTCCGCCTCCTGGCCAGCGATCTTGAAAACGTCGACCCGCCGACCGCCGCCAAGGATTTTCATGAGGACTTGATCCGGTTCATGCGCCTCTATGCCAACATCTTCCACACGGCACAGGAGTCGTGGACAGCGGTGGCCATGAGCGGCTATGGGGACGTCGCGCAGCAACTCGGCGAGCGGTTCGTGAAGGAATCGGACGCGCTCCAGAAGCTCTGCGGCAAGGACGCGACCGGCAGTCTTGGTTGAAGTTTCATTGGATATCCAATGATAGGAGGGGCTTTGTGAGCTTCAATCCGTTCGAATGGCGAAACCGGATCGTCCGGTACGAGATGGTCGACCCGGCGCAACTGCTCGCCAATCCCAATAACTTCCGCCGCCACCCCCGGTCGCAGATCGAGGCGATGGAAAAGGTACTGAAGGAGATCGGCTTCGTCGATCCGGTCAAGGCCCAGGATGGCACCGATCTGCTGATTGACGGCCACCTCCGTGTCGAGATCGCCATGCGGTGGGGCATCGAAAAAATCCCGGTGGCGTATCTCGACCTCGACGATCTCGAAGCGACCGTGGCGCTGGCGACCTTCGATAAGCTCTCGAGCATGGCGGTGATCGACGACGAAAAGTATCAAGAAATGATGACGGCGTTTCCGGACAATGAGGAAACGCGCGGCATGCTTGACGCCATTGACCTCACCTGGGGAACGGGGGGACGCATCAATCTCGCCGAGGAAGAGGACGAGAAGGCGATTCCGGATCCTCCCGCGAATCCGGTCACGCAACCGGGAGACGTCTGGTTACTCGGCGAGCATCTGTTGTTGTGCGGCGATTGCACAGAAAAAATGTCCACGGAAAAACTCCAGGCAAAAAATCTGGAGCTTTTTTCCGAAAAAAAATCCGGGGGAAATTTCCAGGCAACCGGGACCGCGCCGGTGATGATGTGGACCGATCCGCCGTATGGCGTCGACTATACCGGCAAGACCAAGGATGCGCTGAAAATCCAGAACGACACCAAGGATGGCCTCGGTCCGCTGCTGGTTGACTCCCTGCTGATTGCCCAGGAGGTCTGCGAGCCTGGCACGCCGTTCTATATCGCCCGACCGGCAGGCGCGAACTCGGTCACCTTCGGGCGCGTGGTGCTGGACCTCGGCTGGCGATTCCATGAAGAACTCCAGTGGGTCAAGGATTCGATGGTCCTCGGCCACTCCGACTATCACATCAAGCACGAGACGATCATCTTCGGGTATATGCCCGGACCGGGGCGGCGCGGTCGCGGGGGGGAGGGATGGTACGGAAACGATAGCCAGGTGTCCGTCTTTGAGGTGAAGCGTCCGAAAGCCTCTCCGGATCACCCGACCTCGAAGCCGCTCGCGCTGATCGAGCCGATGATGCGCAACTCTTCAACGGAGGGTGATATCGTGTACGATCCCTTCGGCGGTTCCGGATCGACCCTGCTGACCGCCGAGATCACCGGACGCCGGTGCTGGATGATTGAACTGCAGCCGGGATACGCCGACGTGATTGTCCAGCGATGGGAAGAACTGAGCGGAGGGTCGGCGCGCAGGGAGCAAGACTAGCCATGCCAACCTCGAAAAAGAAACCAGCCAGGCGTCCCAAGGGCATCACTCCGCCGTTCGGGCCGACGCCGAATCCGGGCCGAAAGCCGACGCCCGCGCCGAAGCCGCCCGGTCGCCGAAAATCAGACTCCTGGATCTGATCGGGGAACGTGTGACGGGGAAGTGTGATCCGGGAAGTGTGACGATCGACGTGTGACGCACAAAGAAACGCGCCCGGCCCATTACGGTGCCAGCGGGCGCGTTTCTTTGGGGAGGAGAGGTGGTCGGCCTTCTGATATCGTCTGGCCAGCACGAAACCAGCGAGACCGACCGATGGCGAACGGGTCGAGATACGGTCGCTCCAGGGGAACGGAGAGCCTCGAGGACTTCCCGGTCCTGGCAGCTTGCCCGCAGAGCAGACAGCGCGTCCACCACCACATCCCCACATTATCCTAGGTGAATCCATAATGCAAGAGGGCGTGACGGCGGGGGAGGGTTTGAACCTCTCCGATCCGGTGAACCGTCTCTACCCGGTTCACGCTTCCGCCTGTAGAGCCGCCGTCACATGGCTTACTATAGCACTGGCGAAGCGTTGACATCCATATTCCGTGGTGGTAACGTGGGGATACGGGCGATGAGGGTCGCCGAAACGGACAACGGAGGAAATCATGCCGTACAAAATCGTTCCCCGCACACGCACGGTCGTCGAGGAATACCAGGTTCCGGTGTTGGAGTTCAGCGATACCGAGGCGCTGTATCGCGACAAGTACGACAACGCCAAGATTGAGGTTCGTCCCACCTTCCCGAACGAGGTCGCCGATGGCCAGAGCGGGTATGCCTTCGAGTTGAATGTGTGGGATCCCGACATCAACGACGATACGCGCGTCACGGTCCGCGCCTTTTTCAGCCGCGACGACCTGATGACCTTTGCCGAGGAACTCTTCCTCTATGGCCGGAAGGAGCAGCGTGATTCGGCGCTGATTGCCGAGGGCGAGGACGGCACGAATGTCCTGGTCGACGGGCAGCATCGGCTGGAGGCGACCCGACGCGATGGATAGCAGCGCATTCGACACGATCACCATCAGTGGGACATCTTGGGCGGTCGACGCCTCTGGCTATCTTGAGTTTACGGATCTCGGTGGCGTCACGATGCAGATCGGCAAACTCGAGCGAACCGGGCGCAATCATGTGCGTGGCCGGATTTTCGGCACGTATATTTCCGCCGAAGGATCAGGGCCAAAGGTCGTCGCAGCGATGCTGGTCGCTGGCTACGTCGCCGCGATGCAACTCACCGAGCCGAGCGAATTGCCGTTCTAAGACGGTCGAGTATCTCCGCAAGAAAAACCCTGGGAACAATTCCCAGGGTTTTTCTGAAAAGAAAATCCAGAAAAAATATTCCAAAAAATATTCCGGGGAAAAAATCCGGGGAAAAAGTCCAGAGAAAAAGTCGAGGGAAAAAGTCCAGAAAAAAAATCTATCATCGGATATCCAATGATAGACTTGACATCGGGATTCCGGGGTGATAATGTGCAAGCACGCCGGATGAGGGTCCGGGGAACGATTCGGAGGATGACATGATCGCCACGCCAAAGCAAGCCGACATCTTGATTCGATTCGAGCGCGACCTGACCTATCGGAAGGTGCATTTCGACGCCGGGCAAGAGGAAAAGGTCTGGAATCTCCTGCACGATATGCGTAAGTGCGAAGGATGCGACCATATCAAGATCGATGGCGACCGCTACTGCTGGAATTGCGGCGCGGATTCCTGGGACATCCTCGGCAAGATCCTCGACTACGATCTCGAATGGGTGAAGCCGGTCGAGAAGAAGATCCGCTCGAGCGCCGAGGAGGCATCGCTGGCTCGGATCTTTATGAAGGGTGCGTTCGGCAAGGGACACGGTATTAGCTGCCGGATCGCGCGCGGCTCGAGCCATATCAGCGTCGACATCCCCAACGACCATGAGTGGGGCGAGCCGAAGGCCGACGAGTGCGTCCGACGCATTGAACAGCGACCACTCTCGCCGTGGGAGGATTGCCCGTACTGCAAGCGCCGCAAGGAAGCCTGCATGCACCTCGAGGCCTTGCTGAGCAAGCTGATTCCAGGGACCGGGTATCACAAGTACAGCCCGTATGACGACTATGCATTTTTCACCTGGATGGTGTACTAACCGACAACTCCCGCGCCGGGCGAGTTCATCCCCCTCCCCGGCGCAAAACCCCTCACTGGCACCCTGGCAATCGCCGGGGTGTCGGTGTTTAAGATCGGTGGATCCTGGATCTCCGAAGGTCACGTGTGACGTGTGTGTTAGGGGAATTTTAGAAAAACGGAAAGTTGGTGCGGGCGTGCGCGAGCGTGCATGCGGGCGAATGGTCGCCAAAATGCGACCGTTTCTGAGGTAAACGTCCAGCGCCAATCCGGGCCGATCCCGCCCGCAGCCAGCCGGGAGAGGCATCGCCAGGATGACCCAGGTGGGCCAGTCCGTACTCCTCCCGGTGGACGTTCGGGCAGATCGGCCAGCGAGGATGCAGCGAGCGACGCCAATGGCGACGCCGACCGCAAGCCAGTCCATCCGACGCTATCCGATGCCGCACGGAAAAGCAAGTTTTCCCGCACGATTCCGGGAGGTTTCGCCGATGCCGGGCCATGCCTTCTTCTAAGACGCGCGCGCGATGGCGGCGCGTATCATCGGATATCCAATGATGGCGGCGACTGGGGGTTGACATCCGTATTACTACCGTGTAATGTCTATGCATGGCGAATGAGGGTTCGCCGGAATCGAAAACGGAGGATGATGATGAACAGCGACTATGGCCCGCAGTTATCCGATACGCGCGGCATCCTGGTTGTTTGGGGAGAGTACGGATGGACATCCTATCGCAACGGCGAGGAAGTATCCGCCGTCAATAGCTCCAAGGAATCCGCGCTCGAATCGGTCCTTCCCACGTATGCATGGCCCGGAGGCTATCCGATTTTCTATATCCTGCCGGATGGCGGAGAGCTATGCCCGCAATGCATTCAGCGGTTTTTCCTGGAGGATGACTGGAGCGATACCGAAACCGTGCGAACGAATCGCGCCGTCGCGGACATCCATTACGAAGGTCCGTCGATTTATTGCGACCATTGTAACCGCGAGATTGAATCTGCATACGGCGATCCCGATGCCGAGGAAGATACCGACGATTAGTGGTTGACATTATCCCCTAGTAATACTAACGTGTATGCATGGCTAGGGGATAGCCAAACGGAATCACGCGAAGGAGCGCCATCATGGCCCGCAAGACCGCCGAAGCACCAAAGGTTGAACCGACGGAGGAACAGAAGGCTGAAATGCAGCAGGCATACGCCGACGTATGCGCAACGGAGTTTGATGAACTGGTTACCAAGGCAGTTGCCGAAACCGAGGCGGTGAGCGAACTCGCGCGGAGCCTCGGATGGAAGCTCGGCGATCTCGCCGAAACGATGCGCAGCGTCCAGTACTATGGCGAATACGTCATGATGGCGCGCGCGCATGGCGCGAAGATTTCCTCGACCTATGCGAACGAAAAAGACCCACATTCATCGCCGCCAGCGGATGATGCCGACGCCGATCTCCGCGCATTCTACGCCATGCTCACGATGATGAAGAAGGCATCCGGTCACGTCGGCAAAATTGAGGCAGCGCGGAATGCGCTCAATAGCCTCGACCGATCTTTCTAGGATTGATGAATGCGCGCCGCCGATTGGCGGCGCGCCAATCGAAAGGGGAGCCACAATGGCATTCTTGCATTTTGACCGAGTCTACGCGCCATGCGCAGTCCTTATCGTCAAAGACGGCGTCGATCCCTACGAAGACGGCAATGCCGTCTTGATCCAGGGTGACGATGATATGCGGGCAGTCGCGGAAAATCTCGGCTGGTCGCCGGATGGCACGCTGGAAATGCCTCCCGATGCGAGTTGGTACGATTTCCTGCAATCAATGGCAGGTGAAGGCTTAGGGCCGATGCGCGCGGGCATCCTGAACGAATACCTCCCGGAATCCGACGATTAGGGGTTGACTCCCGCATTACTACGTAGTAACCTGTGTTCAATGGCGATATGAGGGTATCGCCGCACGCGAATCGGAGGATGCAATGCCGAAGAGTGGAATGTCCAGCCATATGCGCGAAGTGGAAACCAGTATCGTCGCGAGCGTAACGCTTCGCGTCGCCAAGCGGTTTTCCGACGAACAGATCGCCGATGCATTGGCGGACGCCGAGTTCGCCATCGGGAAGATGATTGAATTGTATGTGGCGGACGACCGCTATCAGGATGGTATCGCCACGCCAATGGTCAAGGTCGTATCAATCCGCTTCGGAGCGATTCTGCCGGACGAGGTTGATATCCACGCCGAGCGCGAGCCGATGGATTGGAGCGACGAAGCGTATGTCGCGCCATTCCGCCAGTAGGGTGTTGACATTACCCTGCGGAAATGCTAACGTATCTGTAGGGCCATGAGGGTGGCCAGCAATCGAACGGAGGATGCAATGTTCGTCAATGATCCGACCAAGGTCATCATGCACAGCGATATGGCGGAGGATGATGCCACCGAGCATCGCATCGCGCGCCGGGTTACCACCGAGTGGGAGGTGGATTGGGTTCGACGGCACTATGCCGAAGATATCGCCAAGGAAGCAGCGGCGAAAGAGGAATATAGCGCGGCTCTGGCGCGATTCAAGCGCGCAGCGGGCAACTACACGAGCGCAATGTCCAGCGTCAATAACCGGCTGGAGGAGGCTATCGAATCCGCCATAGCGCTGCCGGGATTCCAGCGTGACGGCGTCACACCCACCGACGAACCTCTCACATTCGCGCAATTGATCCTCGAATACAAAGCGCGCGCGGAAACCAAGACCAAGATTGACGCCGCCAGCCAACTGGCGAGCGCCACCGACTGGTAGCATCCCGGATGCGCGCGGCATCCCGCCGCGCGCATCATCGGATATCCAATGATAGGGGTTGACTTCCGTATTACTACGTGGTAACGTGATGTCGTAGGGAAATGAGGGTTTCCCGGAAGCGCAAACGGAGGATGGAAATGAAGGTCACGCTGCAATTCGACAAAACCGGATGCCTGGAGCGGGTTGATTATGAGCCTGCCGAGGCGTGGGAAACGATCGCCAAGTTCATCATCGACGCGGCGCGCAACGCCACGGATATCGCGGAGGATTTTGACGGAGCTTCCGAAACGCCGCTCGGCGATGCCTTCGACTTTATGGTCGACTCGACGCAATGTTTGTACGAGGAAGCGCGCGCGCAGGAATTGGCGGAAGATGCCGCCAATAGGGGTTGACAATCGTATTACCATAGGGTAAGGTATCCGTAGCGGATATGAGGGTATCCGCTACGGAATCAAGAAACGGAGGATGCCATGCCAGCCACGATGAACACCACGGTCTATCGCTTCGAAGAACTCTCGCCGAAAGCGCAACAGCAAGCGATTGATGACGCCCGCTACGATGACGTCGACGATGACGAATTCTGGACCGAGTTTATCCGGGAGGATTGGCGGGAAAAGCTCGAAGCCTGCGGTCTTTCGGCTATTGACTTCGAATATGGCGTCGGGCATTGCCAGAGCGATGGCGCAGGCTTTGTCGCGCGCGTCGACCTTGCGCAATGGATGAAGAGCCAAAAACTGGCCGCGCACCATCGCGCGCTCTACAATGCCTCCGCCGACCTTGGCGGAGCCGAAACCTCTGCGTATGCCGCCATCGCGCGCGATAGCAATGTCCGCCGCGATTATGGCGGATGGCCCGAGATCCACATCGCCAGCTACGGCACGCTGGATGATGAAGGCTGCGTGCGATTGGATGCGCAAGCCGAGGATGTTCAAGCCATCATGCGCGAGTGGTATCGCCAGCAATGCCGGGCATTCTATCGCGAACTCTCCGAAGAGCAACTCGCGCTCACATCCGACGAGTACATCCGTGAAAAGCTCACGAATAGCCTGGACGAGTGGTATACCGAACGAGGCAAGCGATGGTAGGGGGTTGACATTATCCCCTAGGAATGCTAACCTCTAAGCATCGGATATGAGGGTATCCGAATCGCGAACACGGAGGATGAACATGCACCAGCCAATCATCGCCTATGTCGAGGTATCGCCATCGGTTAGCCCGCGCGGGAAGTACATTTTTCCGCACGAGGGAGAGCTACAGGATAGCAGCGGCGAGCGCATCGGCAGCGTCAAGGTTGTATCGACGTGGCGCGCGCCATCCTATTACAGCGGATGGCATACGTGGATGTCGGTCAGCGCCACGATTGATGGCGTCGCGTATTTCGGTCGATTCAATTGGGATACGGGCAGCGCGGTCAAACTGCGCGCGTACAAGTAGGCAATCGCGCGGCAGAGCATCCCGCTCTGCCGCTATCCCGGAAGGACTGAACGACATGATTGGCGTGAACAAAAAATGCGATAGGGCTGTCCGCGCATTTGCCGAATCCATCGACGGAGATTTCAACGGAGACGGCGAGGGTATCGAAGTCAAAATGCCCGCGATGCTCGTCTTTCGGGATGTGAAAAGCGAACAGGATTTGCTCGACCGCGTGAGGTTTTTCTACCAAGGCAAAGGGATGCCATTCTATCTCGCGAGCGGCGACGAACTGGAAGCTATCGTCTTTGCGGGAAATGTCCATGATGACGAGGAGGGTTTCGGGCTGATTGAATTGAGTTAGCGCGGAGACGCGCCAGGATGGCCGGTGTGCGCTGCAATGCAGACACCCTAGGGGTGATACCATAAAGAAAGGAGCGGGCCATGTGAACCCCATAGAATGCCGCAGCAAGCCATCGCTGCGGCATTCGCGTCTCCGGAAAAAATCCCGGCAAAAAAAATTTCCGGGAAAAAAATTCCGAGGAAAAAATCTCTAGAAAAAATTTCCGGGAAAAAAATTCCGAGGAAAAAATCCAGAAAAAAAATTCGGCAAAAAAACGCTTGACTCCAGCATTACGGCATGGTAACGTGTAGACATCGAATCGCGATATGAGGGTATCGCGGATAGCTACGGAGGGTACAGCATCATGAAACGCGCGCATTATCACGTATTGGCTGGCGTTCCTGGTTATATGCCGGATAACAACGCCATGTTCCTGACCAAGAAGGATGCATCGAACGACGCGGAGTGGGAAAAGGACTGCTGGCTGGATGCATGGCCCGGAGCCAAGGCATCCGGCAACAAGCGCGAAGGCTATACGATTGACCGCAGCGGCGGCGATCCTTCCAGCTATACGCTTCCGGTTTATATCGACATCGTGCGATGCGAGGATGCATCCTGCGACATCGACGCCGAGGATTTCTAGCAGCCTTCGGGCCAGTCGAAAGAGGTGGACATCATGGCGCAACTCGTCTCGGCATCAATCCAGCATATCCCGCTCGGCAATGGCGCGAGCATCCTGTTGAGCGAGTTCGACGGGATCTGGTATCGCGATACGGAAGGGAACGACTACTGGATCGGAACGATTCGACGGAACTTCGGCGGATTCTATGTCCGCGCGGAACTCGGCCACCTGGTGATATGCCGAGCCGAAGCCGAGAGCGAATCCGCTGCGGCTTTCCGATTGTACGAGAAGTCGATAGAAATGGCAGCCGACAATATGCCCGACCTTCCGGAATGGATGTCCGTGGCGTTGAGAGAGGCTGTTCGCTAGCCTATCATCGGATATCCAATGATAGACGCTGCCGCGATGGATTCGCGGCAGCGATCTTTTTCGAGATCCGGGAAACCTTAAGATCTTTAAGTAACGTGTGTGTGTTACGGGAAATTTTAGAAAAACGAAGAGTTGGTGCGTCGCGCGCGGAACTTTTTGCAAATTTTTTGGTGATTTTCGCTATCGGATTTTGCCGATTTTGATCTCTGGTAACCTGGCCGGTATCCGAACATCCCAGTCCGGACACAACCCTTTCGGATGGCCCGGTATCGGAAATTCCCGAGTACGGACACTGCCATCATCGGCGAATCCCGATGATTCGGATTATCGGCGAATCCCGATGATAGGCGAGGGATGCCGGGCCATGGCGGCGTATCCGGCATGCCGATACCATGCCACGCGGGCATCCCGAATCTATCCCGAATGTATGGCGATTCGATGGCGCGCCATGCCGGGCCGATGCCGGGCCGATGCCGGGCCGATGCCCGCGCGCGCATCCCTACGCGCGCCTATGCCCGCGCGCGCATCCCTACGCGCGCGCATCCCGCGCGGGCCAGGATTCGATAGGCGAATCATTCGGATAGCTACCAATCGCTATACCCTAATAATTCCATACCCTAACGATTCCATCGCCTATTGATTCGATACGCTACCAATCGCCGCCGCCGCCAGGATTCGATACCCTAATCATTCAATGCCCTATTGATTCGATACCCTATGGATTCCGGGATTCGATACCCTCATGATTCGATAGGCTATCAATGCCCGCGCCATGCGAACTTATGCGCTAGTAACCTACGCCATAGGCCACCCATCCTAACCCGATTCGAGCTATCGCGATAGGCGCATAATGCCCGCTAAAATTCTAACTAAACCTATGCGGATGCCCGCCATACGCGCTAGGATGCCCTGTGTGGCCCGATAGGGCAAAATAGGTATCAATCCATAGGCCAATGCCGAATCATCGCTTAGGCGCGATTTGTACCCCCCGAAAGGGTGATAGGCGCGGTATTTCGGTACTTGAATACCGATAAATGGCCGGTACTTCGTAGGCCATTCGGGTTAGTACCGCCTAAAAATGGCAGATAAGGACATTGTATGGTCGAGATACATGTATCCAATATGATCAAATCGGTACGCGCGTACCGATAATGGCCCGCGCGTATAGCAACTAAGTACTATATTTCCTGGCATCGCGGCGGATTCGGCCCGAATGCAAAAACGCCGGATTTTCCGCGCATTTTCGCCATACATCCGCCATCATTCCGGCATCAATCTTCTATATAGGCGCGGATTGGGGTATTGCATCCCGCATTACCCCATGGTAAGAATAGGCATCGGCCCGGATGGCGGGCCGAGGTAGAACAAAAGTAGAACATCGGCGGCCCGATGATACCGCCGATGATAGGAAGTAGAAAATGGCTAAGGGAAATCGCATCGCCGAATCAATCGCCGCCGCCGCCAATACCGCCGCTAGCTACTGCCTAATCGCGCTACGCGATGGCGATACCGCGAATATGGCGGATTTCGCGCGGGATGCCCGCGCCGCCGCCGCCATGGCGGATAAGGAATACCGCCGCATGGATGATGCGCAATCCGCCGCCGATGCGGAATACAATCGCGCCGCTAAGAATGGCGAATATGCCGCTATGGATAAAATCCGCCGCGATTCAATCGCCTACAATCGCGCCGCTATCAAGTGCATGGATGCCGCCGCGAATGCCCGCCTATATGCGGAAAAATGCCGGGATGAATTGGCCCGAATCGCCGCCGCCGATGCCGCCGATGCCGATGCCGCCGCCGACG
>Ga0157371_10001955_pt1 | contig 20487 bp, 21 predicted proteins | sample C45metaG_FD_113462 | JGI IMG/M metagenome (GOLD analysis project Ga0157371, IMG submission 113462) | Corn rhizosphere microbial communities from Kellogg Biological Station, Michigan, USA - C4-5 metaG | ecosystem: Host-associated > Plants > Roots > Rhizosphere > Soil | place: USA: Michigan...
AATACGAGATAACAGGTAAATGGCTTTATGCAACAGGCGCTGCCCATGCTACAGCATTTACAGCCAACTGCCTCATTGAAAAAGACGGAGAAGTTTTGAAAAATAATGATGGCAGCGATTTGATCGAATCATTTATTTTTTTAAGAAACGAGGTTACAGTAAACCAAGACTGGAAAGGTATAGGAATGATCGCTACTTCCAGCAACAGCTTTGAAGTTAAAAAGTTATCCGTGAATAAAAGCAGGCGATTTATAATTGATGAAAAACAGACCGTACTGCCCGGTAAAATTTATCAATATCCTTTTCTGCAATTTGCAGAAGCTACGCTCGCTGCAAATATTTCGGGGATGGCAATTCATTATCTCGACCTTTTCGAAGACGTTATCAATCAAAGAAATGCAGACAGCCATTATACGAATGAACAATTGCTTTCACTTTCACTTCGGCATGACACTGCCAAAACACAGCTTAATGAAGCTCGGCAATTATTTTATAAAACGATCCAGCGTTCCTGGAATGAAGGGAAGGGAATTAAAGGCTTCTCTGACGAAACAATGAAGGAAGTAAGCAAGGTTAGCAGGCAAATGGCTGCTACTTCAAGAAGAATGGTGGATGAAATGTTCCCTTATTGTGGGCTCATGGCTGTAGATCACGACACGGAAATCAATCGTGTTTGGCGTAATTTACATACTGCTATTCTTCATCCTTTGCTTTTATCTTAAAAACAAGAATCTCACTAATTTATTTGTTCACTCTTTCAGTGGGGCATAAATTCCACTTTTTTGGCAAATCACTTCAAAAATCTCTACCCTCTAAAGAATTTTATATCTCCTACACCACCTTTTAAATATTTTAAAAGAAAATTTTCACGCAAAATTTATAACAGTTTTACCGCTGAAGCTTTAAATGCGGGTTTCAAATTGCGATTTCTTGTTAATGGCATGGTTTTGTGACAGGTTTCTTTAAAGAAATAACAATGGAAAGGAAACCGGCTAAAAGTAAGGCTCTTACTTTTAATGTAATTGAGGAACAGGCAAAAGTCGATAAAAAATTGGTTGAAAAAGGGAAAGTAAGAGTTATAAAAAAAGTTGTAACCGAAGAAGAAAAAGTAAAAGTGGATGTAAGAAATGAAGAGGTAAATGTGGAAAGAGTACCGGTGAACGAATATGCAGATACGCTGCCAGAGGTCCGTTATGAAGGAGATACTACGATTATCCCGGTGATAAAAGAAGTAGCCGTCGTTCAAAAAAGGATATTAGTGGTCGAGGAAATACGGATCACTAAAAAAACACACATTACTGAAGAGGAAAGAACGGTTCCGTTGAAAAAAGAAATTGTAAGCGTTGAAACTTCACGCCGGAAATAATAAACCAAATCACATTCAAAATAAAGGAGGTAAACAATGAATAAAACAGTTGTGGCTATTTTTAATAGCATGGAAGAAGCCGAGACGGCAGCGGATGATCTTTTTGATAACGGCTTTCTGAAAGAAAATATTGATGTTTCTTCCGGCGAAAAATACGCGGAAGATGAGGAAGGTGAAAGTGGCATAACGCGCTTTTTTAAAAACCTTTTTGGCACCAATGATGAAAAAACGAAACGGTATTCGCACGTGGCAAAAAAAGGATATGTTGTAGCCGTGCACACTCAATCTGAAGAGGAAGCTTTAGAGGCATGCGAGATATTGGATGATAACGGGGCAATAGATGTAAACGACCATTATAATAAATATCTTACACCGGTAACCCCAAATCGGGATGTGACCCGTGACGAAGAAATTGAAGATGAGAATATACAAAACAATGTTGAAGATCATACAGACGACGAAATAGCCGAGGAATCTCAAAGCAAAACTGTTCCTGTCATCGAAGAAAATCTTGAAGTGCATAAAAAAGAAGTGCCCACCGGTGGAGTTCGCGTTAGGAGCCGGATTGTTGAAAAACCGGTAGAAGAAAATTTAAGATTGCGCGAAGAACATGTTCATGTAGAAAGAAGAAAGGTAGACAGAGCGCCGACAGAGGAGGAACTTAGGAATTTTAAAAATGAAACAACCGAATTTACAGAGCATGCTGAAGTGCCGGAGGTGGAGAAAACGCCGAAAGTGATAGAAGAAGTAAGGGTACAAAAAGATGTGGATCACAGGAATGAAACAGTGCATGATAAGGTAAGAAGCACCGATGTGGATGTTGATGATTTGCACGATGACATTGATAAACCTTGAGAACTTAAAGAGAACAGTGGCACGCAATGTGCCGCTGTTTTTTTTGAAATTCAATTAAATCAGGATTAAAATAAATTATCATGGCAGAATTACATGTACAACCGAAAAGAAACAATTACTGGTGGCTTTGGCTGCTGCTGGCAATTATTATCATCGCCGGAGCTATTTATTATTATTTGAATTATTATCAGAAAGGTAAAACAATTGGAGGCACGACTACCGATTCAACTTATTCCACAAGCAACAACACGGCTGATTCAACAAGCGTAACCACCGCTGATTCAACAAGTATGCAAACCGGTCACGCCAATCTTTGGAGCCAGATCGATTTTAATTCCCCTGACACCACTTATCCGGAAGTGACCGATAAAAGTGTTACGACAAGATCAAACGCACATTTTGTGATTTATACTTTAAACAGCAACAATCTTTTTCAAAATGATAAAAATGATTTAAGCGATAAAGGCAAACAAACTTTAAATCAGGTTGGCGCTTCGATCAATAAAAGGTTTGATTCGGCGGATGTAAAAATTTATGACCAGGTAGATACCACCAAACAGGACCAGCTGGCAATGGAAAGATCAGAAAGTGTAAGAAATTACCTGGTCAATAATTCGAAATTAAGCCAACAACATGTCAGTGTGTATCAACGAGGTGAACCTGCATCAGTGCCAGATAAAAGTAATACAGTAAATATCGTTGTAAAACGCTGATATTTTTAAACACATTTTTCAATCTAAAAAAGAAAGTTATGTCAGAAAAAATAATCGTTAATGGTAATCTCAAAGAACTGCATTCAAGCGGTTTTGAAATGAGAGATGGTGAACCTGATATCCGGGGATGGAAAGTAAAAAACGACCAAAACCAGGTAATTGGAAAAGTGGACGAACTTTTATTTGATACAGAATCATTGAGGGTGCGCTATCTCATCCTGGACCTTGAAGGTAAACCGTTAAATCTTGTTTCAAGGGATGTAGTCATCCCAATCGGCCTTGCTGAACTCGACAAAGGAGATAATATAGTTTTACTGCCTGAAGTGACAGTCGGTCATCTTGCATCTCTTCCTGAATATAAAAAAGGTCACATAACGATCGCCACTGAAAGAGAAGTACGTCGGGTTTTTGCTCCATCTGAAGGAGTCGAGTATGAGGATCCGGATTATTATGATCCGCATGAATTTTATAATAACAAATATTTTGATGATCAGCGAATGTACCGCACACGCGTACCGGATGTAAATGATACAAATGAGGATGTTGAAATCCCTGAAACAGAAAATCGCACGAAGATTGTTCGCACGGATGAAAAAAAAAACTTTGAAGTAGACGAAGAAGAACCGAACATAAATGTTGATAACGAGGCTGAAGTAGAAGATACCCGTGATCAGGAATTAAATGATGACGAGGAAAATGAAATCTATGCGACAGGCAATGCCGGTAAGAACATTCGTGATAAAGAGCTTGAACCTTTCAAAGATGGCGTAATTGAAATTACAGAACATGCCGAAGTACCTGTTGTTTCTAAGGACGCACGAGTAGTAGAAGAAATTTCAATTAATAAAGAAGTTGAAGAGCACACGGAAAAGGTAAAGGATTCTGTAAGAAAAAATGAAGTGGATGTGGAGAAATTAAGGAAGGATGAAATTGGCAGCTAACATTAATTGATTTCTTTTTCATAAATTCAGGAGAATTATTTTTTAAACATTATAAAATTTCTAAACTAAATTATGTTTGATCAAATTTTAGACCTGGTAAAACAACATTTAAGCAACAATCCTGAAGTGGCTGATAAAATTCCTGATGACAAAAAAGAAGAAGTTCATCAGGAAATTGCAACGCACATAACCAATGGAATAAAAAACCATGCGGCAACTGAAGGTGGCATCGGGGGATTATTATCTTCATTGCAAAACACCGTAGCTTCAGGAGGCGCGCTCACCAGTGCTATTGAAGGAGGACTTGTGGGAAGCCTTACGAACAAGTTAGGACTCTCGCCGGCTGTATCGGGAGCCATTGCCGCAGCTATCCCGGGAATTCTGCAAAAGTTTGCCCATAAAGCAAATGACCCGAACGATCCAAGTATTACTAAAGAAAGTATTTCAAATTCTTTATCAAATATCACCGGTAGCGTGGGAAAAATGTTTGGTTAAACTTTGCGGATTAATATCTGGCATCAGAATAAGAAGCAGGATGTTTAATGTGTTTACTTTAATCGGTAATTTTCTTTTAATTAATCAAGATTGCTAATGATCACTTTCGCAATTTGGCCAGTATCTCCGTCAAAGTGATGTCCTCCAGGAAGCACTTCCCTTGTAAATCGTTTTAAAGTAATCTTATTTATAGCAAGAGTTCTGTCATCGCTGCCGCTGATGATGACTACTTTCTCGTCAGTAAGTTTATTAATTTCTGAAACAACATCCATGCTTCGTTTGGTGTTACTTCCAAAAATATCTGCCCAATGTATCTGGAAATCGGTACTTCCAGACGAAGCCATCAGAAATGAAACAAGTACCTTATCGTCAGTTTCTTTCGGCAACCTGTTAAGGATAAAAGGTAAAACATCTGCACCAAAAGAATATCCTATCATCACTATTTGCTGATTTTTTCTTCCGTTCAATTTGTTCTTTAAAAAATTATTTACCGCCGCCGCTGTTTCACCGGGAGCTCTTTTATCCCAGAAATAAGAGCGGGCGTTTAATGCTGCCACATCAAAGCCTTTATTATTAAGATCTTCACAAAGGGAAGTAGAAAAACTATTCATACCGCCATCCCCGCTGATGTAAAATAGAAGCGGTTTATCATGTGTACCGGCGTTCCATTCCTTTACAGGGAGATCCTGGGAATATGCAATAGAAGATTCCGCAAAAAATGCGATAACAAGGAAACAAAGGGTAAGATGTTTATTCATAAAAGTTTTCACGGTTGCATTACTTTATTGAGTGCCAAGGGTAATTGCAGAAGATCATAATCGTTTTCATACACGAGGAATTTATCTTTCCAATAGGTTGCATATTTTTCTTTAAAATCCCTCAATCCATGGAAATGTTTAAATCGCTTAAATTTTTTCCCTGCAAATTTCATTAATTGTTCTGCAGGGCTATTCGGTTCTGCCATTCCAGCCATTGGCACCAGTCCCATGTTGATATAATCGCATTCTTTTTCTTTGGCATATTCAACCAGTTTAACGATTAACGCGTCCATACATCCTCCGGGGGCGTCGGCTGTTTTCCTTATCAGGTCATACGTGCATTCTTTAGGAGAATAATCCGGAATGATGTTGAGAAAAGCTACAATTTTTCCTTCCGGATCAGAAATTGTTATAACATCCTGTAGCATCAATTCTCTTGCATCAAACATTCCCTGCGAAAAAACCTGCTCTTCCTTTTCAAAAGCCACCAGCCATTCATCTGAAACTTTTCTCAGTTTCTCAACCAATGACTTTTCGAGAGGCGCTTTTTCAATAGCTGTAACAAAACCTTTCTTTTGCAGTGCGTTCATTGCATTTCTTAAAGACTTTTTATCTCTTCCTTCCATGGTAAAATTGCGTGCATCCAATATCGCTTCCTGTCCAATAAATATTTTTTGCTTCCGCAACTGATCGAACCATACCATGCTGTTCTCATCTACCCGATAAAAGGCGGTTTTCAATCCCATTTTCTTCGATAACCTGTAAAACTCCATCAACACTTCAGTTTTATTTTCTTCTGCACATACCGGTTCATCTAATACAATTGCAAAGCCGTTGGCAATACGGTAAGCAATAAACGCTTCATGCACTTCAGAAAAAAACAAAAGTTTATCAGGGTAAATCTTAAAATGATCCACTGCAGAGCTCCCAAATTCACTAAGCAAAAACTTTGCCCTTTCTCTTCCGGTCTCAGTTGTATCTTCAACTTTTAAAAATGGTTTAATAAGTGTAAAGAGAAGAAACCCCCAACTTAAAAAGCCCAGTATCTGGATCAATAAAATAAACTGGCGGCCAAAAGCAGTATGAGGCTGAAGGACATCTTCCTGGAGAAAAAAACTTCGTATAGAAAATTCTATTGATTGCTGCCATGTAAAATCGATACCAAAGTGTTTGGCTTCAATAAAATAAAAACCCACAAACCCAAATAACAGGACTGATAAAAAAATAATCGCTACTGAAAGAAAACCCATTCTTATCCATTTGGCGCTGCTTCTGATGGGGTATTGCTTTCTGCTCATTACAAGAAAAATAACAATGATGGCTGCAAAAGTAGCTTCCTCATAGTCCAGCGCTTTGGTAAGGTTACCAATCACTGACAGGACGGAAAGCAATAACGCAAGCCGCCAGGCATTCTTCAATCCCTTAAACATATAAGCTGAAGTGATCAGCAATGCAAGGCCTATAAAAAGAACGAGAATGTTAGAAGCGTTTATTGCGTCTAAGGGCAGGAACGTTCTGATGAGTTTAAGACGCGGATGCAATGGCGGTGTAACTACGGAAACAATATTGATCACTCCCAAAGAAAAAATTAGCAAGGCGGGAACAATACGGATAAATAAATACCTTCCCCTCCAGGCAAATGATAGAATCCCAAAAAACATCGGCAACCAAAATTCAAAAACGCGGTACAAAATAGTGATAGAAAGTGCATCTACTGTAGAATAGCCATACATCTGCAAAATATAAACAAGAGATAATTCGACCGCGCCGAGACCTCTTAAAAAAGGAGAAGTTACCATCAGCATAACAGAAACGATATACCCGATGGCTGCAATTGTGAAGGAAGCCGGAAGTCCAAGAGCAAGCATCGCAATATAAATATGAAACATGCCAGTAAACTCTACCCCAGTTGAATAAACAATACTGCCGGCATACTTTTTATTGTTCACATTGGCCGCAAAAAGTTCGTCTATAACAGTCGCAGAACGTGGAAACTTCATAACAATAAAACGATATAATCTTCCTTTTTCTTTAAGCGTTTTTGCAACACGAAAAATGCCCGCAATAATAGTCATCAATACGATCAATGCAATCCAGGCATTTTGCGTTTGATGCTTTGATGATAACGCAAACAGAATAATTACCGGAAAGCCAACAAGGAAAACAGTGAACAACCCCGCGAATGCATAGAGGCCGCTTGCCTGGTGAACCTGTGGTTTATTAAAACCTCTCTTTCTTAATTGAATCGGGGTATATGCCAAAGCGCTTACACCACCGGCAGGCAAAAAAATGCTGAGAAAATTCCTTTTCAAAAAAAGTTCAACAGCGTCAATCCATTTTAATGACAGGCCGATGGAAGAAAAACTATTTACATACATTCCGCTTTGAAGAAACACATAGAGAACGGTCACGGCAAGACCTGCGAGCAACCAATTGCCATTAGCCTGCTCGATGTTGGGAATGATCTGTTCCAGTTCCTTACGCTCGCCTCCAAAAAAAATAAAAGCCAACAGGATCATTAATACCGCCAGGATTTCACGCCAATAAAACCTGGGTGAAAAGGCCTCCATTTTCTTATATATGGCTTTTAGGTTCAGTTAAGTTCTTTTTATTTGCAAAGATAAATGAAAGGAGAAGTTACTATAACTTTCAAATAGCAAGCATACTTATATCCTTGTTAAATGTGAATTTCTATAGGAATGTAAAATAAAAAAGTTGCTTTCTTCTTTGTCTGTTGTAGTAACAATTCGTTTACTTTTTCTCACAGGTGTGCTTTTACTTCGCCGATATTAACTGCCCTTTTACCGACAATTTATTCCAACAAACCTAAAGCCCTTTTTTAAGTAATAAGGTGCAGGATAATTTTGTTCTAAACAATTAAAAATAAAAAAAACTATATGGAACAGAATGATCAGGATATAGAAAGAAGAGTGAATGGATCAAGAGTTGGTGCCGGATTATTTTTATTACTTGCCGGCTTTCTGTTATTGGCTTATAAAATGGGTGCGCCAATTCCCGGTTGGCTATTTACATGGCCTGTGCTGCTCATTGCTATCGGCTTATTAACAGCCATCAAAAGCCGGTTTCATAATCCCGGCTCTTATATTTTAATCCTGGTCGGAGGCGTTTTTCTTGTCGATCAATCTATTCCTGGCATTGATTTACACAATTTTATTGCACCCATTATTTTGATAGGCCTGGGAATATTATTTATTCTTCGCCCAAAAAGAAGTCGCTGCTACGGAAGATACGGAAGGCAGGGTTGGGAAAGGACGGATTTCGGAAAGTACGAAAACACTTCTGCACCAACTGATGCAGAAGAATATCTTGACATACATGCAGTGCTGGGAGGAGTAAAAAAAAACATCCAATCAAAAAATTTTAAAGGCGGAGAGATAACTTGCTTCATGGGCGGTGCTGAGATTAATTTTATGCAGGCTGATATGCAATATCCGGCTGTGCTTGAAGTAAACAATGTCTTTGGCGGAACAAAACTCATCATTCCGGGAAACTGGCAAGTACAAACAGAAATTTCGGCAACATTTGGTGGCGTAGAGGATAAACGCAATTTTCAAAATAGTATTCCGGATCCGCAGAAAAAAATTATCCTGAGAGGTTCCTGTGTATTTGGAGGGATTGAGATCAACAATTACTGATAAAATAAAATCCTCATCTTTAAAAATTATATATATGAAATGGTACCTTGCAAAACTGGTTTTCAGGATTATTAGCGGTGAAGGAAATCATACCCCACAGTTTGATGAACAACTTCGTCTTCTTAAGGCAGAAAATGAAATGCATGCTTTTCAAAAAGCAAGAATACTTGGCGATAACGAAGAAGATAATTTTTTAAATAACGATCAAAAACCTGTGCACTGGAAGTTTATTGATGTTTCAGAATTGCATGCGCTAAATGAACTAATCGATGGAACTGAGATTTATTCATGCATAAAGGAAGAAGATGATGCAGAAGATTTTGTAAAGATTACAAACAGGCGCGCCAATTATTTACACGAAAGGTGTTTGGAAAAAACATTTGAAATGAGTTAAAGCGAATTTCCCTTGAAGTCAATTTTGTCTGATAAACGGTTAAGGATTTTTTTTTCTTCCTGGTGGCTGCTTTGCATTGTGCTTCAGTTTTTTATTCTAAAACAAATAAATATTGACAACAGCCATGCATTTTCGGATAGTTTAGTTGGTATTATTTTGCTTGCTGCCGGCAGTTTTTTTATCAGCAACAATTTGAAATACTACTTGCCACGAAAAGAAAAATATTGGTACATACTCATCATAAGCGTCACCGTTGGATTTTTTTGGTTTCTTGCAGATCGTGGTATTATGTGGATGATCTTAAAAGATGCAGATCCTTACATTGATTTTATTCGTGATACATCGCTTATCCGGTTTGGCGCTGGTTTCCTGCTTCTGAGCAGTATGAGCATGTTCAGTTTAATGTGGTACGGGCAACAGGAATATAAAGAACTGGTAAACCGCAAATCAGAAACAGAACAACTTTCAAGAGAAGCCGAATTATTCAAATTACGTCGACAGTTTCAACCACATTTTTTATTCAACAGCCTTAATTCTATCAGCGCGCTTATTGGTTCTGATCCTGGAAAGGCAAGGCATATGATCTACCAGTTAAGTGATTTTTTGCGAGGAACACTGAAAAAAGATGAGCAACAGTGGATGGGGCTTGAGGAAGAAATTCAATACCTGCAGTTGTATCTTGAAATTGAAAAAGTGAGATTTGGACATCGGCTTCAGACGCAAATATCAGTTCCTCAAGAGACACTGCACTTAAAACTTCCGGCGTTAATTTTACAGCCGGTCGTAGAAAACGCAATCAAATTTGGACTGTATGACACAACCGGTGATGTACTGATCTCACTGCAGGCGCAAGTGCAAAACGGTAATTTAAATATTTCAGTACAAAATCCTTTTGACCTGGAAACTGCACAACCTTTGAAAGGAACAGGATTCGGCCTCCGATCAATTAAAAGAAGGTTGTTTTTAATATTTGCCAGGAATGATCTTTTAAAAACATCCATAGAGAACAACCAATTTATCACAACGATAATTATTCCACAAACGCTACAGGTGGAACAACCAGTAATAAATGAAACACACAGCAAATGAAAGTGATTATTATAGACGATGAACCGTTAGCAAGAAGTATTGTAAAAGAATACCTGCAAAGTTTTAAGGAGGCAGAGCTGATAGCAGAATGCAATGACGGTTTTGGTGGGCTAAAAGCGATACAGCAATACCAGCCGGATCTTATTTTCCTCGATGTGCAAATGCCCAAGATCAATGGCTTTGAAATGCTTGAACTAATTGAAAATCCACCTGCAGTTATTTTCACAACCGCATTTGACGAGTATGCGATAAAGGCCTTTGAATTAAACGCGGTTGATTATTTATTAAAACCATTTAACAAAAATCGTTTTGAAAAAGCGATTCAAAAATATCAGCATCATCAAAATAACAAACAGACTGTCGAGAGAGTTATTGAAACTGCCGCTGAATCGCCTGCTCAACAAAATCGAGTTGTTGTAAAAGATAGAAACAAAATCAAAATAATTCCTATCCACCAAATCCATTATCTTGAAGCGGCAGATGATTATGTAAAAATTGTGAGCAATGATGGCAGCTTTTTAAAGAAACGAACCATGGGCTTTTTTGAAAATTCATTAATGCAATTTCAATTTGTACGCGTTCACCGCTCTTACATTGTCAACACACAACTCATTACCCGCATAGATGCTTATGAAAAAGACTCTCATTTGTTATTGCTTTCTACCGGCGAAAAAATTCCGGTAAGCAAATCAGGTTATACAAAATTGAAAGAAGTGCTTGGCATTTGACATGGAATAAAGATAAAAATTTGTTTTATTTATTGCCTTACTGTTATTCTTCAAGTCAATACTTTTTTCTGATTTTAAAACCTTCCGGTTACTCCAAAATAAAAACTTCTTCCTACAGCCGGAATAATTCCAGGTCCCGGGTATTCATCAGTTCTCCTTGTAAAATAAGATTGATCGGTAAGATTATTTACACCACATTTTATTGAATAATTGTTGATCTTATAACTTGCGCTAAAATCTAAAACAGTATAACTTGGGATATATCCTGCGATGGGATTATCGCTGACTCTTACATTCGTTGCATCACCAAAAGCATCACCGGTGTAATTAACCTGGAAAGTTGCCGACAATTGATTATTCGAAAAAATAACTCCTGCTCTTTCTATTTTTTTCGGCGCTGCTTCTACCCTGTTTCCTTTAAACCCTCCGCTTGTATATTTTGCGTCTATCAACGCAAAAGAGTTAAAAATACTTAATCCATATTTGCAATGCTGATTCAAATATTTCAAAATATTAAACTCAACGTAAGCTTCCAATCCTTTATGAACACTGTTGGCCACGTTAGTACGAAAAGCATATGCCTCTCCCGATGCAGGATCACTTTTCAACACTTCTCCAATACGATTATTATAGGCGAGATAAAATAAACTCGCATCCAAGTTCAGATAATTTTTTAGAATTGTTTTGAAACCAAAATCAGAATTAAAACCAAACGGATCTTTCAAATTGTCATCAATCTTAGCAGCTACAGCAAAAGGCTGCTGCTGATCATACGCAATCGGTTTATAAGCCTGGCTGATGTTTGCATAAAAACTACTGTGCGATTTAAGTTTATATTCCATTCCAATTCCTCCTAAAAAAAAGCTACGAAGCCTCGTTTTGTTAGTTGTGATTTTATCAGCATCCTCATCAACATAACCACTCGCGGTAGTTTTCAAATATTCAAATCTTATTCCCGGCGTAACAGTAAACTTCTTTCCTATTCTAAAAATATTTTCTGCAAACGGTGCAACATTTGTTGTTGTAAATTCCATATTTTTTTCCCACGGACCTGTAATGGACAGATCAAAATCGCTTCCTGTTGTTCCTTCCCCACCTTCCAGCCGTTTGAACTTTCCATAAGAAAGTCTCATTCCTGCAGCTAACGTGGATTCATTTTTTCCAACTTTATAATTGCTTGAGACACGGACTTCAGTAGCAATGCTATGCATGTCTTCACTTTCAACTTCACGCGGTACAAATTGATTGGTTGCTGGGTCAATCGTGTCAGGTGCGGCCGCACCGCCATCTTCATTTCGCCAAACCAGGGAACGGTTGCTAAAAATATAGGTAGTTTTGATACTGACCGTTGTATTGCCATTTGGATCGATGCTTATCGAATTACTTAAAATATTCCACGGACTTTTCAGCCAATTTCTTGCGCGGATAGAAGCTTTTGGATCAACATTAAAAAGACTATCTGACAATCCGCCGGGCATTTGAATTTTGTTTCGCAACAGGGAATATTCAACTGCAATGTTGACTTTATCAGAAGGTGTAAACTTTATTTTTCCAAAACCTGAAAGCTGAGATTGACGGCTGTTTGACCTCTCTCCTTCCATATTCCGATATTGAATAAAACCGTAGTAACTCCACTTTTTATAATTACCGCCGATTGAATTGAAAGAATTAAACATTCCAAAACTTCCTCCTGTTTGAGAAGTGACAAATTCAAATGGTTTATGTTTTGGTGCATCTTCAGTGATGTAATTTACAAGCCCTCCAAACTGGGAACCAAACTGCAGGGAAGCGGCTCCTCTCACCAATTCAATCCGTTTTACAGCTTCCATCGGCGGAATATAATAAGCCTCATTATATCCATATACATCGGCGCTAATGTTATAACCATTTTGCCGGGTATTCATTTCAATACTCTGTGTTGGATTAAGTCCGCGGGTTGCAATTCCATTCGCGGTAAAACCGCTACTTTCAGTTTCAACAATATTTAGTCCCGGAATCCTTCCCAAGATCTGCCGTGTATTATTGACCGCTTTATTTGCATCCAGGCTATCAATCACAATCACCTCTGTTTTCTTGCCGGCATAAATAATTCCATCTTCTGATTCTAACAAATGCCCTACACCATTTACTACTTTATATCCCGTGACAATAATTTCTTTTAATGTTTTTAGAGAATCATTATCCTGAGCCATTGTCTTTAACGAGCTGGCCAACACAATCAAAATCATAACTATTTTTATCATTTTCATTTTACCGATTTAATTTTTTGCAAAAAAAACCGGATGTGTACCGAATCATTTACGGAATCGGGAAATATTATTTACGAAATCGGGAAAAATATTTTTCTAGGAAGTGAACGACAAAGAATAAAAATGTTGATTTTTTTTCAGTTACCTTTTCAGAAATAAAAAAACCTCCGTTCAGAGGTTTTGAATTGGAGAATTAAAGCAACTTTATTGCTTCAAAATAAATTTTGCATTGATATTCGCCGAAATCTTTATTTTTTCAAAATCGATTTGCGGTAACTGCTGATCTGCGGCGTTCGCATCTGCCCGGATTTGTAACCCTGCAACTTTCGCTTCCATCATGGGATGCATGACATAACTTTCATTATCAGAAATAAATATAGCCGGGCCAACTTGTTGATGCAAAGGTTCAGTTAATGCAAGCGCACGTGCTTTTGCATTTTCAATTGCTTTGGTGCGCATTATATTTTTCATTGCTTCCATTTGAGAATAATCTACATGATCAATATTACTATTGGAAATCCCTAAATCTTCAAGATTGATAAATACTTTGCTGGCAGTAACCGCGTCTTTGACTTTCAACATATATTCTTTTGATTTCAAAACCTCTTTTCCCTTCAGAAAATAATTTTTAAAGTTGCTTGAAATATCGCTGGTGGTAAGATTTTTTTCCACATCGATTCCCATCGCTTTTAAAGCATCAAACATCTTGCGCTCCAGTTCTTCTACAGAAGTTTTGTTTTTCGTATCCTTCTCAGAAATTTCAATTTGAATGTAAATTTCATTGGGAGTCACCAAAGTATCTGCGTTTCCGGCAACTTCCACGTAAGGCTCATCAATAAAGGATTTCATCTGCGCCTGCCCGGCAAAAAAAAGGGAAATAAAAATGGCGGTTAGTTTAATTTTTTTCATACAAGTTATTTTAAGTTTATCAATTCGCTGAAAGTCAGCAATCAATATTAAGACGCTCGTCTTTTAAAATTTCCGTTAAGAATCTGTTATTTAAAAATTAGGGGAGTTTGTTTTTTACTTTAAACCGACTAATTAAACAATCCTCACATCAAAAACTTTTTCAAAATTTCTTTTCACTTTTTCTTTCGCGTCTTCAAAGTCTACTTTATAGCCAAGTTCTTTTTCTATAGAAGTAACCTGCTTGTTTACAATACCGCAAGGAATGATGTTATTGAAAAAACTAAGATCAGTATTTACATTTAATGCAAATCCGTGCATCGTGATCCAACGGCTGCAACGAATTCCCATCGCGCAAATTTTTCTTTCTCTTCCCGGAATACCAGGCTGAATCCACACACCGGTTTCTCCTTTACTTCTGTCGCCTTTTATCCCATACTCACTAATGGTAAGAATGATTACTTCTTCAAGGCTTCGCATATATTTGCCGATATCTGTAAAAAATTTTTCGAGGTCAAGAATTGGATAACCCACAATTTGTTGCAAGCCATGAAAGGTAATGTCACCTCCGCGGTTGGTTCTGAAAAACTCAATTTCATTTTCTTCCATTTCTGTTTCACTCATCAGAACATTTTCCATGTGACCGCTTTTGCCTAAAGTATAAACAGATGGATGCTCACAAAAAAGAAGATAATTTTTAGTAGCCAATTCTGTTGGGCTCATTGGCTTGTGCCCGGTTTTTACAGCATTTCTCGCCTCTGACTTTATCTGCAGGTTTCTTTTCACCAATTCTTCCTGGTAATCCCAGGCAGCTTTATAATTAATTACTTTAAGGTCTTCAAAAATGATCTGCTGTTTTTCCAATGCAAAAGATTTTAATTTGCAAAGATAAGATGAATGTCAAATGTTGAAGGATGAATGCTTAATAACAAATTATAAATTATGAATGAAGAAGAACTACAGGAGCAGGAATCAGAAGAACTTTTTGAACGTGAAACAATAATTTGTGCCAAAGGACAGGAGCCATTAAGAATTGATAAATTTTTAATGGGCCGAATTGAAGGCGCTACAAGAAACAAAATTCAACACGCAATCGAATCAGAAAGAGTCTTATTAAATGATCATCCTGTAAAATCCAATTATAAAGTTCGTCCATTGGATAAGATCGTTATCTACCAGGATTATTCACCAGAAAGCAGTGAGATCATTCCTGAAAATGTCCCTTTCAAAATTGTTTATGAAGATAATGATGTAATGGTGATTGATAAAGAACCGGGAATGGTAGTTCATCCGGGAAGTGGTAACCCGGGAGGTACTTTGGTAAACGCGGTTGCCTGGTATTTAAAACAACAAAATCCACACATTGATGAAAGCGAACTCGCAAGGTTTGGTTTGGTTCACAGGATAGATAAAAACACTTCCGGGCTTTTGGTGATGGCAAAAACGCCGAAAGCGATGACCGATCTTGCGAAACAGTTTTTCCATCACACCGTCCACAGAAGGTATGTTGCACTTGTTTGGGGAGATTTCGAAGAAGACGAAGGAACTATCGTAGCGCATGTAGGAAGACATCAGCGATTTAGAAAATTATTTACGGCTTATCCTGAAGGCGAACATGGAAAAGAAGCGATCACACATTACAAAGTGTTGGAAAGATTTAATTATGTAACGCTGGTTGAATGTCGTTTGGAAACCGGCCGCACTCACCAGATACGTGTTCATATGCAGCATATCGGGCACCCGGTTTTTAATGACGAAACTTATGGTGGTAACAAAATTGTAAAAGGAACCGTTTTTACCAAATACAAGCAGTTTGTAGAAAATTGTTTTGTGCTTTGCCCAAGGCATGCATTGCATGCGCAGCAATTAGGTTTTATTCATCCTGTGACCAAAGAGAAAATGAATTTTGAAAGCCCACAGCCGCCTGATATGAGCGCCGTTATTGAGAAGTGGAGAAATTATGGTGCATCAAGAAAGTTGTAAATGGCAGGATTTAATTTGGAAGAAAATCAGAAAGCGTAGCTGTAAAAACACCTCGCTCTCTTTTATTAAAGACCACTTTCCAGTTTCCGTTATAATTTAAAACAGAAGGCACTAACAGCTTTGCCGCATGCGTCATTTGGACTTCCATTTTTACATTAAAATCATAAACGCCTGCATCATAACTCAAAACATAATTCCTGGCTACAATTTCAAAAGTTTTAGAATCGAACCAGCTTGTCATTTCATCAATTACCACACTGCTCTTCCTGGCATCCTTTACGTTTATTGTAAAAACATAACATGGAATGGAATTATAATACCTGTAATCAATATACATGTTATAGTTCCCCGCAATTGCAGGATCAAAAATTTCTGTTTTGTTACTTATAAAAGGAAGGCCATTTATCTTTTTTCCGGGATCGAAAAACAACATTTTCAATTGCTCCTTATGCTTGTCGATTCCACTTAAACCACTTGTTGAAAACTCATGACCTTTCACAATATTTGTTTCACCGCAAACGGAATCTTTTGTAAAAAACAAACTGGCATACATTTGCGCCGTGTAGTAATTAAAATTTCCCTGCTTGTCAAAAATATCGCCCGTTGTCCTTTGGTCCAAAACCTTCATAGTTCTGCAATTATCTTTTCGTATTTGTTGAGTAGTACTGTGAAGCGACGCTTTCATTTTGCCGTTTTTGTCGAGCATACGGATATCATTAATCGCTTTATAACCAATAACTCTGAGATTGCGGAATGCTTTATAAAAAGTAGTGTCGTTCTTCACCCTTTCAATAAAGGAAGCAACATCAAGATTTTTATTGACAACAATTTCAGAAAGTGTAATATAGTTTTCATCCACTTTTACAGTGCTGTCTTTTTCTTTTTGGCCAAAAAGAAATAAAGAAGTAAACAGCAGAACACAAAGTGTGAAAGACTTTTGTACCATGCGGTAAAGCTAATTTTTAAAATATTGATGGAAATTTAAATTAGATTATAGCAACCAAACGGATATTGCAAATTCCTACGTAACGAATAAATCAATTAACCAATTAACTACCACGTTCATTTATTAAAAGCCATTTTATAATCTACAGAAACTTTTCCTTTGGAAATATCATTCAACTTCCTTTTGAGCAAACTTTTTTTCAGGGGTTTTAAATAATCAATAAAAAGTTTGCCTTCTGTATGGTCATACTCATGAAGGATAACACGTGCTGTTACGCCGTTAAAGGTTTTGGTATGTTCGACAAAGTTTTCATCAAAAAAATTAATGGTAACAGTTTGTTTACGCATAATATCTTCCCGAATCTTCGGAATGCTCAGACAGCCCTCATTGTAGAGCCATTCTTCGCCGTCGGCTTCCTCGATATGTGCATTAATAAAAACGCCTTTATAACCTTCGTCTCCGGGAAATTCATCTTTCTCATCCACATCCAGGTTTTCTATGATCTGAAGGCTATCCATTATAAATAACCGTATTTCTTTATTTACCTGTGGAGCTGCAAGACCTACTCCCTTACTATTATACATCGTTTCCCACATATCTTCAATCAACTTTTGAAGTCCCGTGTAATCTCGAGTGATTTCTGCACCCACTTTTCTTAAAACCGGATTTCCATAAGCCACTATCGGTAGAACCATAAAAAAACGATTATATTTTTTTTTTAATAATTGATTGCAAATTTACACGATTCCGCGCATTTCAATAAGCTAATGACTCACCATATATTCCTGCAACATAATAGCAGCGGCTATTTCATCTACTGTCCTTTTATTCCTGCGGTCTTTTTTTTTCAACCCCATTTCAAGCATTGCCTGCTTGGCCATTTTTGAAGTAAACCTTTCGTCGACTGTTTCGACTGGTATCTGTGGAAATTCCTTTTTCAATTTTTTAATAATGTCCTGTACCAAAGGAGTCGCATGTGTATCTGAATCATCAAGGTTCTTTGGATCCCCAATCACGATCCTTTCAACTGCTTCCTGTTGAAAATATTTTTTAAGAAAAGAAATCAATTCAGGAGAATCTACAGTCGTGAGGCCTGTTGCAATAATTTGTAACGGATCAGTAACGGCGATGCCTGTGCGCTTTTTCCCATAATCGATGCAAAGAATCCGGGGCATTATTCAGTTTAGAATTTATTGATGGTGTAAATGAGTTAAGTGTGTAGGTGAGATGAAATAAAATAAAAATTTTTATTATTGTTTGTTTACTTGATAAAAATATCAAGCAACACGAAAACACAAAAGACAACAGATGCTACTCCGTTCGAACTAAAAAATGCCTTATTTACTTTTGAAAGATCTTTGGGTTTTACCAAAGTATGCTGATAAAAAAGAAAGAAAGCAAACACGAATACACCGACCCAGTAAAACCATGAAAAATTTCCTATCAATCCTGCTGCAACAACTGCTGCAGCGGAAAGAAAATGCAAATATTCACTCACCCTTAAAGCTCTGGTTGTTCCCAACCACGAAGGAATGGAATACAAGTTATTTTCCTTGTCGAACTCTTCATCCTGCAATGCATAAATAATATCAAAACCGCTAACCCAAAACAAAACAGAAAACGAAAACAATACCGGCACTAAAGCAAATTGACCGGTTACAGCAATATAAGCGCCAATCGGCGCGAGGCTCAAACCCAAGCCTAAAACAAGATGGCAAAGTGGAGTAAATCTTTTGGTATAACTATAAAAAAGAATCACAAATAGAGCAACGGGCGCCAATACAAGGCACATGAGGTTAATAAAATAAGTTGTAAGAATAAAAGCAAGGCAATTAATTATTACAAAGATCATCGCGTTTCTTTTCGAAATAATGCCACCAGGAATTTCACGGATTAATGTTCTCGGATTTTTTGCATCGTAATCGGCATCTAACCAGCGGTTGAATGCCATCGCGGCACTTCTTGCAAACACCATGCACAGGATAACCAAAATGAAAAGCATCCACCACGGCCTGTTTAATTGATAATGAATCATTTTTAATCCATAAAAAAATCCAATCAATGCAAAAGGCATTGCAAAAATGGTGTGAGCAAATTTTACAAGAGAGAAATAATTTTTTATTCCGTTTAAAGAAGATTTCAATTCTAACGTCTTTATATTGCTTTGCATTTTAATTATTATTTTTTCTCTGTGAACTGAAAATTCTTCACAGCTTCCCACAAAACAATTCCTGCCGCTACCGAAATGTTTAAGGAATGTTTCATACCGAATTGCGGAATTTCTACACAGCCTTCACAAACAGAAATGGTGTCATGCTCTACCCCCGAAACTTCGTTTCCAAAAATAAAAGCGATTTTTTCGGCTGGCAATTCAGCCATATTTTCAAGAGATATGCTGTTCGTCACCTGCTCAACTGCGTAGACTTTATATTCATTTTCTTTAAGGTGTTCGATAGCTTCCTTAGTCGTTTTAAAGTATTTCCAATCAACAGAATCCTCTGCACCCAGAGCGGTTTTTTTAATTTCTTTGTGAGGAGGTCTTGCCGTATAGCCAGTGATAAATATAGATTCGATCAAAAATGCATCCGCTGTACGAAAAACACTTCCGACATTATAAGCGCTTCTTATATTTTCTAAAACCGCTATGACGCGGTTCTTTTCAGATTCTTTAACTTCGTCCACCGATTTACGATTCAGTTCATCCATTCTTAGTTTTCTCATCAAAAGAATATTAATTTGCAAAAATAGATTAATTAGCCGTTAGCTGGTGGCTAATGTACTCATAGGAAATCGATATTACTTTAAATTCTAAATTTGAAATTGTCAATTCATCATTTTTAAATGGCTTCTTCCGACACTCCTTTAATGAAACAGCACAATGCGATCAAGGCAAAATATCCTGACGCGATCCTGCTTTTCCGGGTGGGCGATTTCTATGAAACTTTTGGACAGGATGCGATTACCGCTTCGAGAATTTTGGGGATAACACTTACGAAAAGAAACAGTGCTTCGGCAACTGCACTCGAACTTGCAGGTTTTCCTCATCATGCATTGGATACTTATCTTCATAAGTTGGTAAAAGCTGGTTACAGAGTCGCAATTTGTGATCAGCTTGAAGATCCCAAACTCGCAAAAGGAATTGTTAAGCGAGGTGTTACCGAATTAATTACACCGGGAGTTGCCACCAGCGATAAGTTGCTCGAGCACAATCAAAATAATTTTTTGTGCGGGATTCATTTTGTTGAGGAGAAAGCAGGAATTTCTTTTTTGGATATTTCTACCGGTGAATTTTTTATTGCCGAGGGCGATAAGGAATATGCTGATAAGTTGTTGCAAAGCCTCAATCCTGCTGAGGTTATTTTTCAGAGAAACAAGCAAAAGAATTTTAAAAATTATTTCGGAACAAAA
>Ga0157371_10001956_pt1 | contig 20481 bp, 16 predicted proteins | sample C45metaG_FD_113462 | JGI IMG/M metagenome (GOLD analysis project Ga0157371, IMG submission 113462) | Corn rhizosphere microbial communities from Kellogg Biological Station, Michigan, USA - C4-5 metaG | ecosystem: Host-associated > Plants > Roots > Rhizosphere > Soil | place: USA: Michigan...
CATGCCTTTTGCGCGCACTCGGTGATCGGCCAACTGACGGGAACGGATCCGGGCACGTTCGCGGTCGAGGGCAGCGACTGGTTCGAGCTCTCCGGCAGGTCGCTTACATGGGAGGCGGTTCGCTCGACGTTGGACGCGACGCAGCAGCGGTTGGCAGGCGTCGTCGCCGACATCGCGTCGGGTGCGCTAGCATCGCCGCTCGACGGACGGGCGCAGTTCGATCTCGTGCTAGGTATCGCCTGCCACGCCGTTTATCACGCCGGCCAGATCCAGTTGATCAAGGCACTGCGCGCAGTACCATAGAGGCCCGATGGGGTCAGACCCCAGTTTCAAAATGGGGTCTGACCCCGCTGGCGGTTGATTTGCCGGGGAAGCAACGAAAGGATACCATTGCGATTCCACCCGAGCTCCCGGAGTCGTCATGGATCGCCGCTCGTTCGTTCGTGTGTCTGCCGGTGCGGCCGGCACGCTCGCCATCAGTCGTCCAGCGCTTGCCGGCGCGGAGGTCAGCGCGGCGTCGCTCGAAGCTACGTCGATTGAATCCCAGAGCGCTCCGCCGGCGATCACCGACGACGAACGTCGCGCGCGCATCGAGAAGGCGCGACGATTGATGACCGACAACGGGATCGCCGCCATGTTCCTCGAGGGTGGCACGAGCATGTTCTACTACACCGGCGTTCGCTGGGGCAACAGCGAGCGAACGTTCGGGGTCGTCATTCCGGCAAAGGGCGAGCTCGCGTGGGTCACGCCCGCCTTCGAAGAGCAGCGTGCCCGCGAGTTGATCAAATTCTCAAACGACGTTCGCGTCTGGCAGGAAGACGAAAGCCCATACGAAGTGATCGCCGGCATTTTGCGCGATCGCGGGGCGGCGAACGGCAAGGTCGGCTTCGAGGAGCGCGTTCGCTTTTTCATCTTCGATGGTGTGCGCCAGCGTCTTTCCAGCGCGCAGTACGTCACTGCGACGCCGGTCACCGCCGGCTGTCGCATGATCAAATCGCCCGCCGAGATCGCGTTGATGCAGCGCGCCAACGACATCACGCTGCAGGCGATCGCCGACGGGTTCAAGTCGATGAAGGAAGGGATGACGAACCAGGAGCTAGGCGCGAACGTCGCCGCGGCGACGCGAAAGCTCGGCGGCACCGCCGACGGCGCACTCGTCATCTTCGGGAAGTACACGGCGTTCCCGCACGGCAGCGTTCAGCCGCAAAAGCTGCGCGAGAACGACGTCGTGCTGATCGACGCCGGTTGCACCATCGAGGGCTACACGTCCGACATCACGCGCACGACGGTCTTCGGCAAACCGACGCAGCGCATGCGCGACGTGTGGGAGACCGAGAAGAAAGCGCAGAACGCCGCGTTCGCCGCGGCGAAAGTTGGCGCGACCTGCGAATCAGTCGACGCCGCCGCGCGCAAAGTGATCACCGACGCGGGATTCGGTCCGGGCTACAAGACTCCTGGTCTCCCTCACCGCACCGGTCACGGCATCGGTCTGGATGGCCACGAGTGGACGAACTTCGTGAAGGGAAACACGACGAAGATCCAATCCGGCATGTGCTTCAGCGACGAGCCGACGATCGTGATCTACGGCGAGTTCGGCATCCGTCTGGAGGACTGTCTGCACGTGACGGAGAGTGGGCCGAGGTTTTTCTCCAAACAGAGCGAGTCGATTGAACTGCCCGTGTAGCGGGAGTCGCGCGTTAATGGCGATCCGCGAGGTGTCGGGTCTGTAGGTCTCGGGTCACTGGTCTCGGGTCTCAGGTTGAAACTGCGCCACTGCTGTTACACCTGAGACCTCAGACCTGGGACCCGAGACCTACTACACGTCGAATCTGACACTCACGCGATTAGTGCTCACGGAGCCGTGCTCACCGAACGCCCACGAGCCGTGCGTACGTCGAATCGATCCGCCGCACGTAGCCGAGCGTCTCCAGATAGCGCCACCGTTGGACGGTGGGCGCGATCAGCTCGATGCTCGACCACGCGGGCTGGCTGCCCTTCGATTTGGCCACGGCAAATGCGCGGTTGATCGTGCGTTCGCCGGCATTGTAGCTCGCGAACATGAATCGATGGCGTTCGTCGTCGGGAACCGTGTTGAGCCAGAGGCTCCACAAGTAACGGTCGTGCATGATGCCCGCGGCGATGTTCCACTCGGGTTGATCGATCGGGCCGAACTCCGGGCGGCGCGACGTGATTTCCTGATACGTCGACGGCATGAGCTGCATCACGCCGCGAGCGCCGACCCAGCTCGTCGCGTTTGGCTTGAGCCCACTCTCGGCGAAGCCCTGCGCCTTGAAGTAGCGCCAGTCGAAGGCGGGACCGAAGTATCGCTTCGTGTATTTGCGAAACGCGGGGTCGTAGCGCTCGCTCACCTTCTTCGCCGCGCGCGCGGTGGCAGCGCGCTCGAAGACGTCCGTCGCCTTGGCGAGCGTGCCGCGTGCCGTCGAATCCTGCGCGCGCGCGAGGGACGTCGACAGCAACAGCGCAGCCGTGACAACAACGATGCGCATCGTCAGCTGATCGCGCGCCCCACGATCAGGGCGATGGAGATGAACAGCGCCGCGATGAAGATCGCGACCGCGATGTTGCCGCGCTTGAGCTCCGCCGGAAAATCCACCTCGGGCGTGAGCCGGTCGATGATCCGGTAGCTCACGTACATCAAGACGACGCCGAGGGCGGCGTAGACGAGATTGAGAACGAGAATCGTAAGCTGCACCGACGATCACCTCGAGACGGGAGGTTGAGCCGTCCACCGAAAATAACGTATGGCGGGCTCGGCGGGTTTCGCCGTATTGTAGGAGCCAATGATCGGATTGTCACGTTAATGGGCGGTGGGGCGGGGGGCGACGGCCGACGGGGCGACGGGGCGCCGGGGCGACGGGGCGACGGCGTGTAGACTTCTCCGCATGAGTCGTGTCTTCCTGCTGTCGCCGGCGCGATGCGATGGCAAGCGTGCCAAGATGTTGTTGAATCCTGCGGCGAGGTTCGAGCTGGCGCAGCGCGTTCGCGCGCCGGGTGGCGCTCCGATTGGCGAGGTCTTCGCCTTTCTGAGCGGCCTCTATTTCCGTGGCAAGCTCGCGTACGCGACGGCGTTCGGTGAGCCGGCGGGTGGGTACGTCATCACGACCGATCGCGGCCTGGTCAGCGCGAATACTCCGGTCACGCGCGAGGACTTGTTAGCGTTTTCAAATGTCGATCTGGCAACAGCGGGCGAACGGTATATCGCGCCGCTCAGGCAGCACGCTCAGGAGCTCGCACGTCAGATCGGAGACGATGCCTCGGTCGTGCTTCTCGGCAGCATCGCGACCGGCAAATACTGCGACACCCTCGCGGCCGTGTTCGGTGAGCGTTTGCTTTTTCCATCGACCTTCGTAGGCCGAGGCGACATGAGTCGAGGCGGACTTTTGCTCCGCCACGCTCGATTGGGGAAGGAGTTGGAGTACGAACGGGTCGTCGGTGCAGTCCGACACGGCAAACGGCCGCCAAAGCTCGAGCGAATCAAGCTCTGACGGCCGCTCCCCCACCATCAGGCGATCAATGCATGGGTGGCTTGATGCGCTTACCCCAGGTCGGCGGCGGCGGCTCCTTCGTCGCGCGTTCCACCGGGTGCGCTTGGAGCTGCTTCAACGCTTCCTCCACCGCCTTCTCGAGCTGCGGATCGCGGCCGCCGATCACTTCTTTCGGCGTGTTCTCGACGTCGATGTCCGGCGCTACACCCTCGTTCTCCACCGCCCATTTCCCGTCGCGCGCGAAAAATCCTCCGCGCGGCGCGATCGCTGAGCCGCCATCGACGAACGGCGGCGTGTCCGCAGTGTGCACGAGACCGCCCCACGTCCGCTTACCGACGAGGGTTCCAATCTTCCGATAGCGGAACATGTACGGCATGAGATCGCCGCCCGATCCCGCCATTTCGTTGATGATCATCACCTTCGGTCCCCAGATGCCGGCCGCCGGACTGGTGAACGGCATCCGATCGCCGGCCACGTTGTTGAAGTAGCCGTCGAAATCGCGCTGCAGGACGTCGATGATGTAGTCCGCGGCCTGACCACCACCATTGTACCTCTCATCAATCACCGCGCCCTTCTTGTCCTGCTGCGCGAAGTAGTAGCGGTTGAAGCTCGTGTAGCCCGGTGCGCCGGTGTTCGGCAGGTAGACATACGCGAGCTGGCCGTGCGACAACGAGTCAACTACCCGCCGGTTGTTCTCGACCCACGCGCGCGTGCGCAAGTTCTGCTCGGTCGCCACCGGGACGACGGTCGCGTGACGCGCGCCGTCCATCACGGGCGTCGCGTTGACGACCAGCGCCGTCTGCTTGTTCGCGGTGCCGTCGAGCAGGCGATAGATGTTGTCGGGCGCCTTCAGCTCCTGTCCGTTGATCGCCAGGATGTAGTCGCCGACGCGCACGTCCACGCCCGGCGCGGCGAGCGGCGCGCGGAGATCCGGATTCCAATTCTCCTCATCGTAGATCTTCGTGATGCGATAACGTCCGTTCTCGATCGCGAAGTCGGCGCCGAGTAGGCCGCCCGGCACCGCGGCGGGAACGTCGGGCATGTCGCCGCCGCGCACGTACGAGTGGCCGATCGACACCTCGGCGCCCATCATGTCGATGAGATAGTTCAAATCGGCGCGGTGGTTCACGTACGGCAGATACTGCGAGTACATCTGCCTGATCCTCGGCCAATCGGCGCCGTGCTCGTTCGTGACGTAGAGATAGTCGCGCTGGTTGCGCCACGCCTCGTCGAAGATCTGCTTGAACTCCGCTTTGGGATCGACGAAGGAGCGAAGGTCGGCATTGAGACGCCCCTGTCCCGCCTGTGGCGGATTTCGGTCGGCGTCAACGAGGAAGAGCCCCGGACCGCCACCCGCTCCGCCCGCGCCACCGCGTCCCCGGCCGCCGCCACCAGCGCCGCCGCCCGCGCGATAGACGAGCTTGTGTCCATCCGCGCTCACGTCGTAGTCGGACGCACCCGTCACGAACTGCGCATCGCGACGGTCGCGCAGCGAGTATCTGTGCAGCGTCCCTCCGCCGCCTGCGCCGCCTCGACCGCCGCCACCAGCACCCGCCTCGAGGAAGTACACCATGCCGGCGACGCCCGTCTTGAGGTTCGAGTACTGGTGCTCCGGAATTCCCGGCACGGTGAGGATGCGATGCTGCAATCCATCAAAGTCGATCTGCACTGTCGGCATCGCCGCGCGCGGCGCCGCTGGCCGCTCCACCGCACCGCCGCCCGTGCTGTCACCAGCCGCCGCTCCCGCGGCTCCGCCACCGCCGCCGCCGGCACGTCCACCGCGCCCGCCACCGGCAGCAGCAACGCCCTCTTCATCGCTCTCCGGCAGGAACGGCGACGGATCGTTCTTGCGCAGCACCACCGCATAGAGTCCGAAGTTCTCGATATGATCGTTGTTCGTCATGTCGAGCCACTGCGAGCGCAGACCGAAGTCGGTCGACGCGAGGAACCACAGGTACTTGCCGCTCGCGTCCCACGCCGGCGTGATCGCGTCGGCGAGACCGTCGGTCACCTGCTTCGATACGCCCGTCTCGACGTTCACGACCTGGATCGCTTTGTAGAGCGAATTGAGGTGCTTCGCGTACGCTATCCATTTTCCATCAGGGGACCACGAGGGATTCATGGTACGCTGCGGCACCATCCACGGATCGCTGCCGACGACCTTCGCTTGGCCCGTCGCGACGTCGACGACCCACAGCTTGAGGTTCGTGTCATGGAACATGATCCGCTTGCCGTCGGGCGACCACGCGGCGGTGTAGAAGTGGCCAGTGGTTGGAATCTTGATCTCGCGCGGCGGCGTCAGGCCATCGGCCGCTTCTATGTAGAGGGCGTACTCGCCCGAGCGGTCGCTGAAGTACGACAGCGACTTGCCGTCGGGCGACCACGCCGGCTCGCGCTCCGCCGATGCGCTCGAGTTGGTGAGATTGCGAACGTCGCCACGCTCGGCCGGTATAGTGAAAATCTCGCCACGCGCCTCGACGGCGATCCGCTTGCCGGTGGGCGACAGGGCGAGATTCGTCATGTTTGTGGTAACGTCCTTCCACTGCGCCATCATCCACGGGAAGTCGCCCGCCGCCGTGATGTTCACGACGTGCTCCTTTCCGCCCTTCTCTATGAGGTGGATGTTGCCCGCCTGCTCGAACACGACCGCGCTGCCGTCCGACGCCGCGTCGAGCGCCTTCACGTCGAAGTCGGAGTATGACGTGAGCTGCGTCAGCTTCTTCGTCTTGCTGTCGTAGCTCCAGACGTTGGCCACGCCATCGCGATCGGAGATGAAATCGACGACGTCGTTGCCGACCCACACCGGATCCATGTTCTTGGACTCGGGATTGTTCGGCGCGAAGTGCGCGGAGCCGCGTGGGGCGCCGGCCTGGGCGACGACCAGATCCGTCGCCGTGCCGTTCGGCGTCGTTTCGAGATCGTACGTCTTGAGGTCGACGATCCAGATCGGACGATTCTGCCCGCCACGATAGTTGCGGCGCTCTTCGTCCCACGAGTTGTTCATGCGGTACGCCACGTGGCGACCGTCGGGTGAGATCTTGCCTTGATAGGCGCGCGGCAGCGCCATAGGCTGCTCGACGCCCCCTTCCACCGGCACCGTCCAGAAACGTGGCGCCGCGTTTGGCGCGGACGTCGCGCGGCCTGAGGCGAAGACGACCGACTTGCCGTCCGGCGTCCAGCCCTGGACGACGTCGCCTCCGGGATGCCAGGTCAGCCGCTTGGGCTCACCGCCCTCGGCGGGAATGACGTAGACGTCCACGTTGCCCCCGTACTGCGCGCTGAACGCGATCAGCTTTCCGTCGGGCGAGAACTTCGGGTTCTCGGCCGTCCCCTGAAAGCTGGTCAGCCGGCGCGCCAGTCCGCCGCCGCGATCGACCGTCCAGATGTTGTTGGCGTACGCGAATGCGATCTGCGTTTTGCTCACGGTCGGCGAGCGAAGCATTCGCGTCTGCGCGTCGCCGCCTGTCAGCGGAGCGATACAAAGACCGAGGACGACGAGGCCTTCGAGCGTGCGGGAACGGCGTGACATCTGGACAGTCCGGGGATTGGGGTCGGGATTATTCTGCGCCCCGATCCCTCCGGGTCGCTAGGGTCCGTTCTCCAGCCTCTAGCCAGTCTCAAGCTTGGCCGGTAGCATCCGCGTGGCGCGGGTCCACTCGCGCCCAGAGTCCAGCCCACCTGAGCGCTCATGCCGATCGAAAACGTCTCTGATACCGCCCGCTGGGTTGCCGTGTATCGGGCGATGGAGAGCGAGCGTCGCGACCCGATCTTCCGCGATCCGTTCGCGCGTCGCCTCGCCGGCGCCAAGGGGCAGGAGATCGTCGACACGATGCCGCGCGGGACGCAGGCGGCGTGGGCCATGATCGTTCGCACGGCGGTGTTCGACGAGCTCATCGTCGATCGCGTCGCGGCCGGCGTCGACTGCGTGTTGAACCTGGCCGCCGGGTTGGACGCACGCGCCTGGCGGATGTCGTCGCTTCCGTCGACGCTCCGCTGGATCGACGTCGACCTGCCGGGCATCCTGGACTACAAGACCGACATGCTGCGCGACGAGAAACCTGTCGTGCGCTATGAGGCCGTGAAGGTCGATCTCACGGACGCGGCGCGGCGACGCGCCTTGTTCGCACAGGTGGGCGCCCAGTCGTCGCGCGTACTCGTGCTGACCGAGGGATTGTTGATCTATTTGACACCCGATGACGTCGCGGGACTCGCGCGCGATCTCCACGACCCACCGAGTTTCCGCTGGTGGGTGATCGACCTCGCGAGTCCGATGCTGCTGAAATGGATGTCGCGCAGCTGGGGGAAGCGCGTAGACGCGGGCAACGCGCCGTTCCGCTTCGCGCCCGAAGAAGGCACCAAATTCTTCGCGCCCTACGGTTGGCGGGAGGAGCAGTTCCGATCGTCGTGGTTGGAAGCGAAGCGCCTGGATCGGCAGATGGCGATGGCGTGGCTGTGGAACTTCATCGGTAAGCTTCGCTCTCGGGAGACGCAGGAACGTTTCGCCCGCTTCGCGGGAATCGTGTTGTTGCAGCGCACCTAATCACATTCGCCACGAGGGTATCGATGTATTCGGCAATGCTGCTGTTTCGTCTGCTGCACATTTTCGCCGGGATTCTGTGGGTCGGTGGAATCGTCTTGATTGCGCTGTTCGTTCAGCCGACGGTGCGCGCGATCGGGCCGGCGGGTGGCCAGTTCATGGGCCATCTGCTCACGAAGACGCGGATCGCGGCCTACTTCCCCGCAGTGGCCGGACTCAACGTGGTAGCCGGCCTCTTTCTCTTCTGGCGCAATACAAGCTCCGGCGGCGGTTGGGCTGGAACGCGCTCGGGTATGACGTACAGCATTGGCGCGCTCGCGGCGATCATCGCGTTTCTCATCGGCGGCGTGATGATCGGCAAATCGATGGGTGAGATCGCGAAGATACTCAAGGCGAGCGGCGGTCCGCCGCAGGGCGAAGCCGCGACACAACTCGCCGGCTATCAGTCGCGGATCCAACGCGGCACGAAAATCGTGCTGCCCTTGCTCGTCATCGCCGTAATTACCATGGCCGTCGGACGCTACGTCTAGGGGCCGGAATTCGAGTCCGGTTCGTATGGATCGCGACCAAGCCGGCATCTGGGAACGTGGACGGTTGGTACGGTTGGATACGGGACAACTAGGAATGAAACGGGAAGACCTACAGGGGCCAGCCTTGGCGCAAGACATCGCGACGGCATCACAATCAAAAGATTTCCTGTTTGTTGTCCGTGCTGTCTCCGAGTTGTCCCGTATCTAATTGTTGAAATCGTCGGTGGTCAGGTATGCTTCGCGGTCGCGGATGTGACAGACGCACGACCAGGTTCCCATAGCTCATGTCACCGGAGATGAGAATGCTCAAGCTGCGAACCGTCGCCCTGTTGCTTTGCGTCACGTCGACGCGGACGGTGTTCGGTCAGGAGACGCCGACCGAGCGCGACGCCGCGCGTGACGTCGTCCGCAAGCTGGATTCCCTCGAGCGATCACTCGAGCTTCCGGCGCTCGTCGCCAAGCTCACCGGGCCGAACGCGGCGCGCGACCAGGTCGTCGCGCGCGCCAAACAGCTGATGGACACCGAGCTGCTGGCGATGGGCGACGACATCACTCGGCATCCGGAGATCGGCTTCGAAGAAAAACGATCGGTGCAGATCCTCACGGATTATCTCAAGAAGCACGACTTCACCGTGCAAATGGGGACGCCAGGTCTCCCGACAGCGTTCGTCGCGCGCTACGCCAAAGGCAGCGGCGCGCCCAACCTTGGCGTGATCGTTGAATACGACGCGCTGCGCGGCACCAAGGGCGCGTTCCACGGCGATCAGCACAGCACGCAAGGTCCGATCGGCCTCGCGGCGGCAGTGGCGATGGCGGAGTATCTGTCGCGAACAAAAACGCCTGGAACCGTGACCGTGTACGGTGCACCGGGCGAAGAGATGATGCCGCCGAACGCGAAGACGGTGATGTACGAGTCGAAGGTCTACGACGGCGCGGACATTCTCATTCGCAGCCACGCAACGAGTGTCACCAGCAGACCGGCACCGGGCTTCGGTACGTGCTGCATGAACATCGACGGTACGAAGTACACCTTCACCGGCGCGCCGGCGCATCAACTCACCGCGTGGAACGGCCGCAACGCCCTGACGGCAGTCATTCATCTCTTCAACAACATCGACGCGATCCGGAGCAACATTCGCCCCGAAGCGCGCGTGCAGGGCGTGATCACGGAGGGGGGCGCGGCGCCCAACGTCGTTCCCGATCGCACGGTCGCCGACTTCTACATTCGCTATCCGGACGAAGTGTACCTGGCGCAGCTCACCGAGATGATCGACAACGCCGCGCGCGGCGCGGCGTTAGCGACCGGCACCAAGGTCAAGATCGACCACTACGGCAAGGACCGCGACGGCATCAGCGTCGGCTCGCTCGACGAGCTCGCATTCGCGTATGAGAAGAAATACGGCGCGACCGGCGTGTTGCCCGAGCCAGGCAAGCCGCAGGGCTACGAAGAGACGGGAAGCGTATCGAGCGCGATTCCCGGCGTCGGTTTCAGCGCGAAGAGCTCCAACGCGCCAAATCATACGTACGAGATGGAACAGGACGCACTGGGCCCGGTGGGGCATCAGGGCTTTGCCGTCGACGCGCAGGCGATGGCCGCGCTCCTGTTCGATTTCGCGACACACGTCGAGTATCGCGCGATGGTCAAGCGCGAGTTCCAGACGATCAAGTCGCTTCACGACGAGTATCTCGCCGCGCTGCGAAAGGTGTACGTCGTGCCGAAGGTCGGCGAACCGTAGCAACTTGTCATCCTGAGGAGCGAAAGCGACGAAGGACCTATCGTATTGGTCTGAGTAGCCAGCCACTCAGCAATGACAGTAGATCCTTCGCTTCGCTCAGGATGACAGCAGCAATGCTACGCGGGCGCGCTGGCTCCGGTCGGCTCGATGATCGCCGGTTCCCGCTCCGCTTTCGGCCGGAAGAGCAGCGCGAAAAGGACGAACACGACGAACGCCCCCGTCGCCGGCACGATCCAGATCGAATGCCAGTCGTGCGTCACCTGTGAGCCGCTGACCGTCGCGTACTGGTTCACGACTCGCCCCGACACCGCGGCGCCCACGAGATATCCGACGCCGTTCGTCACGAAGTTGATGAACCCCTGCGCCGCCGCACGGACCTTCTCGCCCGCGCGTTGATCGGTGTAGATCTGGCCGCTCACGAAGAAGAAGTCGTAACACACGCCGTGCAGCAGAATGCCGGCGTAAAGCAGCCACATTCCCGACCCAATGTTCCCGTTGCCGAACGCGAAGTAACGGAGCGACCAGGCCAGCATGCCGACGAGCATGATCACCTTGATGCCGAAGCGCCGCAGCACGACCGGCAACAGTAGCATGAACAGGATCTCCGACATCTGGCCGAACGTCTGGATGAATGCCGGCTCAGGTGCCTTGATCTCGTTCAGAAAGAGATTCGTGAACGTGTAGTAGAACTGGAGTGGGATGCAGAGCAGGAACGAGCCGAGCACGAAGATCAGGAAGTCACGGTTCTTGAGGAGACTCAGCGCATCGAGTCCGATCGCGTCGCGCGCGCTGAACGGCTGGCCTGCCGCCTTTGGGGGCGTGTGCGGCAGCGCGAACGAATACAGACCGAGAATGACCGACGCGACCGACGCGATGCGCATTGGCGTTGCCAACGCGTCGGCGTGTAACACCTTGCCGACGATGATCCCGGCGACGATCCACCCGATCGTCCCGAGGACGCGGATGATCGGGAAGTCGCGCGCCGGATCCTGCACGTTGTGGAACGAGATCGAGTTGGTGAGCGACAGTGTCGGCATGTAGCAGGGCGCGTACACCAGGAGCAGCGGATAGAACGTGCTCCAGCTCTCCTGCGTCGAGACGAACCACATCACCACGCCGCCGACGATGTGCAGCAGCGCAAGCAGCTTCTCACTCGCGAAAAAACGGTCTGCGACGATTCCGAGGAAGAACGGTGTTACGATTGCCGCGATCGCCATCGCGCCGTACGCCGCGCCTATCTGCTGATCCGTGAAGTGGCGCGTCTGTCCGAGATAGGTGCCCATCGTCACGAACCACACGCCCCACACGAAGTACTGCAGGAACATCATCGCCGACAGTCGCGTACGCACTGCGCTCATGGCAGCTCCCTGATGCGGATGTTGCGAATCGCTAGCGCGCCGTTGTGGTCGCCCTGGATCGCGATGTGCCCGCGCTTTGCCAAACCATAATTCGGCCAATCCTTGAACTTGCTCGCCGCGACCTTTGCCTTCCAGTCGGGGCTCCACAGCTCGTAGCTCACCACTTTCTGTCCGTTAAGCCAGTGCTCCACGTGCGCGCCGTTGATGACGATGCGCGTCGTATTCCACTGGTCGGCGGGCTTCACGACACCGGCGGGCGGAGCGTAGAGCCCGTACGCCGACGCCGCGGACGTGAGGCGATTCTTGCCGTCGGGCGCGTTCGCGTCGTCGAGCAACTGATATTCGGGCCCGCTCCAATAGATGTGATCGTATTCCTCGGTACCACGGTAGAAGATGCCGGCGTTTCCCTCCGTGGCGAGCTTCCATTCCAACTCGAGCTCGAAGTTGCCGAATTCGTCGCGCGAAACGATGTCCCTCGTGCCTCGCGTCTTGCTGATCATGCCGTCGGCGAACGTCCATCCGTTCGGGACAACATCCGATTTGTATCCGCGCCATGACGACTCGGCGGCCAGGCTGTGCCACTGGCCCGACGCCTGCGCGATGTTCGCCGCGGTTCGCACTGGTGCTCTTACTCCACCGGGATGACACGCCGCCAGGACCAACGCGGCGAGAACGAGGCTGTTGCGCATCAGATCGCCCATCCTGACCGGTACTCCCGTGTGAGAAACTGGTTCGCGTCCGGCGCGTTCGTGATCTGCATCTTCTCGCCGTCGTAAAGCACCTTCTTGCCCTGGCCCGCGCGCAGCGCGACGACGCCGAGCAGCATGGTCTCCGTGAGCTGCGCCGCGTACTCGATCGGCGAGCTCGCCGTCGCTTCGCCCTTGATCGCCTTCGCCCAATTCTGCTCGTGGCTCCACGTGATGCGCGGCGTCGACTTCGGCACCTGATTCGCGACCTGCTGCAGCGACTCCGGATACACACGCGGGTTGTCGCCGTACGTGTCGTTGATGAGAATCCCCTTCTCGCCGATGAAGATCACGCCGCCTTCGGACTTGAGCACCGCATCCGGTCCGGTATCGGGCAGCACGTCGGGTCGTGGCGGAAAGAGTCCGCCGTCGCACCACGTCAGCTTCACCGGCGGCTGATTGCCGCGCGCTGCGAACTGATAGTGCACCGTCGACGCGAGCGGATACGACACCGGTTTGCTCTTGTTGCGCCGCGCCGGCGACCCCTCGGGCGCGTTCGGGTCGCCCGGAATCGTCATCGTGCCGAACGGCGACGACGTTGCCTCGATGCTCGTCGGATAGGTCAAGCCGAGCGCCCAGAACGGATGATCGATCAGGTGCGCTCCCATGTCGCCGAGCGCGCCCATGCCGAAGTCGAGCCAGCCGCGCCAGTTGAACGGGTGATAGATAGGATGATATGGGATGTCTTCGGCGACCGGACCGAGATAGAGATCCCAGCGCATGTCGGGCGGCGGCGCAACCTCGCCCGACGCCATCGCGCGCGCCAACGTGCCGTTGACGATGTTCTGTCCCCAAGCCGAGGCGAATCCATTGAGAGTGCCCGGCGCGGGCATCACCACTGTCGCACCCGGTCGGGGCACGAACTGCGGCCAGTAGCCGGCTGGGCGATTGGTCCACACATGAACTTCGTGCACCGGACCGATCACGCCCGCGGCGATCCACTCGTTGATCAGACGCGCGCCGTCGGTCGAATGGCCTTGATTGCCCATCTGCGTCACGAGCTTCTTGTTAGCGAGCGCCGTTTGGCGCAGCACCCGCGCCTCGTGCACGGACCAGGTCAGCGGCTTCTGGACGTACACGTGCTTCCCGAGATCCATTGCCGCTTTCGCCGCGACGGCGTGGACATGATCGGGCGTCGCGACGACGACACCGTCGATTCCTTTCTCCTTCTCCAGCATCTCGCGGAAGTCGGTGTACTTCGACGCCTTCTCGTACTGCGTCTGGAGCCTCTGCGCTCCGGCGCTCGGCGGGTTGTTGCCGCGAGGGCGGATGTGTTCTTCCATCTTTTTGCGCGCGAAGCCCTGATCGACGTCGCACACCGCGACGAGCTGCTCCGTGCCGGCGAGCGCGGTCCCGTTCACCGAGCCCTGCCCACCGAATCCGATCACCGCGAAGTTCACGGTGTCGCTCGGCGCCTGATATCCGACGCCGCCCAGCACGTGGCGTGGCACGATCATCGGAATGTGCGGCGCGACGAGCGCGCCCAATGCGACTTTGCCCGCGTCGGAAACGAAATCCCGGCGGGTAATTGAGTTGTCGTCCTTTTTCGTCATTTGCGGCCTCGGTGGCTGCGTCGTGGGTGCGTGCGAAGAGCTGTTAGCCCTTAGTATTGCACGATTTGCCGCCGGGCCGAAAGGTCTGGTGGCAGATCGGCGCTGGTGCCCAACAATGATCGTTCGTAGTCGGGCAGGGAATTAGCTTGGTTAGCCGTGCCGACCACCACGGAAGATCGTTTGGGTCGCGCTGGGGGACGGCGCTCTTCGGCCGCTGGTAGGTCGTCTCCGCGACTGAAATCGCACCAAATAGACCGAGGGCATTAACCAGCCCGGCCGACCTCACAGTCGTGTCAGTGATAAAGCGTCTGTAGTTCTCGTCCAACGCGATGATTCGAAGAATCGGCGTAGCGGGCTGATTTGGGTCCGGCGCATCGAATCGCAAGAGCATCGCTGTATCGGCCGTCATCACCGTCCCAGCTCGCTCTGTCGTCGCAGTCACCAAATAAGCCGCAGCGCCTCGCGCGCGATTCCACCGAACCACGACTTGTCCGCGGGACACATCGATCGTGGGGCGGGGATCTTCAGGAAGCACAACTTCGCCATGGATTGAAACCCCCTTGGTGGATGCGTCTAGCCTATATACATCCCCACCCGTGAGCCCGGCCCGGCCAAGAAGGGCACCGCTGTCTTCACGGGCCAGAACATAGTTCCCGGGGGCCTCGATGATTGCGCGCGGATCGGTGTCGATTCCACCGGACAATCCGCGGCTGCTCCATGCGAGCAACCGTCCGTCGCGAACGCGGCGCACTATAAAAGAATCCGCGTCGCGGTATTCGGCCTTGACGGGCGTCCCGGTGGTGGCCAACAATGCCGCCAGCGGTTGGCTCGGTGCGGAGCCAACCGATGGCCTCGATAAGACGAGGTAAAACATCGGCTGCTCATTGCGAAGGACAAGGCCAGTTCCGTCTGAGCAGGCGAGGGAAAACGCGAGGCCCAAGTTGGGCACGTGTCGCCACTTCACCACGTCGCTCGAATCCCCAATGAAGGCACGATGGGTAAACCGCGCTTCGACGTAACCGATTCGGAGCTTCCCATCGATGCGAAAAAGAGTCGCCAGTTGTATTCGAGCGCGTTCTCACGAAAGAATGCGTTGAGTGCTTGCAGGTCGACTGCCCAAGTTGCGCCTAGCCCGCGCCATGATCGCGACAAGCCAAAGTCTACCCGGTTAAAAGAACTCAAACGTGCCGAATTACGTGCGCCGTCGAGATATCGCGCCTCGTAAAGGCTGTCCGTGAGTCCCCATGGTACGAAGATTCGCGCGGCGATTGGCGTTGTCGGGATGCCGGAGCGCGCTTGCGCGGCAATGTTCAAGGTCCAGTGCCACGGTACCGGTATGCTGAGGAAGCCAGTAAGTGCGTGAGGCGAATCCCAATCCGCCGGCATGCGAACGCCATCGATGAACTGAAAGGCGCGCTGATATGTGTAGCTCCCTTGTACAACCGCACCCGCATCCGTCCGATAGTCCAAGGCGAGCGCTCCTCCATATGAATTGGCGTTGATACGCCTCAATACCGGGAATCGCTCTCGATGGACCGTATCTATTACAAGCAGAGGCCGGTCGCGGTACCAACGTCGGAATGGCGTGAGGTGCAGCGTCGTTCGCCCCGCTCCCGCACCGGATCGCCATGTAAACTCTGCCGCCACATTGTCGCTGCGTCGCGGATACTCGAGAAAATAGGTGGGCTGCGCGACGCCTCCGTTTGCGATACTCGAAAGCTGAACATCGAATTGGGCACGGCGTTCGATCGCGGCATCAACGTGGACGCCCGGTGCAATTGGACCTGACAGCGACCAACGCGGTGCAATGACCTGCGCTCCAGCGAGCTGACCTCGCGCGCCAAACGTTGTCCGCCAGCCTGCTCCCAATTCGCGGGCCGTTTCGACAAATCCAGCCAAAAGGCGTTGGTCGTCATCGTACTGAAAGACGGCGGGAATATTGTCGGCGAACGCGGCAAGGGCTTCAGTACTGTTCCAGGCGTCCCGGTTTCGTCGGAAATCGCTGTTCACACCAGCCGTCAACTGAGCGGTCTGCCATTCCCGACGAATTGAAGCGGTGACCGCAGTCCAAGATTGCTCCACATTGATCGCATCTCCCGGTCGCAGCCCCGAGTGGAAACGCACGTCCGCGAAGTCGTGCGAAACGAGAGCGCTCGCGGTCCAGGCGCCGACTTGTGTCGCGCCACGGGTGCCGAACAGAGCTTCACCCCATGTGAGCGGTTCGCCGCCTCCAATCACGCGGTGTGACTGGTCGCGCGTGAGAAAACCGACCGCGCTCCAATCGATCCTCCCCGGTCGCTCGACACGTAAGAGCGCGTCAGCAAACCGCGGGATGGCAAGATCCGAGTTCTGGCCGAGGCCAATTCGCCCAGCGATCGCGTCTGCGTAGGTGACCCTTCCGCTTGCCAAAATGTCCAGTTGCGCAAGGTGGTGCCTCGTCGCCGTCGCACCTCCCGAGAGAAGCGTTAGGACAGCGTCGACTGTGTTGCTGTCCGCTTTCCGTGGAAAGATTTCGATAGCGCCACCGAGGGGCCCTGAGCGTTCAATTGGAAGGTGGTGAATCCGCACATCGGCACGATCAAGCGCAGCGACGTTGAAGGATCCGAACACTCCATTGAGATGCATCGGCCACTGAAGCGGATATCCTTCGAGGAACATGCCGGTTTCATCTGCGGCGCCACCCGCCAGATGAAGGGCGCCGCGCATGTCATTCGGCTGCTGAACCTCAGGAAGAAATGGAACCACGCGAAGGAGGTCCGGTTCGCCGAGCGCCGGTAGTTGGCGAACATTGTCACGCGTCGCCGTTGTGGTCAGAAGATCGACAACGGAGGCGCGTGTTGTGATTCCCTGAATATCGGCAGGAGAGACCTCGAGAACGATGCGAACCGTGTCAGGGGCGTCTTTCGCTTGGAAAGCGACGGACACGTCACGTTGAGTGAACCCGATTCGTCGAGCCGACAAGCGCCATTCACCAGCCGGCAGGACAAAGTGGAAGGTTCCCTCGGAAGTGGTGAACGTTGTCCATTGCGTCCCGACGACGAGTACCTCGGCATGTCGAATCGCGGTTCCGTTCGTCGACACGACCCGCCCGATGAGCTGACTCGTCTCTTGGCAGAACGCGGCACTAGGAGCGACCAACGTTGCGATGAAAAATGCGCCGAACAGAGTGCGCTGGTTCCTCGGTGCAATCATCATCGTTGGGCTCCATCGCGCGTCCCATGTGCGTCTTGGGCGCGTTCCCAAGTGGCGGCCTGAGGTCGGGCGACGCCGCCAGCGTAGGCGTCGCCCGGTTCGGTCTCACCACTTCACGTTGAAGTTGATCATGCCCCAAAACCGAGCCGTCGTCGGATCGGGACTCGTATTATAGAATGGGCAAGGGGGCCAAGGTTCACTGCCGAAGCCATCGGCACAGCGACTGCCGCCAGTCGCGTGCCAAATGGCGCCGCCGGGAAAGTTGTCGCTTTCGCCACGAATCGTGAAATCATCGTAATGATTGTCCCACCAGAAGCCATCATCTTCCCAGACCTCAACTTCTATTTCGTAGCCTGACGACCAGATTGATGATATGAGCGGCAGGTTCGGAAAGCCTGAGTAGTCCGCCGGCGTATCAAATCCGGTGTGCGCTTCGTTTCGGAGGACGCCGTTCTGCCAAAGTTTTGTGTCGAAGCGAAGTTCGAGTGCCTCACCGTAACCACCATTGTCATATCCGTCGATCACGACTAGCGCGCCAAGCCGAGTCTGGCCGGGGCTACCTCCGCCGTATTGCGTGTCGCTCTCGCACGCATAGATCGCCGTCTCGTCGCAGACCTCGTCGAGCCGACGCGGGGTTACGTCATCCGCAATCGCCGAGACGGTCTACTTAGCAGAGTGATGTGCATCACTTCGATTAACACCATCGTCCCGTGCTCGTTCGAGCAAGGCAGATCTTGAGGGGATCCCTGACGTCCATGTGGAAGCAGGTCGCAGGCGATCCGCACAAGTTACTAAACGAGCAGTGCGAGCCAATCCTCGAATCTTCGTTCGGCAGCTGCGCGTGTCGGCCGCAGGCCGATGTGGCCCAATATGTAATTGCTCATGGCAGGCGGGCCCGAGAAACCGGCGACAGCAGCAATCCGCTTCAATGGCCATTCGAGCTTCTGCATACGCCACAGCACGTGAAGTGACACCATTCGCCCGAGAAGTCTTTCGGGTGACATCATACCGAGGGATTTGAGTCTCCACTCGATGGTCCGCGGTCTTATTCTCAGCACATCGGCCAGTTCTCGAACGTGTGTCCGGCGCCGTCCAACGATGGCGGCCATCGCAACTATATCGAGCACAGCATCAGTGTGCGATGCGACGGTGTTCAGGATGGCCTGGTCGGGCGATGGCTCGCGTCGCCCGTTAACTACTTGTCGCACTTCATGCACAAGATCGTCGAATCCGCAAATTGATACTTGACGCGCTGAGACAGATGTCGATAAGGCGACCAGGTCGCGGACAATAGGTCGTCTCAGTTCGGCGTGTACGAGGAGCGGCAGGTCGTTTGCGGCGCATCTAACCATCGATGGCAAAGTCGGTCCGCCCGGGATCCGGTCGGAAAGCTCCCAAACGATCCCGATCACGTCAGCCCTCCTTAATGCAGCTACTGCTTCCGCGTTCGACGCAGCAAAGAGACCGACCTGGCGCCCCAGTTCTGTCTCTAATCGCCGCCGCTCGTCGGGCGATACGCGAATGATTAGCATTGGGCAGGAAGGCAGCCTACTGGCACCGCATGCCGGCCATGCGTGGACATGTGAATCCGCTTGAGAAAGAACTCTAGTTTGAGAGTTCGCGACTACACAACGCTCGTAGATAGTAAGCTCTGAGCGGCGTCGCGCGGGGCCGCAGTTCTAGCCAATGTCATGCCAGCAAATCATTTTGGCGCGGTTTTCCGCCAGACCCGCCCTTGCGGCGTAGCGGGAATAACGTCGTTGCGTCGGCCAAGTGAGACGTTTTCGGGTGCATAGGTGCTTTGAGTGGCGAGAGATGGCCTCGTACACGGCCCCTCCCCGGATCCACATGTTCCGTGGGTAATAGCAGTTGAATGAGAGTCAATAGAAGTGAAACGCTTAATGACGATGGTGGTTTGGGCACGCGTCGGTGTGTCGGGGCCGCGAAAACTGCGGCGATAAGTCGGGGACTTGCGTTTCGATCGTGTTGATTGATGCCGCCAGACCGGCGCCTCACGCCACGTCGTCTGCCCTCTTTGCTCTCGGGCAGTGGGCAGAATCATGGCTGGCCTGTTCAAGATCCAACGTGACTGTTTGAACCGCGGTTCTGCGCAATGCGAGGTGCACGGCCGGCTAGTCCGAGCCGGCGAAAACGCATTTTTGCGGAGCAGACTATGCGACCTGATCGTTTGACCATCGGCATGAGCGTCGCGCTCATCGCGCTCTTCGCTGCCTGTGGCGGCGGCGACGCAACCTCTCCGTCTGCCGGAAATCAGAATCCCGGCGGGAATAATCCCGGTGGGAGCACCGGTACGAATCAGATGACCGCGAGTATCAACGGTCAGTCGTTTTCGGTCAGCGGTGTCGCCGTCTTTGCCGGGCAGCTCGATGCGAACGGCGGATCCTATCTGATCAGCGGAGTGGAGACGAGCGGGTCCGCCCGAGCGATCACCTTCTCATTGAGTGGGATCGCCGGTCCGGGGACGTATTTGCTCGGCGTCGACGGCGTGAGCGTGACCGGCGGGATCGGCAGCGTGACCGTCAGCGGGACGAACGTCTGGAACACGGGCCTGACCGGCGGTTCGGGATCGCTGACCATCACCTCGCTAACGACGACGCGGATCGCCGGAACTTTCACCTTCACCGCCAACGCCGCCGGCGGGACTGCGACGGGAAGCCAATCGATCACCAATGGATCGTTCGACGTAGGCTTCGGAAAGACCGTCGTGATCAAAGCGCTCGCCGATTCGATCGGCAGCAAGATGTCGGCGACGGTGGGCGGACAGGCCTGGAACGGCGCCATCGTCGGCGGCCAAACCACGTCGACTTTTTTTTCGATCAACGGTATCAACGATCGCCAGACGCTGATCTTTACTTTTCCGATGCCGTCGGGCGTCGGAACGTTTCAGTTGAGCAACGCCAGCGGCAACATCCTTCAAGCGTGGGATCCGAAAGCCGTGAAGCCCGCCGGAGCGCGATGCTGCTGGGGCGTATCAGCGGACGTCGGCACGATCACCATCACGAGTCTCACCAAGACTCGAGCGAAGGGAACGTTCTCGGCCACGCTCTCTCCGCAACCAGGCACCGCGGCTGTCACCATCGGACCGCTCACGATCACGAACGGCTCGTTCGACATCGGGCTTTTTCACACGCCCTGAGTCGGTCTACGGACGACGCGGCCGCGCGTAAATGCTGTCGTAAGTAGCGAGCGCGGTCTTGGGTCGCAGCTCGGTGTCGACCAGCCCGAGCTGCGCGAACACGCCGAGGCTCGCCTGCTGCTGCGCCGGATACTGCGACACGTCGAGGTCCGTATAGCTCAGTTGG
>Ga0157371_10001957_pt1 | contig 20479 bp, 15 predicted proteins | sample C45metaG_FD_113462 | JGI IMG/M metagenome (GOLD analysis project Ga0157371, IMG submission 113462) | Corn rhizosphere microbial communities from Kellogg Biological Station, Michigan, USA - C4-5 metaG | ecosystem: Host-associated > Plants > Roots > Rhizosphere > Soil | place: USA: Michigan...
ATTGACATGTATTTCTTTTCATTTCTTACATAAGAAAAATGAGTAGAAAGAAAACCTAAAATTATTGCTGCCCCAATCATGAAATAAATCATATTTGGACCACCGGTTTCCCAAAGATTCGTCAACAATTTTAGAAGAAAAAAAATGACAAGGAAAGAAACTACAGTCCAGGCAAAAGTAAACAGCAAATAATATTTCCATCTCGGCCCGCTTTTTTGATCACGCCATTGTTCTATAAAACGTCTTTCAGCATTTGTGATCATAGGTATTTACTTGAATGTATTAGTAGTTTTATGTATTCCACCGTTATCGCAGGAAGCAAACAAATAGTAACAATTTTTATTCTGCCATGATTTCTTTTGCTACCCGCATCACTTCTTCAACATTTGGTTTACTGAAATAATCGCCATCACTTCCATACGATGGCCGGTGATCTTTACTGGAAAGGGTTCTTGGAGAAACATCCAGCCACCGGTATCCCCCCTGCTCTTCCATCACCTTATTAAACATAAATGCGGAAGCTCCGCCGGGAACGTCTTCATCAACAAACAGTATACGGTTCGTTTTTTTCAAAGAATCAAGTATAAGGTGATTTATATCAAAAGGTAACAAGGTTTGAACATCAATCACTTCACAATTGATACCCATACTTTCTAATTTCTGGGCTGCCTCCAAAATAATTCTTAAAACCGATCCATAGGAAACAATGGTGATATCGGTCCCTTCTCTTACAACTTCAGGAACACCCAAAGCGACTCTATATTCCAATAAATTTGAAGGAAGCCTTTCTTTAAGACGGTAGCCGTTCAAGCACTCCACCATCAATGCAGGATCATTACTTTGCAACAATGTATTGTACATTCCAACGGCTTGGGTCATATTTCTCGGCACACAAACATACATTCCTCTCAATGCATTAATGATCATTCCCATTGCCGATCCGCTATGCCAAATTCCTTCAAGACGATGCCCCCTTGTGCGAACAATAATTGGAACACTCTGCTGCCCCTTTGTTCTGTAATGAGTGGTACAGACATCATCGCTCAAGGGTTCAAGGCCAAAAAGCAAATAGTCGAGATATTGAATTTCAGCTATTGGCCTTAATCCACGCAAGGCTAAACCAATTCCCTGGCCTATAATGGTAAGTTCACGAATGCCGGTATCGAAGATGCGCTCCTCACCGTATTTCGCTTGTAAGCCGCTAAAACCCTGGTTTACGTCACCGATACGACCCAGGTCTTCACCAAAGGCAACTAGTTTTTTATTAGTTGCAAATAAATGATCGAAGTACCGGTTAAGAACTTCAAAACCATTTACCAGTTCAGCATCAACACGAATATCTGCGGGCACCGCTTCCACCTTTAATGCAGATTTTGGCCCTTCGTTATAAAGATGGCTGTCGAAAATTTCTTTGTTCTTCTGTTTTAATCTATCATAAAAATCTTTTAGTTCCGCAATATTATGCGCGGGCGAAGCCATACCAATAACTGAGGCTAAAGTAATCATTACATCACGCCGTAACGGTTCGCGAAGCGAGGAAAGTTCTTTAATCTGTTTCTCCACCTCTTGTTTATTTTCTAATGAAGAAGCATATTTTTCCAACAACTTTACTGTTTCAGTAACCTGGTTTTTTATCGGCGTAATATATTTATGCCATGCATGTTGCTTACTTGTTTTTACAAAGTGCCTTGCATTGTTTTCGATCTCATTTAATTCATCTTCATCAGCAAGTGAATTGGCAAGGATCCAATCACGCATTTGTTTTTTTCCATCCCACTCTTTTTCCCATTGCAGTCGTTCAGAGCTTTTATAACGTTCATGGCTACCTGAAGTCGAATGACCCTGTGGTTGTGTGAGTTCTTCTACATGAAATAAAGCAGGCGTATGGGTTTCACGGATATTTTTTATCGCTTCATCTAAAATTTCACACATTCCTGCATAATCCCATCCTTTTAATTTATAAATATTTATTCCGTTGGTCCCATCCTTCTTTTGCAGCCCGCTCATTGCTTTGGAAATAGAAGATTTGGTTGTCTGATATTTTTTAGGAACTGAAATTCCATAGCCGTCATCCCAAACAAAAACTGCAAGCGGAATTTGTAAAACTCCGGCAGCATTCATTGCCTCCCAAAAATGACCTTCAGAAGTAGCTGCATCACCTATGGTACAAAAGCAAACTTCGTTTCCATTATCACTTAAATTATCCAGGTTATGAAGAATATCAACTTCCCTGAATACTTTCGATGCAAAAGCAAGACCTAAAGCACGCGGCATTTGAGCAGATGTGGGCGCTACATCTGATGACACATTTTTTTTATGAGCAAGATCAAGCCAATTTCCTTCGTCATCAACAAACCGGGTAGCAAAATGAGAGTTCATTTGTCTGCCTGCACTAAAAGGATCATTTTTCAAATCGGGATCAGCATATAATTGTGCAAAAAATTGTTCTATTGTCGCTATCCCGCTTGCAAACATGAATGTTTGATCCCTATAATAACCGGCCCTGAAATCACCCGGTTGAAAAAATTTAGCCATTGCTACCTGCGCTACTTCTTTTCCTCCGCCAAAAATCCCAAACTTGGCTTTCCCTGTTAGTACCTCCTTACGGCTCAACAAACTTGTTTCACGACTTTCACATACAACTTTGTAATCTTTTAAAACTTCCTCCCTAAATTTTTCAAACGAAAGGTTTTCCAATAGTCCTTCTTCACTCATTTGATTGGTATCCATGTATGCAAAAATATCAATTATGATCGATGAATGTTAAAAATCTCAAAACGCCATCACAATTTGCAACCATATAAGGCGTTTTAGTATCTTTGAAATCGCATTACTTTTATAAAAAATGAAAAAACTTCTAACAGTTATTTGTTTTCTTGCATTTGCTTTTTTTGCAAACGCTCAAACAAGCGTTACTAAAGTAAGCAAAAACAATAAAACTGCCACAACAAAATCTGTTGCCACAGAAGCTACAACTACTAACCCTTCTGAAAGCCTTACTTTAAAAGAAAGCCAATTTGATTTTGGTAAAATCCCCCAGGGAAAACCGGTAACGCATGATTTTGAATTTACCAACACAGGTAATGAGCCTTTTACATTGGATAATGTGCAGGCCAGTTGTGGATGCACAACACCGGTTTGGAATAAAGATACAGTTGCAGCAGGGCAGACAGCTATGATAAAAGTTGGATACAATGCAGCAAACGAAGGACCTTTTACGAAGTCTGTAACAATTACCTACAATGGTACTCAAACAAAACAAATAGTTATAAAGGGAGAAGTGTGGAAAACGCCCGTTACCTCAGCTCCTCTTAATAAAGCCCTAAGCACTCTAAAAAACGAACAATAAAATTTAAAAAGTCACAACATGAAAAAGTTATTATTAGCCGTACTTGTTTTATCTTCTACAAGTTTATTTGCGCAAAAAAAATCGGATGATATTGCAAGATTAAATACAGAAACTTTTGATTTTGGTAAAGTGAAACAAAATACACCTCCCACTGCCACCATCACAGTTACTAATATTGGTACCGAACCATTGATAATTGAACAAGCTACTCCTTCCTGCGGATGTACGGTATCTGATTATACAAAAGCGCCCATAGCGCCGGGAAAAACAGGAACTATCACAGCAACTTACAATGCAGCCGCTGTTGGGCCAATCAATAAAACACTTACAGTGAAATTTGCCGGTGCTGATGATCCGAAATTTGTAAAACTTACCGGTGAAGTGTTGACTCCTGATGCTTACGCAGCTTATGAAGCAGCGCATCCGGCAAAGAAAAATAAGAAAGAAAGCAAAGAAACTAGTTCATCAAAATCCTAAATAAATTCATTTTAATTTAAAGCTCTTCACGAAAGTGAAGGGCTTTTTTTATGAATGCATGAAAAGGCAAAATAGAAAGCTGGTAAAATTATTCGTTTTGCATCACATGATTTTTTTGAGGTGAAGAAAAACAGCAAAAAAATATTTGGTGGTTATTTTAAATCTCCTATTTTTATCCTCTAAAAAAATAAAGTCCCCCTGTAGAAACAGGGGAACTCTTTAACGTATTGCTTGATATGAGACTCTTTAAGTAAGATTTGTGCTGATTCACAGCTTTCACTCCTCCCGAATCCGACGTTTAAATAAGTTATTTTTATTAACTCATTTGTTTCACAAAATTAGGACAATATGTTTTACAATTACAATTAACTTTAAGTTATTTATATCATTGCAGACACCTTTATTTTTATTAAAACGCTTTAATAACAAAGGTTTCAAAAGAAAACCATCATGATGCCCAATAATTTTTTAAAGGTTACTTTTTAGAAAATATATGCATTTATCGTTCCAAAAATTTTGTCTTTAAGAAATTTCTGTCGATAATCCCATGCATCGCTACAATTAACCTTTATTTTCTGATGCTGAGAAAACAGAATAAAAAGAAAATACTGGGGAACATTATACATGGTAAAAACGCCGAATGGAAAAGATTTTACCAATTTGAAGACAAAACTGCGACTGAAAAAGAGATCAGTTAAGTTGGGGAACTTGCATTAATACAGGGTAATGAAAAAGAAAAGACTGAGCCCTCTCCTTCTTTACTTCGAACGTAAATTTTGCCTCCTTCTCTTTTGATAATCTCAGCTGAAATATACAGGCCAAGACCAATTCCCGGGAAATTTATCTTAGAATCATTATCAATTCTTACAAACTGCTTAAAGATTTTCGACACATTTTCCTCTTTTATCCCAATTCCAAAATCCTGTATTTCGCACACGACCTCCTCGCCTTTTCTGAAAGTGCGCACAATGATATTTTCAGCATTAGGAGAAAATTTGTTCGCATTGTTCACCAGGTTGGTGACTGTTTGTTCAATCTTTTCCCTGTCGGTCTTCACTAAACAGCCAGGTGCGCCACAATTGATATCAATTCTTTTGGCCATTGTCAATTGAAGATCGTTTACAATTTCATTAACCAGTTCATCAAATTCGAATTCTGAATAATTTAATTGCAAATGCCCGGACATCATTTTTGTTGCATCCAATAAATCATTGATAAGATTGGTAAGTTTTGAAACATACTTATCTAATTTTGATATAATCGAAAGTTCGGCGGCATCTCCATTCACTTTCAGCATTTCTTCCAAAACCTGTGTATAGCCTTTAATTGTGGTGATGGGCGTCTTTAATTCATGGCTTGCAATGCCGATAAAATCATCTTTTTGCTTAATAAGGTACTTTTGATCTGTAATATCCATTACTACCCCAATAACACGGGTATATTTTCCTTCTTCGTTTTTATGTATTACTCCATCAACTCTTATCCATCTTACCGATTTATCTTTCCTGATAATCCTGGATTCATAATAAAGCCTTCCGGTTTCTCTTGTTATTTCAATTGCCCTATCTCTTATTTGTTTATCCTCAGGATGTATTGACGAGACATAATCCATATGAGTTCCAGGCTCCTGAAATCCAAAAATCTCATCATATCTTTTGGAAGTAACAACTTTTCCTGATTCAAGATCAAGGTCAAAAGTCCCGATAGCAGCAGCATTAATTGCCAGCCGCGCACGTTGCTCTGCAATTTCAATTCTATGCCGTGCTTCAATTTCCTTGGTTATTTCGACCGCAACAACCAAAATACCTGAAACAGAGCCGTCCCCTTCTTTCAATGCCTGGTAAATAAAGTTTACATATACATCTTCCATTTCCCCATTTCGAATCAAATGTAGTTTTTGTTCAGCTGCTGAGTAAGTTTCTGCGGTAATAGCAACATTTTTTAGGATATCTTCAAACCCTTGTCCGCTTGCTGCAGGCACTCCCTCAAAGAGGGGTTTATTCAGAACTTGCTCTTTACTTCTGCCCCATAGTTCAAGCATTTTTTTGTTTACTGTTTCGACAATGAATGATGGTCCCTTCAAAATACACATCGATACCGGCGCCTGCAATATCATATTCTTCAGCGTTCTTTCACTTTCAGCAAGCTTTTTTGAAGCAATCACTTTTTCTGTCGTTTCGTTACAAACTACCAGCACACCGTTTATTTTCCCGCTATCGTTTCTGACCGGGCTATAACTAAAGGTCCAGTAAACATCCTCAAGATGGCCGTTTCTGTAAATAGGAATTAATTGGTCTTCCTGCCAAACCGAATCACCGGCTAAAACCTGCTCCATTAAAGGGTAAATTACAGGCCATATTTCAGGCCAGCAGTCGCGACCTTTCTGGCCGAGCGCTTTTGGATGTTTTCCTTCAATACCAAGGCTTGGTCTGTAAGCATCATTATAAAATTGCACCAGTTCATTGCCCCACCACAAAAACATCGGGAATTTTGAAGAGAGGATAACAGAAACAAGAGTCAGGAGGCTCTGTGGCCATTCACTAACTGCTCCTACCGATGTTTGCTCCCATTTGAATAAACGGGTTCTTTCTCCCAATTCTCCTCCCCCTTCTAAAAATGAATAAGGGTCTGGACGGGTAGCTTTTTTTACATCCACAAAAAACTATTTGATTCGTTACAAATATAAGGATGAATAGCGATGACCGAACTCAAGCTATTACTTAAATAAAAATACCATTTATTTATGCTTCTGCTGTAAATCCGGTTGCAATTTCCAAACACTGGCAGCTAAAGAAGATTTCCCTGCCGCATTAATATGTGGCGGTATTTGTTAAATATGCCGTTTTTGGTTACAAACCCCAGGTAAACATTGTCAGCACTTGTAACAGGCAATATACGGGTATCAAGACTATCCATTATTTGCATTACATCATACATTGAAGTGTTCACATTAACCACTCTGTCCGGTGGTTGTGCAATATCTTTTATAGGACGGGTTCTGTCTTCGGGATTATTACTTACAAGACACTCCAGCAGGTCATCACTGAACAAAATGCCGGTCAAAACACCATCTGTGTTTACTACAGGAAAAACGTTTCTGGCAGTGTGAACAATTTCTGCACTCCTGCTCGCGGGCGTATCATCCGGCCTCAGAATTACAAAATCTTTTTCGATCAGGTATTTTAGTTTGATCCTTCTTAAAATCCCATGCTCCTTATTTTCCTGTGAAACCAGGTTTCCCTTTGCGGCGAGCCCAAAAGTATAGATCGAATATTTTACTACTCCTTTATTGATGAAATAAGAAATGGCCGAGACCATCATTAAAGGCACCATCATAACATACCCTCCCGTGATCTCCGCAGCGAGGAAAATTCCCGTTAAAGGTGCATGCATTACCCCGCTTATCGATGCTGCCATTCCGGCAATGATAAAATTGGTAACATTTAAATGTACCATCCCTGTAAGGTTCATCCCAAAAGAAAAGGCGAAACCGAGCAAACCACCAACGACCACGCTTGGGCCAAACATGCCCCCGTTCCCACCGCTTCCCATTGTAATGATTGAGGCAAAGGTTTTTCCAATAAGGGTAAGAATGGCAAATAACAAGAGCGCCCACGATAAATCCTGGTATTCGGAAAAAATACTATTGGCAAGAAGAGATTTAAAATTTCCATCCAGCAGTTTCTGTATCGTGATATAACCTTCCCCGTATAAGGCAGGAAGCAGAAAGATCATTATCCCCAGCGTAATTCCCCCGATAAAGACTTTGTTGTATTCGTTTTTTATCTTCTCAAAAACCCTTCCCAGTTTAAAATTTAATTTGCTGAAATAAACAGAATAAATTCCAACAATAATACCCAAAGCAATATAATACCAAAAGGCATCAATAAGCCAACCTCCACGCGCAACAAGAACAAAAAGAGGCTCTTTATAAATCAGTTGAGAAATGACCGAAGAAAATGCAGAAGCGATCAACAAAGGAATAACAGCAGGGATAGTAAATTCAGGCATGATCACCTCGATAGCGAAGATCATACCCGCCACTGGACTGTTAAAAGCGCCTGAAATCCCGGCCGCCGCACCACATGCAAGTAAAAGTGTGGTTTCCCTGTAATTCAATCCAAAAAAGCGGCCGATATTGGAGCCAATTGCAGAACCACTGGCCACTGCCGGCGCTTCCAATCCTGCTGAACCGCCGAGTCCGACAGTAAGCGCACTGGAAATAACCTGGCTATAAATGTTGTGGAAATCGAGCTTACTTGAATTATGGGAAATGTTATAAATGATTGAAGAAATTCCATGTTGAAATTTACTCCTCCTTATGAAAGTACGGATGTACAATACTGTAAGGAAAATACCAATCAGGGGAAAGAAGAAATAGAGATAAAATTTATATTTCCAATGAAGGTCATTTTGCAAAAAGCTGGCTACATAATGAGTTAATTCTTTCAACACGGAGGAAGTAATGCCTCCCATAATGCCAACGACCGAAGCCGCAATAATTAAAAAGTTAGAATTGGAAATCCTTCGTTTGCGCCACTGGTTGAGTACTTCAATATTCTTGAGCAGCTTCTCGTACATCTTTAGCTGTAGACTAGAATTTTAGGTTAAAAATATGCGCGAAGTTAATTACAAAAAAGCTATGAATAAAACGCTTAAATGAAACTGAGGAACACAAAGTATTTTTGAGCAATTGTTTTAAGAATTCAGTATTATGAATGACTGTTGATCTCAAAATAAAAAGTAGAACCCTTCCCATCGTCGCTATCAAAAAAGATTCGTCCAGCGTGTCTTTTTATAATTTCAGAAGAAATATAAAGTCCCAGCCCCATACCCGGAAATGTATAATTACTCTTGCTTGACACTCTGAAAAATCTCCTGAAAATATTCTCATGTTCTTCCTTTGGGATTCCTATACCCTCATCCTGCACACTCAGCTGTACCTTATTATTTTCGCAAAAGGTTTTGATTATAATTTGCTGGCCATCCGGTGAATATTTAATTGCATTGGAAATAAAATTGACAATCACTTGTCCTATCCGGTCCCGGTCACCTACGATCGGATCGCAAGGGTGGAGCTCTAAACTAATTTTATGTGATTTAGTAGTTCGCTGCATCTCCTCTGCGGTCTCTTTGACTAGTTGATTAAAATCAAACTCTTGCATTTCAAAGACCAGTTCACCTTTGTCAATTTTTGTAACATCCAACAAGTCCACAATAAGTGTGGTTAACTTGTCTACCTGTTTATCCATTTTCGAAAGCATTTCAACCGCATGGTTATTATGTTCTTCATCAAATGTAGATTGAAGAATTTGTGTATAAGCCTTCAGACTGGTAACAGGAGTTTTCAGTTCGTGACTGGCAATGCTTATGAATTCATCCTTTTTCTTATCGACTTCAATTCTTTCTTCATTGTCTTTTTTTACTTCCTCGTAAAGCCTCGTGTTTTCCAGTGTAACAGCGATGCGATTGCAAAAATCTTTTGCAAAATTGAAATCGATATCATCATAAATATTCTCGGCATTACAACTTATAAATGAGACCACCCCTTTAGTTCGCCCCTTGATCTGCAATGGGATTATCATTACTGATCTGATAGAAAGTTCTTTTAAAATTTTTGTCTGCTCTTCATCCATTGCCTCTTCTTCAATTATTTCTTCAGTAATTTGCGGCACCAATAAACTTTCTCCGGTTCTTAAAGCGTAACCCAAAGAACCTTTACGGCTGTTACTTACATTAATCGGATGAGTTTTACGATATGCTTCTGCCCACTTCACTTTTCCCGGATCGGCATGTCCCATTTTTAAAAGATGAGCAAATCCATCTTCGCCCAATTCATTTATAACAAGCCAATCAGTAAAAGCAGGAACAAGCAACTTTATTATTTTATCAAGCGCTTCATTTGTGTCATGTGTAGCAGCCAGCTCTTCACTTGCCTGGTTGAGAAATTTCAAATAATTTTCAGACTTCTTGATGTCTGTAATATCTCTTGTAAAACAACGTGTATGTCCAAATTTTCCTTCGTGGTAAAAAACATTACAACTTATCAATACATCTTTTAGACTTCCGTCTTTACGAATGATCTTTGCTGGTTGATTGATCAATGAACCAGCACTTCTTAATTTCAAAAAAAGATTTTCGCTTTTTTCGGGGTTGTAATAAAATTTCTTAATTGACTGACCGACGTACTCTTGCCTTTCATAACCAAGCAATTCTAACTCTGCTTTATTGGCAAAAAGAATAATTCCTTCCTCATTAACAATATGAATTCCGACAGGTGAATTTTCAAGAAAACTCTCGAGGTTCTCCTTCCCGGTTATTTGACTGGAATTTTCAGTCCCACTTTCTAAATACATTATTGGATTAATTTTGATAAAACACAACTGGTTAAAGTTACCGAAATAATTGTGAGATGCTTTGTTTTGATTTTAAGTTAGCAAGGAAATGGCAATTACCCCGGAACATAATTAACTTTGGAGATGGCTCTCTCGAATAAAGAATAAAAATATAAATTATTAGTTCGTTTGCTGATTATTTCTATTGACGGGATAAAGCACCTTTTATTAATTCTTTAACTCTTTTCAAGTTTTCATTTAAGCATTTTTGGAGATATAAAAAAATGTAGCAGAGTTTTTGTTTATAAGAAATCGTTTCAATTAAAATATGCTTACACCACAATTACAAAAAAAGCTCGAAGAAAAATGGAATAATTGCTGGCCGGTCGGTAATTTAAGGCCATTGGCACTTCTTGACCTTATCAGCTATATGTTCTTTATTAAAAAGCTGGACGATTGCGAGCTTATTCATGAAAAGGTAAAAAATGCAGCTTCTGATACTTTTATTTACTCAAAAGAAATGGAAGAATTTACATGGAGTAAATTTCAAAACCTCGATGCAAGAGAAATTCAGCATCTTTTTAATAAAGAGCATGGCGTTATTGACATGATGAACAATTATGCGCATTTGGACGCTTTGTACAGTGATTTCTTTAAAGCGCCGCTATTAATCGTGCCCACATCCAAATTGATTTCCAATTCGATTGAAATTATCAACCTTATTGAAACGAGCGATCCAATAAGCCAGCAGGCAATTGTTGAATATCTCTTCAGTAAATCCACAACGACTGCCGAAAACAGGCAAGAGTTGCTTCCGGAGTATGTTTCCAAATTAATGGTTTCTATTGCCCAACCTTTATCCTCAGATACTATCCTCGACCCTTCTGCCGGCACAGGAAGCCTTCTGATTAATACTTATAGCTACATTTCTGATAAAAATTTAGCATCGCAAACTCCCTCAAAAAAATTTATTGAAGAAAGGATAAGTGGGATTGAATCGAATTTGATATTTCTAAGGCTCGCAGCGATGAACATGGTTCTTCATGGCATTAAAAATCCAAAAATAAGATTTGCTCCTTTTGTCAATGAAACACTAAAAGAAAATCCTTCACTGATTATTTCCAATTTGCTTTTTTCAATGGTTGACAAACAATCAATTGAAAATAATGCGGAAGCGGGCAAACTTGAAAAAGAAAATCTGATATTACAGGAAATACTTGCAACTCTTGATGAGCGGGGCCGGGCGGTGATTCTCGTTCCACGGATTTTACTGAGAAGTGATAACCCGCCGGTAATAAAAACAAGAAAGAAAATTGTTGATCAATTTAATCTTGAGGCAGTGATTACACTTGAGGTAAAAACTGATTCATTGTTTTCAGGGGCGGCCATTCTTGTTTTTGACAAGAAAGAGTCTTCCACAGAAAATATCTGGTTTTGCAAATGGGCAACTCGCAAAAAGAAAACACGTAATGAAGCGCTGGGGGATAACAACTATGAAACTGAGGACTTCAATTTGAATGAAGTGATCAATATTTTAGATAAATGGCAAATCCGGAAAGGAAATCAAAAAGATCTTTCCCATAATAGTTTTTTTATCTCAGCTGATTATATCAAAACCAACAGTTACAATTTAAGTTTCAATGATTACAAATTAATAAGGCAGGACCAACCAGTAAATCAACAGGATGAAAATATGAATGAGGATGAAACCTCAGTTATCCTGCCCGCAAAAAGAGAAAACTTACATGAATTTTTTGAAGCAAGTACCCCGTTGCCAGGTGAAAGAAAAAAAAGAAGGCTGGCTCCGGTGTTGCTTTTGTTATTGTTGCTTATACTTGGCGCTGCAGCTTATTATTGGTTTTATTTAAAGAATAACCACCTCCATTTATACACCAGGAATAAAATCGCGGACAGCAGCAATAATTTCAAAGTAAGCAATGCATCAACGGCATCAGAGGATGACACAACAGCAGATTTCAGCAACAATACGGAAAGCTCAAAAATGCAGCAATATACTTCCAGGCAACCATCACAACATCCTTCTTCACCAAATCAAGAAGTAACGAAATACACTGTTATTAATAAAACATACTTTCATTACCAGCCAGATTCAACGAAGAAAAAGGGTGTCTTCCTAGAACCGAGAAAAGATATCGTTCTAACTCCGAAGAATGAAAAAAACGGTTTCGTTTATGTTGTTTATATCAACAGCAGAGGCGAAGCTACTCACGGCTGGTTGGATAAAAAAGATCTCGAAGCAGTTGAATAGCGGGTAAAAAATCATTTATGCATGGCCGTTAGTTAGGAGCAGAAATAAGAATTGATAAAATTTCTTTGTTTACTGTAACAAAACTAATTTCGTTTCTTAAAACACTTCAATTGCTTTCGGTAAGCCAACTTTTTATTTATCCAATAAAATCTTTGGGTGGGATTTCTATAAAATCTGCATACATAACCGATCGCGGTTTACAATACGACAGGCGTTTCCTTCTGGTCGACGAATACAACAGTTTCCTTACACAAAGAGCTTTTCCAAAAATGGCATTATTGCAAACTGCAATCGAAGATGATAAACTTTTGATTTTTCAAAAAAATGCCAATGATGACAAACTTGTTTTGCCCTTGTCACCCGTGCCCGATTCTAAAAATATTTTAGTAAAAATTTGGGATGATGATTGTGAAGCTCAATTAGTGAGCAAAGAGGCAGATGAGTGGTTTTCAAAAAAATTAAATCGCTTTTGCCGCTTGGTTTATATGCCCCAATCCACGAAGAGAAAAGTCGATATAAGATATGCTTTCAATAACGACATTACAAGCTTTTCTGATGCATTTCCACTTCTCATCATTGGTCAGTCTTCTTTGGATGATCTTAACAGCCGTCTTACGGAACCGCTTCCTATAAACCGGTTTCGGCCAAATATTGTATTTACCGGCGGCACTCCCTTCCAGGAGGATGTAATGGAACATTTTACAATTAACGGTTTTGATTTTTATTGCGTAAAACCTTCCGCAAGATGTGTGATAACTACTACTGACCAGGAAACAGGAATTGCAGGAAAAGAACCGTTGAAAACACTTTCCGCTTATCGTTCAAAAAACAACAAAGTGTATTTTGGACAAAATCTTTTAATAAAAGGAAAAGGCAAAATGAATGTGGGCGACGAGATTGAAATTATAAAGGAAAGTAAAATATCTTTTTTATCAGCCTGAATCTTCAACAAAATGTTTCAACCATTCTTTAGCAGCTGCATCACGGGTAAAACTTTTCATGGCAATGGGCGGCGGCTTCAAAGCAAAAAGAATATTCATTATAAATTTTGAAAGTCCCGGTTTTGAAACCATTGCCATTGCAGAATAAATAACTGGCAATTGTTTCGTAGAGAACTCGCGCGTTTCTTTATCGGGCACCGGTGAATTAGAAAGATAGATCAGCAAAGGCACAGGCCTATTACCGGTAATTTCTTTTACCAGCGCCACATTTCCTTTAATATTTTCCACTGTTCGCTTCGGGCTTTTAGAAAGTGCAACGAGGATACCTTCATCAAACCAGTAAGTAGCGATTTCTCCTTCATAAGTTTTCCTATCTGTTGGTATTGTCACAATGGGAATTTAATTCATCAAATTAAATAAATTTATCAGGATTTTCATTGAAACATTATTCGGCTGAATAGAAAGTATGAGTGAATAAAAAATATTGAACAATAACCTGCAAAGAATAAAGATCTTTAATCTAATCTCATAAAACCATTTATACAAAAAGAAGGATAAGACATTGCATTAATCTACGTAAATTTATATCCTTAAAATCAGGCATTATAAAAGTCAGCTCTTCACCTTTTTAAAAAACAAGTTATGCCAGAATATACTTTAAACGTAAACAACAAAGATTACAAAATTGATGTGGATCCGCAAATGCCTTTACTTTGGGCGATACGTGATTACGTAGGATTGAAAGGAACCAAATTTGGCTGTGGAATTGCTCAATGCGGAGCTTGCACTGTTCACCTGGAGGGCACTCCGATTCGGTCCTGTAGCTTTCCGGCATCAGCGGCTGCAGGAAAAAAAATTACTACCATTGAAGGTATTTCTGAGAATATCGATCATGCCGTACAAAAAGCATGGATCGAAATGCAGGTGCCTCAATGTGGTTATTGCCAGTCGGGACAAATAATGAGCGCGGTAGCATTGCTCAAAAATAAGCCTCACCCCACAGACGCAGATATTGACGCCGCCATGCAGGGAAACCTTTGCCGCTGTGGCACTTACCAGCGAATTCGTAGCGCTATTCATCGCGCAGCAGAATTGGTTTAAGCTCATCACTCTAATTTGTAACCTTCTTAATTCTCCATTATGGAACAAGTAATCTCAAAAATAAACCGCCGGAATTTTTTAAAATTAACCGGCATTACCAGTGCAGGTTTTATCATTGGCCTTTCGTTAAAAGGGAACGGAATAGCAACCCTTGGAAAAGGAGAAATTGCACCTTACGGGTTAACGCCTTTTGTAATGATTGAACAAGACGGAACCATCACCATCTTTAATCCCAAACCGGAAATGGGCCAGGGAACTTATCAGTCTATTCCTTCTTTAATTGCCGAAGAACTGGAAGTGCCTCTTACAGGAGTAATCATTAAACAAACCGGTGGACAAAAAAGGTTTGGTGACGGACAGGGAGCAGGAGGAAGCAGTTCTGTTCGTGGCAGTTACTTTGAATTAAGAAAAGTCGGTGCTTCCGCAAAAGAAATGCTGGTGCAAGCGGCAGCCAATCAATGGAAAGTTCCTGTTGCCGAATGCTATGCAGAAGATGCAAAAGTTTTTCATAAACCTTCAGGAAAAAGCACCGGTTATGGAGATTTGGCAGAAGCTGCTGCAAAACTGCAGGTTCCAAAAGATCCTAAACTAAAAGATCCAAAAGATTTTAAATTGTTAGGCAAAAACACACAACGTCCCGATATACCATTAAAATCCTCCGGAAGAGCCGTATTTGGTATTGACGTGGAAGTTCCGGGAATGGTTTATGCATCAGTTGCGCATTCTCCTGTTTTTGGAGCAAAGTTGGTTAGCTACGATGATGCAGCAGCAAAAAAAGTGAAAAGCGTAATAGGTGTAGAAAAATGCCAGCGAAAATTTGGGCCTTATACTTATGATTGTGTTGCGGTGATCGGCGAAAATTATTGGGCCGCTTACCAGGGAAGAAAAGCACTTACTATCAACTGGGACAACCAGGGAAATGATAAATTCAATTCAAAAGATTATGCTCAATATCTTCACGATTTATCAAAACAAAATGGAGCGGTCGATAAAGATGAAGGTAATTTCGATAAGGCATTTTCTGAAGCACCAGTGAAAGTGGAATCTTTCTATGAAACTCCTGTTGTAGCACATTCCCCTATTGAACCAATGAATTGTGTGGCAAACTGGAGCGATGCAAATAAATTGGAAATATGGGTATCTACCCAAGTCCCGGGAAGAATAATGAGTGAATTCACTAAAGAATATAATATCCCTGAAGAGAATCTCACCATCCATACCATGTTTAGCGGCGGAGCCTTTGGAAGAAGATTGTATACAGATTTCATTGGCGAAGCGGTACAGCTTTCTAAAGCGGTTGGCAAACCTGTAAAGGTTATCTGGACAAGAGAGGATGATACAGAGCAAGGACCTTTCCGTCCAATGACGTTTTCTGCAATGAAAGCAGGTTTAACCAGTGACGGAAAAGCGGTTGCCTTTCAACATAAAGTCATCTCTCCTACAATCAGGTACAGCGAAAAATATGATAAAACTAAAACCGACGGCACGATGACTGAAGGTATTAGTGAGCAGAAATACGAATTCCCACACATGAAGAATCTGTATGTAAATGCAGATTTTCATATTCCTGTTGCTGCATGGCGGGCCGTTACGAGCACCACCCTTGCATTTGCTCATGAATCTTTTATTGATGAAATGGCTGCAAAAGCTAATAAAGATCCGATGGAATTCCGCCTCGGATTACTAACAAAAGATTCAGATACAAAAACACTTTTGCAAAAGCTGAAAGAAGTTTCCAATTGGGATATACCTTTAGCCAGTGGGTGGGGACGCGGCGTGGCTCAATATGAATTTTTTGCCGGACTCGCAGGTTACGTAATAGAAGTGTCTAAAAAAGGAAACGGAGTGAACATTGAAAAAGCTTACGCGGTCATTGATTTGGGAACTGTTGTAAATCCAGATATGGTAAAAGCGCAGGTAGAAGGCGCTGCGGTTATGGCCTTGACAGCAGCGATAAAAGGTGGAATCACCTTTGACAAAGGCCAAACCGTTCAGAAGAATTTTAATACCAATCAGTTGGTGCGCATCAATGAAATGCCGCCGGTTGAAGTACATATTCTTGCGAATGGCGGACCAAAAATAAAAGGAGTGGGTGAGCCGGGTTTGCCACCCTTTGCTCCTGCTTTGTGTAACGCTATTTATGCTGCGACAGGAAAAAGGATCAGGACGTTACCTTTTGACATTCACAATATCTAAGTAAAGAATCAATACGATTGGTCGATAAATTTGTATCCTAAAATTAGAAAACATGAAGAAATTTTTGGTAACATCAGTTGCCTGCATCATTATATTTTATATCAGCTCGGCTTTTTATCAAAAATTTGATCTTGCCAAGAGTGTTGAACGCGGCAAACAAATTTATACTACTTATTGTATCACCTGCCACATGGAAGCGGGAAATTCAACTCCTGGTGTTTATCCGCCATTGGCGAAATCAGATTATTTAAAAAAACCTATTGACACCTTGATCACTGTTGTACTTGAGGGTCAAACCGGTGAGATTGTTGTAAACGATACAACGTACAACGGACAAATGCTTCCACTCAATTATCTGACTGATGAACAGCTCTCCGATGTATTGAATTACACGCGTAATTCATTTGGCAATGAAATGAAAGATCCTGTTTTGCCGGAAAAAGTAAAAGCACTCCGCAAGTAATATTCTTAGTTAATGAGAGAAATAAATCATCTTATAAGCGCATTTGAAGAAGCGAAGCAAAAACAAATGAAAACCGCGCTGCTTACAGTTGTGCATGTAGATGGTTCATCTTACAGAAGAGCAGGTGCGCGAATGCTCATAAGAGAAGATGGCGAACTGACCGGCGCAATAAGTGGCGGATGCCTGGAGGGAGATGCGTTACGAAAGGCAATGCTTGCCATTTCACAACAACAAAGTAAGTTAGTTTCTTACGACACAAGTGACGAAGAAGACGCTGCTATTGGCATGCAGTTGGGATGTGAAGGAGTCATCCGGGTTTTATTTGAACCCATAAATGCTGATGATCCTGATAATCCAATAGAATTATTAAAAAAGGTAGGCAATCAAAGACAGCAATACGTTCTTGTAACCTTGTTCTCTTTAGAAAACAAAAGAAGTACTCAACCGGGAACCACATTGCTTTTGAAGGAGAACGGAAATCTTACAGGAAAAATAATTTATCCTCAATTAGAAAATGAAATTATTAAAGATGCCCGAAAAGCATTGAAAGAAAAAAAATCAATCTTTAGAAAATACATCGGCCATAATAATTCTGTTACTGTTTTTTTTGAGTTTTTAAATCCTCCGGTTTCTTTGGTGATCGTTGGGGCAGGAAATGATGCTATTCCCGCAATGCAAATTGCTGATTCAATCGGCTGGGATGTAAGAATAGTTGATGGAAGAAATACATATGCAAAGCCGGAACGTTTTGTAAGCGCTTGCCAGGTGGTTGTAAGCAAGCCACAAAAGATGTTGGATGAAATTCCAGTTGATGAATATACGGCTTTTGTGTTGATGACGCATAATTACAACTATGATTTCGCAATGGTGAAAGTCTTGCTGCAAAAGAATATTCCTTATATCGGAATGCTTGGCCCAAAGAAGAAACTGGATAAAATTTTTAATCAATTGGAAAATGAAGGCATTACAATTTCAAACGATCAAAAGAAAAAATTTTATGGGCCTGCAGGATTAGAAATTGGAGCTGAGACACCGGAAGAAATTGCATTGAGCATTGTTGCAGAAATAAAAGCTGTCTTTTCTCAAAAAACCGGCAGCTCATTGAGAAACAAAAAAGAAGTTATTCATTCAAGAAAAGAAACTGCGATTGAAACAAAAGAAGTGTTCTAAAGGGCGAATAAAAATTATTTTTTTTTGTGAGTTTACTAATCCCGGAAAGTATTTCTTGTTTTTTTGATCATTTCACATTTTTCCTTCTTTGCATCAGTTCATGCCACGTGGTTAGAATAAACCCGTTGTCTTTAAGAAATTTTTTGAAACCGGGATCGAGCATTGCCATCATATCTGCTTTTCTTTTATCACCACTGTCGCTGATTTCAGGAAATATAGAAGAAGGATCGGTGCAGTGCATGATCACCATGGTAAGGCCCGGCTTTAATTTCATCATTGTTTTTTCATACAAACCAACCCGCCATTTCGTCAAAGCAGCATCATTCTTTGCTATGTCTGACGGTGGATTCCAATCGTAACTATAATTGTGAAGGTCATCTAAAACAGGCAGACCGCCATCCCAAATGGTTTTACCAATATTTTGAAAATATTGAACCTGCTCTTTGGTGAAATGCATTTCATCTGCAATATAATCGTCGTTGCCACCCGGAAACATTACCGGAATCTTCTTTTGAATTCCCAGTTGAATATATTTCTGAAGAAAAGCCGGGCTGGCAAATAAAGTACCCATGTGTGAATCCAAATGCGTCGGTTGAAAACCCATTTTTTCGGCGCGGTCCAATTGAGCGCGAATCTCTTTATCTACTTCTTCTGGCGAAGCATGCTTTACTACATCCACCACATCCGGCCACAAAGAACCAGTGGAATCAGTTAATCCGGGAACCGCAGCCACGCCTGCTAACGGAACCCAGCGGTAATCTTTCCATTCAGATGTTAGTGTAAGATGCAAGCCTGCATCAATGCCTGGATGATCTTCAATATACCTCACTATTTGAGGTACCCACGGACAAGGCATCATTACACTGGTGGAATTTGCCACTCCGTTTTCAAAAACTTTTTCTATCCCACGGTCCGAACTTAAAGACATCCCCGCATCATCCATGTGAAGAATAATCACCCTGGCATTTTTAGGAAAGCCCAGTCGTTGTGCATAGCTTATATTCTGGGCCTTTACAGCAAAAGAGAAGAAAGATAAAAAAAGGAAAGAAGCAACCGTTTTCATAAAAAAAATATTTACTGAAAATTAAGTAATCTAATCGGAAAAAACTTTTTGCTTCTTACGAATGTTTAAAGTTATTATAAATATTTTGCGTCTATCGATAACGGTTACACTGTTTTGCAGCAATCAATATAAAAGAATAAGTGACCGTAAAATTTATTCATTTATTAAAAGCGACTATTATCATCTAATTTTATTTGCAAAGTTTTGATAAACCAATCTTTAATAGAATGCTTCAAATAATAAAATGATTAACCTGGCTTTCGCTTTTCTTCTTGAAATAGCAATGATATTTCATTTGGCTATTCTGGTTATCATTATTCAGGAAATACAGCAATGAAGTATTTACTGATAATTGCATTCACTCTCACAGCTGCCACTTTATGGGGATTTTTTGCAGCACCGAAATCTAAAAACGATTTACCGAAAATTCCAGGGATTTTTTTTGCTTTAGTACTTTTTGGAGCATCTGTTTTTTTATTAAATTTAACCGGAAGAACTGCTCTGACTGCAATATTGTGAATTTGTGTTATGATGAACCGGTTACTTTTATTTATACTTGAAGAATGATATAAGTTGAAGAGCAAACGGTTATTCTTGCAAAAAAACCCCGCACATGCGGGGCAGGAATTTCAAAGATACGGGTCAACTGAATTTATCTTCTGTCTTCATCATCATGTTTTCCATAGTCATTATTCCTTCCATGGCTGTTATCCCTTCCATAGCTATTGTTTGCATAACCATTGATATTTCTGTTTATCATTTGCATTTGATAATTCCTTTGTTTTTTAGCATCGCGAATGGCTAGCCTTTTTTGCCTTTTGCTCATGTAAGGATTCTGTTGAATCGACATCACTTTGTAACTATACTCACGGTTTATTCTATCTATCTGGATTTGTCTTTGATAAGCATACGATTGGTTTCTTTGCTGATATCCATCACGCCTATAGCCGTCGTCTCTTTCATCATCATCATCTCTATCATAGCGTCCATTAGAAGCGGAAGCATATTGATCGTGTCTATTGTATCTGTTGCCATGATCGTGGTTTTCCTGAGCATAAGAAGCGGTAAATATACCGGTTGAAATCAGGAGCGTAATTATCTTTTTCATCTTAAAA